>WNGJ01031131.1_pt1 | contig 14289 bp, 15 predicted proteins | sample 5400611 | NCBI WGS metagenome assembly WNGJ01 (sample SAMN13153375, study PRJNA577476) | soil metagenome | isolation source: 40 cm soil or saprolite under Garry oak tree replicate 1 | place: USA:California | collected 2016-06-15 | reverse complement strand
TCAGTCTCCATCAGATCGCTGATCGCAATCCTTCTGCTAATCAGCAGCAGGGCTGCAGCGCACGAGTGGTACACCGGCCGGACCAACGCTGCCGGCGTCGACTGCTGCGGCGGCATGCATTGCCATCCGGTGCCCGATGGCGCGGTGACGGAACTCCTCGGCGGCTATCGCGTCGTCACTACCCTCCGCGATCCTGATCTGGGTTATACCTACTCGATCGACCACGTTTACCGCTACGCCGAGCGCATGTCATCGCCGGATGGTCATTGGCACATATGTGTCGTGCCGGGTGGCGACTGGATTTACGGCAAGCCAACGCTTGAGTTCCGTTGTTTGTTTGGTCCTATCCCGACTTACTGATTTGTCAGCCCCTTTGATATGGCCCGTCCCTAGGATATGACAACGTCACCGCAACTGCCCATTTGCGTACCTTCGTCAGATCGGCACACCGCGCGTGGCGCCTTACAGGGCCCGGAGGTGGATCGCGGGGCAGAGCTGGCCGGACAGATGCCTCCGCACCCGGCCGAGAGGCCCGTCGACGGCGGGCGTTGGGCACGACCGCTTTGCCCTCGACAGCGGACATTGCGCGGACATGACATTGCGCGGACATCCGCGAACGGCCGCTTAGTGCCTAAGGCGACATCGTCGTGTCAAACGGTTTTGCCGACGCCCTAGAAGAACGGTAGCGGGCCTTGGGTCATACCAGTGAGGTTTCTGCGCCACGCCGTGCGGATTAGGCTACATCCGAGTGGTGCATCGATGACGTGGTTGAGGGCCGCCTTACGACCTTTTCCGGGTCCAGACCCTTCGCCTCGAGCCAGGCCAAACGGCAAACTCGATATCGCGGCCAAGCGCTTAGGTCACTTCTGAGCGCCGCAAGTTCGCGTTTGTCAGATCCAGCATAGCTCTGCGCCCGAAAACGACAGTAAAATCTCATACTCAGGAGACCAGCTGACCGCGACCGGGAACGGTGGCGTACGGCAAATTCACGCCGGCCCGGGAACAATTGGCGGGTGTGTTGCCCGACATCACATCTCCGGTTCCATTGATGGTGATTGAGTCCATCACCATGACGAAGCAGGCTTGGCCGTTGCTCGATTTGTTGACCGCGCCGCTGAGCGTGACGTTTGAATGCGGCATATAGACCAGACCGGAAATATTCCATGTCGGGGCGTTGCCGGCTGCCGATGCGCTCGTGGTCAGCACTGATCCATTCTTAATCAGCCGCCGTAGAGAACTCATCGCGCAGGCGGCGCGTCATGCACTTCCCACGATCTATTTTTCGCGTGATTTCGTCGCAGACGGTGGTCTAATAAGCTACGGCTCCAACCTCGCCGACGGTTATCACCAAGTCGGTGTCTACACCGGACGGATTCTCAACGGCGCCAAACCCGCAGACTTGCCGGTCCTGCAGCCGACGAAGTTCGAGCTAGTAATCAATCTCGAAACTGCGAAGACACTTGAAATCGTAGTCCCGGCCTCTCTCATCGCCCGCGCCGATGAGGTGATCGAATAGCAGCGGCTTTTGCTGCGGTGCGAGAGTCTCCTATTGGCACGAAGCGGTCGATCGGCGATGTCCGCGCACTGTCCGCTATCGAGGGCAAAGCGGACATTCAGCGGGCTGCGCCGAAAGACCGAGATTGACCCATCTCGGACATTGCGCGGGCCGCGGGCACTCAGCCGTAGACCTGGTTTCTCAACGCGAGCAAACGCGCGAGTGAACTCGCCATGACTACCGCTAGCGCTTCGGGCTAGGCACGGTCCATTCTTCGCAAGCTTTTTCAACTATCTCAACCACGCAGCTAAGTCCAAGCAAGAGCGGCGCCGTCTTCTCTGCCAAGATCCGACCAGCTCGCGTGTCAGAGCGATAATGTAACCCCATTACTTCGCGATTCCGCGCCACCCGTCGTGCCAGCCGGAGCAATGGCGTGCTTTCGTCTTCGGGATCGGTTTGATTTGTGGGGTTTGCAGGGTCCGCCGGTGTCCTGAGCACTTCGGGCAGCACTTTCCGCAAACACAAGGACAGCAGATAGCCTTCGGTGGCATGCCCGCTAGGAAAGGAGGCATGGCCCGGCGGTTCAATCGGGGGCATTAGCGCTGGGCAAAGCTGCGAGGGGCGGGCACGGTTAAACAGCCGCTTGTAATGCATGGCCTGGAACTGGCCGACGCGCATGACGATCTCGACAAGATCGCAAGTCCATGGATGGGACACGGCGTTGAAGCTCAGAAGCCCCTTCCAATAGACCTCAATATTCTTGCGCTGAGCCAGCGCTTCAGACATGACGCCAGGTCGATATTCTATCAGTGCCACCAACTCCTTAAGCTCCTTTTTGATAGCTTCCTCGGTCGTTGGCAATACCCGTTGCAGATCACGTTCAAATCGGTCCCAGCGGGTCTTCACAAAATCGCCCAGGACGGCAACAGAGCGGTAGTATCTCGACCAGCCTCTGACCGGATATGGCGTGCAGATGTCTGCGTGCCCCCAAAACAACGAACCGTCTGGCGCCAATACATCAGCCGGTGGCCACTTGTTTCCGCGCCACCAATCCTCGCCGTCAACTTGCCTCGGCGCAGGAGAAATCCCAATCGGGCGGATGGTGCCGCCGCGTTGTAGTCCGCTTACCGCTCCCACATCGCCGGCGTCGCCCGCATCGCCTGCATCGCCCGCATCACCCGCATCACCCGCATCAGCTGTCCCTATTCTGCTCATGAGTCCCCTCCGTTCGGCAATAGACCACAGTCGTTGATTAATCTGGCAAGCCAGCCTCTCGCAGGCGCTCCACGAGCTTACCACCCATTTCGGCAACGCGCAAAGGCTGCCGCGTTCGTTCGTAATCGCGAAGGCTGAATTTGGGTTCAAGGCCCAAAAGATGCTTTCCGACGGCGCGCGCCTCGTCGATCCGGCCAAGGGCCACCAATGCCGCAGCCATAAATCTGTCGTTTGCGGTAAACTTCGGATTTTCACTCGCCGACATCTTCCCACATCTCACCGCCTCCTCATAGTCCCCTTTGACATAATTGCACAAGTTAAGGATCATGTAATAATAAAACAGGCTCTGATCAAAGGGTGACAAGCGAAGCCCGTTCTCCGCATGCTGGACGGCTTCATCGCCCCGACCGACGTAGGCGAGCGTCGCGGCCGACAAAACCCATGCCAAGGAATGATTGGGGCAAGCAGATAGCGCGCGGTCGAAATATCTCAACGCACTCTCGCACTCGTGCAGCAAGTATGATTTCACGTGACCGTAAGTCGCCAACGCAAGCGCATTTTGTCCATCCAATTCGATGGCCATTGCCGCCAGTTCGAGCGATCTTGCCGCGTCCTGATTGGGTTGAGCCGACCAGCCTTGACCGACGTGCAGGCTGTGCCAGCGAGCCGCCCATGCTGCCGCCATGGAAAAATTTGGATCTTCCAACATCGCTTTGTATAAATGCTCCCGCGCTTGAAGAAAGTGCTGTCTGTCAAGACTGTTGATAATGTGCAATCCCCTGAGAGTGTGGTCATAGGCGGTGAAGCTGTCCGGGCGTTTTCTCATGGCATTGCGAAGTTCCGTCGTGCGCACATTCGGTGCAATTCCAGCAACGACTTTACGAACAATTCTGTCTTGGACATCAAATAGCTCGCCTGGACGGACTTCAACAGTATCGCCCCACAGACTAGCGCCGGTTTGTGTGCTGCACAGCTGAACCGAAACGCGAACAGACTGGGAAGACCTCCTCACCGTTCCAAGCAAGACATACCGGACGCCCAGTATCGCGCCGACCTCGCGCAGATCAACGCTCTTACCGCTATAGCCGAGCGTTGATGCCCTTGAAATAACCAGAAGCTCGCGCAGCCCAGCAAGTGATAGGACGATGTCTTCGACGATCCCCGCACCGAAATATGGCGCGGTCGAAGTGGGATGTGGAGATCAGCCGTTTCCGGATCGAGTGAATACGCTCTGACCGATTTTTCCAAATTCTTCAGTTGGAGAAAACCGAGGTCGCGTGCGATTGATCCGATTGTGCCGCGGACGAGATCATGGACGGCTTCCGACATTATGATTCCGCCGGGAACACCATGCTCTTGCAGACGGGCAGCCACATTGACTCCGTCGCCGAAGACATCGAAGCTCGTGGTCATCAGGTCGCCAAGGTGCACGGCAATACGTAAGGTAATGGTTGCGGGCAGACCGTCCTGTTCAACCTGGATCGGAGCAACGCGCCGCTGGACCTCTTGCGCCCATTCAATGGCGTCCAGTGCACTTGGAAACTCGACGAGCACCCCATCGCCAGTGGACTTAACCACCCGGCCCCGGCGCTTGCCTGCCTGCGGGGCGATGAGGTCGCTCAATATGCTCATCCAGCGGCGATGCGTCCGCGTCTCATCGCTGGACATCAGAATCGTGTAGCCGACAATGTCGATGAAAGCGACCGCGGCAAGACGTCGGGTTGCGACGTCGCCGAGGCCGCCAGACTCGTCAACCTGGGAAAAAAATTGAATTTCTGGCAGGAGAGCGCCCCTTTGTACCGGTCTTGCAGATCATGTTACACTGGAAATTGTCGATTTTGAAGTGGGCGTCATGGGTGCCGGGCGGCGCTGGCCTGAGTATCCGCCCCGAACAAGGGAGGAGAGCCTTATGACAGGGATAATTCGCCAGTACATCGTGCTGAGTGTTAAGGGCTTCGTCGGGGAGTATACGGTGAAGAGCATTGAGTCTTTCCTCAGGAAGAAATTGGGATTTGTGGACTCGGACGAGTCGCTTATTGTTCCAGACCGTCCGCTGCCCACGGGCTGGTTTCTCGAACTTGCAGAAGGCCGCGTCGAACGGCGGCCGCCTACGCAGCTGGTCGTGCCACTTGAGTTGAATCATGACGCTTACGAACGCCTTCGTCGGATCGTGGATCTGGATCGTGAGAAGTTACTTTACGTAAGCTTGGGAGCCGATCTGCCGTTTGATACGGCCGACCACTGGTGCCCCGGAAACTCAGAGAATCGGTTGTTCGGGAATCGCGCTGCCGCGCACAGATTGATACGGGCACAATACCTGGCCGCTCAGGGAGCACGAGGACAAGGCGTGAACGTCGTTGTCATCGATCGTGGGATTTCCCGCGAGCAGATCGAGTGCCTGGGCGGGAAATACGGAGGTGGTTGGAGATATCGTAAACTGCTTTACCCAGGGGTCACGCGAGGTGGCCATGGCCTCATGGTCGCCCGCAACATTCTCATGATTGCGGGCGGAGTTACCTTCTTCGATTGCCCTCTGCTTCCCGAGCACATTGCCAACATACCCATCTTTCTCAGCCTTGCCCAAGCTGCGTACAAACAGATGATTTGCGATATTGCGATGCTGCGCGAGACAGGAAAGTTCCCTGGCCCGTGGATATTTGTGAACGCGTGGGCAATTTACGACAGAAAAACGGAGCACCCTGCGGGCAGCTATAGCAACTGCCTTAATCATCCGTTCAACCAACAGGTAAGCGAGGCCGTGGACGCGGATATAGACGTGGTCTTCTGCGCGGGCAATTGCGGAGGGTTTTGTCCCAGTCAGCGTTGCGGGGCAAATGACCGTGGTCCGGGAAACAGTATATTCGGCGCTAACTCTCATCCCAAAGTCATTACCGTCGGCGCGGTGCGATCGGACACGATGTGGCTCGGCTACTCATCGCAGGGCCCCGGCCAGCCAAACCTTTGTCCTGATAAACCTGACTTCTGTGCACCAAGCCAGTTTTGCGAAACCGCTGATGCCACGACTATCAACGATGGCACATCCGCCGCATGCGCCCTCGCGACGGGCACGGTGGCGGCTTTGCGAAGCAAATGGGATGCGAGCGATATTTCGCCGGCATCCTTGAAAAATATCCTGAAAATGACCGCTACTGACTTGCACGAAGGTACTGACTGGGAACATCGGCTTGGCAGTGGAATTCTCAATGCCGAAGCCGCATACAACAAAGCGCAGCAACGCGTGGGCAGCTAATCTCGGCGTGGGCTCGTTGACTGATTGCTGCGGAACCAAAGTGCGGATCAAAGCAACTAAGCAATCCATGGCACCGAGCGCGGGCCATGCTCAGCGGACACCAACAGCACCGCCGTAGCGCAAACGCCACTGGTCTCACGCGTCACGGTACCAGTCTGCCAGGTTCCACAGATCATTATCCCATCCGGAGCCCGGTGCGTGAAGTTTGTTGGAAACTGCCTGCACCTTCGGCCCGGTTGACCACGGGAATGACCGCTGACTCGTTGCACGCCATGTCGTTCATACGAATGAACAGGGCCGCCCGTTTGACCGGATCGAGTTCGCCCTCGGCGGAGCGGAACGCCTTGTCATACTCATCATTGCGCCAGCGGGTAATATTGCGCCCCTGCCACTTATTCTCCTTCGAGGCGGCTTCCCAAGAGAGGAATTGTCGCATAAAGCTCTCGGGGTCCTGGCCTCGCTGACTGCTCGCCGTGCGCAGAAGACGGAGAACGTAAATAGCCGCATCATGGCGCTCCAACGCGAGGTAACGGATACCGAAGAGAGGCTGAAGCGACTTTACCGTCTGGTCGAGGACGGCGTGACCGACCTCGATAACGTGCTCAAGGATCGGCTCAATGATCTCAAAGCCGATCACGACCGCGCTAAGGCTGCACTCGAGGCCGCTAAGGCCCAAATTGCTCCCACCATTCGCATCGATCCCGCGCTCATTGAGCGGTTCGGTCGCACGATGCGTGAGAAGTTCGCCACCGGATCAGTGCCGTTTCGAAAAGCCTATCTCCGGTCGCTCATCGAGGTCATCGAGGTTGATAACCACCAGATCCGGATCAAGGGCAGTAAGGATGTGCTGGAACGCGCCGTTATGGCAGCACAATCGGAGCGGTCTGGTTCGCAGATGAGTACTGGGTGGCGCGCCCGACAAGATTCGAACTTGTGACCTCTGCCTTCGGAGGGCAGCGCTCTATCCAGCTGAGCTACGGGCGCGGATAGCGTTCTAGATAGCCCAATGGCCGCGGGGCGGCAACGCGCCGGCCCGGCGGGCGCATGGCCCGCCCGCACCAGCCTGCTTTCACCGCCCGGCCGCGACGCTCTATATAAAGTGATGGGCGCCATATCGCCTAAGGGAGGTGCCTCATGACGCAAGCGGCCGAGAAGCACGCGGGGTCCGCGGCGCCCGTGCGGGACGACGCCCCCTTCAACTGGGAGGACCCGCTCGATCTCGAAAGCGAACTCAGCGAAGAAGAGCGCATGGTGCGCGACACCGCGCGCGGCTACGCCCAGGACAAGCTGTTCCCGCGCGTGCTTTCCGCCTATCGCGAGGAACGCTTCGACCGCGAGATCATGAGCGAGATGGGCGCGCTCGGGCTGCTCGGCGCGACTGTCCCTGAGGAATACGGCGGCGCCGGGCTCGGCTACGTCGCCTACGGGCTGATCGCGCGCGAGGTGGAACGGGTCGATTCCGGCTACCGCTCGGCCATGTCGGTGCAGTCGTCGCTGGTGATGCACCCGATCCTCGCCTACGGCACGCCGGCGCAGCGGCGCAAATATCTGCCGAAGCTTGCGCGCGGCGAGATCGTCGGCTGCTTCGGGCTCACCGAGCCCGACCACGGCTCCGACCCCGGCTCCATGGTCACGCGCGCGGAAAAGGCCAAGGGCGGGTTCGTCCTCACCGGCGCGAAAACGTGGATCAGCAATTCGCCCATCGCCGACATCGCGGTCGTCTGGGCGAAGCTCGACAACGTCATCCGCGGCTTCATCGTCGAGCGCGGCACCAAGGGATTCTCCACCCCCAAGATCGAAGGCAAGCTGTCGCTGCGCGCCTCGGTCACCGGCGAGGTCGTGCTCGAGAACGCCTTCGTGCCGGAGGACAACCTGTTGCCGAACGTCAAGGGCCTCGCCGGTCCGTTCGGCTGCCTCAACCGCGCGCGCTACGGCATCGCCTGGGGTTCCATGGGCGCCGCCGAGTTCTGCTGGCATCGCGCGCGCCAGTATGTGCTCGACCGCAAGCAGTTCGGCCGCCCGCTCGCCGCCAATCAGCTGATCCAGAAGAAGCTCGCCGACATGCAGACCGAGATCACGCTCGGCCTGCACGGCGCGCGGCGCCTCGGCCGCATGATGGAGGCGGGCACCGCGGCGCCGGCGGCGATCTCGCTCCTCAAGCGCAACAATTGCGGCAAGGCGCTCGACGTCGCCCGCCAGGCGCGCGACATGCACGGCGGCAACGGCGTCTCCGACGAGTTCCACGTGATGCGCGTGCTCTCGAACCTCGAGACGGTGAACACCTACGAGGGCACCCACGACATCCACGCCCTCATCCTCGGCCGCGCGCAGACCGGGATCCAGGCGTTCTTCTGAGCAGACGACAGAGGACGGACGACGGAGGACAGATAAAGAGGAATCTTATCTGTCGTCCGTCGTCTGTCGTCCGTCATCCGGCGGCGAGCATCGCGAGCCGGCTCACCATCGCGCTTTGCGCATTCGTGAGCGCGTCGAGGACGGTGAAGTGGTTCGTCTGCGGCACCGCCTCGTAGCGGGTGGCGACGCCCGCCTTGCCCCAGGCCTCCGCGATGATGCGGCTCTGGCGCAGGAACTCGGCGGATTCGAGCGCGCCCACGACGGCATCGAAGATGCGGCCGGCGGGCGCCGGCCAGAACAGCGGCGAAACGCGCCGCGCTTCCTCGGCATCGAGGCGCAGGTCCTGGTTCATGGTGACGCCGACGAGCGGCGCGAGATCGAACAGGCCCGAGATCGAATAGGCCGCCGGCACGAGGTCGACCGAAATCTCGGGCGCCGCCGCCTTCCAATCAGTCGCGAGCATGCAGGCGGCGAGGTGCCCCCCGGCGGAATGGCCGAACACCAGCATCGGCCGGCCGCGCCGGCGCCACAGGTAAAGACACGCGTGGCGCATCTGATCGACGATGTCGGCGATGCCGACCTGCGGGCACAGGTCGTAGCCGGCGACCGCGACCGCGACGCCGCGCCCGTTGAGCCCGCGCGCCAAATGGCTGAACGAGGACGGCTCGAGCGAGCGCCAGTACCCGCCGTGGATGAACAGCGCGAGGGGGGCAGCGTCCCCTTCCGGGGGAAAGAACAGGTCGATCGTCTGGCGCGCGCTCGCACCGTAGCGGATGCCGAGTTCCGCGCGCCGCGCGGTGACCGCCGCGTTGCGATAGGCCGCGGCCGCCCGCACCCAGGCGGCGAAAATCTGCGGATGCTCCGGCACCCGGGCACGGTTGTTGTACTCGGCCTCGTAATCGATCGGCATGGCGTACTCTCCGCGGGCGGCAGCTTGCGGCAGCTCGGCCGTCGCGGCAAGCCGCGCACTTTTGAGCGCCCCCGAACCGCGCTATGAATCCACTCCCATGAAGGTCGACGGCAAGCACACGCGCACCATCTGGCTCGAGCCGGACGGCTGGTCGGTCGGCGCGATCGATCAGACCCGCCTGCCCCATCGGTTCGAAACCATCCGGCTCGTCACGCTCGCGGACGCTGCCCGGCGGCGCGGCCGACCGCGATCAATCTCAAATGGGCGCTCGACGAGATGGTGCGGGCGGTGCGCCCGTTGCCGCCGGGCGAACGCGCGCGGGCCGCCTATGCGCGGGCGGCGGAAATCTGCGACGAGGACGTCGCCATCAACCGGGAGCTCGGCCGCCACGGGCATGCGCTGATAGCGGCGGCGGCGGCGCGCAAGCCGCCGGGCGCGCCGGTCAACATCCTGACCCATTGCAACGCCGGCTGGCTCGCCACCGTCGACGTCGGGACTGCGCTGGCACCGGTCTACACGGCCCACGACGCCGGCGTCGCCGTCCATGTCTGGGTCGATGAGACCCGCCCGCGCAACCAGGGCGCCGCGCTCACCGCGTGGGAGCTCAAGCACCACGGCGTGCCGCACACGGTGATCGCCGACAACACCGGCGGGCATTTGATGCAGCACGGCCTGGTCGACATGGCGATCGTCGGCACCGACCGCGTGGCCGCCAACGGCGACGTGTGCAACAAGATCGGCACCTACCTCAAGGCGCTGGCGGCGCGCGACAACGACGTGCCGTTCTATGTCGGCCTGCCGTCGCCCACCATCGACTTCACGGTCGCCGACGGGCTTGCCGAGATTCCGATCGAGCAGCGCGGCGGCGATGAGGTCGCGACGATTTCCGGGCGCACGGCGGATGGGCGCATCGAAACGGTCACCCTGGTGCCGGAAGGATCCGCGGTCGCGAATTACGCCTTCGACGTGACGCCGGCGCGGCTGATCACCGGGCTCGTCACCGAACGCGGCGTGATCGCGGCCGAGCGCGCGGCGCTGGCCGCCGCTTTTCCTGAACGGGCGGCAGCCGGGGAGGCCGCGCGGTCGGCCGCGGAGTGACGATGTCTCTGTTCGAGAAAACAAACACCGCCGGAGGCGCCGCGCTCCAACTTCTCGACGGCGGCCGCGCCGCCGCGGCGGCGGCCGTGGCGCGCGGCACGGCGCGACTGTTGCGTTCGCTCGGCTTCTGCGCGGTGGGCGAACTGCCGCTCGCGTCCGGGCGCCGCGCCGACTTGGTGGGCCTCGGCACCGACGGCGAGATCGTGGTCGTGGAGATCAAGTCGTCGGTCGCGGATTTCCGCGCCGACCGCAAGTGGCTCGCGTATCGCCGCCATTGCGACCGGCTGTTCTTCGCAACGACATTGGGCGTTCCGCCGGAAATTTTTCCCCCGGACGCGGGGCTCATCGTCGCGGACGGCTTCGGCGCCGCGACCCGCCGCAGCATGACCTTGCGCTTCGCCCGCGCGGCCGCGCTGCGCCTGCAGGTGCTTGGCGATCCAGGCGGGGCGGCAACGGTCGATTTTTGACCGGGGCGTAACCGCTGCGCGGTGACGCCGTCAACTTATGCGTCTTTACGGTCGTTGCGATTCCAGTATCGAATGGCGTGGCGCTTCACTTTCGAAATTCGAGCGTAGGGTGCCGGTCATGGGCGAGGCGATATCCGTCATAGCGGTGCTTGTGCTGATAGCCTCGTTGGTGGACTACAACGCGGTGGAGGAGGAAGTCCGGGCTCTTCGCCCGGACGAGTATAAGCGCAGCTTGAATCTGCCCGCGCGAGCCACCTTTATCTGGAACTCACCGCTGTCGTCGCAAGGCCGGCGACGTTACCTGCGGGCGATGATTCTTCTTTGCAGCTCGGTGGGACTGCTCGCGTTTGGATCTTTGGTTCAAGGACGGCGGACGGGAGCCCTCGTGCTTGGTTTCGTCTTCGCATTACTCTTGACCGCCGCCGTGTGGCGATTACGTGATTTCCGCGGCGTGTCGTAAAACTCATACGAGTCAGAGCCGCACCTGACGGCGGTCGAAGGCATTGGAAATGCCCGATGACTGTGGGCACCTTTCTACTCCGGCTTCATGTTTGCCGTCCTGATCACCTTGCCCCACTTCTCGGTTTCGTCAGCAATGAGCCGGCCGAACTCCGCCGGCGACATCGACATTGGGTCGCCGCCGAGGTCGGCTAGTCGCTCCTTGAGTTGGCGATCGGCGCGTCCGGCATTGATCTCACTGTTGAGTTTGCTCACAACTTCGGCCGGCGTACCCTTCGGCGCGCCGACGCCGAAAAACGAGCTCGCCTCGTAGCCGGCCACGAATTCGCTGACGGTCGGAACCTCCGGCAGCGCCGCCGATCGAGTCGCGGATGTGATGGCCAGGGCGCGCAGCTTGCCGGCTCTGATGTAACCGATCGACGAGGCAATTCCCTCAAACATGACCTGAACCTGTCCGCCCATCAGGTCCATCAGCCCGGGCGCTCCGCCGCGATAAGCAACCGGAACCAGGTCGGTTCCAGTCATTGCGTTGAACAGCTCGCCGCAAACGTGCGGCGTGGTCCCGTTGCCGGCGGTCGCCATATTGAGTTTGCCCGGATTGGCTTTGGCATAGGCGATGAACTCGGGAACCGTCCTGGCAGGTAGCGACGGGTTGACCAGCATGACGAGGGGAGCGCGCATGAAGCCCGCGACCGGCGCGATGTCGCGAATGATATTGAAGCTGAGATTGCCGTAGAGAGTCGCGTTGATTGCGGCCGGCGTGCCGAAAACGAGGAGCGTGTAGCCGTCCGGCGGCGCCCGCACGACCGCCTCGGTCGCGATATTGCTGCTGGCGCCCGGGCGATTTTCGATGACGAATTGACGGTCGAGGCGCTGCGATAGCCATTGGCCCGCCAATCGCGCGACGATATCGGTCGGCCCGGCGGCGGCAAAGCCGACCAGCACGCGCACCGGCCGAATAGGATAATCGAGCGCCCATGCGATACGGGTCACGGCCGGGAGAGTGACGGCACCCGCTGCTACGCGCAGGAATCGTTTGCGGGTATGTTTCATGGCGTTACCCTGTGAAATCACATTGCAAGCATAAGAGCATGATCCCGAAAAGTGGGTACCGGTTTTCGGAAAAGATCATGCTCCAACAATAACCTAAAGCGGGATGACGATTCGAAGAAAAGTCATCCCGCTTTAGCGCATTTTCCTGAGAACGCCTACCCCGCACATGCGGGGCGGGTATCGGTTTTGCGCAGGCGCGTCAGCGCCTCACGTTGTACCGACGGAATTGCGAACAGCAGGTGCGGCAGAGGGGAACGCCTCATTGAGTTTCGCCCAGCTCGATGCCCTACTTTGCCAATAAGCGAGCTACCCAGTCGGACACCTTGTCCCCGCTACTCAAGTCAGTCTGCACCAAGCCGTCGATCATAAAGGTCGGCGAGACGTGGATGCCATTTTGTCGAGCATATTTGGTGTGCCATTTGATTTCGCGATCGAGATTCGGGATGGCAAACGCGTCCGCCAACTGCAATCCGCAGTAGTTCTCAAGACGCGTTATGATTTGTTTTGGCGCGGCGTCCATATTCGGTCCAGCGCAATGCGTGGTGAATTCGAACTCCTCACGATGCGCGGCAACGGCCGCAAGCGCCGCTTTTGCTGCCTCTTTGCCTGTTGCCAACGTGGAAGCGGCCAGAACGCAGCGGACGATCACGCCGGAATACATGTGCCATGGCTGTGAGTGCAGCCAAATCTTGATGGTTATGTTGTCCGAACCCGCAACTGCCAGCGTTTCATCGAGCTTGGTAAATGCCCTTGCTGAGTACGGACAGGTCGGCTCAAGGAACATCTCGAATTGACGCGAACCTCGGCCCCAAGCCAGCGGTTCGGCGCGCCAAGTCTTGATCGTATCGGTCATTCAGTCATCCTCACTTTGGGTATCGGAGATGCCGCAAGAATACCAGGTCTCCGATTGATCGCATCGGCCCAATAGCGGACGTTCGAGAGGCGGACTGGCGCGGCGTGCGGTTAGCGACTAAAAAGCCAAGACGGTCCCGTAGCTCAGCCGGATAGAGCAGCGGTTTCCTAAACCGAAGGCCTGTCAAGCCTGACGTGATCCGATTTTCTGAATGTGCTAAAGGTCCGAACCGAAAAAGTCCCCGTAGCTCAGCCGGATAGAGCATTGGTTTCCTAAACCAAGGGTCGCAAGTTCGAGTCTTGCCGGGGACGCCATCTTCCGATTTGGCTCTTTTTTGGCTCCGGGAAAACGAAAGCCTTCCCGGGGCGGTTTTGCAGGTGCGTGCTTGAAGAAGAAGATCAGCGCGCTGCCGTGAATTTGGCTGCTTCACTGAAATGCGCCTTCTCGATCGCAACGGCATCGATTCCAAGGCGCTTGGCGTAGCGCTCGTTCATGGCCCCGATGACGCCGGTGGTTTCCGGGCCGGTCAGTTCAGTGTTCTGAAGATTTGTGATCGCGTAGAGCCGCTGCGCGAGTGATTCTAACGACTTGACGAGGTCAGCGTTGCCGCGGCGCTTTCGGGCGCCCTCGAGACAGGCCTGGATTGTCCAGAAGCACGCCGCCCAGCTTTCTTTGATGTCGGCTGTCAGCTCGTCAAATGAAGCATCGACGTGAAGGCTGCAGATGGCGGGCTTGTTGCCGCCGAAGAAGATAAACAGAACGCGCCCGAGCAACCGTGGCCATGTATTAACATCGCCGGTGGCCGGGAACGCCTGCATGGTGCTTCTTCTGTGGTCCGTTGCCGATCTCGTTCCGCCATGGCCGGCGGCGGCGGCGACCATGATGAGGGCACGCAGGCGCAGCACGTCGATGGCGCTGAGTTCTCCGACGGCGGCGCGCTTGCGAATACGCTCATCGAATGAGTCTATCGCCGCAATAATCTGTTCGGCGTGGATCTTGCGCCGCTCGCGTCTTTGCGCCTCCTTTTCCTTTTCATCGTCTTCAGCGAGGTCTTGAATTCCTCCCCGCCCTCAATGGCGCCCTGCGCGTCTGCAGTTTCATCGCCCATGTCGAAAGTGCCGGACAAATCTTCCT
>WNGJ01004674.1_pt1 | contig 14289 bp, 14 predicted proteins | sample 5400611 | NCBI WGS metagenome assembly WNGJ01 (sample SAMN13153375, study PRJNA577476) | soil metagenome | isolation source: 40 cm soil or saprolite under Garry oak tree replicate 1 | place: USA:California | collected 2016-06-15 | reverse complement strand
CCCGACCAGCTCAGCAACCCTGATGCCGGTTTGGAGGAAGAGTTGTAAAATGGCGTAGTCCCGGCTGTTGCCGAGTGCGGCGTTCAGAAGCCGCATGTATTCATCAACCCGCAAGAACACGCGCTGCTTTCGCTCCTGCTTCGGCCGGACAATATGCTCGGTAGGTGAGGAGGAGATGATCTGCTCCGAAACCAGAAACTTGCAGTACTCGCGGATGCTTGCCAGTTTGCGCGAGCGGGTAACACCAGACCTCCCTAACCCTGCCAAGTGCGAGAGGTAGTCAAGAATATGCGTCCGGGTGATTTTCTCCGGGCTGTTGACGCTGATGTCGTTTTCCGTGAGCCAGGTCAGAAATTGCAACAGATCAGAACGATAGGCGGTTGCGGTATGGTCGCTCAAGTTTCGCCCGGTCAGGCTGTTGAGAAACCGTTCAAGTGATGTGAAGAGTTCGTTTGGTGTGTTCATACTATTCCTGCTGCCCGGTTAGCAGTGCTTAGGTTTTACTGCTCATTTGTCGGGTTGGTTATGTTTTCCTGGTTTCATTCTGCCTGATTGCTCACTTTTCTGCAACGCCGCAAAATTACAAAACTTGGTTCATATAATAGGTGAAAACTGCCGTTATATTGAACCATTTTTAGCAGATATTGAGCGCGGCTGTCAAGGGGCTGGTTCGCATAAAGAGCCATTATACGAACCTGTTGCAAAACCCGATCCTTCCTGTTACTAAATTCCCTAGTTTTTTTGCCCGTAAAAATTCGCTGTTAGATTTCGCTCTTTTTCCCGTTGTGGTATTTGGGATAGATAACGAAACCGGCATGCGGATTTGCATGTCGGTTTTTTTATGCCCAATTCATTGGAAAATGCTTTGAAAGAGGTGTAAAATTGATGCGAGTTGCTCTTTTGCTTATGGGGCTTCCTTCACCCGTGCTTTTGGCTTTAGTCCTGGTACTTGCTTTCTTACTCGCGTTGTTTCTGGTACTTATTGCTTTTGTTCCTGGCATGTCAGAGAGGGTTGTTGCCATCATAAGTGTCCTGCGGGACAGCAAAATAGGGGAAAGAAAATGACAATGATGTCTTCTGAAATGCGACGTGCACGCCGTTTAGCGGCTCTGGCACAAGGGCAAAAGCCAGATGGTCTGGACTGCTACTTTGAAGAAATCGCGCAACAGTTCAGACCATATATGCATGCTATTGCATTTTCCATTTTAGGAAATCGTGACAACGCAGATGATGCCGTTAGTGAGGCTCTCCTTAAGGCATATATTAGTCTACATGGTTTCACCCCTGAAGAGAGGCAGAGCTTGAAGGCAAAAGTTTGGTTAGCTGAGATCATCCGCAACCTCTGTATTGATCGCCGAAACAAAGAGGGAGAGGAGTCTCTTGAGTTGCTCGCAGAGGGGGGCTTCCAGATGATTGCGCATCCCTTTAGCAATCCTGAGAACTTGGTGTTACATGCCGATGCCATTGTTATTATATCGAGGTGCTTATCTGATTTGCCTTTTCGTGATAGGGAGATTGTGAGAGGTCTTTTTCTGTTAGATGAGACTCCGGCTGAGTTAGCTCAAAGGTTGGGAATGAGCAGGTCAAATGTTTATGTGAGAGTAGATCGTGCGATAAGAAAGTTACGTCATCCAGCAAGGAGCAGGTTGCTTGTTATCGAAGATGGCGATATGTGGGATTTTATTATTCCATAATCATTTTCTGTGTATAATCCCTGGTTATAGGAGGCAAGGCTCAACAGTATCCTTGTTTCCGGGGGAAGAGGGGATTTAGATTACGCTTCTACCTCAAGATTGTTCACAAAATATTTTGCGTTCCAATAGAGAAAATAGGGCGTGAGAATGCCAAAGGTGAGAACGCAAAGGATAAGCAGCCCAATTGACTTGAAAAAGTAGTCGAAGAAATGGCCGGTAAAATAGACTTTTTTTCTTCTCGGCTGTTCCGGCTGCGGTGGTTGCGCCTGTTGTTCCATGTATGTACTTCAATGCTAACAGAACTATTGACAAAAAGGCAAGTGGGGAGTCAGGAAGCCATCGCGTACAAACTCAATGCAACCACAAAAAAGCTAATCACCATGCCGCGAATGAGCAGACCATAGGGAAGAAGATCGAGCAGTTTGTAAAACATAGACTAGAGCCATTGCGCGACACCGCCATGATGGGAGCAGGTGCCGCTCCGGTGCTGACTAAAGCTATATGTGCCGTCACTGCATTGTGCCGTTGCTCCTGCCGGTACACTGCCGTCATTTGAATATGCGGGTGAATGAACCTCATTGCCGGATGAATTCGTGTAGTAGTTATTATTGCTCAATCCTTGCTCCTGGGTGGTTGCTGGTTGTGCGGATTGCATTGTTGCGTGTGTTGGCGCTATATATCTTGTTGGAGTAGGTGAGGGTGTTACGGTTGGTGTCGGTGTATCTGATGGAGTTTGAGTAGGGGTAGCTGTCGCTGTAGGGGCAATGGACGTTGAGGCGCCTTCGACTGCTATTTGCTGCGGGTGGTGATTGAAAAAAGCAAGGCTCAGTATGAAGAGGGCGACAATTGAGAAGCACGTTACTACTTTGTGTCGGTCAAACCAATTGGCTCTCTGCGTTGGCTCTTGTGGCTGCGGGGTTGGCTCCATGTTCAGTTAAGTATATCATGCCTGCGCTCGGTAGATATATTGCTGAATTATCGAAAGCTTGTGGGAGAGATTAATGGACTCGGATATTTCCAGTGGCATCGGTGGTTGTCGGGTCGTCTGTGTCTCCGGCTCCTGGTTGGGAGTCATAAATCGTTGTCGATCCCTGTTTGATCTGGAAGCGGATCAAGTCATTGCCTCCTGCAACGCTGCCATCAATGCCTGTTGCGAGGAACGTATAGCCTGAGACGCCGTTGAGTGTCCCTGAGCCTTTGAGATATGCCTTGCCATTTGAGGTAGCAAGAGATGATAAAGAGGTTGAGGCGAAATCGAGGCTAGCTGCTTTAAAATTCATTTTGGCGCTTCCCGTTAATACGTTATTTGAGAATTTTGAACTTATGCCAAACGATACTTTTCCTGATGTGCTCGGAGAGGCGCTTGAGGGATTATCAAAGCTTCTGCCACCGGCAAAAGAGGAGTTGGAGTCATAAACAGCTATATATGGGAACGTTGCAGTCCCTACCCCTCCATCTTTATCAGTGACGGTGAGGGTTATCATATAGACTCCTGTTGCGGTATAGGTATGGCTGTCTGAGACTGATCCTGAACCGTTTGACTCTGTGACTGTGCCTGTTGTGGTATTGCCATCTCCCCAATTCCAACTCGCAGTGTGCGTATCCAAGACTCCCGGATCGGTGAAGTTTGCTGAGGCGGTTATTGCAGTATTGACGAGCACTGGACTTGAGGGAGCGGTGATTGTTCCGACAGTTGGCGTAACATTATTGACGGTAACGGTTGCTGTTCCTGTTCCGGTTGCGCCCTGATTGTCTGTAACTCTAACTGTGACGGTATAGGTTCCATTGTCTTGATAGACGTGGCTCAGCGAAAATGTTTTATCTGAATTGAGTGTCAATGAGTGCGCTCCGCCTCCGTCACCATAGTCAACGGTTCCTGTCCAAGAGGTTGAGTCTGTGTCGGTGAATGAGCCTGATGCTGAGTAGGTAGCTCCTTCGTTGATTGTTTGGTTGGATAACTGATTGATAACTGGTGGGTTATCCAGAATAAAAGCTTGGGAGTACCATTGGTCGCCGGGCGTTTGAAATTCAATATATACTGTATCCCCGTAACTAGGTCGGTAATTACTCGCACTATTTAAAGTACACGAATAATCTATCGGATCAGTTAAGGTGGTAGAGTTATCAGTACAATAAAACTCCGTATTAGTATTTCCGCATCCTGGAATGTTACAGGAGGATATGCCTGCAATGTGGATCGTCGTTCCTACGCTATGAGAAAAAGACGCAGCATGAAACGATAACAAATGTGTTGAAGTATTGTAATTTACGTTTGATGCGGTAAAAGTGTCAGTTGAAATATTCAAAGTAACAGCCTGGGAATACCATTGAACACCACCCGCTTGAAACTCAAGGTACACCGTATCACCGTTTTGAGGCCGATAGTTGCTATTACTATTTAATCTACATGAGTAATCTATCGGATCAGTTAAAGTAGTAGAGTCATCACCACAATAAAACTCCGTATTCGTATTGCCACAACCGGGGAAATTACAGGAAGATATGCCTGCAATGTGGATCGTCGTTCCAGTACCTTGAGTAAATGAAGATGCATGAAACGCTAATATATTTGTTGAATTATTGTAAGTAACGCCTGATGCAGTAAAAGTTGGAGGTATGCTCAAAGCAACAGCTTGGGAATATAGCTGATTACCACCCGCTTGAAACTCAAGGTACACCGTATCACCGTAGTTAGGCCGATAATTACTATTACTATTCAACGTACAAGCATAATGAATAGGATCAGTTAAAGTAGTAGAGTCATCACCACAATAAAACTCCGTATTCGTATTTCCGCATCCAGTAACATTACAGGAGGATATGCCTGCAATATGGATCGTCGTCCCTGTGCCTGCTGAAAATGAAGATGCATCAAATGCTAATGCATTTGATGATGTAGAATAAAAAACATTAGATGCGGTAAAATTTGGGGGAGGTGCGCTTAAAGTAAAAGCTTGGGAATATAGCTGATTACCACCCGCTTGAAACTCAAGGTACACCGTATCACCGTAGTTAGGCCGATAATTACTATTACTATTCAACGTACATGAGTAATCTATCGGATCAGTTAAGGTGGTAGAGTTATCAGTACAATAAAACTCCGTATTCGTATTGCCACACCCTGTTGTATTGCAGGAGGATATGCCTGCAATATGGATCGTCGTCCCTGTGCCTACAGTAAATGAAGATGCATGAAACGATAATGCGTGTGAAAAAGAATTGTAATGAACGTTTGATGCGGTAAATGTGCCATCTGAAGCAAAAGCTATTATTGGTAAAGTTAAAAATGTAATGAGTCCGAAAATAATCGCAGATATACGCTTAATCATTTTTCTGCATTTATAATTTCATAGTAAGGAAAAGCTGTCAAGAGCCAGTTTTGCTGCTATTACCCCAAACTAGTGAGTCAAAGAGTAAGCCGACCATCAAAACAGCAAGTGGCGCAAGATGGATATAGAGTCTATCAATGATGTTTTCGACATGGCCTACCGGCTCACGCGGCGTCACCATAAATATTGCAAAGTATGACAGCCATTGGAGACAAAAAACCAGAAGGAAAAGTTTGACCCTGTGTATTTTTCTCCAAGCGACTATAAGAGAAACAAGAAAAGCAACCCATAAAAGGCTCCAGTTTTGGAAATTGAAAAATTCTTTGGACATCGCTAGAACTATTGCGACTACCTTGTCCGTATGAACATATAATGCATCACGAAAAAGGAAATTGTTTGGATAGTGATTGAAAATTTTATATAACTCCCACAAAGCAAAGATTAAGACGGATGGAAGCATAAAGAGTACATACCAATATTTTCTCCACGCTATGATAACAAATAAAAGAATGGAGCTGACAATGACGACAAAAGGTATGCCGTCATTTTTAATTTGCCCGGTAATTCCTAAAAAGAGACTGAGAAATAGTAACGTCTTTTTGTTTTTCGTTTTTAAAAAACCTGCAAGGAGGCAAGTCACCGCAAAAATATAATACCCGAGCGCTAGATCGGCATAACCGGCTTCAAAATGTCCTCCATGCCGGATGAGGTTTTGCAGGGACAAGAGCAGAAAGGTTAAAACGATTGCCTTCTTAGTGTTTAGCAATTTCTTACTGGTCGCAAAGAAGAGTCCTCCTAATGCAAGGTAAAAAACAAAGAACAGGAAAAGAACATATTTATCGTTTATTCCTCCCATCATGATGTATCCAAATGTGCCCATGAGGGGAATGATGAGAGGGTAGTCATCATGGGTGTATCTAACGTAGTCAAGAGTAACATTGTTGTGCAGGAAGAATACTTTTGACCGGAAAACCCAGTTCGCCCATCCATCCCATGCTTGAATTGGCCGGAGTATTGACTCAAACCCGGTAAAAAAGAGTAAGAGCATAATGAGAAGCACAAAAAAAATTTCAAGCCGAGAAAGCTTTACTTTTACTTTTTTAAACTTTGGAATTTGTTTGGTTCTTACCAGCAAAATTACAAAAATAATACCCCAAGGCAAGAGAATGCTGAGGCGGCTCCAGGGGATGTGCGAAATCGAGTAGAGGAACATCTGAATACCGATAAGTCCGACGCCAAGACCCCAGGAATATGATAATTTTTCAAGAAGCGACGCACCTTTTAATAACCCGCATAATTCAATTACCACGTATCCTAAGAGGAAGAAGCAAATTGCTGTTGTGAAAATAAGAAAAAAAGTCATTTTTTTTGATATCTCCGATAAATATTAATACCAGTCCAAGCAAGAAATAATAGAAGTACAAGAAGTAGTATAAATACAAGATTGAATATCCGAAAAATATTAATTCCAATCCAGGCAAAAAATAATATAAGTAAAAGTAGGGATTTTACCGTTCTTAATTTCATGTTTCTCTACTATTGTCAAACTGATTGATTGCCGTACAAGCTTTGCTCATATAAAAAAGTTGCAATTTCGATTATAGCAAACTTGCTTAGTGAACATAATAGGCACAGCCTGTTGAACAACTCCTGAATGGATGGGTCTTGCCAACTATTAACCTGTTTTCGCGCTCAAATCGTTGCAAACAAGCAATCTATGATATAATATGACGCACATGAAAAGACCCCTTGATGTTGTCTTAAGTGAACTTCACGATGCTATTGAAGCGTATCAACGAGCGGAAGCGCAGTACATAAACGGGAAAAAGCAAATATTAAGCCCGAAAGAACTTGAGCATAGCCTGGAACAGTTCAGAATTAATACCCCATTTTTCACTACCGTCTTACACCTCGCATGGGAACTTGATGCTCTCTGTCAAAAGCCAGCTTCTTTAGAACCGTGGTGCGGATAAGAAAAGCCGATAAAACTCCTTGCGGTGTGGATATTGGGCAACTATATGTATCAGGACGAGCCAGAGGGAGGCGATGGTGTTTCGAGCATTTCAATGGTGGCTTTCCTGATGCGGTGCCGGTTGCGCCGGCCTTCCCGGAACGTCTCAACCGGAAGTATGCCGGTTCTGATCCAGCGCATGACGGTTGAGTAGTCAACGCGCAAAAGCTTTGCTATTTCACGTGGTGTCAAGAATTCCTGCTCCATACTTGAGTAAACGCTCTACATTTGGCGTTTTTGCGGTTGAGAAAAAAACGTGGTCGGCTTTTGCACATTTTGCGACGCGGGAAGGAGGGGGAAAGTGCTGTCAATAGACAGCACCATCGGTGTACTAGGCCTACTTAAATCTCAATTCGTTGATATAATCGTCTAAACCTTTATCATCTTCGGTATGAAAACTGGTATATGTTTCTGCCATATACAATATTTTTTCAAATACTGCTGTAAATATATGTTTTATTGTATCTAAATCTGCTCGTTCTACCCTAACAGCTTTTCCAGACTTCCCATGAACCAAAGAAGACCTTATATCGTAATATTTTTTCATGCTTTTATATATCTCCAATCGCTCTTTTTGCTCATCAGACATGAGGAAAGCAACCTTCTCAGAGATTTTTAGCCCTATATAATCTCGGTCGCTCACACCGAGAAGCAAGCTTTCTAATGCAGAAATGAGCGAAATGAAAGTTATCTCCGGTGAGTAAGACTGTAGCGCCAACCAGTACATCTTTGACGAGAGGATCAATTTTCTTTCAAGTTCTGTGTTTTTCTGTTTGGCAAGTATCTTTTTAGCCTCTTCAACGGTTTGATTACGGGCTGGATGAAATCTTGCCCATCCCCTTACTATATACTTGCCACCTATGATATCGGGTGCTATATATTCTTGCCTGTTAATCCCTATAATGACGCCAATTAAGCTCTCATCGCTAATAGGAAAACCATACATGAGAATAGAAATAATTCCCAAGAATGGTTGGAGAGATTTTTTTAATTCATTTTCTAGATAGTAATTTAATACTGAATTGAATTGACATTCTAGCCATAAACCATTGTCTTCATTGACATCGGCATACTGGGTTTTAATATATGCAAAATGTTCCCAAAACCCCTCGCTGTGCTCAAAGGTGACTTCGTTTCTTGTAATTGTTTTAATTAAGCCAAAGCTCTCTCCAGGAGGAAATCCGATTATTTTGGGTAAAAAGATAAATGCTTTATAGCTCTTTACTTTTGTCAGGCTGTCTATGAATTGGGCAAGCTCTTTGAAAAAATTCTCTTCTGATTTTTCTTTTGCAAAAATCTGATAGTGTGTTAGAAATTCGGAAATCTGTTCACTTAATTCACTATCACTAATATCCTTAAACATCTGCTTAATTTTTGCAGGCATCTTATTTCTTATATTGTCCACTATACTATTTACTAGCTCACTGTTATCTTGATAGTAAACAGGCACATTTGTCGCTTTTGAAAGTGCTTCACCAAGCGATTTTACGAAAACCTGTGTTTTATTTTCAGTATCCATATTGGTAGTGCTTTCTAGGATTGAAGGCATTTTAACGTGGTTTTACCGGAGAAGGTTATCCAAGTCCTAACTCAGCCTGTTCTGCATCTGACTGTCGGACTCGCTGCGCCTGCTTGAATGTACCAAACTGCGGGGGCATTTTCAACTCTGCGTTGTGGAGCAGTTCTTCAACGGTAAGTATCTGGATACGCGGGTAGTCTTTATTCCATCCTGGGGAATGGTAAAAGCCTGCTTTGAGTGCCTCTGTGGTCATATCACGGGTTGCTGCTTCCAGCGTGATAAAGACTCCAATGGCCGCTTGTTCACGCTGCACAGTTCCAACAAGGTCGCGAATAAAGCTTGCATTGACATGGCCGGATTTCACCTGCACCAGTGCTCGCTTTGCCTTGCCGGTATTGTCGTCAATAAAGGCAATCACGCCGTCAATACCTTTGTCGCTGCCTTTCTTGCCTTCTCTGCTTCCTTCCTGGCCGCCGAGAGGTCGAGCGCGGATGAGGGAAAGCGACCACCATTGGAATTGGTAGCGGTCTTCCTGGGCGAGTTGTCGGGCTGCGCCAATGTCCTTTGGCTCACCAACTACCTTGAATTTGATACCCGGAAACATCGCTTCAAGGCGGTACTTCATGAGAGCAATACTGAGGTGAGTTATATCAATCCCTATCCACTTGCGGCCTAACTTGTGCGCTGCTGCAATGGCTGTACCACAACCGCAAAAAGGATCAAGCACCAAGTCACCTGGGTTACTGCTTGCCTGGATAATGCGCTCTAGTAGTGCAAGGGGTTTTTGTGTTGGGTAGCCAAGCCGCTCTGCTGCTTGTGAGTTAATTGGGGGAATATCAGTCCACAAGGCTTGAAGTGGTATGCCTGGGGTTTCATCTAAATAGCGTTTTAAGCGAATACCACCGGCTTTGGTAAAGTGCAACTTTCCCTCAGCATCAAGTTTTCGCATCGTTTCTTCAGGACAGCGCCATAGCGAACGTACACCTTTATATTCGTATTCGTAGCCTCCACCCGACAAGCCTTTTGCTGTCAGGTCTGCATCTGTCCAAAGCCTCCCGTCAGCATCACGATTGCGAAAACGAGTTAAATATACAGGGTCATGTGGGGTGTAGAGTTGGTTCCATGTCCACGTTTGCCCTTTGGTATAGTAGAGGATAATATCAATATTTGCTCCGTATCGCTGTGGATCGTTATGTGCGCTGGTGCGCTGCCAAACGATTTCATTACGAAAGGAACGGGGGTCGAAAATGGTATCAAGAATGACCTTCAGATAATGGCTTGCGGTCGGGTCACAATGCAAGTATAAGCTGCCTGTTGGTTTGAGGACTCGGTGTAACTCCACGAGTCGGGCAGCCATCATCACAAGATAAGCGAGCATCTGGTTCGTACCAATAAAGTCACGGAGTGACTCTACCATCTTGGCTATATGGTCTGGTGCCTCTGTGAGGAGTTCAGAGTATGCAGCCTCAGCCGCCAAGTTCCAGTGCCAGGTGTCCTCAAACGCGGTGATCTGCGCTTCGCTCTCTGTGCCGTGCTCATCCTTAAACAGCACATTATAATTCCGGCTTGAATTAAACGGCGGGTCAAGGTAAATCAGGTCAATGCTCTCGCTTGGGATGTGCTCTCGCAGAATAAACAGGTTATCGCCGTAGTAAAGGGTGTTCTCGGTGATCGGTTTTGCTGACAAGTTCCCCCTCCATGTCCCATAGTACTTCCACAGCAGTATAACATAAACCTTGCAGGCTGCATATTGTCTAGCCTTGCTTGCTAGCAAAAGAGGGGGAGGTTCGGTTTGAAGCGAGGAAAGAGGAGTTAACGGCTGTGCATTTTACGCATAAGCTGGTAGATTAGCCGTCGGCGGTTGCGTACTTCCGCAAGCTGCTTTTTTCGTTTTTCCTTTGCTTCCTGCCAGGATGAACGGGGGAGGCTGTCTGCTGGTGGTTTCAATGAATAGTTGGTCATGGCTTTGAGAGTGTTTACGCTTCCTGCTTAACCTCTGTCTCTGGAACGTACTCTAGCAAGTCTGTTAGTTGACAGTTAAGAGCCTGACAAATCTTATCCAATGTTTCAATTGGGATTTCTTTTGCATTTTCATAATAGAGCTTGGCAAGTCCATGCTGGTTAATTCCGGTGAGTCGGGCAAGATCAGCAACTTTCATCTTCCGTTCTCCTAGTAACTTTGATAGGTGTATTCGTATCATATGTCCTAAAATAGCACTTTCACTACCTTTTGTCAATGATTAATTCATTTAATGTATTTAAAATGCATTTTGCCTATTGACAATAATTGCATTTATGCTACAATATATGTAGATTAAATACAATTAAAGTATTTAATCAGCACATTAACAATTGAAAGGAGGTGAAATACATGGCGAAACAGAGTACGTTATAACCTACGTTGAAAAGGTTTACTACAAACCAGTTGTTGTTGAAGCTGAGACAGTAGAAGAAGCGTTAGACACATTTCTGTCAGAGCGTATGCCAGACTTGGATGTTATTCATGTTCAAAAAGCCAAGTTGGAAATAGAAGAGGGATAGCTTTTCTGTTCCAGGTCTAGTTTAGGAAGCTAGACCTTAACAGGCAAGCTAAAAAGCCTCTACCTGAGAAAGCGAGGTGATAAGTATGAACCCACGAAAACCAACGCCGGAAGAAAAAAAGCAATTGGCCGAGTACATCTTACGGGATGAAGACCCTGAGATGTATGATGCGGGAAAAGTTGATCCCGAACGCAAGGCAGAAATGGAAGAAGCTATTGAAGTGGCAGCCATAGCGGTATTTGATCACTACATCACAGACTCAGTGGGATATGCAGGAAAAGTTATGGTTGTCGTCTGGCCGGTTGCGCCTGGCGCAACCCAAAGCTACACATGGTACGAAGCTAATGGAAAAGAATATCTTTCTTTAGAGCCTTTTCAGAACATAATAATGTAGCTTTTCTGCCGACTGCTTATCAGTCCTCCCACACTGGTAAGCAGGAGCAGGTAGGCTACAGCGTAGCAAGCAAAAACGCCGGAGGACAGAACTAAAAGGCGTTGTTCTCTTAGCCTGCGCGTTCTCGGCGTTTTCTGTTGGTGTTACTGGCCTGTGCTGCCAGTTCCACCATAAAGCGTCGTTTTCATGGCTTGGGGCAGAGTACCAATACCATTGCGTTCATTTTGCGTTAGGCACGAGTCTACCACTGTTTTTTAAGGATGGCGTAAGAAACGCAGCGTGCCAACGGGAACGCATGCCCGTTTTCGCTCTTTACACTCTAGAGTATCCCTGCTACAGTGCGTGGTATGAAACAGGCAACTGCCCGGCCTGTGGGCACGAGTACCCCCTTTGTGATCACTGCCTCGCATGATGCAGTGCTGCAAGCAGTCTCCCGCTACCACCTGCTTACCTCTGTTCAGTTAGTGAGAGCCTGTGGGTATTCGCACAACTCCTTAGCACGCGTCCAGCGATTAACAAAACAGTTGGTCGATAACGAGTATTTGCTACCCCTTCCCCTGCCGGTGGTGCGCGGGAAAGCGCCGTTTGTCTATTCGCTTGCCCGCAAGGGCGTAAACTACCTGAAAGCAGCGGGGGTTGCTGTCCGGGGATACTTCCGACCCTCACAAGCGCAGGAGAAAAGTTACCTGTTTTTACAGCATACCCTCTCTGTGAATGATGTCTTGATTGCCGCCGCAAATTTGCATAAGGTTGCCTCCGGCTACTCCCTTTCCTCATTCACCCATGAGCGCGAGTTAAAACGAACTCCCTACAAAGTGAGGATGTGGCACGGTGAGGAGGAAGAGCCGGTCACCGTCATCCCCGATGCGTTCTTGCAGTTTGTGAAACACCAGGAAAACGGCAAAGAGGAAAACATACCCATTTTGCTGGAGCTTGACAGAGCCACTGCTGAACAAAAACATTTCCGGCGTAACTTTCGCGCTCGGATTGCCTTTCTCAAAGAGGAGGGATACAAGAAGCTCCTGGGAACGGCAACAATAACCTTTGCGTATGCTGTTGCGGTCAGCGGTGAAAAACGGCGGGATGAGCTTCGGTCTTGGGCGAGGAAAGAACTCGCGCAAACCCGCGAGCAGCGGTGGCTGTCAAATTTATTCCTGTTTTGCGATCTGCCGCGCGTCTTAGACCCGAAGCAGTTGTTTATAGATCGGGTGTGGTTTACCCCGTTTGACAATGCGCTGCAACCGCAAGGGCTTTTTGAAGCACAGGTTCTGTGAACTTGTATCGCACACGGTACAACATTTCCTCGCGTTGTTTTTTTCTTTTCTAACCCCCTGATCCTCGCCGCCCGCTTTTGTGCTACATGCTGCTCGGCGGGCGGCTCAAGAAACAAGGAAATAGCCATTGAGTACATTTTGTAGACGGCGGGGGGTAATTTCACATTATGGGTCGGGCTTCCCATGAGGTGAAATGGGGGCAACGGCGACGAAGGAGGCCGTTGGTTGGCCGAAGCATGAGGCCAACGAAAACCTGTCGGATGTCGATAACGGAGCGGGCGCAGTCAGGCGCAAAACGGAGCTTTGAAAACCCTTTCGGGGAAAGGGTTTTGAGCGGAGTTTAGCGAAGCGGTGCGGCTGACTGCGCCCGCGTGTCAAGCGAAATGGCGGGGTGGGGGTATGTCCGCTGAAAACTTTTTTCTGTTTGAGTACATTTTTTCCGTACAGTTATGCATACAGTATGAAACTGTACGGTTTACTGTATCCTTAGCTGCATAGATTTTGACCGAAACCAGATACGAAATATACTCGTTTATTCGTTTTGCTCAGGTTTTTTTGTTTCGCTTGTCGTGGTTGGTTGTCCGTATTTCTTCGGGGTTCGTCGAGGTTGAAAATACTATGCACCTAGCGTTATAAGCAACAAGAAGCCCCTGATTGCTCAGGGGCTTCTTGCTATCGTTGCTGCCAGACACGTTACTTCGTGCGTCGGGCATTCACCCAATCGCGAAGCTGAGTGATGAGCCGTTTCATCAACGGTTCCACCCAATCGTAGATCTGGATAAGGCCAACAATAATAGTAATGACATACACGACATACACAAGGTAGGTGAGCATCCCCATTTCTCCCTTTTAGAAAGACTGGTAAACATTTCACCTTGCCTTGCCATGCCAAGCCATTCCAAGCCATGCCTTATACTGGTTATACGTACAACCTGCCAAAAAGTTAGATATTGTTAGCATGTCCAGCGAAAGCATATGATTACCCAGGGAACTTTTCCAAACGAATGTGCGTCATAGTGGAAGTACCTTGATACGGGAGAAAAAATAAGGAGGAAACCCACTGTGACAAAGTTACAAAGAAAGTTTGCTATTCCCGCACTCGCAACCGTTATTGCACTCGGTCTCTTCGCGTTTCCGGCACTCCCCGCTCTTGCCTGCGGGGGGCTGATTGCGCCAGATGGGGATGTCCACCTGGCGCGAGCCACCACCTTTGTTGCCTGGCATGACGGCATTGAGCACTACTTAACGACATTCACGTACCAGGAGACCAACACACATTCTGTCACTAATCTTGGATGGATCGTGCCCCTTCCGGCAGTGCCGATCAAGGTCGAAGAGGGCGGCGCCTGGACACTGCAACGCCTCGATCTCGAAGCTCACCCCATTCCTCAACGTTTCGGAGCCGTCACTACGGCTGCTTCGAGCGCTGACCAGGCACAGGTGCTAGAACAAGTCAAGATCGAAGCGCTCAACATCACGGTCCTGCGCGGCAGCGGGCAGGCGGTGCTGAACTGGGCCAGCAGCAAC
>WNGJ01004673.1_pt1 | contig 14289 bp, 12 predicted proteins | sample 5400611 | NCBI WGS metagenome assembly WNGJ01 (sample SAMN13153375, study PRJNA577476) | soil metagenome | isolation source: 40 cm soil or saprolite under Garry oak tree replicate 1 | place: USA:California | collected 2016-06-15 | reverse complement strand
ACTATGCACATCGTGTTGAGCTTCGTCGGGATCGCTGGCTACGCCACCGCGGCTGCGGCAGGGACGATGTACCTCGTCGCCAGACGCGAGCTCAAATCGGCTCATTTCGGCGCGACCTTCAGGTTCTTCCCGCCACTCGACACACTCGATCGGGTCAATCACATCGCTTCGATCGCCGGGTTCCTGGGACTCACTCTTGGCCTGGCGCTCGCCACCGCGTACTCGTTTCAGTACCGCGCCCTGGTGCTGCCGCAGATCATTTGGGGCGTGGGAGCCTGGATCGGCGTGAGCGCACTGGTGTTGGGACGGGTGCTGCGCGGATGGCAGGCACGGCGCGCGGCGCTGGTGGCCGCAGTGACTTTCGCAAGCGTCATAGCGCTGTACGTCCTCTTCAGAATGGCCGCGCTCAACCGGGGACAGTTCCTGTGAGTGATTTTCCCATCGCGCTTCACGGCGAGCGAATCACCGCGGTCATAGTCGGCGGCGGCTCGGTCGGCACGCGCAAGGCGTTGGCGCTCGTTGAAGCCGGCGCAGAAGTGCGAGTGGTTTCGCCCCGTGTCAGCTCGGAGCTGGAGGATGTCGAACGGTCGAGGCGTATCACGATCATTCGCGACTCGTACGGCGCCAAGCACCTCGATCGCGCCACTCTCGTCGTTGCCGCCACCGACTCCCGCGAAGTGAATGCGCAAATCGCAATCGACGCGCACGCGCGAGGAATGCTGATCAACATCACCGACTATCCCGACGAGGGAAACTTTCACACGATGGCGCTGCACCGCTCGGGCGACGTAACGATTGCCGTCTCCTCCGGCGGCGTCCCCGGAGCGGCAGCGAGGATACGCGACGCGATCGCCGAGCGGTTCGACGGGCGTTACGAGCGCGCGGTGTCGGCCCTCCGCGGTCTGCGCTCGCGGCTCATCGCCAGCGGTGACGAGCAGTGGCGCGCGGCCGCACCCAAACTCCTGGGCGACGATTTCTGCAGCTCCGTCGAGGACGGCTCGTTCGTCGAGAGGGTTGATTCGTGGCGTTGATCGTTGCCGGCGTGAGCCACACCACAGCGCCAATCGAGGTGCGGGAGAAGGTGACGTTCCGGCCCCAGGAAGCGGCGCGCGAGCTCGCTGCTCTGAGGGGCAAACGTCTGACACGGGAAGGAGTGGTGCTGTCTACGTGCAACCGGACCGAGATATACGCGATCGAAGATTCGGGTGATGCCCTCGCGGCCATTTCATCGCTTCTCTCGAATCGACTTGGCGAGGACGCCGCCGCGTTCATGTACGTGTACCGCGATCGCGAGGCGACCTCGCACCTGTTCGCGGTTGCGTCCGGACTCGACTCGATGATACTCGGTGAGGCACAGATACAGGGGCAGGTGAAGGATGCGTGGGAACAGTGCCGCGCCGAATCAGGGCCGATCCTCAACCGCATGTTCCAGAGCGCCCTGCTGGCGGCGTCACGCGCGAGAGAGGAGACGGGGATCGGCAGGGGTGCCGCCTCAGTGAGCTCCGCGGCGGTCCAGCTCGCCAAGAAGATCTTTGGCGGATTGGGCGGCAGGCGGGCGATGGTGCTGGGGGCTGGAGATGTGGCGGAGCTCGCGCTGGAATGTCTGCTGAGCGAAGGAGTGCGTGTGGCAATCGTTGCAAATCGAACGCACGAGCGCGCGCAGACTTTGGCCGAGCGGCACGGCGCCACAGCGATGCATTACGATGAGTGCTGGCAATCGCTGCGTGACGTCGACGTACTCATTTGTTCGACGGCCTCGCCGGTTCCAGTCGTGACCACGGCTCGCGTTCGCGATTCCATTGAGGCGCGCGGCGACCGCCCTCTCTGCATCCTCGACATCGCGTTGCCGCGCGACGTCGAAGGAGCTGTCGGAGACATCGACAACGTGTTCCTTTACGATCTCGACGATCTCCGTGCTGCCGCCGCCGCCAACCTGGAGCAGCGGGGAGAAGATGTGCCCGCTGCGCGAGAGATAATCGAGCAGGAAGTTCAGAAGTTCTGGGATTGGGTCGCAGGGCTGGCGGTAGTTCCGGTCGTGCGGGAGTTTCGGGACGAGATGGACAAGCTGCGGAGTACGGAGCTTGCTGCAGCATTGCGGCGCCTTGGGCCGTTGTCCCCTGAACAGCTGGAGGCAATCGAACATTTCTCGAAATCACTCATGAACAAGTTCCTGCACGAGCCGAGTGTCAGACTGAAGGCAGCAGCCGCGAACGGGCGCGGGCTCGGCGTCGTCGACGCCGCGCGCTATCTGTTCGCACTCGAGGAGAAATCCGGGGACGACGTGGCCAATGTGAAAGAGGGAGACCCAACCGACATTGCCTAAAGTCCTCGTAACCGGCGGAGCTGGTTTCATCGGCTCGCATGTAGCGGACATTTTTGTTGCCAGGGGCTTCGACGTCACAGTTCTCGATGACCTCTCCAGCGGGAAGCGCGAGAATGTTCCAGGCAAGGCCCGGTTTCACCAGATCGGTGTGAACTCGGTGGCATTCGCTCAATTGGCTGGCGAGGGCAGCTTCGACGTCGTGGCTCACCTGGCCGCGCAGATCGACGTCCGAAAAAGCGTGGCCGACCCGATCGCCGACGCGACCGTCAACATCCTCGGCACTCTCAATCTGATGGAAGCCCTGCGAAAGAGGTCACCAAAGACCAGGGTGGTCCTTACTTCGACCGGAGGTGCGCTTTACGGCGATTTCAACAAACCGCCCAACGTCGAGAACTACCCGAAGGATCCGGAATCGCCGTACGCGATCTCGAAACTGAGCGCGGAGTACTACCTGTCGTATTACGGGCGACTACACAACATGGATGCGATTGCGCTGCGATTCGGAAACGTGTACGGCCCTCGACAAGATCCGCACGGAGAGGCAGGCGTGGTAGCGATTTTCTGCGGGCGAATCCTCAACGATCGCCCGCTTACCATTTTCGGGGACGGGCTGCAGACACGGGATTATGTCTACGTCGGTGATGTCGCCCGCGCGGTGTGGATGGCGGCAACGAACCCCCTGCCGGACAAGGGACGACTCGATGCCCGCGCATTCAATATTGGAACGGGCGAGGGGACGAGCGTCGTCGAGGTGGCGAGACTGTTACAGGCGGCGGCGCGCAGCAATGTGCCGGTCGAATTCGGGCCGCGCCGTCCGGGGGAGCAGCAGGAATCCTTCGTCGATCCCGACAAGGCACGCAAGGTATTAGGGTGGATTCCCGAGATCTCTCTCGCTGATGGTCTGGAGAAGACCTACGCCTGGTCCGCTCGCGAGATGACCGGGGCCAGGGCATGAGCCGCCTTCTTTTTCCGCTGCTCGCGCAGGCGATACCGACCTCGCCGATGGAGCTCGTCACCAGCTCCACGGGCGCCACGAAAATCGTGCTCGCGATCCTCGTCGTGCTCTCGCTGATAAGCTGGGGGATCATCTTCTCGAAGTGGTACGAGCTGAGACGAGCGCTGCGAATAACTCACTCTTTTGCGCACGAGTTCGCAGGTGCTCACACGGTCGAGGGCGCGGCCCAGATGGCGCGCAGCGTCGGCGGCCCACCAGCCATCGTCATGGAGCGGGCGATGCGTTTCATCCAGGAAACGACGCCGGCGCTGCACGGAACATCGGAACGCACCGCTCGATTCAGTGGCGCCCAGGTAGAGGCGCTCCAGCTGGTGCTCGATGCGGAGACCACATCGGAGCGCGACCGCCTCGGTCGCTGGGTGCCATCTCTGGCGACGATCGGATCAGTGAGTCCGTTGATCGGTCTTCTGGGAACCGTGCTCGGCGTAATCGATGCGTTCGTGGGCATTGCCGCCAAGGGGTCCGGGAACATTGGAGCCGTCGCTCCAGGCGTGGCTGAGGCATTGATTGCTACAGCGGCCGCGCTGAGCGTCGCGATTCCGGCTGTATTCGCGTACAACATCTACGCTGCCAGACTGAACAAGATCGAAGGGGAGCTCGAGAGCTTCAGCTCCGAGCTCATCGCGTTGATGGTGAGAGGGGGAATGATCTAGTGGCGCGTCGCGGCCGCGGTCGGGGCAGGCTCACGCTGAACGGCGAGATCAACGTCGTGAGCCTGATCGACGTGATGATGCTGCTGATGATCATCTTCATGATCACAGCGCCGATGATGCAGGGCGGGGTCGACATCTCGCTCCCCAAGGCGCAGGCTCGTCCGCTGGAGTCGAAGAGTGGATTGACCGTGACCGTGGATCGCACCGGCGCCATTTTCGTCGACGACGCACGTCTGAGCTTCAGCCAGTTTTCTGCCAGCTTCAAGGCGCTGGCGCAGCGACGAGGTAGCGGCGGCGTGTACCTGCGAGCGGACGATCGCGTTCCTTACGGATCCGTCGTCAGGGTGCTCGCGATAATGCGAGCGAGTGGTGTCGGCGATATAGGGCTGGTGGCCGAGCCGCTCGAGGCCAAGTGATGCCTCGCCGGGAGCGTGGCTCGCGACTCGTCGCTCCTTTCACACTCTCGGCGATATTCCACGCGGCCGTCGCGACGCTGCTGTTCAACACGCTGAATGAGCGCAAGCCGGTCGCGCTGCCGCCGATGTATCGCGTCGAAATCGTGGCTGCTCCGGCGGGGGAGAGGGCGATTGGCGAAGTGAAATCAGGCCAGGCGAGGGCAACGCCCCCTGTTACGCAGCCTGCCGCCACGCCGTCAACCGTCAAGGAAATGCCCCTTCCGAAGGCGAAGCCCGCGCCGAAGACACCCGCGCGCGCTACCCCGACGGAGGGGAAAGCTGCGCCGTCGCCCAAGGTCAGCGCACCGACGGAAGCCAAAGTCACTCCGCCGCCCAAGACCGAGGCTCCCAAAGCGGGGGGTGGGCCGACCGGGGGGAAGGGTACCGACGTCGCCACGGTGCGCAGTGACGGGATCGAGTTTCCATTTCCAGGGTATCTCAACAACATCGTTCGCCAGATTGCAGTCAACTTCAAACCACGAAATCCCGCCGCGCGTCTCAAGGCGGAAGTAAGGTTTCTGATCCATCGCGATGGCTCTGTGTCAGACCTGACATTCATCAGACGCTCCGGCAATTTCTCCTTCGACCTCGAGGCACAGGGCGCGGTTGAGGCGGCCTCGAGCATGCACGCGTTCGGTCCCTTGCCAACGGGATTTCCGGACGACGCGCTTCCTGTCGTATTCAGCTTCGATCCCGAGTTTCTGAAATGAGCTTTGCTCACGGGTCAGAGCATTCGCGCACTTCGAGTGGCGGCCTCGCACGTGGTCTTTGCGTTGTCACGCTGTGTGCAATGGTTCTGGCGCCGCCACTGCTCCGCGCGCAGGACACAACGACCACACCAGGCGTTCGACTCGGCCTCAACTACGCCGCGGGGACCAAGCCCGGCGTCATCGTTCTTCCGGTGCAGGACGACGACAACGATTCACTGCGCACCATCGTGCAGCGGGACCTCGACTACAGCGATCGCATGACGGTGATCGACCTTGATCCGACCACACTCAGTGGGCTGGTCCCGGCGCCCGGCGAGAAAATCAACTTTCCGCTCGTCGCCAAGTTCGGAGCGGCTCTTCTCGTTCGCATGACGCCAACGAGCCAGGGGATGCACGTTGCCACGTACGACGTGTCGAGAAGCACGCTGCTTCAATCCGAGCATTTTCTGTTCGACAGGCGTGACAGAGACTGGCGGTTTGCTCTCCACGGCATTTCGGATCAGATAGAGCAGTGGACGTTCGGGAAGCGGGGCATCGCGCAAACCCGCGTTGCGTACGTGGCCAATGGCGAGCTGAAGATCGTCGACAGCGATGGGGCCGCGACGCGCTCGATCACGACCGGTCGAGGCGCACTCTCACCGGCGTGGTCGCCCACCGGTGAGTCGGTGGTCTTCACCGTTCTCGGCAACACCGGTACACAGGTGCAGGAGCTCGACGTCCGCACTGGAAGTACGCGCAGGGTCAGTCTGATCCGCGCCGGCCTCAATATCACGCCCGTATATCAGCCTGGCGGCAACGCGATTCTCTACGCGCAGGGAACCGGCAACGGCACAGATCTCGTCTTGACGGCCCTCGATTCCGGTACGCCGAAAAAAATCACGATCGGCAGAGGTACGGATAACACCTCACCCTCATACAGTCCTGACGGCCACCAGATCGCCTTCATCTCCGGGAAATCGGGCTCCCCGCAGGTATATATTATGGATGCGGACGGGTCCAACGTTCAGCTTCTCACACCGTACACGCCGGGAGTTCGCAGTTACCGGGCAAGTCCCGACTGGTCACCTGACGGCCGCGCGGTTGCGTTCGAGCAGCAGAACGGACGGTTTCAGATCTGGATGATCGATTTGCGTGATCGCGTTCCGAAGCAGCTCACGAGCGAAGGCGAGAACGAGGATCCATCGTGGGCGCCCGATGGGCGGCACATCGTCTTCACTTCGTCGCGGGGCGGCGACAAGCAGTTGTGGATTATGGACACCGAGTCTGGCCGGGCGCGGCAGCTCACCCACAACAAGGGAGCGAGATTGGCGGCGTGGTCGCCGATTCTCGCGAATCCGGAGGTAGGAACATACTCCCAATGACAAAAACGTCTCCATTCATATTCTGTGTTCTTCCGCTCGTCCTCGGCGGCTGTTTCTTCGCTACCAAGTCCGATTTCGACAAGCTGCAGCAGGACATCGTCGTGGCCCGCGCCGGCTCGAGCGCGGCGGATTCGGTGCAGCGCGCATATCTGGTCGAAGTCAGTCGCTCCGTGAGAACGGTGAGCGATTCCCTCAACGCGCTCAGCAAGAGAGTCAATTCGCTGCGAACGGCGACCGAGGCTGACATGGCTGCGATGAAGGAAGACATCTCGCAGCTACAGGATCTGAGCGGTCAGAGCGAGCGGCAGCTGCGCGACATGCGGGCGGCGGTCGAGGAGAAGACCGTTCAGCCCGATGTCGCCGCCCCGACCGACAGCTCGGTCCCTGGCGCTGGCGCACCGACGGGCGGGCCGGGTCCCGCGCAGCTGCTGCAGGCTGGGCGCGATCAACTGCTCAAGGGCGGCAACGTCTCGGCGCGCGCGGCTTTCGCTCAACTGATCGCGAAATATCCGAAATCCGATCTCGTGCCGGAGGCGATGTTCTACACCGCACAGGCCTACGCCGCTGAGCGGAACACTGATGCGGCCGACGCGGAGTACGCGGCGCTGATCACCCGGTATCCAAATTCTCCGCGCGTCCCAACCGCGATGTACAAGCGGGCGCTGCAGCTGCAGTCGACGAAGAAGACAGCCGAGGCCAAGCGGCTTTTCCAGGAAATCATCAAGCGCTTCCCACGCTCTGACGAGGCCGCCCTCGCCGACGAGCGTTTACAGTCGATCAAGTAGCACGAGGGCGCGGTATGAGCGAAGCTCCTGGCCAAGAGATGCCGTTCCTGGATCATCTGGAGGAGCTGCGCAGGCGGCTCTTCTGGATTGCGGGCGCGATCGTCGTCGGTGTCGTGGTCGGATTCGCGCTCCTCTCCAGGCTCGACATCATCCGCCTGCTGGAGCGTCCGATTCTTCCGCTGTTGCACGGGCAGAAGCTGATTTACACCCACCCCGGCACGTCCTTTCACATCCTGCTCAACGCGTCGCTCGTCCTGGGGATCATTCTGGCGTCGCCGGTCATCGTCGGGCAGATCTGGGGCTTCCTGGCGCCCGCGCTATACGCCCACGAGAAACGCGTCGTCATCCCGGTCCTGGTCTCGATGGTGGCGCTCTTTTTGTGCGGCGTCGCGCTCAGCTACTTCGTAGTCCTGCCGCTCACGCTTCAGTTTCTGATGAGCATCGAGTCTACAGCGCTGACACCGATGATATCAGCCACAGAGTACTTCGACTTTGCGATCAGCATGTGTCTCGCGTTTGGTGTGGTCTTCGAGGTACCGATCGCAATTCTCGCCCTTACCGCGCTTGGTCTGATCACCCCGCAGTTCCTGTCGAAGTACAGAAGACACGCCGTCGTGATCTGCCTGACCGCGGCTGCTTTCATCACGCCGGGCGCTGATCCCTATTCTCTGTTTGCGCTCGCAATTCCGCTCTACGTGCTTTATGAGCTGAGCGTCTTCGTGGCACAATTCGCATATCGCAAGCGCCAGAAGAGACAGGCGAAGCGCGAGGAAGAGGACGCCGCTCCTCACGGCAGAGCGAGGGCGCCGGCGTGACGCGCCGCGGCCTCCTGCTGGTCGGAAGTGTGCTGGTTCTTGGCGCGCACGAGAATCTGTCGGCGCAGGTCCGGACGCTCCCTCCGCAGCGCCGCGATACCGTTCGAGCTCGAGCTGACACTTCTCGCCGCGATACCACCGCCGCGGATACTGCGAAGCAAAAAGAGCTGATCAAGTGGAACGAGCCGGATTCTGTCATGCAGGCTCTGATGTCACGTTCCGGCTATACTGCGACGCGGTATCAGGGTGACCGGGCAGTATTCAATGCGCAGACGCGGGCGCTGGTGCTGAAGGGAAACAAGGCGGGCGTCAATCGCGAACAGACGGTGCTTGTCGGGGACAGCATCATCTACAACGATTCCACCAAGATCATCGTGGCGCGCGGAGACACCGTAATCCTCCGCGACCCGGAACAGCAGAGTGCCGACGTCATCGCGCGCGGCGAGATGGCGTACAACGTCGAGCTGCACCGCGGCGTCGTGACCAACATCACGACCGAGATTGCCGAGACGGGCCAGAACTGGCACGTCGGTGGAAAGACCGCGGCGTTCGTCAGTGATACGACGCGAGGGCGCGAGACCGCGTTCTACGTCCGCAGCGGCACGATTACGAGCTGCGACGACTCGATTCCGGATTACCACTTTCGGTCGAACGAGATCAAGATGGTCTCCAAGAACATCATGGTCGCGCGGCCCGCCGTCTTGTACATCGGCGACGTCCCGATCATGTGGCTGCCGTTCATCTTCCAGGACATGCGGTCAGGACGCCGCAGTGGCGTCCTGACGCCGCGGTTCGGAGTGAGCGAGCTGTTTCGCAACAGCCCGACGTATCGACGTCACGTCGAGAACCTCGGCTACTACTTCGCGATCAGCGACTACATGGACGCCCAGTTTGCCGTCGACTGGCGGAGCGGCAGCAGGCCGTCCCTCGGCGATCCGGGCTGGGTGCGTTTCAACGGAGAGATGCAGTATCGCTGGCTGGACAGGTTCGTGACCGGCCGAGTAGGCCTGTCGCGACATGATCAGCGCGACGGATCCACCAACACGTCGTTGAGCTGGAGCCACTCTCAGGACTTCTCCCAGAACACGCATCTGCGAACGAACATCAACTACGTCACGAACACCTTCATTCAGCGAACCACGACGTTCAATCCGGCGCAGGTCTTGGCGAACATCTCGTCTCAGGCGAGTTACGACACGAAGATCGGCCCCGCCGCGCTCAGTCTCGGCGGTACGCGCACTCAACATCCGGGACGAACGGAAGTCGCACAGAGCTTTCCCAACTTCAGCATCACCGTTCCGACTCTGAATCCGGCAAAATGGCTCGAATGGTCGCCCGGGTTCAACTTCCAGACCGATCAGCTGCTCAACGTCGATCAGGCGGGCGAATTCACTTATCGCTACCTGACCAACGCGCGGGGACAGCCTGACAGCGTTCGTCTCAAGCGCGATACGAGAAACACGTCCTCGAACTTCAGCACGCCCATAAGGATTGCGGGCTTCAGCTGGAGTAACACGTTCAACCTGATCGATCAGGAGTCCGACGCGCCGTTGACCGTGGTGATGGTCGACCCCAACGACTCCTCCAAGAAGCAGACGCGCGTATTCGCCAAGTCGTTCTCGACTCAATTGGACTGGCAGACCGGCTTTTCTCTGCCCAGCTTTTTTCAGGGCTCCCTCAAGATGACCCCATCCGTCTCGTTCGCGAACGTCGACGGCCATGCTTACTGGGCGAGATCGGAGCAGAATGGCGGCAAGTGGGTGCACCAATCCAAGCGAGCGATCATCGGCCTCAGCGCATCGCCCACATTGTTCGCGCTTTTCCCGGGATTCGGCTCCGTCTCGCGCTTCCGTCACTCCATTACGCCCGTCTTCAGCTACAACTACGCGCCAGCGGGGAACATCAGCAGCGAGTTTCTACAGGTCTTCAACAAGAGCAAGCAGGGCTACCTGGGTGCGCTGGCGCAGAATCGCGTGAGCCTCGGCTTGTCGCACGTGCTCGAGGCGAAGGTCAAGTCGGATGATACCACCAGCACCGCGGAGTCGAAGAAGATCAAAATCCTGGCGATGAACTTCAGTCCGCTGGCCTACGATTTTGAGAGGGCGCGGCAAACCCATCGTTCGGGATTCGTGACGGATAACCTGAGCTCCGACTTCACAACCGATCTCATTCCCGGATTTCGGGGCGGGATTCGATACTCGCTCTATCAGGGCGACATCCTCAGCGACACCGCGCGGTTCAAGCCATTCCGCGAAGGCGTCGATGCTTCGTTCACCGTCAACTCGCAGTCCGGAATCTTCAGTGCCCTCAGCAGGGTGTTCGGACGAGCGGTTCCGCAAAAGAATCCCCAGATCGAGCGCGTTGAGCCCAGCCAGGACGATGCGCTCGCCAATGCCGTCGCTTCGACACCCGTGGCCGGCGTCTCGAGCCGAAACCGTCAGTTCTCGATTCCGCAAACGCAGGGCTGGTCCGCAAGCCTGACCTATAGCTCGAGCCGCCAGCGGCCACCTACCGGCAACGGGATCGTGATCAATGAGGATCCAACCGCCAAGTGTCTCCAATATCAGGCGAATCCGATCGTATACCAGCAGTGCGTTCAGCTCGAGACCGCTACCGCGAACGGTGGAATTCCGATTACGTCGACGACCGCCGGCGCGCCGTTCATTCGCGTCCCGCCCCGCGACAACCTGCAGTCCAGCATGAACTTCCATCTGACGCCCAAATGGGCGGGAACCTGGACGACCAACTATGACTTCCAGGCGAAAAAGTTCGGAAGCCACATGGTCACGCTCCAACGAGAGCTGCACGACTGGAGGGCGATTTTCTCCTTCACCCAGGCGCCCAACGGAAATTTCGCGTTCACCTTCTTCATTGCCCTCAACGCGGAGCCTGACCTAAAATTCAACTATGACAAGCAGACGTACCGACCAATAAGCCCCTGAAGTTGACAACCCCTTCCTCGCGGCGGCTCAACATCACCAACGGCGACAGCGCCGCCGGTACCCTCAGCGAGGCTGGCATCGAGGGCAAGATCGTCGCGTGGCGAGACGTGCTTCACGAGGGACCGGTTGATTCGTCGCTCTCTCTCGAGGAGCTGAGCAAGGAGCGAGCACGCTTCATCGCCGAGCAGGGATGGGATGATTTTGCGCACGTCAGCGGCGATTTTGCAGAGCGTGACCGGGTGATTCGTCATCTCGATTACTTTGACGAAGTCGTTCTCTGGTTCGAGGACGATCTGTACGATCAGCTCCAGCTGATTCAGCTCCTCGACTTTTTTGGGACGGGTACGGCGCGCAAGAAAACACTCTCGGTGATCGTGGTCGACGGATACATTCCGCCGCTTTCTGCCGACGAGCTGAAGCGGCTCGATGCAAAGCGTCCGCACGCCACCGCTGAACAGCAGGATCTGGCGAAGCGGGCCTGGAAGGCTTTCGGCTCGGCTGATCCAACTGGGATCTCGAAGCTACTCGCGGAGAAGACGTCCGCGCTTCCATACCTCGCTCGTGCGCTGACGCGGCACCTCGAGGAATTTCCGTCGTCCGACAACGGACTGTCGCGATCGGAGCGCGAAGCACTCACGGCCATCGCGGCGGGCCACAACACACCCGTCAGTGCCTTCCTTGAAGTCGCCAAGCTTCAGGAGAGCATTTTCCTCGGCGATATCATCTTCTACTCGTATCTGGAGAGACTGAGCGGCAGGAAGGATGCGTTGCTGACGTGGAAGGATGGTACGCCCGTCATCGCTCCCACTGCCAAGCGCGCGCGCGAATTCGTCGAAGGCGAGCTGACACTGACGCCGGTGGGGCGGGATGTGCTCGCGGGGAAAAAGGATTGGCAGCGCATCAACAAAAAGACACGCTGGCTGGGCGGCGTCGAGATCAGTCCGGGAGAAGACGGGTGGCGGTGGGATGTCACTGAGCGAAAGTTGGTGAAGCAACGCCCGGGTAGCGGACCGACTTCCAGGAAGAAGGTTGGCGGCACACCCAGGAGGAAGACCGGACGCGTCTCCAAAAAAAAGAAATGAACGAGAAACTTCGTACGGCGATCAAAGGGTTCGACCGTTACGAGAAACTTCTCATCGACGGTGACACACTCACCGTCGATGAAGCCTACGCGATAGCGGTCGATCGGCTGCGTGTCGGCCTGTCCGTGAAAGCGCGCGAGCGGATGCTCCGCACCCGCGCGGTGGTGGACGACATCGTGGCCCGAAACGCGGTCGTCTACGGAGTGACGACTGGCTTCGGAAAACTGTCGGAGATCGCGATTCCTCCTGACAGACTGGCGGAATTGCAGGTGAACCTGGTCCGCAGCCACGCGTCCGGTGTCGGCGATCGTCTGCCCGAGCCCGAGGTGAGGGCGATGATGCTTCTGCGTGCGAACGTCATCGCCAAAGGCTACTCCGGTGCGCGGCCCGAGCTCGTCGATCTGCTGCTGCAGATGCTGAACGCGGACGTCTATCCGCCCATTCCAGAGCAGGGAAGCGTGGGCGCCAGCGGCGATCTCGCGCCACTCGCGCACCTCGCCCTCGCTCTCATCGGCGAGGGGACATTGATCAAGGGCGAGCGAGAGGATTCGACAGCAGCGATTCTCAAGGAAATCGGAGCGAAGCCCGTGGTTCTTGCCCCGAAAGAGGGAATCACTCTCATCAACGGGACCCAGACGCACACCGCGGTTGCGCTCATTGCGCTGGTTCACGCGCGCGCCCTTTGGCGCACCGCTCACGTTGCCGGCGCGATGTCGCTCGAGGCTTTGCTCGGCACGCCGGTCGCGTTCGACGAGAGAATCCACGACGCCCGCGGCCAGAGGGGGCAATCGCGCTCCGCAGCGCTGCTGCGCGACCTCCTGGCCGATAGTGAGCTTCGCGAGTCGCACCGACACGGCGATCCGCGAGTGCAGGATCCTTACGCGCTGCGCTGCATGCCTCAGGTGCACGGGCCGGTCCTCGACGCGCTGGACTTTATCGACGAAGCAGTCTCCAGAGAGCTCAATGCCGCGACCGACAATCCGCTGGTGTTCGAGAATGGCGAGACGCTGAGTGGCGGGAACTTCCACGGCTTGACGGTCGCGATGGCGCTCGACTTTCTCGCGATCGTCCTGACCCACATGGCAACGATGGCCGAGCGCAGAATCGACAGGCTCGTGCATCCGGACCTGAACCAGGGGCTGCCACCTTTTCTCTGCTCCGATCCCGGTGTGAACTCCGGCTTCATGATGGCGCAGGTGACCGCGGCCGCGCTGGCCAGCGAATGCAAGGTGCTCTCCCATCCCGCCAGCGTCGACACCATTCCTACCGACGGCAGCAAGGAAGATGTCGTCCCAATGGCAATGGGAGCCGCGTGGAAGGCACGGCGCGTTCTTCGCAATCTGGAGAACATCATCGCGATCGAGCTCATGTGCGCAGCGCAGGGGATCGACTTCAGGGCACCGCTTCGGCCCGGCCGAGGTGTGCGGACGGCGCACGAGCGCGTCCGCGACATCGTGCCGAGGCTCGAGGGTGACCGTGTCTTGAGCACGGATATCGCGGCGCTAATGACCGCCGTCTCAGAGATGCGCTTCGCCGATATTGGTACCGTGACATGACCGACCTCAGAGTTCGATTCGATCCCGACGCGTTCGACGTCTCTGGCCAGGGCCGTCGGGAGGTCCGCGCTCCGCGCGGCAGCAAGATCTCGTGCAAGGGATGGCACCAGGAAGCCGCGCTACGATTGCTGATGAACAATCTCGATCCGGAAGTTGCTGAGCGCCCCGAGGATCTGGTCGTTTACGGTGGAACGGGAAAAGCCGCGCGCAACTGGGAATGCTTCGATGCGATCGTGCGCGAGCTGACCAGCCTCGGCGCCGATGACACGTTGCTCGTCCAGAGCGGGAAACCCGTCGGCGTTTTCCGGACGCACACCAGCGCGCCAAGGGTTCTCATCGCCAACAGCAATCTCGTCGGCCGCTGGGCGACCTGGGAACATTTCCGGGAGCTGGAGCGAAAGGGGCTGATGATGTACGGCCAGATGACGGCCGGGTCGTGGATATACATCGGATCGCAGGGAATCGTGCAGGGCACCTACGAAACGCTGGGCTCCGTGGCGCGAAAGCATTTTGCCGCATCTCTTCGCGGCCGCTTCGTGCTCACCGCCGGTCTCGGAGGAATGGGAGGGGCGCAGCCATTGGCGGTGACAAT
>WNGJ01004672.1_pt1 | contig 14290 bp, 9 predicted proteins | sample 5400611 | NCBI WGS metagenome assembly WNGJ01 (sample SAMN13153375, study PRJNA577476) | soil metagenome | isolation source: 40 cm soil or saprolite under Garry oak tree replicate 1 | place: USA:California | collected 2016-06-15 | reverse complement strand
TACGTCGTCTGCCAGCAGAGCACCAACTCCGACGGCCAGCCCTGCAGCCTCGCTGCTCCCGCCTACGACTTCGCCGGCTACGGAGGCACCTCCATCGCCGCCCCCGCCTTCGCCGGCATCCTTTCGCTCGTCAACCAGAAGACCGGCAGCCGGCAGGGCAACGCCAATTACGTCCTCTACAACCTCGCCAGCCAGCAGAACAGATCCGGCACGGCGTGCAACTCCAACAGCGGAACCCCGGCCGCAGGCTGCGTCTTTAACGACGTCACCACCGGCACCATTGCCATGCCCTGCGCCAAGGGCGCGCTCAACTGCACCGTCACCACCTCGAGCGATCGTTACGGCGTCCTCTCCGGCTACGCGAGCACCACCGGATACGACCTCGCCACCGGCCTCGGCAGCGTCAACGCCGCGAACCTGGTCAACAGCTGGTCGAACGCCAGCTTCGTCGCCACCGCCACCACGCTCACCCTCTCACCGTCCTCAATAACTCACGGCAGCCCGGTCTCGGCCGGCGTCCGGGTCGCCTCCACCACCGGCACCCCTACGGGCAGCGTCTCCATCAACGCGCTCGCCTCCAACGGCTCGGTTCAGACCGGCGTCCTGCAAAGTGGCAGCTACACCGCCTCACTCAGCAACTTCCCCGGCGGCGCCTACTCGGTTCAGGCCCACTATGGGGGCGACGGCACTTACGCGCCCAGTGACTCCAACCCCATCACCCTCACCGTCAGCCCCGAGTCCAGCACCACCACCCTGCGCGGTCTGCTCTACAACCCCGCCAACGGTGCCACCACGTCTGTCGCCAACGGCGCCAGCTATCCCTACGGCGGCTTCTTTCTCCTCAACGCGCAGGTCGCCGGCGCCTCCGGACAGGGAACTGCCACCGGCAACATCACCCTCACCGACTCCGGCACGCCGATCGACGGCGGCATCTTCCGCCTCAACTCCACCTCGAACACCGAAGACCAGACCCGCTCGCTCGCCCCCGGCACACACGTCCTCACCGCCGCCTACTCGGGCGATGCCAGCTTCAACGCCAGCACCTCCTCCTCCTTCACCCTCAACATCACCAAAGCCCCCACAGCCAGCACCCTCCAGGTCAATCTTCCTGTCCTCTCCGCCGCAGGAACTCTCGTCCTGACCGCCCAGATCAACGCCCGCGGCTACGGCTCAGGCAACCAGCAGGGCTTCGGAGCCAGTGCTCCCTCCGGCACGGTTACGTTCAATTCCGGCAGCAGCATTCTGGGGACCGCGGCCCTCACGCAGAAGACCTATCCGGCCGCCGCATCCGACAGCAGCTCGGTCCTCTTTACGCTTCCGGCCAGCCGCCTGCCCATCGGCGTCAACCCCGTCACGGTCAGCTACGCGGGCGACACCAACTACGCCCCGTCCATCTCGACGCCCGCCATCGTCACCGTCACGGGCTCCACCCAGGTCGCCAGCAGCACCTCCCTAAATCTTTCGTCCGCCACCGTCGCACCGGAAGCCTCCTACAGCTTCACCGCCACGGTCTCGCCTACCAACCCGCTGCCCACCGGCACTATCACCTTCGCCAGCGACGGCCAGCTTGTCACCAGTCCCGTGCCGCTCCTTTCCGGTACCGCAACTATCTCCACGCCGAATATTGCGATCACTCCCGGCACTCACCTGATCAGCGCCATCTACTCCGGCGACTCCAACTACCAGTCGTCGGTCTCCGCCGCTTCCTCCTTCACCCTCACCGCCGGGACCCTGCCCAGCACCACCACCATTGCCCTGACCCCCGCCACGGTCACGCAGGGAACCAGCGTCACCGTCACCGCAGCCATCTCGCCCACCAGTCCCACCCCGACCGGCACCGCCCAGTTGATCCTCGACGGCAACCTCTACGGCGCCCCTCTCGCACTTACCGGCGCCACCACCAACCTGCCTCTACTCACCAACACCCTTCAGTCAGGCGCGCACATCCTCCGCGTCTTCTACTCGGGCGACAGCGCTCATCAGGCCAATATCTCCCCGTCGGCCACCTTCACCATTCTCGATGCCGCCGGAGCCTTTACACTGTCCCCCTCGACCGCCTCCACTAGCGCAGTCCAGGGCAGGGCCTCGAATCCGGTCACCCTGACCGCAACCCCAACCGGAGGTTTCCACTCCACCATCACCTTCGCCTGCACCGGCGGTCTGCCCTCCGGCGCGGTCTGCCTCTTTACCCCATCCTCGGTCACTCCCACTGGAGCCGGACCCACGACCACCAGCGTAACCATCTCTCCGGCAGCGACCGGCCTCCAGTCCTCCACTACTCCAGTATCCCGAATGCCTCGCGACCGCTCCCCAGGCGTCGGAGCCGCCTCGGGCTTTGGCATCACCCTGGCCGGCCTGCTCTTCGTCTTCCTCCCGCGCCGCACCCGTCGCTGGAGCGTCTTCACCCTGCTCTTCGCCCTCACCACCCTCGGTCTGCTCAGCGGCTGCGGCAGCGGCGGGGTCGACCCCAACGGTCTCAGTCCCAACAGCCTCGCCACCGGCTCCTACGCGGTCAACATAACCGCCACCGGAGGCTCCATCATCCAGACCGCCACCATCAACCTCACCATCCAATAGCCCTAGCCCTAACCCCCAGCCCCGTAGCCGTTGCTTGTTCCCCTCTTTGCGGCCTCAGATCGACGGGTGCCCCATCCATCGCGCAGTTTGCGATGGGCGGGATGTAAAAACTCAACCAGCCACAACAACGCTGTTGCTTCGGCTTTTGCCCTTGCTGTTGTCTATCCTTTGCACACCGCCCAGAAATCGTCATTTCGACCGAAGCTGCTCACAGCCTCACCGTGAGCAGCGCAGTGGAGAAATCCGCTTCTCCACCTCGACATTTCCCCAGCCATCGCGGCGCATTTGCGTTTGCCTCGCCGATCGTCCTCTTCCCTCAACCTAAAAAAACCAATCATTCTGGGGGCGCAGCGAAAGAGACCGGCATTTTGCTGTTGTTTCTGCCGTCGCAATTATCTTTCCGCGTTTTTCGCCCAGGAATCGCATGTCAAGCCCCAAAACCATCTAAATGCCTCAAACAAAAGAAAATAGACTTGGCATGTTAGTTACCCTCAATCCGCTATACTAGATATATAGATCAAAAAACAAGCAAGCCCGCAGGGCAATAGTCACCTGCCGGGGCTAACTTGTTTATTTGGACATATTTAGCCATAACTCCTTTGTTATGACATTTTTGCAGGCATCGACACCTCGTAAACCATTGATTGCAGAATAATTACGCCCGGGCAATGGGGGATACCCACCGCCGTCCGACAGAGAATCAGGAGGCAACACTCATTTTAAGAAGCCGTTCCGTAATCTTCTCTTCAGCCCCTTCCGCCACCCGCATCAGGTGGTCCTGTGCGCTGAACGGCTCTCCCACTCGGGGCGCCCGCACATACTCCCCATCCGGCTGCAACAGCCGGGCCTTGGTGTTGTCCGCCAGATACGCAGCGAGAATCTCATCGCGCAGCCGCTTATGCAGATCGGCCTGTGTCACTGGAAACATCACCTCGCATCGTTCCACCAGGTTACGCGGCATCCAATCCGCGCTTCCGCAGTAGACCTCCTCTCTGCCGCCATTGGCAAAGCAGAAGATCCGGCTGTGCTCAAGAAACCGTCCCACGATGCTTCTCACGCGAATCCGCTCGCTCAAACCCTTCACCCCCGGACGCAGCGAACACATCCCCCGCACGATCAGGTCGATCTCGACTCCCGCCTGCGACGCGGCATACAACGCCTCCACCGTCCGCCGGTCGATCAGGCCGTTCATCTTCGCAATAAGGTATGCCGGCTTGCCCGCCTTCGCGTGAGCTGCCTCTCGTTCAATCAACACAACCAGCCGGTCAGCCATCGTCAACGGAGCCACCAGCAGCGGACTGTACGAATCGGACTCGGTCTCCGCCGTCAGGTAGTTGAACACCTTCTGCACCGCGCTGGTTATCTCCGGCTTCGAGGTAAGCAGGCTGATGTCCGTGTAGAACCGTGCCGTGACCGGGTTGTAGTTCCCCGTCCCCAGGTGCGCATACCGCCGCACCACGCCGTCGGTATCGCGTCGCACCAGCAGCGCCAGCTTGCAATGCGTCTTCAACCCGAAGATGCCGTGAAAGACCCCCACGCCCGCGTCTTCGAGCTCCCTCGCCCAGCGAATATTCGAATCCTCATCAAATCGCGCCATCAACTCGACGACAACGGTCACTTCCTTGCTTTGTCCTGCCTCAGTCAAAGCCGTGAAGATCGGCGAATCCTTGCTCGTCCGGTAAAGCGTCTGCTTCATCGAGATCACACTGGGGTCCTGCGCCCCCGCCTCGACAAACTCCTCCACCGTCTTATACGAATCGAACGGATGATGCAGCAATACATCGTGCTTCCGCAGCTCGTCGAAGATATCGGTCGACTTCGCACTCAACTTGAACTCCCTGGCCGCAAACGCCGGATACTTTAACGCAGGCCGCTTCACCTCCGAGTACAGATTCATCAGCCGCGACAGATTCACCGGCCCATCGGTCCGGAACACCTGCCACGGATCCAGCTCGAAGTTGATCCGCAGCCGCTCCACCATCTCTTCGGTCGCCGAACTCTCGATCTCCATCCGGACCGCATCGCCCTTGCGCCGGTTATGCAGTTCTGCGCGTACGCTCTCGAGCACCGAGCGCGACTCCTCCTCCTGCATGTAGAGGTTGCTGTTTCGCGTCACTCGAAACGCCGATCGCGACAGCACCTCATACCCACGGAACATCCTGTCCACCTGCGATTCGACCAGTTCATGCAGCAGAATGAAGTCGCAATAACCCTCCGCGCCGACCAGAGGCACCAGTCGCGGCAGCGCGCGAGGCACCGTTACCACGCCCAGCGACGTGGCTGCCTTCAGGCCGCGCCGTTTATGCCGCAGCAACAGGCCGATACAGAGCGCCTTGTTCAACACCCGCGGAAAGGGATGCGATGGATCGATCGTCACCGGCGTCAGCAGCGGATCGACCTCCGTGTCGTAGAACTCCAACGCCTGCGCCCGCGCCTTCTCGCCCAGTTCGCTCCACCGCAGCACACGGATCTTCTCCGCCTGCATCGCCGGCAGCAACTGCTCGTTCCAGCATCGGTACTGTGCCTCGACGAAGCGCACGATACGCTCCATCAACCCATCCAGCCGCTCCTGCGGAGTCAGCCCACCCTCATCCGGCGGCTGCGGCAGGTTGTAACCATCCTCGATCCGCTGCAGGAACCCCGCAACCCGGATCTCCACAAACTCATCCAGATTGCTCGCCGTGATCGCAAGGAACTTCACTCGCTCCAGCAGCGGATTCGTCTCGTCCTGTGCCTCTTCGAGCACACGCTGGTTAAACCGCATCCACGATTCATCCCGGCTGAAAAACAGATTCTCAACCGGCGTTGCTGGAACCTTTTTCGCGTTCACGCTATTTCGGGAGCTTCGCTTCGTGGCATTCATACAGGTCTAAAGCTTATCGCACTCTCACGAAATGAAAATATGAACAGGCCACAAAAATCCGGGCTCGTCCTTCGTAAGGTTCCCTGGCCCTCATTTGCCGGCGAGCGTCTGCATCGCGCTCTTTAGCAGCGCGGCCTCGCGTTCCATTGCAGCAGCAGTCCGTGCAATCTGTGCGTCCGCGTCCTTCCACTGCTTCTGCTCGATCGTCTCGCGAGCTGCTGGCAGCGTCTTGACACCGTAGCCTGTATAAAACCCGGGGGCATACATCATATTCTGGAACCACGGCCGGTTCGGCAATCCCGCCGGATCGAGAAACACCCGCTCACTCTGTATGAGCTGGAGATTAAGTGCAGGAGGCGCCTTCTGCGCACTCGCCGTAAACGCCTTGTCGTACTCGGCCGCGGCTGTCGTCAAATCATCCATCGCCTGATCGAGCGGAGCGAAGTTCAGATACGGCGGAAGGGTTTCGACCTCAGGAGCAATGCGCTTCTTCTTCGGATCTTCCAATGCCTTGTACACACCGTCGGCGATCTCGGTGTTTCGCTCCTTGATCTCGGCGCGCATCGTGTCGGTCAGCTTCTTGACTCCGGTCACATACGTCCGAACCGTGTCGGCAAGGTCTCCGAACTGAAAGGGAATCACGTCGGCGTCCGCCATACGCATCATCATTGTGCCCGCCGTCTGGGCCAGGGCGCGTCCATAGACGAAATCAGTATCTTGAAAGTGCGTATACCAATAGAAGTCATCGTAGACGGAATGATATTGACCGCCGCCTTGATCCTCGCCGCCATAACCCATATTGATGCTTGCGATTCCAAGATGATGCAGAAAGGCTGTGTAATCAGAGCCGGAACCGAGGGCCTCCATGCGGATGTCCGGACGGTTGCGAAGCTCGGCGCGTGCATCCCCCGCTGCGCGAGAGATGGCAACCAGCCGCTGACGCTTCCACACCGGCATCTTCGTCTCGGGATCATCGATATCCTTGGTCACACTGTTGACGAAGCTCTCCAGTGCGCTCGAGCCTTCGGCACGAAAGTACCCGCGGCCGTTCCCATCGGAGTTGAAGTAAGCCACTGCATGCTTACTCAACTCCGTCGCATGTGCCTCCACCCACTCGGTCGAACCCAACAACGCCGGCTCTTCGCCATCCCAGAAGCAATAGATAATCGTGCGCTGCGGATGCCAGCCCTGCTTCAGCAACTCTCCCAACCCACGCGCCTCTTCCAACTCCGCGCTGGCGCCGGAGAGAGGATCGCCGGCTCCGTTCACCCAGGCATCATGATGGTTGCCACGAATCACCCACTGATCGGGAAGAGTCGAACCGGGAATCGTCGCGACCACATTGTAGAGCGGCTTGCGGTCCCAGTTGAAGCTGACGGCAAGATGTGCCATCGCCACGCTCGGGCCGACCTTATAAGCAAACGGCAGGCCGCCTCGCCAACTCTCCGGCACCAGGTCACCGCGTAGTGATTTCAGGAAAGGTGTCGCATCCGCATAAGAGATCGGAAGCACAGGAATCTTCGTAATCGTCTGCACCTGATCGAGCGGAATTAGCTTCGCGCCAGCCACCGCGCCGATACCCGGCGTCTGCGGATCCCCCGGATACACCGGCATATCCATCACGCTGCCACGTTGTGCACCCTCCGCGGGCCGCATCGGCCCATCCGGGTAGGTGTCGCCACGAAAGTAGCCATCGTCGCGAGGATCGGAATAAATGATGCAGCCGACCGCACCATGCTCCGCCGCAACCTTCGGCTTAATCCCGCGCCATGTCTGACCGTATCGCGCGATCACAATGGCGCCTTTGACCGAGACTCCCATCCGTTCCAACTCTTCATAGTCAGCCGGGGCACCGTAGTTCACATAAACCAGCGGAGCCGTAACATCGCCATCCCGCGAGTACGCGTTGTAGGTTGGCAGCTGCTCTTTCTTCTGATCTGAAGTCGGATCGATCTTCACCACTGGCTCGTCCAGCGTCGCCTCGAACTTCTCCGGCCCCAGCAGCTCCAGCTTGCGCGACTTCGGCGTAGGGAACAACGCCTCAAACTGCTCGATCTTCGCATCCAGCCCATACGACTTCAGCTGCGCAAGCAGCCACTCGGCATTGTCCTTGTCGTACGGTGAACCCACATGGTGCGGCCGGGCCGACATGCGGCGCATGTTCTCGCGAACCTTTGCCGGGTCGGGCATCGCGCGGAACTTCTGTTCCCACTGCACCTCGGCAGCAGCGTGTTCCGGAGTGTAACCGCGAAGAGTGACCTCTCCCGTATTGACGGCGTAAGCGGTGCTGGTAAGCAAGGTAAAACAGGCGATGGCCCTTCGCATGGTGATAGAACTCCTCTAAATGAAGGCTTTGAGAAAAGCCTATCACTGCAGGTACAGGAAGCTAAACAATTGTTTTTATCTCCAGATATTCATTGCCTTCCGTTCCCCTGCCAAACAAATAACCCGCGGCATAAAATATTTTTGTCCGTCACCCGTCTACACCTGTAGATGAACCAAATCCCGGGTAGTTGGACGATTATCGAGCAGGACCAGCTCATCTCTGAGGCACTGGAGAGAGACCAGCCCAGGCTTCGCAATTTCATTCGCAAGCACGTCGCCGACACCAGCGAAGCCGAGGACATCCTTCAGGACGTCTTCTACGAACTGCTTGAAGCCTACCGCCTTATGAAGCCCATCGAGCATGTAACTGCCTGGCTCTTTGGCGTGGCCCGGAATCGGATGGTCGATCTCTTCCGCAGAAAGAAGCCCAGTTCCCTCAACAATCCAGTGTCTGCCGAAGAAGGCGGTGACACGCTCGAAGATCTGCTCCCTTCAGACGACGCCGGTCCTGAGGCAGCTTACGCAAGGAATCTGCTCCTCGATGCACTTGACGAAGCCCTCGAAGAGCTGCCGAAGGCTCAGCGCGAAGTCTTTATCGCCCACGAATTGATGGGCCAGAGCTTCAAAGATATCTCCGCCAAAACCGGCCTCAGCGTCAACACGCTGCTCTCGCGAAAGCATTACGCAGTGCTTCATTTACGCCAAAATCTGCAATCGATCTACGAAAATTATGCAAAGAAATAAGGAGTTAGACATGGGTCGTCATCCAATAGTCAAAGGAATAAAAATCGCGCTCTTCGTCGTCATCGCCAGCGTCGCGCTTGGCTTCATCGTCAAGAGCCTATGGAATGTCCTTGTGCCGCCAATCATTGGGTGGCACACGATCACCTTTTGGCAGGCGCTAGGACTGCTTCTGCTGAGCAAGATTCTCTTTGGCGGCTTCCATCGCCATGGCGGCAGAGGCCGAGATCGCTGGAAGCAGCGCATGAAAGATCGCTGGGAGCAGATGACACCCGAGGAGCGCGAGAAGTTTCGCAAAGGAATACGTTGCGGCCGCGCTCCCTTCGCCTCATCCGTGGAGCCTCAGGTATGAACAAGTTCGATGAAAACGCCACCGACGCTGGAGAAGACGCCGAGCCGGGCAGCTACAAAGGTCCGTCTTCTTCGATTCACTATCGACCGCCCGCCGCAAACTACAAAGACCGTCTTGCGGAACTCGAGATCGAGAACTCTCGTCTGCATCGATTGGTCGCCGAGCTTCTGATCAAAAACCAGCAGCTCCGCAAGCCAGATTGAGCGCCGCGGTTCTGCTCTATCGATGCCAGTGCATCTTCCAACCGAGATATTTGGTGGCAGCTTCGTGGACAGGTGCTGCGGTCGTCGAAAAATTCGCGGCGACATGATGCTCGAGGCCGTTCTCGCAGATATAGCGCAGCAACTCCTGCATCTTCGGGATCTCAACTACGCCCGCCCCGCCGAAGGTATGCAGTGGGTCGTTGGTAAACGCGCCTTCGCCGACATAGCCTGTGATCTGCCCGGCAAAGTCATCGGTAGAGAAACGTGCAAAGCTCATCGCTCCGGCCTTCACGGTACCGTCCAGCGTCCCGTACGTATTCTCCTTGCCGACGGTCCCGGCAATAATCTGCTGAAAATCCATCTTCACTCCCTCCTTGAAGAAGTGCTTCGGCAGATTCGAGCAGTGGAAGCACACCGCCTTATCCGGGTTGTCGCCGTAATTGTTATTCCAGTCCAGCAACGCGCTTGGCGTCTCTGAAGCAAGGGTCAGCGCATACATGCTCAACGTGCCCATGGTGTCGGTCTCGCAAGCGCTTGGCAACAGGCTCTCGCTCATCATGCTCATCACGGTGCAGGGAACCACGCCGAAGTACTCCTCCATCGAGGTCCAGCACTGGACGGAACTGATCGTCAGTTCGCTCGCCTTCATCCACCCATCAATCACCGTGCCGAGCTTCGACATCTTCAGTAGCGCGGCCTCGGGGACGTTGCCCGTAGGGATGTATTTCTTAATCGTGTCGAACTTGGTCTGCACAGCATCGTCGTTATCCGGTAGCCGTTCGATCCGCCCGAAGACCTCGCTCAGATCCAGCGTCTCAACCGTGATGCCACTCTTCTCAAGCAGTTTCTCAGAGTATCGAACCGTATTGAACGCCGTAGGCCGGGCGCCAATCGCACCGATGCGCAGGTTCTTCATGCCCTTCACCACCCGGCAGACGCCCGAGAACCAATCCAGATCAGCCCTGAACTCCACCGAATCCGGCGCCTCCGTATGCAGCCCCGTCAGCGAGTAGGGAATCCCATACTGCTTCAGGTTGTTGCAGATCGACATCTTCCCGCAGAAGCTGTCCCGCCGGAACGCAATCGTCATCTTTCCCACATGGTCGGGCGTCGCTTGAATCAGCACCGGCACCTGCAGATTCGCCAGCTTGAGCGCATCCGCCAGCCCACGCTCCTCGCCAAAGTTCGGCAGCGTAATGATGATCCCATCGATCTCAGCCGCATGCGCCTTGAACAGCGCCGCGCACTTCTTTGCATCCTCGTAGGTCTCTACCGCCCCATGCGCCGTCTCTTCCGGACTCAGCACAAGCGCCTTGATCCCCGCAGCCTCCAGCGCCGCAACCATCTCCAGCCGTCCACTGGTGGCAAGGTGGCTGGGAAAAAATCCACGGTTGCCCACAATCACACCCATCGTCATTTGCTTCGTCATAAATGCTCCAGAATTCACGTCTGTTTGGGGTCTTGGTCGCGGAATCTCTTCCACGTAGACTCGCTTCAACAACAATTAGAACCGACCGGGGCGAAATCGGATCGAATAAAATCCGCCAAACACCGTCAACAACGCACCCCACCACAATGTCGGATGTAGAGCTTCGAGCCACGGCAGCAGCACTTCATTTGGCGGCGGATTGTGCAACTCGATGATTCCCGTGATTACCAGCACCACGCCATAAGCCAGCATCAGGATGCCGCAGAAGAACCAGATTTCCAACTCCGCCGACTCCACTTCACGTTCGTGTTTATCCATCACAGCCCACCTCTTACCAGAAGATCAAATTCAGGGTAAAGAAGACCACGATCACCACGATGGCCCAAAAGATCGGCTTTTGCCAGATCGTTATTGCCCCATCATGGGGAATCGGCGTCACCCCGTACACCAGTCCTGAGAGTTGTTCGGTTGGCACCGGTTTCGTTACCAGACTTACGACGACCGTCACCACCACGCAAATAATCCAGCTCCACAATGCGCGGTACAAATTCTCCGCCATGGGCTTCGCATCCGAGCTCATCGCAATGTAACGTAAAGCCCCAGCATCGCCCTGGACCCAGATGAACATCCCGATCGAAGATAGCGTTCCTGCGAGTAGTCCCAGAAAACCGCCCCAGTGCGTGGCTCGCTTCCACAGCATCCCCAGGATCACCGTACCGAACAGCGGCGCAATAAAGAAGCTGAACAGCGCCTGCACGTAGTCCATGATACTCGCCGCATGCATCACGAGGTACGCCGTGCCGATCGACACCAACATTCCGATCACGGTCGACCATCGGCCCATCGCGACATAGTGCTTATCGCTGGCCTTTTTGTTGATGAACGCGCCGTAAATATCATACGTCCACACCGTAGAGAACGCGCTGACATTACCCGCCATGCCGCTCATGAAGCCTGCGAGAAGGGCCGTAATCCCTAGCCCGAGCAGCCCAGGGCCGCAGTAACGAATCAACATTAGAGGCAGCACCTCGTTGTAGCTATGTTGTCCTGTCGTTGCCGCAATGCTCTCGGGAACCAGGTGCATTATGCTGCCATCCGGGTTCTTCAATACAGCAAGCGCCAGCAATCCCGGCAGGATCACGATGAACGGTACCGCCATCTTGAACGCAGCACCGATCACCGGCGCCATCTTCGCGGCACGCAGATTATGGGCGCTCAAGACTCTCTGCACCACCAGAAAGTCCGTCGTCCAATATCCGAAGCTGATGACGAACCCCAGCCCGAAGACGATTCCTGTCCAATGGACTCCCATCGGATTGTCGCCAAAGCGGCCGACTGTGTTCCACAGATGGGTGTAGTCGCTTCGACCTACATTCGCCGCAATCTGCGCTTTAAGGTTCGTCCATCCACCCGCCTCGATTAATCCCAGGATCGGAATCATCGCTGCGCCTGCCCATATCAGCACAAACTGCAAAACCTCATTGATGATGGCCGAGCGCAGGCCACCGAGCATCACATACAGCGCCACCGTACCGGCACCTACCCAGATTGAGAAGGTGATGTTCCAACCCAGCACCGTCTGCATCACTACAGCCATGGCGAACATATTGACGCCACTCATCAGGATGGTCATCAACGCAAACGAGATCGCCGACAACCCTCGCGCGGCCTCGCCGAATCGCAGGTGAAGATAGCCCGGAACCGAATGCGTCTTCGAGATGTAGTAGAACGGCATCATGACGATGCCTAGAAACAGCATCGCCGGAATCGCCCCGATCCAGTACCAGTGCGCCGCAAGGATCCCATACTGATAAGCCGCACCAGCCCATCCCATCAGTTCCAGCGATCCCAGGTTGGCCGAAACAAAGCTCAGTCCCGCGATCCAAGCTGTCATCTCCCGGCCAGCCAGGAAAAAATCCTCGCTGGTGTTTGCCTTTCCCTTCGCATGAAACCCGATAAACACGACCAAAGCGAAATACAGCACCAGGATCAGAACATCTACCGGCGCCAATCTCGTCAGTTGGTTCATCAATAGAAGCGCCGCAAAAACCTGCATCGGTCAAACCAATCAGTAAACGTTATCCGCCTTGAATCACAAACGAAATGCGTCTACCCCTCTCAATCGAATCGGTGTTCTGTTTCACAAGAATTTTGTCTCGCCAGTCCTTCGGAGGCAACGAGCTGAACGTTTTAACCGCCGACTGCCGAACGTTGTCACTATACAACAACGGATTTCTCATAAGACAATGACAAATTCCGTCAGGCGACATTGTGTTCCGGAAGCGCATTCGTTTTTTGGGGCCCATCCTGTAACCGCACCATTAATTTCGCGCCGGTTTTGCAACGCTTCTACTGAACCGCTACTCTATCTATAAAAGGTTTTCGCCCAAAGGAGCTTTTTCATGCACATTCGTAAAATAGGGTCGATCGTTCTAGCGTCTGCTTTCACCGTCTTTCTCTCCACCGGCTTTGCCGTTGCGCAGGATAGCGCCAAGCAGGATATGAAGACCGCCGGAACCGACACCAAGAATGCAGCCAAAGACACTGGACACGCTGTCTCTACGGGAACAAAGAAGGCCTACGACAAGACCGCCAGTGGAACGAAGACGGCCGCAGACAAGACAGCCACTGGCACCGAGACGGCCTACCACAAGACTGCAAACGGCACGAAGACCGCAACCGATAAAACAGTCAACGGGACCAAGACAGTGGGCAAAGACGTTGGCCACGGTACGAAGGTTGCCGCAAAGGATACCGCTAACGAAACCAAAAAGGTCGGTGACAAGATCGCAGGCAAACCCAATCCACAGTAACATCGCAAAAAGTTATACCTCATCCGACCTCAAGCCTCAGGCCGCCGGGAACGAGGCTTGAGGATTAGAGGCTTGAGTGATCGGCTTGCCTCAGCAACGTCCCACCAGCTTTCGGCCAAATCACCATTGCCGCGAGCGTGACCAGAGCGACCCAATACAAATCTGCTCCCAGCAGATGCAAAATCTGCATCCACACCGGTGCAAGCAGCAGAATGTCCGCTAGCCCCAGCGCGAACTGAAAGCCCAGCAGGGCCAGCACCACCGCGGCCAGCCGTCCGGCTCCGGCTCGCCGCGCCTGTCCCACCAGCCAAAGCACGAAGATCCCTGCTATCACGGCGCTCACCGGATGCACTCCCCGCAACCGAAGCAGCCATGGCGATCCCTCAGCGAAGTCCTGCGCAAAAGCCGCCCGCAGTGAAGAGGCAGGGAACAGCGTATCGCCCAGCGCCGCCAGCGACCCGCTCACTCCCACCACCAGCGTCCCAGCCAATCCCATAAACGCCCAGACCTTCTTTACCCCGCCAACCCCGAGCTCACGCCACATCTGCGCCGTCCCTAATAGCCTCGCGGTCAGAGTCAATGCAGCCAACAGCAGCAGCGTGTTGCTCAGATGAATGGACAGCACCACCACCCGCCCCATGGATTGATTGCCCGTCACATATCCCAGCTTTACCAGCAGCGCGCCCAGAAAAGCCTCATTCAGGAGCAGCACCATCGAAGCCACCGCCAGCACCCGTGCCGCCTGTCCCTTCACTGTCCCGCGAAACGTCCACACTACTAGCCCAAGGACAAGAAATGCCGCTCCACCCGTCATACACCGATGCGTAAACTCGATGACCGTATCAACCCGCGGCGACAGCGGAATCACCTGTCCATTGCACAGTGGCCAATGATTGCCGCACCCGGCGCCCGACCCCGTAGCCCGCACCAGCGCCCCCCACAGGATCACGAGCACGTTATACCCCACGACCGCCCAGGCATAACGAG
>WNGJ01004671.1_pt1 | contig 14290 bp, 14 predicted proteins | sample 5400611 | NCBI WGS metagenome assembly WNGJ01 (sample SAMN13153375, study PRJNA577476) | soil metagenome | isolation source: 40 cm soil or saprolite under Garry oak tree replicate 1 | place: USA:California | collected 2016-06-15 | reverse complement strand
CGCAAGCCAGGCCGAATACGAGAAACACGCCAGGATGCCGATCATTCCGCTGGTGGTCACGCCCGAGGGTACTGGCATCCAGGACTCCACGCCGATCATCGACGCCATCGAGAAGCGTCATCCGCAGCCATCGATCCATCCCGATGATGCGGTCACGCAGTTCATTTCCGCGCTGATCGAGGAATTCGGCGACGAGTGGGCCAACAAATGGATGTTCCACTACCGCTGGGCCCGCGAGGTCGACCAGCGCTGCTCGGCCGGCCGCATTGCGCGGATGCGCAGTCCAACAGCCAGCGAACCGGAGCTTGAGGCCTTTGTCAGCCAGGTGCGCGCCCGCATGGTCGACCGGGTCTGGTTCGTCGGTTCCAACGCGGTGACCGCGCCGCAGATCGAAGCCGGTTTTGTCGATATGCTCACTTTATTGGACGCTCATCTCGCGGCGCGCCGCTATCTGTTCGGCGGACGGCCGGCATTCGGCGACTTCGGCCTGTGGGGTCAATTCTATGAATTGTGGACCGATCCCACCGCGGGCGCCCTGATCGAAGGCAACGCGCCGCATGTGCTGGATTGGGTGCACCGCATGCTCTGGCCGGAGGCGGAGGGCACGTTCGAGACCTGGTCCGCGCTGGAGCCGACCCTGATGCCGATCCTGACGAGGCAGGTCGGAGGGCAATTCATGCCGTGGACCTGCGCCAACGAGAAGGCGCTTGCCGAGAAACAGGAAGAATTCAGCGTCGCACTCGCTGACAAACTCTGGACCCAGAAACCGCAAAAATATCACGCGCGATCGCTCGGCATGCTGCGCGCCAAATATGCTGAAATTGCCGATAAGAGCGCGCTCGATCCTGTTCTAGAGGCTGCAGGCTGCCTTGTCGGCCTGCGTAGCTGAAAACACCAAGCAAAGGAAGAAGCCCATGGAAAAGCCAAAATACAAGACGGCTCTCATTGTCGGCGCCGGCGCGGGGCTGAGCGCCTCGCTGGCGCGGCTGTTTGCGCGCGAAGGCATTCGCATCGCGCTGGCGGCGCGCCAGATCGAAAAGCTGGGCGCACTTTGCGCCGAGACCGGCGCCCGCGCCTTTGCCTGCAACGCCACCGATGCGGATGAGGTCGAGCGCCTGTTCGGCCTGGTCGAGCGCGAAATCGAGACACCTGACGTGGTCGTCTACAACGCCAGCGGGCGGGCGCGCGGCGCCTTCGTCGATCTGGTTGCCGCCGATGTGGCGCAGGCCATTTCAGTGAGCGCGTTCGGCGGCTTTCTGGTGGCGCAACAGGCCGCGCAGCGGATGCTGCCCAACAAGCACGGCGCGATCCTGTTCACCGGCGCTTCCGCCAGCGTCAAGGGCTATGCGCAATCCGCCCCCTTCGCGATGGGCAAGTTCGCGCTGCGCGGATTGGCCCAGAGCATGGCGCGCGAATTGTCGCCACAAGGCATCCACGTCGCGCATTTCGTCATTGACGGCGGCGTCCGCAGCGCCGCGCGCGCCGAGCCCGCCGACCGGCCGGATTCGATGCTCGATCCCGACGCCATTGCCCTGAGCTACTGGAATGTGCTGCAACAGCCGCGCAGCGCCTGGACCTGGGAGGTGGAATTGCGGCCGTGGGTCGAGAAGTTTTGAGAAGATGACGGACTAAGCATTCCCGTCATTGCGAGCGCAGCGAAGCAATCCATGGCGCGCCAAATGGATTGCTTCGTCGCTTTGCTCCTCGCAATGACGGAGCGGATAGAAATGAGGGAATTCCGAATGACCGAAACCACCATCGACACCGGCACCAATGAACTCTTATGCGCGGTCCGCGACCGTGTCGCGATCATTACCCTGAACCGGCCCGAAGTCCGCAATGCGATGTCGGACACATTGACCCCGGCCTTGCGCACCATGATCAAGACCTGTGGCGAGAATCCCGAAATCGGCGCGCTGCTGATCACCGGCGCCGGCGCGGCGTTCTGCGCCGGCGGCAATGTCAAGGGCATGGGCGCGCATCGCGACAAGAAGAAACTCGAAATGTCCTATGACGAGAAGGTCGCCGACCTGCAGGAACGTCAGCGCCTGCTCACCGGTGCGCTGGTCTCGGTGCGCAAGCCGACCATCGCGGCGCTGCCTGGTCCCGCTGTCGGCGCCGGGCTCGCCCTGGCGATGGCCTGCGATATCCGCATCGCGGCGCAATCGGCCTTCATCTCCACCGGCTATCTGCGGGTGGGCTTGAGCGGCGACTACGGCATAGCCTGGCTGCTGACGCGGCTGGTCGGCACGTCGCGGGCGCGCGAACTGATGTTCACCGCCGACAAGGTCGATGCCGCAAGGTGCGAGGCAATCGGCCTCGTCAACCGCGTGGTGCCCGACGACAAACTTCAGGCCGAGGCGTTTGTGCTCGCCAAATCGATGGCGGAAGGGCCGCAAATGGCGTTGCGCTACATGAAGGACAATCTCGACGAGGCCCTGCTGTTCGACTTCGCCACCGCGCGCGATCATGAAGCCGATCGCCTGGTCCGTTTGACGATGACCGCGGATCACCGCGAAGCCGTGCAGGCCTTCATCGACAAGCGCAAGCCGGTGTTTAGGGGAAGCTGAGCCGAGCCGTTATATATCACAGCAAGGGTCCGGCTGATCTGCCGGAACTGCAAGCGCCGACAATGAAAGAAAAGCGGCTCGGTCCTGGTCTCGTCGGAACCGGGCCAAGCCGATCAACCTGCGGCCAAGGCGGGAGAGGCCTGACGGGAGGCGGCGGCGAGCCTCCAGCTCGCGCAGGGAATTTCCTGCGGCGCAATGTCGATATGCTTTTCAAAACGCACCAGCTTCCAGTCGCCGGGGCTGTTGGTGAAGGCGAAACCGGATTTGCGCGCAAGGGCAATCATGACGTCGTTGGCGCGCAGCGTATCGCCGAACAGACGGCGGGCGCCAAACGCGGCGGCGCGGCATTCCAGATTCTTGAGCAGCGCCGAACCGATGCCCTGGCCTTGCCAGCGGTCGTCGATCGACAGGCCGAACTCGAAACTTGCGGTGTCGGTGTCGAAGGCGTAGCGCGCCTCGCCGACGATGGTCTCGGCATCATCAACCATCATCACCGCGACCACGCTGAACCGGCCAGCCTCGCCGACGTGAACGAAATGATCGAGTTCGGTCTGCGGCAGTTCGCTCATGGCGCCGAGGAAACGATTGTAGCGGGAGCGCACCGAGAGCGCGCGGAAGTAATTCTGCAAGGCGTCGGCGTCGCGCGGTTCGACAAAGCGCACGGTCAGCGAATTGCCGGTTCGCAGCCGCAGGATGTCGGAATGTTGCCGGAGGTTATCGAAACGAAGCGTGGTCATCGCAAGCTCCCTGCTCCCGAAAGTCGTTGGCCGGCGTCCCTCTCAAGAGGCGGCGCCGGCCCGTGGCGGCGTTCACGCCCGCCAAAACGGCTTTTCGGCTTCGAAAACGACGTCGCTCCAGGAGAGGCCAACATCGTGCAGGTCACGTTCGGACAGTTCGGTCAGCCTTCGCCGCTGGTCCCGCCGCTCCCGCCAAACGTGCACGGTTTCGCGGAGCTGGGTCAAAAACCCGGAACCATGATGATTTATCATCGGTTCATGTGTGCAGGTGGACATGTTCGTCTCCCAAAGCTAATCTATTGCAAGCAATATCGGCGCGATCCCTGCTCTGGACAAACGACACTTTGTGCCGCTTCACATGATATAAACTCATGTATTGATTGCCCGAAAAATGACCGCCCGACTGCCATCGCTCAATGGATTGCGCGCCTTCGAGGCGGCGGCCCGGCATCTGAGCTTCACCAATGCGGCTTCCGAACTGAACGTCACGCAGACCGCGATCAGCCATCAGATCCGGCGGCTCGAGGAGGAATTGGGGATTCGCCTGTTCGTCCGGCAGAACCGCGCATTGGCGCTGACGCCGGAAGCCAGGGAATATCTCCCCGGGGTCCGCGCGGCATTCAACGATTTGCGGCTGGCTACCGACCGGCTCTTGCGCAAGGATAACGACCATGTGCTGACGGTCTCGACGCTGGCGTCGCTGGCCGCCAAATGGTTGCTGCCAAGACTATCGGCCTTTCAGGAGGCCCACCCCGGCATCGACGTGCGCATCACCACCTCGACCAGCCTGGTCGACTTCAAGAGCGGCGACGTCGATGCCGCGATCCGATATGGCCGCGGGCATTGGCCCGGCCTTCGCGCCGACTGGCTGATGGCGGACGAACTGTTTCCGGTATGCAGCCCTGCTTTGCTGGCGGGCAAGAAGCCGCTGCGACAGCCAGAAGATCTGGCGGACCATGTGCTGCTTCACTCCAGCGCCGGCAATGACGACGACTGGCGGCTCTGGCTCACGGCCGCCGGCCTGCCGACCAATCTCTCGAAGCAACCGGGCGTCAGCTTCGATCTGGTTTTCATGACCGTGCAGGCCGCCATCGACGGCATCGGCGTCGCGATGGGCCGAACCTCCTATGTCGAGGCGGATATCGCCAAGGGCCGCCTGGTGGTTCCGTTCAAGTTCGCGCTGCCGGCGGACGCCGGCTTTTATCTGGTCTCGCCCGAGGCCCGGGCGGATTTGGCCAAGCTGTCGGCTTTTCGGCAATGGCTGATTGCCTCCGTGCAGAACAAAACCTGAAAAACCGCCGGCAACCGAGGCGATAATCCCGTCCAGCCGGCTTTTCCGGTTGGTCGTGCCGCACGGGCGTGGCAGATTGCCGCAGCCAAACCAAGACCGAGCAACAGTCGGCTAGCGAGAAGTCTCTCCGCACCGGCCAAGAAGACGGGAAGCAACTCGCAATGTCGCAGACGACTACATCACAACAGCCACAAATCAAATCGCGCATCGGCGCCATTCTGCGCGCGACCAGCGGCAATTTCCTCGAGCAGTTCGATTTCTTCCTGTTCGGCTTTTACGCGTCCTCTATCGCCAAGGCGTTCTTTCCATCCGAAAACGAAGTCGCCGCCTTGCTCAACACCTTCGGCGTATTCTGGCTTGGCGCCCTGATGCGCCCGGTCGGCGCGATCGTGCTCGGCGCCTATATCGACCGCATCGGCCGCCGTCTCGGCCTGATCGTCACGCTGGCGATCATGGCGGCCGGCACCGTGACGATTGCGATCTGCCCGACCTATGCCAGCATCGGCGTTGCCGCGCCGGTGATCGTGCTGATCGGCCGGCTGCTGCAGGGATTTTCCGCCGGCGTCGAACTCGGCGGCGTCTCGGTCTACCTTTCGGAGATTTCCACCCCCGGCAATAAAGGCTTCTACACCTCGTTCCAGTCCGCCAGCCAGCAGGTCGCGATTTTCGTCGCCGCGATCATCGGATTTGCGCTGAACGAAATGATGCCGGCAGCGACCGTCGCGGCATGGGGCTGGCGCATTCCGTTCTTCATCGGCTGCCTCATCATTCCCTTCATTTTCTTTCTGCGCCGAACCCTGGAGGAAACGCCGGCGTTCCTGGCCATGAAGAAACACCCGACCACGTCGGAGGTGTTCAGTTCGGCGGCGGTGAACTGGAAGATCATCGTGCTCGGAATGATGCTGGCGGCGATGACCACCGTCACCTTCTACTTCGTCACCGTCTACACGCCAACCTTCGGCAAGACCGTGCTGAAACTTTCCACCGCCGACAGCCTGCTGGTCACGCTGATGGTGGCTGTGACCAACTTCATCTGGAATCCGGTCGGGGGTGCAGTGTCAGACCGCCTCGGCCGCAAGCCCGTGCTGCTGACGATTGCATGCCTCTCGTTCTTGACCGCCTATCCCGCGCTGCTCTGGCTCACCGCTGCGCCTACGTTCGGCAAGATGCTCGCCGTCGAACTGATGTTCTCGTTCTATTTCGGCGTCTACAGCGGCACCATGCTGGGCGCGTTGGTTGAAATTGTGCCGGCGCACGTTCGCACCACCTGTTTCTCGCTGGCATTTGCGCTCGCAGCGGCGCTGTTCGGCACCTTCACGCCCTTTGCGGCAACCAAGCTGATCGAGATGACCGGCGACAAGGCATCGCCCGGCTTCTGGCTGATGTGCGCCGCGGCAAGTGGCATCATCGCTGCGGTTGCGATCTACCGAGACAAGGCGGTCGCGGCGCGCGAAGCGGTTGCCGCCTAGCCCCGCGGCCGGCCACGCCATCGGCCGGCCGGCCGGCGCTGGGTTTGATTTCCATGCAAACAAAGATAACAAGACGGCATGGTTGATTTTAAGCGCAAGTTCGATGTGCTGGTGATCGGCGGCGGCAATGCCGCGCTGTGCGCCGCGATCAGCGCGCGCCGCGCCGGGGCATCGGTGCTGGTGCTGGAAGGGGCGCCAAAATTTTATCGGGGCGGCAATACCCGGCATACGCGCAATATGCGCTGCGCCCATGACGCGGCCACCGACATCCTTACCGGGCCCTATACCGAGCAGGAATTCTGGGACGATTTGCTGCGCCTGACCGGCGGGCAGACCGACGAAGAGCTTGCCAAGCACATGATCGCCGAGTCCAAGGACATTCTGGGCTGGATCGTCGAACAGGGCGTGCGCTGGCAGCCGTCGCTCGGCGGCACACTGAGTCTCGGCCGGACCAATTCGTTTTTCCTCGGCGGCGGCCGGGCCATGCTGAACGCGCTCTATCTCACCGCCGAACAGCTCGGCGTTGAAATTCTTTACGACGCCGAAGTGCTCGATCTGGAAATCGACAATGGCATGTTCCTCCGGGCGGAGCTGAAGCACGGCGATGGCCGCGTCAACGTGCGCGCCTCGACCCTGGTTGCCGCCGCCGGCGGCTTTGAGGCCAACATCGAGTGGCTGAAGGAATATTGGGGCGACGCCGCCGATAATTTCCTGATCCGCGGCACGCCCTATAATCGCGGCTCGATCCTGAAGATGCTGCTGGCCAAGGGTGTTCAGGATATCGGTGATCCCACGCAATGCCACGCGGTCGCGATCGACGCGCGCGCGCCGAAATTCGACGGCGGCATCATCACGAGACATGATTCCGTGGTGTTCGGCATCGTCGTCAACAAACACGCCGCGCGCTTTTATGACGAGGGCGAGGACATCTGGCCGAAACGCTACGCCATCTGGGGCCGGCTCGTCGCTGCGCAGCCCGACCAGATCGCCTACATCATCTTCGACGCCAGTTCGCGCAACAGTTTTATGCCGACGCTGTTCCCGCCGATCGAGGCCGGCTCCATCGCCGAGCTGGCCGGCAAGTTCGAGCTTGATCCGCTTGCGCTGGAAAAAACCGTCGCCAACTTCAACGCCGCGGTGCGGCCCGGCACCTTCGATCACACCATCCTGGACGATTGCCGTACCGAAGGATTGACGCCGCCCAAAACCCATTGGGCGCGGAAAATCGAGACGCCGCCTTATTATGCCTACCCGGTGCGGCCCGGCATCACCTTCACCTATCTCGGCACCCGCGTGAACAAGCAGGCGCGGATGCTGATGAAGGACGGCAAGCCCGCCGCCAACATGTTCGCCGCCGGCGAGATCATGGCCGGCAATGTGCTGGGCAAAGGCTACGCCGCGGGGATCGGCATGACCATCGGCAGCGTGTTCGGACGGATCGCGGGACGCGAGGCGGCGCAAAATGCAAGAAACTAGACGAGGAACTACGCAGGCAACCAGGAGAGGGATCATGTCGTGCATTCCCAAAGTAATTCTTGCTGCAGCGTTGACGGTTGCAGCGTCGGCGGCGGCCAATGCCGCCGAGCCGATTGCGCTGCGTGACATGGGTTCTTTTCACGTCGGCGGACGCCTGGTCGAAATCAGCGGCAAGCCGGTCAAGGAGGTCACCTTCACGCCGGGCGGCGTGCCGGCCAAGGTCGATCCGAACGGCACCTATCAGGTCGAGCAAATGTACGTGCAGTACTTCCTGCCCGCCAATGAACGCGGCGCATTTCCGCTGTTGCTGTGGCACGGCGGCGGCCTGACCGGCGTCACCTATGAGACCACGCCGGATGGCCGAGAAGGCTGGCTGAATTATTTCTTGCGCAGGGGCTGGAGCGTCTACAATTCCGACGCGGTCGAGCGCGGCCGTGCCGGCTGGGCGCAATACCCTGACATCTTCAAGGGCGAGCCGGTGTTCCTGACCACCAGCAATCCGTTCGAACGGTTTCGGATTGGCGATGGGCCGAACTCCTACGATCCGGACCCTGCGAAACGCAAGCTGATGCCCGGCAGCCAGTTTCCGAACGAAGGCTACGAGAATTTCGTCAAGCAGGGCGTGCCGCGCTGGACCACCAATGATGACGCGACGATCGCAGCCTATATCGCCGAGATCGATCGCGTCGGTCCCTGCATCATCCTGTTTCACAGCCAGGCTGGGACGTTCGGTTTTAAAGTAGCCCAGGCGCGTCCGGACAAGGTCAAGGCCTTGATCGCCGTCGAGCCGGCCGGCGTCGGCGATCCAGCCAAAGTGGATGTGCTGAAAAACATCCCGACCCTGATCGTGTACGGCGACTACATCGAGCGCGATTCGCGCTGGCCGAAAATCCGCGCCACCGGAATTGCCTTTGCGGACGGCATCAAGGCCGCGGGCGGCAGTGTCGACGTGGTCGATCTGCCCCAAGCCGGCATCAAGGGCAATTCGCACATGATGATGATGGACAAGAACAACACCGAAGTTGCCGCGCTGATCCAGAATTGGCTGGAGGGCAAGGGGCTGACCAAAAAGCCCTGAGCGGATTTTAGTAACGGAAGCGCGCAACATGCATGGAACCAGAATTCTGGAGGAAGCCGACCGCCTGATGACGGTCTGCAATTCGTGCCGCTATTGCGAAGGCCTATGCGCGGTATTTCCGGCGATGGAAATGCGCCGCTCGTTCTCCGATGGCGACCTCAATTATCTCGCCAATCTCTGCCATGGCTGCGGCGCCTGCTACACCGACTGCCAGTTCTCGCCACCGCATGAATTCAACGTCAACGTCCCGAAGACGCTGGCCATTGCGCGCGCCGAATCTTACGCCGCCTATGCCTGGCCGCGCGCGTTCTCGGGCATCTTCGCACGCAATGGCCTCGCCATCAGTTTGATCGCGGCGCTGAGCGTCGCGGCGTTTGTTTTCGGTTTTGCCATCTTCACCGACCGGCAGGTGCTGTTCGGCGTCCACAGCGGACCCGGCGCGTTCTACAAGCTGATGCCGCATAATGCGATGGCGGCGCTGTTCGGCGCAGCGTTTCTCTATGCCATCGTCGCGCTGGCGATGGGGGTCCGCGCCTTCTGGCGCGACATCGGCGAGCCGATCGGCATGCTGGCCGATCCGCCCTCGCTGTGGCAGGCGATGAAGGACGCAACACAATTGCGCTACCTCGATGGCGGCGGCGTCGGCTGCGTCAACGAGGACGAGCGGCCGAGCGACCTGCGCAAGATCTTTCATCATTTGACGTTCTACGGCTTTCTGCTGTGCTTTGCCGCGACCTGCGTGGCGACGCTGTATCATTACTTGATCGCGCGCGAGGCGCCGTACCCGTGGTGGGATCTGCCGGTGGTGCTGGGCACGGTGGGCGGCATCGGGCTGTTGATCGGGCCCGCCGGCCTGCTGGCCGAAAGATTCAAACGCGATCCGGCGCTGGTCGACGAGAAGCGCACCGGCATGGATACAGCCTTCATCGCCATGCTGTTCCTGACGAGTTTGACGGGCATGGCGCTGTTGCTCTGGCGCGATACGGCCGCGATGGGGCCGCTGCTGGCGCTGCATCTCGGCGTGGTGTTTTCGCTGTTCATCACCATGCCCTATGGCAAGTTCGTGCATGGTATCTATCGTTATGTCGCGCTGGTGCGCTATGCGAAGGAGCGGCGGATGGCGGGGCATGTTTAGCGCCGTCATTGCGAGCCAACGGGTCGCGAACGTGCGCCCGATGACAGGCTCCGCGAAGCAATCCATGAGTGGCAGAGTGGATTGCTTCGTCGCTTGCGCTCCTCGCAATGACGGGCGGTGAACCAGCGCTCTACAAATCCACCACCACGTAATCACTCTCTACGGAAACCGCCAACGTCTCGGCCACATACGGCCCCTTCACCACGCTCGCGCCGGGCTCGACATTGGCGGGATAGGTTTTCGCGCGAAACCGTTTTGGGTCGCAATAGGATTGGCCGGTGCGGATATCAAATTCCCAGCCATGCCAGGGGCAGCGGATGATTTCGCCCAGCCGGGTATATTCGATCTCGCCGGGATCGGACGACTGCGCCAGCCCGATCAGCGGCCCCTCGCACAGCGAAGCGCCCTGATGCGGGCAGCGGTTCAAGAGGCCGAAGAACTCGCCCTTGATATTGAACACCGCGATCGGGCGCTCGTCGATGGTGAGGAATTTGCGGGTGCCCGGCGGCAGTTCATCCACCGGAGCGATAACGTGACGTGTCATTATTGTTCCAAGTTATTCCATACCGTAAAGCTTTCGCGCGTTGCCGAGATAGAACGCCTCGCGGTTGGCGTCGCTGACACCGGCCGGCAGCACCCGCGACGGATCGTCATAATCCCAATGCGGATAGTCGGTCGCAAACAGCAATTTGTCCCAGCCGATCCAGTCGATCACCTCGAACAGGTGATCGCGCCGCTCGGGATCTTCCATCGGCTGCGTGGTCCAGAAGATGTGGTCACGGATAATTTCCGACGGCGGGCGTTTGACATGCGGCACCTCGCTGCGCAAGCGCTGCCAGCTCTTGTCGAGCCGCCACGACAGCGACGGCGCCCAGCCGAAGCCAGCCTCGATCATGATCATCTTCAGTTTCGGGTGCCGCTCGAACACGCCTTCCAGCACGATGCTGGCGAGCGCGGTCTGCTGGCACTGCGAATGGCCGACCATCTCCTCGATGTAATAGCTCGGCCAGCCCGACGCGGTGATCGGATTGCCGCCGAAGCCGAAGGCATGCACGCCGACCGGAAGCCCCACCTCCTCCGCGGCCTCGTAGATCGGCCAATAGCGGCGCTGGCCGAGCGGCTCGACGTTACGGCTGAGCAGCAGCACCTGGACGAAATTCTTGTCGCCGGCGCGCTTGCGGATTTCGGCGGCGGCCGCCGGGCCGTCTTCATTGGCGACGACGACCGAACCTTTCAGCCGCGAATCCTTGCTGGTCCATTTGTCGATTTGCCAGTCGTTGATCGCGGTCGCCAGCGCCGCGCTCAAATCCTGGTTGCGCAGGCCCTGACCGGTGTTGAGCGGATTGAGCACGCCGAGCGCGACATTGTTGGGATCGAGATGCTGCTTTTGCATGAACGATAGCGAGGAGCCCTGCGGTCCGCCTTCCGGCGGCCAGGCGTCGCGGCGCGAGGCATTCGGCTGCGCCTTCGGGTAGGGTGGGCCTTCCATCATGCCCTGATAGGCGTGCTTGCCGTAGGTTTCGAGATGATCGTGCCAGCGTTTTGCGAGGTACGGGTAAAGCTCGGTCGCCGTCGCCCGCGCCGGATGGATATCGCAATCGGCAATCGCGGTTTTAACGCCAGCGGATGCAGCGGGATCAGAACTGCTGCGGAACTGCATGTTCATGGCGCGATCTCCTTCTCCAGAGTCTAATCCAGCTTCGCTGAATTAGACTCGTCGAAATCATTTTGGTTGGGCATGATCTTGTCCGAAAACCGGATTCCACTTTTCGGGAATCATGCCCTCGCGGGTTCTTTCAAGCGCGTGTACGTGGCGTGCGGGTTATCGATCATGATCTTGCGGACAAGATCGGATGACATTCCCTCCGGCAGCACCTGGTCGCCGTCGAATTGCCAGTGCGGATAGTCGGTCGAGAATAGGAGCAATTCATCCGACTGCATATGGTCGAACAGCCGATTCAAGGTCACGGGATCCGGCGGCGCATCGATCGGCTGCAGCGAGAACCGGATGTTGCTGCGCACAATTTCCAGCGGCGCACGATCCACCCACGGCGTTTCCATCCGCACCCCGCGCCAGAACTTGTGCAGCCGCCACAGATAGGATGGCAGCCAGGTGAAGCCCGACTCCAGCATCACCATTTTCAGCTTCGGATGCCGCGCGAACACGCCTTCGACGATCAGGCTGGTCAGTTGGGTCTGGAACGCTTGCGCCTGCGCGACATAATCCTCGATGTGATAGGAACCCCAGCCGACCGAGGTCGGCGGATTGTGATAATTGCTGCCGGCGTGGATGCCGACGGCCAACCCCAGCCGTTCCGCGGCGGCGTAGATCGGCCAGTAGGCGCGTTTACCCAGCGGCATGTCGCCCATCACAAGCATCAGCACCTGGACAAAGCGCTTATCCCCAGCGCAGCGCTCGATCTCCGCGACCGATTTCTCGATACTCTGCACCGGGATCACGATCGAGCCGCGCAGCCGCGGCTCCTTGTCGAGCCACTCCTTCACCAGCCAGTCATTCAGGGCGCGGCAAAACGCATCCGCCATATCCTCGGAGAAGACCATCTGCACGCCATACAGTGGATTGCAGATGCCATAGCTGATGCCAAAGGGATCGAGCGCCTGCGCCCGCATATCCTCCAGCCGCGAGCCCGGCTTGCCCTGCGACGGCCGCCAGTCCGGCCGCGAGGTGATCGGCGAATCGGCGGGGTAGGACTGCGACACCAGATCGGTCATGCCCCTGGTCGTGACCTGATCGCGCCAGTAGTCGTTGAGATAGGGCAGCAGGCTGGTCAGATGAGGCACGGCAGGATGCAGATCGCAATCCACGCCTCCCGCGATCGCTGACGTCATGACCTTGGTTTCCTCTTGCGCGCCCGTCGGACCAAGCTGCGGGACCGCTTGTTTAGGATAGCATATGGCTCGCAGGCTCCGTCGTCCATCGGCAGGCCAATGCACCGAGAGTCGGCACCTATGCAATCCTGTGCTAGGACATCGCAAAGTCGCCGCCTGGGAGGTTGTATGAAAAAGCTCGGAATGGCCGTCGTCGCAATGGTCGCGGCGTTGTCGGGGACAAGCCTGGCGCAACAACCCCCGCTGGCCGCGCCGCCGCCTCCGGATTTCTCCAAGGTCGAGATCAAGACTACCGATCTTGGCGACGACGTCTACATGCTCGAAGGCCAGGGCGGAAACATCACCGTCGCGGTCGCGAAAGACGGCATCATCATGGTCGACGGCCAGTTCGCGCCGCTGCACGACAAGATCAAGGCCGCGATCACAACCGTCTCCAACCTGCCGATCAAATATCTGATCAACACGCATTATCACGGCGACCATACGGGCGGGAACGAAGCCTTCGCCAAGGACGGCGCCATCATCGTCGCCCAGATCAATGTCAAGAATCGGCTCGCCGGCGGCACCACCAACGGACTGACCGGCGTCAAGACACCGCCCGCACCGCAGGGCGCGTTGCCGTCCGACACGTATACGAATTTCTCCAAGATCAGGCTCAGGGGCCGCGTCGCCAACCTCAAGCACATCGAGAACGCTCATACCGACGGCGACACCTACGTTTGGTTCAAGACCGCCAACGTGCTGTCGACCGGCGATACCTTCACCAATGGCCGCTATCCCAACATCGACTTTGCCAATGGCGGCAACATCAAGGGCATGATCGCCGCCACCGAAATCTATCTCAAGCTGACCAACGCCAAAACACGAATCGTTCCCGGCCACGGTCCGATTGCCGACAAGGCCGCGCTCACCGACTATCGGAAAATGCTGATCACCGCGCGCGACCGGATGGCGAGGCTCGTCAAGGATGGAAAGAGCGAGGACGACGTGGTGGCGGCAAAGCCGTTCGCCGATCTCGACACCAAATGGGCGCCGAACGAATTGGCGGCCAAGAATTTCATCCGCGTGGTCTATCATTCGCTGGCCGACAAGCCCGACACCAAGAAGCCATTGCTGAAACGAATCTTCCGCAGGAATTGAGCAGCCATGAAAGACCTTGTCCCGATCGCCGAGCAGATCGCCGCCAGACTGATCGAGCGGCGCCAGACCATCGCGGTGGCGGAATCCTCGACCGGCGGCCCGATTTCGGCAGCGCTGCTCGCGGTGCCCGGCGCGTCCGCCTATTTCCTCGGTGGCGCCGTGGTCTACACCCGCGATGCCCGGCGCATCCTGATGGAAATTCCCGATGAGGCGATGAAGGGAATCCGTTCGGCCTCGGAGCCCTATGCAAAGCTGCTCGCAAGCCAGATCCGTCAGCGCTTTTCCAGCGATTGGGGCCTCTCTGAGACCGGCGCCACCGGCCCGACCGGCAACCGCTACGGCGACGCCGCCGGCCATAGCTGCATGGGCGTTGCGGGTGTTGAGGTTTCCGCGATGACGCTGGAGACCGGCAGCAGCGACAGAGTGGCGAACATGCACGTGTTTGCGAGCACGGCGCTGAACTTCCTGTTGCAGAATTTGTCGCGGTGAGTGCGCGCACCACGTCGTCGGCCCTGCGAAAGCAGGGACCCATACGCCGTGCTCT
>WNGJ01004670.1_pt1 | contig 14290 bp, 10 predicted proteins | sample 5400611 | NCBI WGS metagenome assembly WNGJ01 (sample SAMN13153375, study PRJNA577476) | soil metagenome | isolation source: 40 cm soil or saprolite under Garry oak tree replicate 1 | place: USA:California | collected 2016-06-15 | reverse complement strand
CGTTCCAAGCAACTTTTTACGCAGCTCTTCATTCCGGACGGCCGCCAGCTCTCTGTCTTGGGGAATGTGGCACCACCAGATCCACCCGTCTTCATTTTGCCTGGTGTTGTAATAGCCGAACTGGCCCACACAACCGAGAGTAAAGTTCGGGCTCTTTCGGTCCGCCGCATCGGCGGCTACGACCACCGAAGGCGGCACAAAGCCTCCCACACCCTGGACGCCAAGATAAGAAGGGCCTGGAGCACTGGGAAAAATGATCTGCCGCACGCGCGAATGCACGCCGTCGGCGCCGACGAAGAAGTCGCCCTGCGCGGATGCGCCACCCGATGACGATCGCATAAGGTTTTGTGATTTCATACCTCCCTCCAAGCCGTGGAATGGCCCACAGAGCTTCCGGAGCTTGCCGGTCAACTCTTGGCTTCTTTCCAACGTCGCGTAATATGGGAAGCGAGTGCGCCTGCCGAGGCGCACCCGCTCAAGTGAGTTAGGCCGACTCGGTCATTCGCAGTTTCCGCGCAGCGTCACGCACAACCTGACTGCGGACGATCATGGCCTTCGCGTTGGCCGCCAGCGCATTGCGGTCCGGGAACAGTTGACTCTCCGCGATGAGCTGGTTGGTGTTGTTAAGGAACACCGTCAGTGTGTCTAGCCCCGCCTTCAGGCGCTCGAATTGCTCGCTCTGGGCTGGAGTCAACGCCGGCTCCATCTGTTCGAATCGAGAAACCAGGCTCCGCAGAGTGCGGACCTGATCCGCGAGATAAGCCGTTTGATCGGCGAGCGTTCTCCAGTCCACAGAACTGTTCCGAAGATAGGCTTCCATCTCTTCGGCCTGGTTCTGGGCTCCTGCCGCTACGCGAGCAATATCAGTTAGATAAGAGCCAGCAGGACCGGTCACCACGCACTTGGTCTCCATCGCGGAAGCTGGGATGCAGACCAAGGTGGCGGGAACTGCGTCGCTAAATTGACGGTGCGCCGACAGGACGCGACACGTGCCTCGCGACGAGTTGGACAGCAGCTGTCGCGTTTCCCCCAATCTTCATTTTGTCGCTCGGTCGTGCAAAGCCCCGGTTGGCGATTTTTTGCAGATGCCCTCAGTTACCTGGGCAGAGATATCGAGCTGGGCGGAACTCGATGCTTGATTGGCTGCACAAAGCTGCATGCCATAGCCAGTGCGGGCCAATCGACCCAGGCAACCACGAATTCATTTGACACCGACAATTCGAGGACTATAATCGCGCCATAACGCGTGAGGTACGTCCTCAGAGCAGTATTCAACAAACGATAGATAATGTCCGGCTATCTCCTGATTTGGTCTCCAGGTTCTGAGATGCCTTCACACTCAGGCCAAAACACCTATCGATGAACGTCGACCGTCGCCGTGTCGGCTCGTTGAGGAGAAATCGATGATCAACCCTGCTATCAGTGCAAAAAAACGTCAGCCCGCTGCTCACGGAGGCGGCGTCCGCGGCGACAACTCCGTTCCGCGATCGTCGCAGTTCGAAGGACGCTTCGGACGGATGTTTCGGTCTTTGCCATCCGCCGAGTGGCCCAAGAAAGCGCTTCTCGATCTGGGGCTGGCCATGACTGCGGACCCGGAGCACTTGGACACAGACAAGAATGCGCCCACCGCCGCATTCGAGGCAGACGACAAGCGCATTCAGGATGACGAAGAGAACGTGGCTATCGCCGCCGGCTATACGTACCTCGGTCAGTTCATTGATCACGACATCACGTTCGACCCCGCGTCGAGCCTGCAGCAGCAGAACGATCCTGATGCGCTGATCGATTTCCGCACTCCGCGGCTGGACCTGGATTCGTTGTACGGCCGCGGGCCCGGAGACCAGCCATGGATGTATCTTGGGAAGAAGTTTCGACTCGGGCGCCCTTTGTTCGAAAACAAAAAAGCCAGCAAGGCACGGGACCTGCCCCGATTCGATGATCCCATCAACAAAGGAGCTAAACGGGCGCTCATCGGCGACAAGCGTAATGACGAGAACGTGATCGTGGCACAACTCCATTCGGCCATGCTGCAGTTTCATAACAAACTGGTCGATAAGCATCCCGACGACGCCTTCGAGCGCGTGCAACAGCGAGTGCGATGGCACTATCAATGGATCGTCGTGAACGATTTTCTCAAGACCATTTGCGGAGAAGAGGTTGTCGAGAACATCCTCCCTGATTTTGGAAAAAACAAGCCGATTTGGAAACTGAAGCCCAATTTGTCGATCTTCAAATGGCGCAACGATCCGTTCATGCCCATCGAATTTTCGGCAGCTGCATATCGCTTCGGTCATTCGATGGTGCGACCCATCTACCGCCTGAACACGGAACTCAACGGGGGCGATAACCCTGACATGGCCACTCCCGAAGAACAAAAGCGAGGCTTGGCCGGGCGCTTCTTTATTTTTGCGGGCGTGCAAAAGCGCGGCCTGAACGGATTCGACGAATTTCCCCAGCAGTGGGCGATCGATTGGAGCTTGTTCTTCGATATCGGTGGCTCGATCAATAACGTAGGCAAGAAACGAGTACAGCCAGCCTATAAGATCGATACTTCACTCGTGAACCCCATGGGATTTCTGCCGGAATTTTCGAAGCCGCCGCAGCCGCTGGTTCCCCCATTTAGCGTCGGCCAGCTGCAATCGATAGCTGTGGATCCTGATGGCGATCCGTCGAACCTTGCACAACGGAACTTGCTTCGTGGCTTGGCGATGGGGCTGCCGAGCGGTCAGAGTGTCGCCCTAGCTCTGGGCGTCGACCCGATCGAGGACGGCGAATTGCGCGTGGGAAAGGCTGTCACGGGCGACCTCCCGAACAATCCGTTGCTGACTTCTTTTGATAAAGAAAACAACAGCTTCAAAGGGAACGCACCGCTCTGGTACTACGTCCTGGCGGAAGCGCAAATCGAATGGGCCAAACGAGCCACGGCAAAGGGCAGCAAAGGCAATGAGGAACCAATTCGTCTGGGAACGGTGGGCGGACGTATCGTCGCAGAGACCATCATCGGACTGATCTGGGGAGATGGCCACTCGTACTTGCGCCAGGCGCCAAACTGGAAACCGGATACCATTCGCAGCATGGGAGATCTCATTCATTTCGCTCTGAGTTGAATCGCTCCTTCTAATCCGAGCGAATCTGACAATTTTTTGGAATCCGTAGCCGGTGACGAAAAGGGTCGTCGTGAATTCCATCGGCAACTCGTGGCACATCCCGACCTCCTCCGAGCCTCGCAGCACGATGCGCGATCCGGTGACAGGCATTTCCGCGGCGACCAGCGTGTCTATTTTCAGCGGCAACCAGTATCAGGGGCCGGGAGAACCCGGGAACCAACTGGAAGCCGGCAGCGCAGTGTTCTTCAGACGGCGCGGCGAAACCTCATGGTCGTCCGTGCCCATGAAGTTCGACAGCGCGCAAGCCAACAACAAATACTACGTGGCCAGACTGCCCACGAATACCTTCGCGACCGGCGACGTCGTTGAATACTACTTGCGAATCCCTTACAGCGATCACCCAACCACTTTCGTTCACGGAAGCGACAACCAGTCCTCAGCGACGGCAACGGAAACGGCTGCCCAGGGAAATCCATTCTCGTTCACGGTGGAGGCTTCGGAAAACTTCGTATCTTTCGATTCCGGAGCACTTCAGGCGCGTGTGACCCTGGACTCCGGGCAATTTACGTTGACGGGCCCGGACCTTCACGGAGCGGCGCACGCGAACGTCATCACCTTCTTTGCGCCGACGGTGCGCGTGGCCGGCAAATCCTTCCCCCTGCAACCGATACGAGATACGAAGAAACTGGCCAACGGCTTGGAGCTTACCTGCGATCTTGGAGGGACAACACTCACCGCCCAACTGACATTTCCAAGCGACAACGTCATGCAGTACGAGATCGTGCGATGGAACGGCATCGTCGCCGAGCAAACCATGGTGACAGCGACTTCTGACGGAGGCGAGCACTTCTTCGGTTTTGGCGAGAAGTTCGACAGCCTGGATCAGGCCGGCAAGAGGGTCCGCACCTTGACGATCGATGACCCCGGCACAAAGGGCGGTCACTCGTACAAAACCGCGCCGTGGTTTCTCAGTACGCGGGGTTACGGTTTCCATCTCGATTCGTCCGCGGAAAGCCACTTCGACATGCGTGCCAGCCAGCCGGACCGCTACGTGATTACGAATTTGTTTTCCACGCTGAAATTCAAAGTGGTTTACGGACCTGATCTATCCGACGCGCTGACCCGGTTCACGGCGTACTCCGGCCGACCCTTTTTGCCCCCGCCCTGGGTTTTCGGGCCATGGATCTCGTCGGATATTTGGCGAAGTGGTGGCGAGATCCGCTATGCGGTACAGAATTTCGCCGGCAATCTGAAGGGAAGGGGGATCCCTGCGTCTGCAATCGTTTTTGATTCGCCTTGGGAGACGGCCTACAACGATTTGCAGTTCAACATGACGCAATTCGGTAAGGGAGAAGACTTTGAGGGCGACCACTACGACGGATTCGCTACCCTGCCGGAAATGACGGCGTTTCTGCAAAAAAACGGTTTGAAGGTCATCTGCTGGATGGCGCCGTTTGTCAACCTGCAGTCGGAGGCAGAAACGCTGCCCAACCGTTTTCAACCCAACGGTGCGTTGCAAAGGGTGCCGGGTCAGAATATCGGCAAGGCGTCGAACTATGACGAAGGCGAGAGCAAAGGTTTTTTCGTTCGCAAGGCTGCTGGCGGACCTCCGCTGGTTGTGCCTTGGTGGAAGGGACGCGGCAGCCCGATCGATTTCACGAATCCGGCAGCCCGCAAGTGGTTTAACGATCAGCTTCTGAGACTGTTAAAGCAAAGCGAGGTCGTTACAGCGAGCGGCAAGGAGCCCGCAATAGGCGGATTCAAAACGGACGACGGTGAGACGCAAAACACCGCGCAACCGCCCAACGTGTATATACCGCTTACGGCAACCTACGCCGACGGCCGCACGGGGACGGAGATGCGCAATGCGTATTGCTTCGAATACCAGCGCTGTGTTTCCGGCGCTTTGGGAGGCAACGGGGTGCTCTTCGCGCGGAGCGGTTTCGTGGGTTGCCAGGCCTTTCCTGGACACTGGCCCGGCGACAACGAACCGAACTTTGGGCCGAATGGTTTGCCCGGTGTAATCACCGCCGGTCTATCGTCAGCAATGTCAGGTTACGCGATTTGGGGCCCGGACGTCGGCGGATACCAGGACTCGAACTTCGCGGCAACCGCCTCGGAACGCGCCGATCTGTTCATGCGTTGGAGCCAGTTTGCCTGCTTCTCTCCGATCATGCAGATGCACAGGCAGGTCCACAGGCAGAAAAACCAAGACTTCACATTGGGCAAGACGGAGGAGCTTCGGCAGTATCCGTGGGGCTACGGAGCGGAGGCTCTCGCGAACTATCAATTCTTCGCGAGATTGCACACGCGGTTATTTCCGTACATCTATACCTATGCCAAGGAATCGGCCGCAACGGGCTTGGCGATTTTGCGGCCGCTGATTTTGATCAATCAAAGCGACCCCAAAGCCCTCGGTGTGGAGCATGCCTATCATTTCGGCAATGAGTTCCTGGTGGCCCCCATCGTCGCCTTAAACGCGAATTCGCGGCAAGTGTATTTGCCAGCGGGAAACTGGGTAGATTTTTGGACTGGCGCTGTTCACGCGGGCGGCCAGACCATCCCGTGGAGCAGCCCAGACCGCATGCAATTTCCGCTGTTCGTGCGGGAAGGCGCGATCGTGCCGTTGCTGCCGAAAAACGTGCAAACCCTGTGTGACGCCGCCTATGTCAACAACAGGGCAATTGTCGGGGCAAGTCAGGACCTGACGTTTCTGATCTATCCGGGCAGTGGGACATCTCAATTTTCGGTCTACGACCAGACGCAGATTGAGTGCCAGCGCTCCGGTAGCGCTCGAATGGTTATCCTCAATTCGATTCCCCGCGCGGTGACGTTGCAAGTCTTCGGAGACGAGCCGCCCAACGTCACTCGCAACGGATCGAGTTTGCCAAAACGAGCGAAACTTGCGGAGTTCGAGGCATCGGACGATGGATGGCGATTCGATGCGCCGACCCGGTTCGCGTTCATCAAGTTCCGCCACGCGGGAGGTTCGGTTCAAATACGGTGCTAGGCGTCCCCACCAGGAATTTTTCGCAGCTCGAGTCCAATTTCAGGAGAGGTCCCCATGCCGGTCAGCGTTCTGACGCAACACAACGACAACATTCGTTCGGGTGCCAATCTGCAGGAGACCAAGCTCAATACTACGAATGTGAACGTGAATGATTTTGGCTTGCTGGCGTCCCGCGACGTCGAGGGTCAAATCTACGCGCAGCCGCTGTATGTCCCAGGAATCGAGATAGCCGGCAAGGCGCGAAACGTGGTCTACGTCGTGACGATGCACAACTGGGTGTATGCGTTTGACGCAGACGATTTGAGTCTCGGTGCCGGGCCTCTTTGGAAACGGCAAGTCGATCCTCATCCTGTCCCGTCCGGCTTCTACCGCCTGAGCTACCACGACATCAGTAACAACACCAATGACCCTATCGGCATTCTCAGTACGCCGGTTGTCGATCTGACGGCGAATGTGATCTATTTGGTTGCTGCCACATTCGACCCCGCGATTCTGGCAGGACCCGTTGCAGCGGCGCCAAATGCTTTCAAGCAACTTTTGTTTGCGCTTGACCTTTCCACGGGTAACCTTCGATCAGCCGTCGCCGGGTCGTCGAATCCGGTGCCGATCGGTGGATCGATTGCTGGGGTCGGGTACCGCGACGGTAAGGAAGTAGGCGCCGGCGTTACCGTGCACAAGACGGCGCAGGGCGCGAGCGTGGACGTCACCATCGACGGCAAGGCGATGACCGTTGTCGATGCCAATGGCGGCAACGTCTTCTTCAGTCCCATGCAGCACATGCAACGGCCGGGACTGTTGCTACAAGATGGATTGCTGTACATCGCGTTCGGCTCTCACGGCGACTTTGATCCTTACCACGGCTGGGTTTTTGCCTACGAAGCCTCTTCTCTGAAACAGAAAGGCGTCTTCTGCACTACACCGGGAGGTGCGGAGGGAGGAATTTGGCAGGCCGGTGAGGGGCCGGTGGGTGACGGCAAGGGCAACGTATATTTTGGGAGCGGGAACGGCGACTCCGACCCCACGGCTGTGGGAGGCCCGAACCTTGGTCAGAGTTTCGTTCGCTTGCGCGCCAGTGCAACATCGCTCGACTTGGACGCATACCGGAAAATCATTCAAGATCCTGGAGTTCCTGACGAGGATCTGGGGGCCGCGTCTCCCACCATTCTTCCAGACGGTTTTTTGGTCGGTGGCGGCAAGGATGGCAACTTTTACCTGCTCGATCCGGCCCAGATGACGAAGACGAATGCTGCCGCCTCACTTGTGCAGGCCTTCCTTGCGACTCGGGGACGCGGAAGCCGTACCGAGAAACCTTTGAGCACTCATCACATTCATGGGTCGCCGGTTGTCTACGACTCGCCCAATCAGGGCGTGCTGGTTTACGTGTGGGGCGAAAACGAAGTGCTCCGAACCTTTCAATATGACCCGATCTCTCACGGCTTTTCCGGCCAACCTAACGCGAGAAACGTGCCCGGACAGAGCAGGGCGATCGGGACTATGTATGCATCGAACGATGAGCGCGATCGAGACGGAATGCCGGGAGCCATGCTGTCGCTCAGTGCGAACGGCAAGAACCCCGGCACGGCGATTCTCTGGGCTTCGCTTCCACCTTTCCTCAATGCCAACCATGGCAGCGTGGATGGCATCCTGACCGCCTATGATGCAACGCACTTCGACACGCAGGGCCGTCTTGTGCAGCTGTGGCACAGCCATCAAAACCCCGCCGATGATCCCGGCAACTTTGCCAAGTTTTGCTGTCCGACTGTCGCGGACGGCAAGGTGTTCTTGGCGACCTTCAGCAACAAGTTACGAATTTATGGCCCGCGCTCTGCGTCCGACGGCGGGTATAACGTAGGATTTGGAGGGCACAACGGGCTGACCCTCAACGGAAGCGCTCGAAGCGCCGGTGGGCCGCTGCGGCTTACGGGAAAGCACGACTTGCAGGCGGGAAGCGTGTTTTGCGCGAAGCCAGTGAACGTCAAAACCTTCAATGCTTCTTTCCGGTTTCGGACCACAGCCGGGAATGCAACCGCCGACGGGATGACCTTCTGCATTCAGAGCGAAGGTCCACATGCACTGGGCGGCCCGGGAGGCGGCTTGGGATACGGGCCTGATTCGAACAACCCCAATGATCCGGGCTTCAAAATCATTCAGAGTGTCGCTCTCAAGTTCGACCTCTTCGATAATGAAACCATTCAAGCGGGCAGCTTCCTCGGTTTATACAAGAACGGCGACTCTCCGACTGCCGCGAATGCCATCGGAGGTGAAATCCAGCTTGTCCCCCTCGGCATGGATTTGCATTCGGGGCATCAGTTTCTTGTAACACTGACCTACGATGGCGCGACCCTGCAGATGGTCTTGAAGGATCGCACCTTGAAAACGCAGATCACGCACTCGTTTCCGATCGATATTCCGTCCATCACGGGGAATACGGCGCATGTCGGCTTCACTGCCGGAACCGGTCTTTCCAGCGCAGACCAGGACATTCTCAGTTGGCTATTTAGTTCATGACAACCAAGCTTGCTGAGACCGAGAGTGAAGCAAGTCGCCGATGCTGTATCTGCCGTTGGAGGAGAATCAAGGATGCCTTCTAAGCCGCGGTCGTGCATTGTTATCGGTGCCGGTTTGGCTGGACTGTCGGCTGCCTATCGGCTGAGAACGCGTGGATGGAACGTGACCGTGCTGGAAGCCCTGCAGAAGGTGGGAGGCAGGGTCTTTTCATACCGATTCAAACAAGCTCCGAAATTGGTCTGTGAACTGGGAGGGGAGTGGATTGGCGTACGTCACAAGGCCATCCGGAGGCTTTGTGCCGAATTAGGCTTGAAGCTTCAGCGCCACCGGTACGCCTTTTCCTTCTGGAATGGCGGCGAGGCCCTTTCACGGATTTTCAGGCCGGGCACCTGGTGTTTCTCCACGAAAGCCCACAAGAACTTTGAAGCTTTCAAAACACGGTTTGCCAAATACGATCCTGCGCAGATTCGAGATCTGGACCAGTTCGACTGGTGGACCGTGCTTCGCTCGCTCGGCTTCACGACCGAGGAACTCCAGCAACGCGACCTGATGGACAGTACGGATTTCGGCGAGACCATTCGCTTGACCTCTGCCTACAGTGCGGCGGCCGAGTATACCGACGGCACCGACACGGATGCGATGGATTACAAAATTCGCGGCGGTAACGACCGGCTGGCCTATGCCCTCGCAGGTGAGCTTGAGCCGGGCTCTCTCTATCTGGGTGCCAGGGTCCGAGCGATTCATCAAACCGCGACGGGCGTGAACGTCTTCGTCAACGGAAGGAAAGCGCCCTTCCGCGCAGAGTTCTGTATCTGTTCGGTTCCCGCGCACTGCTTGCTCAGGATCGGATGGAAACCCAAGCTGCCCTTGGAGCAGGCAGCCGCCGCACAGCAACTGCAATACTCCCGAATCATGAAGACGGCGGTCCTGTTCAACAAAAGGTTTTGGAGCAATTACAAAGGCTACGGATTTTCCACGTTTACCACTCGCATATCGGATTTCTGTTTCGACAGCACGTACGGTCAGCGAGGGACCGAGGGCATCCTCTGCAGCTATTCCATCGGCGATAAAGCCGATGACCTGTCGTCGGAGCCCAGCAAGGCAAACGTCAAAACGTGGATCCGAGACGACATGGTCAGTGTTTCGCGCACCAAAGAACGTCAAATCGTCGCCATCGACGTGAAGTCACAACCCTGGCAAAAGGTGTCGTGGATCGGCGGAGCCTACGCTTTTTACCGGCCCGGCCAGTGGTTCACCGTTCGACCCGCTCTGCAGCGGGCTCACGGCCGCGTTTTGTTTGCCGGAGAGCATCTCGCAGACCTGCAAGGTTTCATGGAAGGCGCGATCAATAGCGGCGAAGCTGCGTCTGACCAGCTATGAGCAACCGCTCGGCTTGTATCTTTTCTCAGCGCCGGGTCGGCGGCGAAGCTGAAACATCCGGTCTAAGGTATCGGGGAGGCACGCTAGTGCAAACGGAACGTTTGCTTTCGGTTGCGGCGATCCTTGCGCAGGCTACGTTTGCATGCTGTGGCTCTGCCGCGCAGAGCGCGTCTCCGCCCGCGCCTTCAGGCTCGACGGCCGTCGAACTCGTCAAGGCGCTTGCGTGGCCGCTGGCCACCCTCCTGATCGGCGTGGTTTTTCATCGGCAGATTGCCCTGTTCATGAGCGCACTGGGCAGCCGCATTACCAAACTTTCGCTCTTCAAGGTCGAACTCGAGCTGGTGCCTGCAACTGCGGCGACAACTACTCCGCTCCTGGACGATATCCGCACTGCGACGAGCCCCGCCGAAATCAGCGATTCGAGCCGCGCCAAGCTGGAGCGGGTCCAGTCCCGCGCTCCCGCGGACTTCGCGGTGATCGCGATCGGGAAGGGTCAGGACTGGCTGACTTCGCGCCTTTACCTGGCCGCAGTCATGATGGCGAGGATGCGCAGTGTGAAAGCCTTCGTCTTCGTTGAGCGTTCGCCGGACACGGGGCGCAGACTTGTTGGTGTTGCGTCGGTTTCACAGTTACAGTGGGCACTCGCCCGTCGCTATCCGTGGCTGGAAGCCGCTTGGGCGCGTGTCCAAATCTCGCTTTTCCCTCAGCCCTTTTTCGCCAATGCTCCGCAGTTGCCTGTGGGAGCGCAGTGGCTTCCACATCCCGGTACCCTTTCCATGCCCCAACCGGTGATCCAGTCGGATAGCGGTGCGCTCGAACGGCGGCAAGCTCGCCAATGCGTCAGCAGCTTTATCGATTTGATTCAGCGCCACTATGTGCCCGCCCCGGGAGTGAGCGACCCTGAATGGGTAACGCTTCGCGATGCTACCAAAGAGCGAGCATCCTGGATGACGCACGAACTACTCGAATCGCTCTTGCCGCAGGAAGCGTTCAACGCGTGCGTATACATGATGCGCGATGCCCCCCGCGCAAAACGGACCCGTGCCGTTCTGCGCCGTGCGGACCCTTTCGTTGCACTAGTGGAAAGTAATCGCGAGTATGCGTGCCTTGCCACCCGGCAGGCCCTCCTCGAGGAGATTGCCGCTTCCCTTGGTCAAGAACCAGAGCATCAGTAGGAAAGATCAGCTCGAGATGGGCATCTGACCGGCGCCATCCCTTTGTAGCAGCCTTGGAGAATAGAGCGGCGAGAACAGCCCTCACGCCAAAATATTCCTCAAGGCTTTCGCAGGAGATGCGTCGCCAATAGGCAACATTGTAGGGCTAGAGCAGCAATCGACCATACTTGAAACTTTCGCACGCCAAGGTTTGGACGAAGAACGGCGGAACTCCTTGACAAAAGTTACGGACTGATCTAAATGCTCTTTCAAGTACACTGGAAGTTATCCCTCTATCCCACTGGTTGTCTCAATCGTTGAGCGATATGGGCTCCGCGAGGGTTGTGAGGAGGACGTTCATGGCAGTCGCATTCGCCTCGGTTCCCGGTGAAATTCTTAGAATCCTGTCTGAGACCAGTTGGGACACTTTACTTCTTCTGGTCGGTTTGGCCTTCGTAGCGGTAGCCGTCTTGGGAAACATCTCTGGGCGAATACGACCCGGCAAGGGAGGTCGCATCGCTGCGGGGATTATAGGAGCGAGTCTTTTCGCTTTCGGCTTTTGGTACCACGCTGTCATTCACAATTTTAGAATCAATTCAGTTGATGTAGCTCCTCCTCAGTCTCAAGAAGGATCGTGCCCACTCACGGTCAATTTGCAAGGAATCGTGGACGCCTCGGGGTCTGGAGATGTGATTTCCTACTTCGAGTTCAGCAATGGAAATGCCAGCGAAAGTCACACTACAACTTTTCAGCGGACTAATTCACAAATTGTTCCAGGTGTATGGCAAGTGCACGAGTCGTTGAGGGATGCTTGGGTACGGTTTCAGGTTGTTGCTCCGGCGAAAAAGGCATCCGATAGCTCAAAGCCGTTTTCGGTCAGATGCCTGACACCGCAAGCTGGCAGCCCCCCGGCAAATGTGATTGCAGCGAACAAACCTGAACTTAAGCCAACTCCAAAGGAGCTAATTGCGCATGTCGTGGACCCTTCAACAAATAGCGTTGCGTTGAATTCCGTCGAACCAATTTCAGGAACTTACCTGAAGCGCGGCCAACCTGTCACATTCAACATAAACCTGAGTTATAACCTAACGTCCGCTGATACCGCTATCCTTTCGATTAGTACCGCACAGTTCCGAAGCTCAACGGAGCAATGCGCCGGAGGCGGTGAACTGACCGATGCTGTCCAGGTGCCAATCGTGCGGGGTAGGCATCAGGCGCAGGTGAGTCTCGTATGGTCCGGTGATACAGGCGCTTCAACGAAGGGCAGGATTTTTGGCAGCGGCTTCGTCAGTTTCTTGCCGATGTTCTGGGTCAACAACAACGGAGCACGCGGCGAGCGGACCAATCTCTTTGGGACATATACCGAGTATTGCTACCAGTTCGGGCCATGACGACTGGTGCGAATTTATGAGAGCGCGTTCTAAATGAGGAGGGAATATGAGAAATATTCTCCGACGTACGGTTCTGGCGATTCTGTTTTCACTGACGTGTTCGGTCTCAGCTCGGGCACAACAGGCGACCGCCAATCACAATGTCATCCTTCGCCGCGATCCATCAACGTCGAGCCCGGCTTTGGAGCATCTGCAAAAGGGAGCGAGATTGACCCTCGTCGAAGCAAACCCTGATAACGGCTTCTATCATGTTCAGACCGAGGATGACCAAGTAGGTTGGATATTTGGCAAATTTGTAAGCGCTTTGTCGACTCCGGCACCCACCAACCGGCCTAGCGCGAGTACGCCTCCGCCGACAGAAACTTGTGATGCAAGCATCACAACCCACGTTTACCATCCGAACAGACTGATCGTGAAGCAAGAATGTATCTCGGTGACCGGAACAATCGTGGATGCGACAGCAACCCAAAGCAAACATCACCCTGACGGAACCCGGCACGAGCACGACGGAGACACGCACGGCTGGCTCAAAGTGGACCCGGAATTTCAGAACCTCCTGAACGCTGGCAATATGAACGATGAGGACGGAAATTTAGTGTTTGAAATCATCTGCCGTTTTCCTGTGACTCAGGCAGATGCAAAAACGGCGTGTCAGGGCTACGCAGATCACGTAAACCTACCTCAAGTTGGTTCGCACGTTCGCATAGTGGGAAGGTACGTGCAGGACACTTTTCACGACAAGTGGAATGAAATTCATCCCGTCACGAGCATTACGGTTATCCAGTAAGCGAAACGGACCTAAAGATCGTGACATTCGTGTGCTCTATAAACCCCAACGAGAACGCCCCAAACCCGGTACCCTTCGCAGTGCGACGTGGCAGAGTTCTTTCGATAGCAGCAAGGTATGGGCACAGAAGTTTACGTCGATCACCGCCGGCTCCGACACGAGTTGCCCCAATGCTGGCGCGATTGACTGCCTCTTACTGCAGTCCATCGGGTCGCAAGAGGGGCCAACTGGCGGTAAACTATTGACCAAAACTACCTTCATCCAACGCTTAAACAGCAAGGGGGATCTGCACCCGCTGCCGGCTGCTTGGTGCCCGGCGATGTGGGTCGCCAAGTGCTCGTGCCCTACTCGGCCGATTTCTTCTTCTTCCGAGCGGACAACTAAGGGATCGCGCAAAAACAAGTTTACAGTTGAGGCTTGATGGCGCAAACAACTAAGAACTATTAAGTGCCCTCGCCTTCCCACATGTCGCAAGCGAGGGAGCGCCTGGCGCCGCTGGCAGCGCCAGGTGCTAGGGACTAAACGTTACTTATTATATTTCTTCGTTGGATAAACAAACTCAACGCCGAAGTTATCACCGGGGTAGAACCAGGCCTTCAGGGCTTGCGGTTGGCCGGAGGGACGCTCTTCGAGCTGAAGGATTGCCTTATCCGGGGTTTCCGTCCGTACGTCCGGAATTCCTTGGACCGTGGTGATCAAATGCGACTCGGCGTCGTTGAAAATTGCGACCAGGGTGAGATCGTTGGAATCCAGCAGCTTGAATACATAGGTGCCCGCGGGAAGCACTTTCCCGGGTACCTGAATGGCTTGGTTCACAGTCACAATCGTTTTCTTATCTGATTCGTCGGCCCGACCCTTGGGGACAAAGAAGGTCCCCCCTAACAGCATCAGGCAGATCATTCCACTGAACATTTTGCGGTACATGGTTAAATCTCCTTTCTTAGAGATCCGCG
>WNGJ01004669.1_pt1 | contig 14291 bp, 16 predicted proteins | sample 5400611 | NCBI WGS metagenome assembly WNGJ01 (sample SAMN13153375, study PRJNA577476) | soil metagenome | isolation source: 40 cm soil or saprolite under Garry oak tree replicate 1 | place: USA:California | collected 2016-06-15 | reverse complement strand
CACCTGCCTGGCTTTCCTTGCGGGATGCACAGAGAAAATTACACTCGGAATCAGTGTGTTAGTATTGCCCTACCGACATCCCCTGTACTGGACACGTGTAGCAGCCTCTATTGAACGACTGTCCAGGGGCCGGCTGATCATGGGAGTTGGTGTTGGCTGGATGCAGGAGGAATTCGCAGCGTTAGGGGTCTCATTCAAGGGCCGGGGACGGATGACCGATGAGCAACTCGAAATCGTCTCGCACCTGTGGACGGAGGAGCATATTAGCTTCAACGGCCAATTCTACCACTTCCAGGACGTGGCTTTCTACCCCAAGCCAATCCAGCAGCCCCGCATCCCTATTTGGGTCGGTGGTGAAGGTGTTCATGCTCATAGACGCACGGCGAAGTACGGAGACGCCTGGTTTCCCTATTTCGTAGAAATCACGCCTGGAGAACTGAGAGCCGGATATGAAAACGTCCTGCGCCTGGCTTCGGAAGCTGGACGCGACCCCAAGCAGATACAGTTCACATGCTGTCGTCAGATCGAGGTGACGCACGAGCCAGTCCCACAGAATGAACGCCACCTGCGCGGAACTCCAGAACAACTGGTGGAAGCCATCAAGGCATACCGTGAGATCGGCGTCAAGCACCTCGCGCTGCAGTTTATGGTCCCGCGCTGGCCAGATCGAGTTGAACAGATCGAACGCTTCGCACGCGAAGTCATGCCACACTTAAGGGATTGAGATCTAGTTCTCTTTGCCTCTTCCAATAAGCTGTCGCGCAACTTCTACCCCATGCTCAAGCGCCAGATGCACACGTCCACCTACGAATGCATCACCACAGAAAGCTAAACCCAAGGGCATTGCAAGCGCGTTCATTTGCTGTGCATCTGCCCTTTCAGCTGGCAATGCACACTGCCATCGATATACATCAGTAAAGACGGGCTTATTCAGTGGTTCATCAAGGAGGGTTGTGATTCGATTTGCCACATCACTGATTATTTCGGCATCTGACCTCTGCCAATTATCCTGGCTATATTGAGGAGCCATCTGCGCAATCAATAAACCAGCACCTTCAGGAACACGCTCAGAAGCCTTTTCGTGTTCCCAGGCTAGCCAGGAAATAGCATGCGCCTTATCCGTATTGACAAGGGCATAATAGGGACGCACTTCTGGCGTTGGTCTGTAGCCCAGCATGACCGAGATGAGTGGATTGTAACTTGCCATACGCAGTAGTACGCAGATTTCCCCTCGTTGTATATCAAGTACCTGGCTAGCCTTGATCAGTTCAGCAGCCTGGCTAGCAGGGATAGTAATCAGTACACGATCAAACTCACCGATAAGATGCCCCAAGTTATCGAAGAGTTTCCAACCAGTTGAGCTTTGTTGCAGGTAATCAATACGAGTCTGTAGCTGGATATCCAGGCCTTGAGCCATACATTTCGCCAGGGCGTTTAAACCGCTGCGATAGTTCCACTTTGGCTCCGCATTCTGAACTGGATCACCTTCTTGAATGTGGCCATCCTGGTCGAAAATCCATACTGGTTTAGCGATATCGATCAAGTCAGCCAGCCGGAAACGCTCAGTAATCAAGCCTATACTCACCGGGCTGCCACTTTTGATGTATTGGGCACCATAGTCGTAGATAAATCCTTGTCGTTTCCTGGTCGCAACCCTACCTCCAACTTCCTGGCTTTGTTCAAATATCGTTACGGAAAAGCCTGCATCGCGTAGTTCGTGTGTGGCAGCAAGTCCACTGCACCCCGCGCCTATTATCGCTACTGAAAACATCTGTCTACTCCGTCGTCGCTTTATCTAGCCTCGCACTCAGCCAGGCAGTCACATCGGCCAGGCTCTCCTGGCTGACTTCATGCCCCATCGGATACTCGTGGTAGGTTAACTCTACTGGCAGTGATGAGAGCAACTGCCGGCTGGCGCGGCCATGAGTGATGGGAAGAACCATATCAGCGGTACCATGAACGACCAGAAATGGGAGACCATCAAGTTCTTCGTGAGAAGCAATCAAAGGTTGTATTTCTGGTAGAATACGTCCACTCATCAGCACCACGCCAGCAACAAGTTCTGGTTGGGTGAGAGCAACACTGGCGCTCATGATGGCTCCCTGACTGAAACCCATCAAGTAGACCTGCTTCGGATCAGCACCATAAGCTGTGACAGCCTCATTCAGAAATGCAATCAAAGTTTTACGGCTAGCCTCAGCCTGCACCGGATTAATGACTGGCCCTTGCGGAGTGAAATCGGCCTCAAACCAGGCATAACTCTCTGGTCCCAGCGTGTTCGGCGCACGCGCACTGATGATCAGAAATCGCTCGTCTAGAAATGGCGCTAGCCCGTACAGATCATACTCGTTGCTACCAATGCCGTGAAGCAATAGCAGGAGTGGCGGAGTATCTGCTTCATTCATTGGCTGACGAACCAGGTGTACAAGTGAGAGAGTTTTCATTCCCCTACCTCGTTCTGTTGTTGTACGAAAGCTGATTGTTGCGCAGCCTTCGTCTGACCACCCACAGCCCAATGCTCAGGCGGCAACTCATATAGTAGCACGCGTACCTGTTCCGGGTCTACTCCGAGCGTCGTCACGACCGCATCTGTAACACGAGCGATCAGTTCTGTTTTCACCGCGGGTGCCCGACCCTGGAGTAGCTCAATACGAACAATTGGCATGGTAATACTTATCCTCCTTTTGTATACTAATGGGAGAGTGTATCACAACCAAAGTATAAGCCATTGCGCTTGAGAGGAACAGAAAACTATGACAAATATAACCGAGAACCAGGCCAGAGAGCAGCTTGTCCAGGCAGCACGCCTGTTATTTCAAACTGGGGTTATGTCACATAGTGGACACGGCAATATGAGTTTCAGATTACCCGAAACAGAGCATATGCTGCTGACTTCCGGTGGCGTCATCTCCAACCTGACGGCGGAGCAACTAACAGTCGTCACCTTTGATGGCGAAGTGGTAGCAGGAGCGCTCGAGCCAGTCACTCGAGAAATTGTCGCCATGCATTCACGCGTCTACCGTGTGAAGGCTGATGTGAACGCCGTCATTCACACTCACTCCCCACACGTCACGAGTTTTGCGCTCGCTCACCAGCCTTTGCCATGTGCGTACGAAGCATTGCTACGTTTCGGCGTTACGGAAGATATTCCAGTAGCTGATTGGGCACCTCGCGGATCACAGGAATCCGCGGCAAACATCGTGAAGCAGATTGAACAGCATCCAACAGTTCCGGCAGTCTTGTTGGGAAATCACGGTCTGCTGGCCTTTGGCCATGATGCGCTTTATGCAGCCATGGTTATCATCTCGATGGAGGAGGCTGCCGAATTAACACTGGCTGCCCGTACCCTTGGTGGCGAGAAACGCTTCCCCGCCGGTGCGCTCGAGCGGGAGCGCAAACATATGCAGCAGTTCGGCTCGCTACGCTAGTGACGATTCGAGTTCAGTCCTTCATGAGAATGGTTGTGATGTCTCCCTCAAGCAGGCAAACCATGATCAAAGCAGTAGTACAGCGTTTGGTAGGGTTCCCTGAATGCTACTACATCGTCAACTACCTTTTCTGGCGCCACTTTTTCGACAAGAACATGTGTCATGAAGTCTGCAATGGTTTCCATCTCTTTCTCTTTCATCCCCAGACGTGTAACTTCGGTCGTTCCTATACGTAGTCCGCTCGGATGATCCCAATCTTCTGGCCTGTCAGTGGGGATCAAATTCTTATTAGTGATGATGTTAGCGCGCGCCAATCGCTGCGCGACATCCCACCCACCGCCAAACTGGCGTACATTGGCGATGACTTGATGCGTGGCGGTATAACCTTTATGAGCTCCGAGGACGGGGATACCACGACCAGCCAATGCTGCTCCGAGCGCTCGTGCATTGCGCACAATCTGAGCCATGTACACCTGCCCAAAAGCGATCATTTCGGCTGCTGATACCGCCAGGGCAGCTACACGATTGACCTGGTGTGTTGCTGCCAACATCGGAAAAATCGCGTCAGTGAGTGGGACCGTCAGATTCTGGTCATCCCAGACGATGATTCCACTTTGCGGACCACTAAACGTCTTCCCTGCTGATCCCGTCATGACTGCAGCACCTTCGCGCAATGGATCTTGAAACTGACCGCCCGCAATCAAACCGAGTTGGTGTGCTCCGTCGAAGAAGACCTTTCCATCCCATTCGGCGACGATGTCGCTGATAGCCTGGATGGGAAAGGGAAATAACGTCATCGAGGCTCCTAACGCAACTACTTTGGGTCGAACCAGTGGCGCAACTTTGCGGAAGAGGTCAAGGTCAACCTCGAGTTCGATTGGATCAAATGGGATATCCACGATCTTTAAACCACGGACTCCTGCTGGTCCATCAACGCGGTTGCTAGAATGGCCTCCAAAGGGTTGAGCAATGCTCATGATGATGTCGCCAGGTTCAGTCAATGCTGTATAGACCGCCATATTGCCGATCATACTTGCCACCAGCCGATGGTCAGCATACCGGGAACGAAATGCTTTTTTCAAAAGTTCGATGCACAATGCCTCGATCTCATCAATGTGCTGTGTACCAGCAAACCAACGGTTCACCGGGCCGATATGTCCCTCGGCAGCGCGAGTGCCCACCTCAGCCGAAAGCAATCCTCTGACCATCGGACTGGTCAATGCTTCAGGAGCCAGGAGATTTAGACACCGCTTCCCACGCCATTCTTCATTTCGAGTAACAGCCGCAAGGACAGCCTCCTGCATCTCTTGGGGAGAGCGGCAAGCATCCAGGATAGTCTTTGCATGAGCAAGAATAGCCGGGTCGTGAACTTCTGTCTGATTGGTTGAACCTTGTACTTCTAGCATAGGAAAGCCTCCTTTTGTCTTGTTTGCTGAAACATCATGGGTTGGTTGGAAGTTTTTTGCGCGGATTCTTCAGACCAGTCGTCAGCTTGGTGCGCACTTCCCGCACTACTCGAGCTGCGAGTTTACTCTGATATTCATCCAGAAATGCCCGCACAACCTCCGGGTCGCGCCTGCTCAGTTCACGTAACGACCACGACATGGCCTTCACCACCATGTCATCGCGATCCTTTACCAGAATGCGGCAGACTTCCAGGGTACGTGTTGTATCTCCACTGCCACCACGGGCCTTGTTATTGAGCGCAACTGTGCATACGAGTGCTGCGCGCCGCCACCAGCGATCTGTTGAACGTGCCCAGCGCTGAATCAACTCATCCGGCACCTGGTGTTCACGCCACGCAGGTCCAGCTAGATAGCAGGCAAAGGTATCCACATCATCCCAGCTATCGATACCCTGGCCAAAGAGTTCCAGTTCTTTTTCGCTCAGACTGCGCAGCGCGGCGCGATGATGGCATACAAGTTCATAGGCCACAAAACGATACCCGGAACCAGGCCGGTCAAGCCGCAGCAAGCGTAGCGCGAGAGCGATGACTAGCTGTGGTGAGGTTTTTGCCAGCCGCTTAGAGAATTCCTTACGCACTTCTCGCACATTCTCTGTTTTCAGGTTCGGCAGTGAGCGCAAGCGACCATCAATCTCGTCCACAAGCGCATCGATTTCAATCAATTCGGTTTGCGACATGTATACCTCTATACCTGATAATGAATAGTCTCACGAATATAACCAATTCGGCTTTTTCAAGTATGGCATGTGAGGCAGTTTCGTAGCAAGCGTTTACACCTATTAGTACTTGAAAATACCACAAGTATTGGTTATACTTTACAAGGTGAACAATAGTACAGGAAATTTTTCTCCTATCTCTCGTAACAATTTCGGCCCATCTCTTCTTGCTTTATTGTCTTCTGTATCACATTTGTAGCTCATCTCACTTAAGGAAAGGGAACTTTGAGTATGGCGATCTTCAGAATCGTTTCGGTCAACAGTGGTACAGTGCTCGAGGTAGCAGGAGGTTCCTTGGACAATGGAGCCAACGTTCAACAATGGGATTGGTGGGGAGGACGAAATCAGCAGTGGTCATTAGAGTCGATAGGCTGCTAGAAAACTAGTAGCCTATCTTATTTATTGATGTGCTATTGTTGTAGATGTAGGCAGCGCGGCACTTCGTCGCAGGCCCTCAGCAGAACAGCTAGAGGAGTGAAATAATGGCTGAAAACGAATTTCCAACGGAAGGTGTTGCTCTCACTCATTTGTTGGTAGTCAGCGATATGGATCGTTCGCGGCACTTTTATCGAGATGTATTGGGAGCTACAGTCTATCGTGAGTATGGCGGCACATCGTGCGTCCTCAATTTTCACGGGAACTGGCTGCTCCTGGTGACCGGTGGTGGGCCTACGAAGGACAAACCTACGGTTACCTTTGCGCCACCCACGGATCCAGATACTGTTAGCCATGAGCTTACGATTCGTGTGCCAGACTGTCAGGCAGCTTATGAGATACTCAAGGCTCGAGGTGCCACCTTCTTGACACCCCCGGTTGATTGGGGTGGAGAGATCAGGTGTTTCTTCCGAGATCCGGACGGTAACCTCCTTGAGATCAGTGAGGCCAAATAGATCTCACAATATTTTTTAATCAAAGAGGCTGATTTACCCTTTGGTTCTACCCTTTGTAAGTCAGGACGCGCCCCCATAGGCTCTTGGTTCCCCATATTCCCGCGCGCAAGCATTCAAGCTGGACAATCTGGCTATGGTCGACAAAGACATTAACCTCGGGTCCATAATTCTTGATATACCAGGCAAAGACCTCCGGATCGGCGGCCTCGAACATCACCTTCTCCAACCCCAGCGCACCGATGATTTTGGCTGCCGCATCGGTGCGCCACGTCTTCACATTTTCTGTAATGCCCTCGGACTCAATCATGATCATGTAGGCCCCGGCATCCAGAAATCTCCTGGCTTGCTCAATAGCCCATTCCACATCCCTCGTACCTTCTGACGCGAGTTCTTCGGCTGCGCTTGCACCGCCCGCGCCAAACTGGATGCCGACCTCCGGCTTGGCCTTGAGCCCCACACGCTGCACCTTCTCAACCAGGCGTAGCCAGTCATCAACCGGGATAGTGATAAAGCCACTTGAGATTTCGAGAATGTCGAAGCCCACATTGCGGCATTCCTCGATATAGCGATTCACCACCTCCGGCCCTTGCGTGAGCACATGCTCGATGAAACCACCGGTCGAGACCAGTACATTGTAGCGGTGGGCGAGTTCAATAATCGCTTTCAGCTCCTTCTCTGGCATCAGGGTAAATGCGCCGCCCGCGAATTTCAACGAGTCGACATATTCGCCCATCGTCTCCAGGACATCTTCCAGGTAGCGCTTGCCCATTGGAGTGTAGTAGGGGCCGCGGATCTCGGTGATACCGCGTGTGCGTGGCTTGCCCTCGCGCTCATTCATGCGAATAAATGGAAATGCTCGTTCGCTCATTGTATTGTCTCTCTTTCTCCGTTTAACGGATAGGCGCATTTGCTGCGCGTAATAACTCGGTCAACTGCGCTACATCTTTCGTTTCCAGGTGGGCGACCGTCTCTACGATGGCGGCACGCCGGGTGGCATCGGTAAAGGGGGCCGCCAGGAGCTCAAACTTGGCTGCGGCCTTCTCCCACGACATCGGCCTGGTATAAAATCCCTCGTAGTCGTTCTTCTCAATGGTAAGCTTTCGACCATCTTTGAGCGTGATCGTGATCCGGCAGGACATATTGGCGGGGAAACGCTTGCTCAGCGACTCATCGGGCCGAATCATCACCCTGCGCAGCAGACTCTGCACATCCTCGCGCACGATGCGCTCAGGCGCGTACTGCGCGGGTGAAACATCGCCGTCTAGTAGGGCGACTGCTACCATATAGGGCAGGCTGTGATCAGCTTCTTCCTTGGTGCGCACCCGCTGCTTGTCTCCCTCTTCGCCCCCGCCGATGATGTGATACGCAACATCAAAAATGCCGATCTTGATGTCCTCAATTTCCTCCGGGCGTATATGATGGGCCGCACGCAGCTCCAGGATACCCTCGAGTGTGGACTGCGAATGAAACTCAGCGTTGTACTTCTTGACGCTGGTACGTCGCACAGCCTCAAGATTCTCCTTACTCCAGTCCAACTCAAAATGTCCGGTAATGGCATCCATCAGGCCTTTGTTGCCCTCAAAGACTTCCAGGGGACCGGTAATTCCGCGCAGGGCGAGGAAGGCAGCGTGGGTCGCGCCAAAAGCTGTGTTTGGATACGCCAGCCCTTTCCAATTAGAGAGGCTTCCTGTGCGGGTGACGCGCAGAGCATTGTAGGCTGTTCCGCTCATCGCGATAGCGTTTGCGACCCCGTTCTGATCGAGGCCCAGCGCCCTGGCCACTCCAGCCGCCACTGCGTAGGCTCCCTGTGTTGTGTGATCGAAGCCCTTCGCGCGCACCGGGGCTACATCTGAAAGGCGGCACTGGACCTGGTATGCGAGCGCCAGGGCAGTCAGGAATTCCTTGCCGTTTCTGTGCGCGTATTCACTGGCGGCAAGGACCGCACCGAGGTTGTCGCTAGGGTGGCAGGTCTCCTTTTCGGCGAGGTAGCTGTCGTTGTAGTCCAGGTAGCGTACAAGCGCCGAATTGTAGAGTGCCGCGCGGTCAGGCGCGGTTTTGTCGCCGCCGATCAGCGATGCCAGTGGCCTGCCCCCAAAGTCTTCGAGCTGGGCGCGTAGCATTTTGATAGGCGGGCCTTCAAGCGCTCCTAGAGCGCAGCCGAAGCCATCCAGTATGCGAATCTTGAGCTGGTGACGTGCTTCCTCTGATAAGTCTTCATACCTCGTTTGCACGGCAAATGCTGCCAGTTGCTCAACCTGTGTCATATCTCCCTCTTTTCTTCTCTATAATGTTCTAATCTATAAGTATACAGAAGATAAATTGATGCGTCCAACACTTATTTGTGTGCTCCTGGTCGTCTTCGTCAAGCAGGCCCTGGGAGGCGGGGCAGTCGTCTATGGCTCGCTCCTCGCAGTACAGGCGGTAGGTAGCCTGATCGGAGGTCTGATCATTAGCCACATTGGAAATCACATAGCGCCATTGCGCCTGGTCGGTGTTGGCCTGGTGGCCTTTGGCTTCATTGATCTCCTCATCATCGATCTCCCCCTCTTTGTACCTGGTCTACTGATCGTCTTTGTCCTCTTCATTCTCGTCGGGTTACCGAGCACAGGTTCCCTCGTAGGATTCAATGCATCGCTTCCACCTCTGGCACATAGCGCTCCGCGTGACCAAGTGGGGTAAACCAGAAGGCGAACGCAACCAGAAAGACCAGCAAACCAACACTGCCATAGACCAGGCCCACGTTCCCGGTCTGCTCAACTGCCAGGCCGCCAAACAGCGCACCCAGCGAGCCGGTTGGCCAGGTCAATACTCTCGTAAAGGTGATGACGCGCCCCAGCAACGCGTTGGGAACGATACGCTGGGTCATGCTGTAGGCGCTGATCAGAAAAAGGATGTCTGTCCCGCCACGCAAGGCCCAGATCACGAGGACAGATGGATACCAGTGTGTGAATGCCATGAGCGCGGTGAGCAGCCCCAGTACCATCATCGATCCTAACGCTACGACGCCAAACGACCAGCGTTTGCGCAAGCGGTTCGTCAGCAGGGAAAACACCACGACACCGATACCGTCGCTGGCATACAGCAGCCCTATCTGCGTATCGCTCGCCTGCAGCCAGTGTTTCGCATACCACACGATCTGGACATCAGCCGTCGGCAGGATGAAGTTGAAAAGGAGCAGCAGCAGCGTGAGCCAGCACAAGATTGGGGAGCGCAGCACGTAGTGCAGTCCTTCGAGGATCGCATTGCCGATTCCTGCCACCACTTGCTTCTCGCTTGCGCTGGCGTTAAAGCTCCTCTTGACGAGCAGGAGCGAGACAGTGGAGACGAGAAATGAGGCGGCATCAATCAAGAGCAACAGGGGCAGTGGAACACGAACAAGTAAGAGCCCTGCCATAAGCGGCCCGATGATATTGGCCATTGAGAAGCCGGCCTGCATATACCCATTCGCTGCTACCAGATCATCCGGTTCAACCAGATTGGGAAGAGCGGCAAAGTTGGCGGCTGTGAAGCCAATGGTCAGCGTTGCATTGACGAACGAGACAGCATACATCCACCAGACCGACAACAGGCCCAGGACAGCAAGGAGAGGAAGCGAGGCAATCACTAAAGCACGGGCACAATCAGTGCAAATCATGACACGCTTGCGATTGGTGCGATCAACCCAGGCACCGATCGCTAATCCGAAGAGGAGATACGGCAGGACAGTGAAAACTATCGTCAGCGCAAGATTGAGAGGCGAGTTGGTCAGTTTGAAGACGAGTAAGGGCAATGCGAAGCCAGTCACCGAGCTGCCAAGCGTAGAAATGGTCTGCCCGCTCCAGAATTTCCAGAAATCGCCTTTCAAATGCCAGAGAGGTGCATGAGCAAAGAAACCAGACATGAAGCTCTCCCTTGCGAGCCGAACGTGCTTGAGGGAGTATCGTCTGTTCCCTTGTCACACGCCGCCCTCCTATTTTTGAGGGAGTATCCAGGTTCCAGTCCCTCGCTTCGAGTGTACTTTGCTTTCAGAATGTTTCCAACCCTATGTCTATGCTGTAAGCATAGGTCCGCGGTCAGATATGCTCTAAGCAAAGGAGGAAAGGCAAGAGATTTTCAAAGGCGAAAGCAGTCACACGAAAAATGTCCTGTGTGAACGTCTTCTATATATGGTTGTCTTGATAGATGAATAAGAAGGTGGAACAATGGCCCTGCTCCCATATCCCGCTCCTCAAGTTGACCCTCTTCAGGGTGCAACGGATCTTCTCGCTGCCATGACTGCGCTTCTCGGCGGCCTGGTCGCCATCTATACGCTGCTCAAACGGGTCAGCCAAAACAGGAACAAGCCTAAAGAAGTCTCCGCTTTGCAGTTCGTGCGCATACAGCATCAGCCAGTCGAGAGGAAAGATTGGCAGAGGCGCAGGATCAGGTCCCTTGTGGTCGCTGGAGGATGCCTCATTGCTCTGGTGGGATATAGTCTGCTGCTCTTTCTCGTTTTCCCGCCGCGAGGTGGAGATATGGGCCGAGTTGGCATCTATCTGGTCTTCGTCGTCGTGCTCTTCTTCAATATGGTGCTGTTTTTCTCTGTCTATGCGAAACTGGGAAAGGCGCCGGAGGATGCGCGCACGTTCTATTTTCGGGGTGCAACGGTTGAGGTGGATGCCCCGGTTGAGACGATTTTTGCCGAGTGTCTGCGAGCCTTAAAACGGCTCAATGCCTTTGCGCTTGAGTTCGACGTCACACAGCGGTATCTGGAAGCAACGCTGGGGATGAGCTTGAACTCATTAGGAGGAACGATCTGCATCCAGATTGAGCAGAGGAAGGATCAACACTATGCGATACAGGTAGAGCTGGAACGGCGTTTCTTGCACCACATGTTCGCCAACAACTCCTGGGGGATCGCCTCTTTTATCAGGCAATTACTGGGGAAGTAGCCAGGCCTTCCTGGTTGATGATTATACTATATATAAAATATATGCGTCAGATACCGTGCATGTTGCACGGTATTTTTTTGGCGCGGCTCACTTTGTTGTGTAAGTATCGATAAAGCCTAGCACGCGTTGCCAGGCATCCGCGGACGCATCGGCAAATTCTGTCGCACGCCGATCAAAGAAGCTATGTGGAGCGCCGGGATAGATAATCACTTTGTAGGCGACCCCTGCTTTGTCCAGTTCATCATCAAGCTCGCGCACCTGGTCTGTAGGGATACCCGGATCGTCTCCGCCGAAAAGACCCAGCACAGGATATTTACTGTGCCTCGCTTCTTCGAGCATGGTGGTATTGGCGCCGCCAAACTTCCTGCTCATTCCGGCATAGAAGCCAATAATACCAGCCAGGTTCAGCCCCTCTTTGGTGCCGGTCAGAAACGAGAGAGTCCCTCCCATGCAGAAGCCAAGTGTGAATGTCGAACGAGTCGCACCCTCACCTGAACGTAAGTGATCGAGAGCAGCAGTCACATCCTGGAAAAAGGTTGTTAGTTGTAATTGCATCACGTGTGGCATGTATTCGAATGCTTCATCTCGCGAACTGATACCCGCGGTACGACCAAAATAATCGAGCGCCAGGGCTGTATAACCAACTTCGGCGAAGCGCAATGCCAGTTCTTTGTAGAACTGGTGTAGACCTCGCACATCGGGATAGATAAGGATCTGTGCTCCTTTTGTATTTGCGGGTTGAGCAGCATAGGCGGCAAAGCGGTTTCCATCTGCCGCCGTCAGGATAATGTCTTCTCCATGGGCGACGCCACCTTCTCCTGGTGGCAATGGGGGCCGGGCATTATCATCGTAACACATGTGATTGTATCTCCTTTATTGTGTTACCAGTAGTAATGAGTATTGCTAAGAATGTATCATGCCACATAGAGTGGCTGTGTTGCAAAGTAGCTTGTTTAGTTTTCGTTCCAATCTTGCCCAGTGGTATTCAGAGGAACAATTAAGTTCTTCTCATTGTTCTCTTAAATGGAAAGGTCTATCGAAGAGTCAAAAGAACAGGAAAAAGCAACCCTTTCCATCCGTGTATAATATGTAACGTTCTGTAGTCTATTCAATGTGTCTTATTCATCCATCGAAGTGCAGGTTGTACTGCACTCAAAACCGCATCAAAAGGAAGGTCTCATGAACGACTTAAGAAATCAACCAGAATCCTATTGGAAAGAAAAACTCACCCCCGAACAATACAAAGTGGTACGACAGAAGGGAACCGAACGACCATTCAGTGGCACCCTCTACTACAATCACGAAGCAGGTATGTACAATTGTGTCGCTTGTGGACAGCCACTCTTTTCTTCAGACGCCAAGTTCGAGTCGGGATCGGGATGGCCAAGCTTTGATGATCCAGTGAACATGGAGCATATCGAACTGCACGAGGACCGCTCGTTCTTTATGAATCGAACCGAGGTGGTCTGCAAAAATTGTGGAGCGCACCTGGGACATGTGTTTGATGACGGCCCAAGAGAGACAACCGGGAAACGCTATTGTATCAATTCTGCTGCCTTAAGCTTTCAACCAGAAGCAGAAGGCTCCGAGTAAGCAACAATTGTCTCCTGGAGATCCACTTTTTAAAATAATCTGAAAGGAACAGAACTTATCATGGAAAAAGCTACATTCGGAGCAGGATGTTTTTGGGGTGTGGAAGCCGATTTCCGCCAGGTGAAGGGTGTCATCTCAACAGCCGTTGGTTATGAGGGAGGAACGTTCCCCAATCCAACCTACCGCGACGTTTGTTCACACAAATCTGGTCACGCAGAAGTCGTAGAAGTGGACTACGATCCATCCCGCGTAAGTTACGAAGATCTATTGAAGGTGTTCTGGGATAACCACGATCCTACAACACGTAATCGGCAGGGTCCAGATTTTGGATCACAATACCGTTCAGTCATCTTTTATCATACACCAGAACAGCAGACCGCAGCGCTGGCGTCCAAGGAGAAGTTGACAAGCAGAGGTAGGTATAGACGACCGATTGTGACGCAGATCGTCCCGGCCTCTACATTCTATCGAGCAGAAGAGTATCACCAGCAATACCTGGAAAAGCGCGGGTTGTCTACCTGCAATCTTTAATCTGATCTTCTCCATAAAGATGACCTGTGTCAGGCCGCCAGTGGTCTGACACAGGTCATCTTTATGGAGAGTATCGTGCGTCACATCATGAAACGCAGGGGAGCCAGGATGCGCTCACTCACTTTGATATACCACGGTCGACTTTTCCACTACTCCATGGTCAGGGCCGCCTGGATCTGGGCGAGCAAAGGCACGACCTGATTCTTACGTAAGACCAGGCCTTCCATAACGGCAGAATGACCATCCACCTTCAGCTAGACGCCCAGGACTAACCGCACCTCGGCTTCAATTCCCCCTGGCGGATTGGATTGGCTGCGCTTCGCCTTGCAGTTGGAGATTGAGCGACTGCTCAGTCACCACCTTCGTACTTGAACGAGAGCTCCATCTTCACGCGGTAGGTCAGCGGTTTGCCAGCCTCGATATGCACGTCTTGCTCGACGATGCGGGCGACCCGCAGGTCCCGCAAGGTCTGTGTGGCCCGCTCAATGGCCGCGGCCGCCGCCTTCTCCCACGACTCGTCGCTCGTGCCAACTAGTTCGATCACTTTATACACACTTTCTGCCATGGTGTTCTCCTTTCATCACGTTGTGCCCTCGGATACCGGATAGCGATCTCCACCAATTCGCCGGTGCCCATGTCCTGGTCGTCCTGATCTACCAGACGCACCTCGACGCCCCAAACAGGCAAACCGATTGTGTGCTCTCCTTTTCTTTCAGTATACACATTGTAAAGAGACAAGTGCAATGTTTGCGTCCCCT
>WNGJ01018105.1_pt1 | contig 14295 bp, 13 predicted proteins | sample 5400611 | NCBI WGS metagenome assembly WNGJ01 (sample SAMN13153375, study PRJNA577476) | soil metagenome | isolation source: 40 cm soil or saprolite under Garry oak tree replicate 1 | place: USA:California | collected 2016-06-15 | reverse complement strand
GCCATGAGACAGCTGACACCGGCCCAGGCCACCCAGGCCTACTGGCTGCCAGTGCACCTGGCCCGTGGCGTATCGGCCGATGCCCGGTCGGCGAGTTGCGTGGCCCACAGCAGGTCCTTACCTGTCGTGGTCGGCCACACTGGTGCTGTGCCTGGAACTAGCAAGGACGATGAGCCCGGCCGCCGGGATCCTGCGCGCGACGAGGGGACCGAATCGCACGTTGGTCAGCGTGACCCGCCCGCCGAGAGCGCGCTGATCCTCGACGGCATACGGGCGAGGCCGACTCGATGAACTCGAGCACCGGATAGCGCTCCGCCGCCCGTACCAGGAGCTGACCGAGTCCCGCGACCTCCGCCGCGATGAGCAGACCGTGATCCTGGCCGGGCACCGCGCATGAATGCACCATCGAACGCTGGATCGGCGGATGCCGCCGCGAGCTCCTGGACCGCACCCTGGTCTGGAACCAGGACCATCTGCGGCGGATCTGCGCGCGTACGAGATCCACCACAATCAGCACCGGCCGCACCCGTCACTGAACTCCGCTGCACCGCTGAAACCCCTACCCGAACCGGTTGATCTCGACCGGTACCGCGTCCGAAGGCAGGCTCACACCGCCGGTCTGATCAACGAGTACCGCCTGGCCGCATGACGTGGACGAAGTTTTCGGCACGCACAAGTGACAAACCAAGTGACAACACCCTCAGGCAACGGCAGACGCAGCGCGACACAACCAGACACCAAAATCCTTCTGACCTGCAGTAATTCGACTCAATAAGACGCTGTCAGACGAAACTGGCATGCCTGACACGGAAGAGGTCACTGGCTCAAATCCAGGTCGGCCTACCAGGTTTTTTTGAAATCCTCTCCTGCGATAGAAGCGGTCAGACGCGGCCCAGGATGCGCTCATCGGCCGTACCGTCCTCCTTCGGCAGTTGAGGGCGGTGCTCGCGAAGTGGCCTGCCGGTGCTATAACGGGCGCGCAACCGCTTCGGCGGGTCGGATTGGTCTGCCGAATTCGGAGCCCGCAGGTCCTTGGTAGTCCAGACCGCGTCCGGAGTTATGCTCTGCACGTCGTAGTGCAAGCGAGCTTCGTCACGACGGTTGACCGGAACGGACAAGATCATCACCGGACCGTTCTCGGTGCGACCTGTTTGGGCCATCACCGGCCAGCCCCGGTCCCACAGGTTCGGAGCGAGGTGCGGCGTCTCAGTGATAATGCTGACGCTGATCATTCCGGGGGTGAGTCTTTCGCCGGCCACAAGCCCAAGCAGCACGCCGAACCCGACGCCTGCTGCGTAGGCGATGATGCTGACGGGGTCAGCTATATCCGCGACGACCTGTGTGATGGCAGTGATTTGAAGGACCGCACCAACGACGCCGAGCAGCATTGCGCTGACGCGGCGCCCTCTATGGGCGATGACCATGCGCCACTGCCATATCGCGACCTCGGTCACGACTAGTCCGGCGATAAGTAGCGGGTGGAAGACGTCCATGACGCGTGGCGTGTCCGTTCTCTGTGACGTGTGAGTGTCTGGTGCATAGACCAGGAGGAACCGATGGTCAACGCACCGGAGTGGTGGCGGCCGAGTTCCGATCCAGAATCGCCCGCGTTTGCGGTCAGCGCCATGATCAAGACACCGGTGTGCCTGACAGGGGACCCGAGCTTCGTCGTTGCGTCAGCGCAACATATGAGTGGCACGCCAAACGCTTGGCGACTCGCCATGTGCACGCTTGAATGCGCGGCTGAAGGCTTCCTCGGCATCGTAGCCAACCCTGCGGGCGACGGCGCCGACGCCGAGATCGGTCGTCGCCAGCAGATCTTCTGCGATGTGCATCCGCCACTCGGTGAGGTACCGGATCGGAGACCTGCCGAGGACTTCGCGGAATCGCGCATCGAGCACGGACCGTGACACGGTGGCTTCCCATGCCAATGCGGACACGGTCCACCGGCGCTCGGGTGCGCTGTGGAGCAAGGACATGGCGGGCCGCAGCACCGGGTCATTGAGGGCAGCGAGCCAACCCCGATCCGCGGCGGGCGCCGAAGCGAGATGGAGGCGAAGGACCTCGACGAGCAGCAACTCAGGGAGGCGCGACATCACGATGCCCGGATTCGATGGTGCCACCTCGGTCTGCTCGAGCGCATAGGCAACATTGGCGCGCACCCAGTCGGCGGCGGGTCCGTCCGGCGGGCGCACCACGAACACCGGCGGGAACACCCTAAGGCCGGGGTCGAACAGCGGGTCCCTCGAGTGCAGGTAGCCGCAGACCACATCGGTCAGTTCGCCGTCCGCTCCGTGGCGGATCACCGGCATCTGCCGCCAGGGCGGCATCTGCAGGATCGTGGATATCGAGACCAGGACGGCATCCCGTACGCCGCCCATGCGGTGCTGGTCCCCGAACGGAAGCACGATGACGTCGCCGCGCCGCGCCCAGTGCTTGTCACCGTCGTCAACAGCAACCCAGCAGGCGCCGCTGGCGACGACGTGGAACAGGATGATGCGGTCGGAATCTGGCCGGAGGATCTTCGCTGTCTCCCGCGCGGTCAGCGACTCGTACGCCCATGGCTCGCGGTACTCGGCCCGAAGGAATACTGCTCCTTCCAGCCGGAGCCGCTCAAGCGCCGACTGAAGCGCCGCCGACGACCGGCCCTGGTCACGCGCGGTCACGCGATCAGATGCGCCGGTGTCGCGGTCATGGCCAAGTGCCGAACCCCCCATAAGACTGATCGTGTCATGAACATCCACAGGCCACCACCATGGCCAGGAAAGGACAAACGATGGCCCTATTTATGGACATCCACACGATGGACGGCCCGGTGTCAGCCGATCAGGTCGCCGGAGCTCATCGTGCCGACCTCGAAACACAGGGCCGGTATGGCGTGGACTACAGGCAGTACTGGGTTGACGAGGAGCACGGCAGGATCTTCTGCCTGGTCGAGGCTCCGGACGCCGACGCCGCGATCTCCGTACACCGCGAGGCACACGGCCTCGTCGCCGACGCGATCTTTCCGGTCGCCGAAGGAAGCTGAGCCCGCCCGGCAGCTAGCCCAGACGAAAATCGCCCGTGCCCGGCCCCGTCATCGTGGCCGGGCACGGGCATATCTTCGCGACCCACCGAATACCGTTCCGGGCCGGCGCCAGCTTGGTCAAGCCGGTAATCCCCGGCCATCGGATGTTTCATCACGAAGCCACCGGTCGAACCAGGCGCGCGTACGCCAGAGCCAGCTACCGTCGGCCTGCCACCAGACCGGCGTTCGCGCCATCGTCTCGATCCGGCCGAGATCATGGACCGTCCCTGTCTCCGGATCGACCACGTGCAACTCGTTGGTGGTAACGCCCGGATCCTTCTCCGGACTCGTCCAGCTGATTACCGCCAGCGGCCCTCCATCCGGCCGCGGCGCCAGTTCCACGACGTGGCGATTTCCGAGGCCGTCCACCGTACGAAGCTCGCCAGTAGCTAGATCAAACACCCGCAGCCTGCCGCAGCGCACCCGCTCTCCCCATACGATTGCGTCGTCGCGCTCGGCGCGCCGTCGCTTGTCGTCCTCGGTCGGCTCGTCGGTGGCCACCACGGCGACCAGCCGGGCGTCCGCGAGCGGCCGGGCATCCGAGATGTCGCCGTGCCAGTCCGTCAGGACCTCAGCCTCCCCGCCACCGAGCCGTATCCGGTGCAGCTGAGGGGAGCCGGTGCGATCCGACGAGAAAAACACCGACGCCGAAGGGTCGCTAGATAGCGGCGTCACACGGCGCGACAGCGCTCCGACGACGGGCGGCCCGGGCGCCGAACGGCCAGATAGCCCGGTGCCGCACCTCAGGCTTGGCCTGGGCCATCCTGCTGACCCGCTCCTCAATCCGGCGGATCTCGGCGAAGGTCCTGGCTCGCTCCATCTGCTGTGTCTGGTAGACCAGGTAAGAGTTCATCGGGCTTGCTCCTTGACTGGCGAGTGCCTATATCCGCAACTTATGGCTAAGGCGCGCGCCGCCACATCGGACGAAAGCCGTATCCTGGGCGCCTTTGCGCGGTCGGCCGGAGCTAGGGATGGCTTAGGGCGGCTAAGGTCACCGGCCGTCGAGAACGCGCAGCTAGCGGACGGTGGCGGCGGCTTCGGTGCGGGGTGGAGACGTCGAGCCTGGCCAGCGCGTGCGACTGGTAGGCGCCTACCTGGCCGGGCCGGCTCCGGCCGCACCTGGATCCGGGAGGGGCTCCGCCCAGCGCCACGGCGGCGCCGGAGCACCGTCCGGCTCGCGCCCGAACCGGTAGCCAGGTCGGTCTTTCCCCAGGTCAAACAGCCCCGTGTCGGCGGCCCGGGCGGCCAGCGCCTGGGCCGCTTCGCCGGCTCCGGCCGCGCGCAGCGCTTTCAGCAGCCGGGCGACGCCTAGCTGCTGGTTCGGGCCGAGGGATACCTGGCTTGCGGGGTCGCGGGCCAGGAAGGCCCGGACAGCGTCGCCGGCTGTGACGGCCGGCGGCCCACCGGGCGGCGAGCGCGGCGTCCCCCGGGCTCACCTCACGCAGGTGGGCGACGAGCCGGCGGGCGGCGTCGGCGCTCCCGGCGCTGACCGCGGCGGTCCACAGGGCGGCCGCGTGGCGGTACAGGCCGCGGTCCCGTGCCGCCTGGGCGACCCGGCCGCAGCGTCCTGCACGAGCGCGGCGGGCAGCGGCCCGGCGTAGCCGAACCGGGCCGCGTCCATCGCCGCGGTGATGATCGCCTGGCCGTAAGGGTCGCCGCCGGGCCCGCCGTACCGGCGCACCAGTTGCGGGCCACCAGCCAGGTACTGGGTGACCTGCCCGTCCGGCCCGGCGGCGGCCGCCGCGGCGGCCAGAACCGGATCGCCGCGCGCGGCCGCGGCCGTCAGCTCCACGGCGGTGAACCGGGCCGGGACGTCGATGACCCCGCCATAGGCGGGATCGGGCTCGTGGAAAAAGGCGAGTTCGTCCAGCCCGGCCACCAGCCGTCCAGCCACCCGGGCCGGATCACCGGCGCCGAGCCTAGCGCCCGCCGCGGTCACGTAGACCTCCCAGTGCTCGGGCCACATGGTCGTGATCACCCAGCGGCCAGTCCGCGAGCCGGTCCGCGACCGCCTCGTAGGCCGCGCGGGATTTACCCGAGCAAGCCTCGCCGCGGACGACGATCAGCCGGCTGTCGGCCACCTCCGGGTCCAGCACCAGACCCAGCACCTCATCGTGCGGTCGGCGGATATACGCGGGCACCGGCCCATGCAGCCCGCCGCCCACCACCGGGTGCACGCCCAGCTCGGCCGGCCCCCACCGCCCGGCCGGGCGGGCATCAGGCACCATAAGCACATTCTCAGGCCCGAAGAAGCTCCAGGCCACCCCCGCCACTGGACCATGAATTCACTTGCTGCGCCTGCCCTCTGGCGGCGCGCCGGCGGCTTGTAACACCGGGACTTTGCGCTCGCGCAAGGCGACCGGGAGCGCGGCGAGCACCAGCACGCCGGTGAGGGCGAACGCTGCCGGGTAGCCGGTGCGGGCGCTGAACAGGCCGAACATGACCGGGCCTGCGCCGTACCCGGCGTCGTAGGCAAGGTTCCACAGCGCGCTCGCCTTAGCCTCGGGCAGCTGCTCGATCAGCAGCGCGAACGTCGAGTTCTCGACCACCCCGAAGCCGGCGCCGAACAGCACCATGCCGGCGAGCATCGCCACGGGCGAGGCCAGCCAGATCATGACGGCCATGCCGAGCGCGGATACAACGATGGCCGGGATAAGCAGGCGGACGTGGCCGTAGCGGTCGCCGTAGCGGCCGGCCTGCCAGCGGCTGATCGTGGCGGTGATCGCCTGGACCAGCAGGGCGGCCGAGGAGATGCTGCTCGGCACTCCCCTGGCGAGCGGGAGGAAGGAGTCGATCACGCCGGCCGCGACTGTGCAGGTTGCGAAGACCAACGGCAGCCGGAGCGCGCCGCGACTGCCTGCTACCGGACCGCCGCTCACCTGCGAGCCGGGGCGGCCGCCGGGCAGCCAGCGCAGGGCCGCCAGCGGCATCAGGCCGGTGACCATCGCAATGGCCGCTGCCACCGTCGCCTGGTGATGACCGCCAAGCCAGGCACCGGCGGGCAGCGCGACGATAGCGGGGACGCCGGAGACGATGCCGAGCAGGCCCAGGCCTTCGCCGCGGCGTTCGGGCGGGAGCAGCCGGGCGGTCAGCGCGCCGGTGGCGACGCCGCACAGGCCGAACCCGAGGCCGCGGACGAAGCTGACGGCGATCATGATCGTCTGGGGCTCGCGCGACAGCAGCGCCAGGGTGGGCGCGCCGAGCAGCAGCGCTCCGGCCGCGAGCACTACCCGGTAGCCGAAGCGCTTGATCGCGAACGCCGCGGCGGCCTCCGCGATCACGCTGCCGGCCAGCAGCGCGCCGGTGATCAGGCCGACGGCGGCGCTGCTCGCCCCGGCTGCGGCGGCGAGCATCGGCATCACCGAGATCAGCAGCAAGAAGCTGGTGAGCGACGCGAACTCGGCCATGAATGTCAGCGCCAGCGGCATGCCGACGAGGCGGGACCGGCGCGGTACCTGGGTGCCTGTGCCTGGCCCCGCTTGCGTCAAGCTGCTCATAACAAGGACGGTAGGAGCGAACAGGCTCGCTGATAAGGTCCGATTCCGTGGGGATTGAGTGGTCCGGTTGCCCGCCCAGCTTCGCGCTGGGATCTGGTTCCAGGTGCGACGGCGACCGCCGTGCCGACGTGACGAGCGCCTGGCAACATTGGGCAGATGACGGTTTCGCGGCAGTCAGACTCGCCAGCCACGCCAGAGGTCATCGTTCGTGACTACGCCGACGGCGACTACGGCGCTTGCCGGTCCCTGTGGGCCGAGCTGACGGAGTATCACCGGAGTATCTACGGGGACCCGACGATCGGCGGAGACGACCCGGGAGCGGGATTCGATGACTACCTGGCCGGGCCGCAGCGGGCCGGGTCGTGGGTGGCTGAGTCCGATGGCCGGATCATCGGCCTGACCGGTCTGCTCGACCGGGGTACCAGCGGGGAAGTCGAGCCGGTCGTGGTGGCCGGGGCAGCCCGGGGTCAGGGCATCGGCCGCATGCTCATCAGCCGGGTTGCCGAGGAGGCCCGGGCCCGTGGGTATGAGTACCTGGCCATCCGCCCGGTGGCTCGCAACGTCGCCGCCGTACGCCGGTTCCACGCCGCCGGGTTCCGGGCGCTCGGGGGCCACATCGACCTCACGATGGACCTGGCCGCACGGCGACATGAGTGGCTGCCGGGAGCTAGCCTGCACGGTCTCGACTTCGACTACTGAAAGGTCTTCCGAGGCTCCGAGCGGGTTCCTCTCGGCGCTGATGGGCCGAGAGGAACCCGGTGGGAGCGGCTGGGTGTCAGCGGGCCGTGGTGACTGGTTCCGCCTCGCGGTCCGCCGCTTCCTGGCCCGCGCCGGTCACGGCGAATTCGTAGGCGGTCTCGGCGTGCTGCGTGACGTCGACGCCGGTCGCCTCGTCCTCCTCGGAGACCCGGAAGCCCATCGTCTTGTCGATGATCTTGCCGAGGATCCACGCGATGGTGAAAGAGTAGAGGCCGACCGCGACCGGGCCGAGGGCCTGCACCCCGAGCTGCCCGACGCCGCCGCCGTAGAACAGCCCCTTGCGCTGCCCGTCCAGCAGCGGGTAAGCGGCCAGGAATCCCAGCGACAGCGCGCCGAACGCGCCGCCGACCAGGTGCACGCCCACCACGTCGAGCGAGTCGTCGAAGCCGAGCCGGTGCTTCAGCCCGATCGCGTAGCAGCAGACGACGCCGGCCGCCAGACCGAGCAGGATCGCCGCCCAGGGATCGATAAACGCACACGCGGGCGTGATCGCGACCAGCCCGGCGACGGCGCCCGAGGCGACCCCCAAGGTGGTGGGCTTGCCGTCACGGAACCGCTCCACCAGCAGCCAGCCGCCTGCCGCGGCCGCGGTCGCGATCTGGGTGTTGATGAACGCCAGGGCGGCGGTCCCGTCCGCCGCCAGCTCGGAGCCCGCGTTGAAGCCGAACCACCCGAACCACAGCAACCCCGCGCCGAGCAGCACCAGCGGCAGGTTATGCGGCCGCATCGGGTCCTTGCCCCAGCCCCGTCGCTTGCCGAGAACGATCGCGAGCGCGAGGCCCGCGGAGCCGGCGTTGACATGGACGACCGTGCCGCCGGCGAAGTCCTCGATCCCCAGGCTGCTGAGCCAGCCGCCGCCCCACACCCAGTGGGCGACAGGGAAGTACACCAGCGTGGCCCAGGCGACGGTGAATACCGCCCAGGCGCCGAACTTCGTCCGGTCCGCGATCGCGCCGCTGATCAGCGCGACGGTGATGACGGCGAACGTAAGCTGGAAGGCGGAGAATACGAGGTCGGGGATGCCCGCCACCCGGGACGCGTCGTGCACTAGCCCGTGCTCGCCGAGGTACTCGAAGCCGCCGATGAATCCGTTGCCCTTCCCGAACGACAGCGAGTCCCCGTACAGCACCCACGCGATCGTCACGGTGATGATGGCGATCCACGACATCATCATCATGTTCAGGACGCTCTTGGCCCGGGTCATCCCTCCGTAGAAGAAGGCCAGGCCAGGCGTCATGAGGAGGACCAGCGCGGTACTCGCGAGCATCCACGCGGTAGAACCAGTGTCGATCTTCAATCAGGTCTCCTTTACCTGTCTGGCTCACAGGCTCGCCAGCGCGGATTTCGTGGGATGCGCTGACGGATTTCGTCTCCGTGAAAACAAGGAGCCTTATGTTTCATCTGTGTTTCGCGGCGCGGAGGACGCGAGCGGGTCGAGCGCGTCGACTAGGGGGCGCGGCGACCTCTCGGCTGGATGCGCGCCGAGGTCAGAGCGGGCTCTCTCCCCGCACGGCCGCCCGCTGCCGTTCCATCTTGTCCGCTTCCCGGGCTGTAATTACTTGCGCTCCGAGCTCTACGGCGCGATCACGCTGGCCTTGGGTCAGCGTGTAGGGCCGGGTAACCAGCTCCTGCTGTGGCCCAACCGGGTACCAGGATCGCGGCGAATGCCGAGCCTCGCAGCGAAGGCATGCAGCTCATCCTGAGTGTCAGCCGTCAGGCCGAACAAAGGAGGCGGCGGGGCCACCCGGCCAAAGAGGAGCCGACCCTGGCCTCGCAGTTTATTCACGTACACAGCAATGGCTAAGAACCACCCTGATCGTGACACACCGGAGCCCTTAATTCGTATGCGCGTTCGGGAGGTGCTTGCCGATGTAGCCCACGTAGATCTTCCCGGTCTGACTGGCGTTATCGTAATAGTAAATCCGGGGGGAGACCAGGCCCTTCCGGGCTATCTTGAAATGCGCATCCATGAAAATGGCGCCGTCCGGATGTAGTCCGGTGGGAACCGGGAATACTCGCAGCTTCCGGAGTTTGGGTGAGCGTTCGACGGGCTCGGATTCCTGAGTAGAATGCGCGCCCGGCGGATAGCTGGGCCGCCCGGAGGGAGTGTGACCAAGGTAGGCGTGGACCCCTTTGCTGAATTCACCGCGGCGCCGCGCGGCCGCGTACCCGTCGAGGACCCGCAGCACGTCCCAGGATTTGGCGGCCCAGGTGCCGAGCGGGTCGAAGTCGTCCAGTTCTAGCGCGTTCTTCGGGTCCCCGGTGAATATGACGCAGGAAAGCACGTGCTCATCGAGCCGCTGGATTAGCTCGGCGAACGATCCCGGCGATTGCGCTGCCGCCGCGGCGGCCCGGGTCTGATCGATGCGGCCAGCTCGGGACAGAATGCCGCGAAGCCGGTCGAGCTCGAGCTTTGCCTTCAGCAGCTCGGCCTGCGTCTCGGCGTGATCCAGCTGCTCATCCTCCAGCCGGGCGCGGACCAGATCACGATCGTCTTCTACGTCTTCGAGCATGTCCTGGAGGGCCGCGAGCCGCCGCGATATCTCCTGATGACCGCGCAGCACTCCCCGGCCTTCGGCCAGCAACTCCCGGAACCGGGCGGTCATGTCGTCAGGCCCGCCCGGTACGTCAGCGCGGGAGGCACCAGACTGGAACTCGCTGACAAGACTGGTAAGCAGCTCACCGGCGATGGCGACCTCGCGGACCGCCGTGGTCGCTGCCTGCCCGGCCGGAGCCAGGCCAGCAGCCCCGTCACCGAGCCCGCGGGCGAAAGGGCCTGGTGGCGTTGCCTGGATGGCGCGCAGGACGGCGGCCGGCTCCTCCCTGGACAGCAAGCGATCGACCTGGGCCACATGCGAGGGCAGCGGCAGGTTCAAGGCCCGGCTTCGGTTCGCCCGGCCAAGCAAATGCGCGAGCTTGCCGGGAAGCTGCTCGGCGATCGTCCGGGCCAGCAGCACACGGTGGCGCCGGGCATCGACGGCGCTGGCCGGATCGACCTCCGGCAAGAACGTGCGAACCGCTCCCAGCGGCACCGAGTGCGAGGGCGAGAACGATTCCTCAAGCTTCGCGGCCGCCTCGCTGTTGAGTACGTAGATTCCGGCCAGCCCGACGCACTCGCGGGTCAGCCGCTCGACATGGCCGGTCATCTGTGGCACGGGAACATCCGGGATAGGGGCGGCAACAAGGGCGTTGCCGCGGCGCCCGGGATCGCAGATCGCCGATATCAGGCCATCAAGGTCAGCCGCGGTGACCAAGGTCGGCCGGGCGGACAGGATCATCTCGCCGTCGTGGGCGTCGGCCGCCGACAAGAGCGCCCGGACCATATGCGGGACCCCGGTCCACCACGCGTCCGCGGCATCGACGTCCTTGGCGAGGCGCTCGTGTGACGCCACCGGTCCGGGCGCTGACGGCGGCGCGTTGACATCGACCCAGACCCAGTCATCCTCCCGGCCGTCACGGTGCACGGTCACGGTCGTCACCCACTCCCCCGCGGATGAAGACTCGGTCAGCCGGTACCGCAGCGAGCGGGAGCCATCGTGCGGATCCAGTTCGGTGACGAGGAGCTGGGCGTTGTCGGCTACCTCGTGAACTCCGGGGGCAACAGCCACAGAGCCGTATCCCTTGAGCGCCAGCCATGACCGGAACTGCTCCGCCGTGAGCCCGACCGCGTCCTGGCCGCGCAGCGAGAAGATCGACCGGTACCCAACTGCCATCCAGATCCCAATGACTTCCCGGAGCCTCACCCGACGACGGCGCTTGGATCACTATGGTATCGCCATACCATACGCCCAAGAATGTTCGATTCCCTATCGAATACCTGTTGCATCTTCCGCTGTCAGGTCTGGGCGATGTTCTCCCGGACCTCGTTGGCCACGGCGGCCAGTTCGGCCACCAGGCCGGTGTCCTGAGGCCACCAGGCGAGTGAGACCGAGCAGCGGGGCAGGTCGCGAATCGGCACGAACGTCACGCCGGGCCGCTTGTACCACAGGCCCACGGCCTCGGAGGTGATGCTCAGGCCGACGCCCCGGGAGACCAGGTGCATCTCCGCGTCGAGGGTGCCTGCCTCGGCGACCACCGGCGGAGGCCCGGACCGGTAGTCCGTGAGTATCCAGTAGTCCCGCCACGGGCCCGGGGAGACGGGCGCAGCGATAATCGGCTCGGGCAGCACGTCCGCGACGCTCAGCGACGTGCGGGCCGCCAGCGGATGATCGTCGGGAAGGCACGCAACGAGCCGCTCGGTGGCCAGTTCCACCGACACCAGGCCCGCCAGTCCCAGCGGCGGCCGCACCACGGCCGCGGTGACCAGGTTGTCGCGCAGCCCGGCCGAGGGGTCGGTGAAGTCGAACTCCTCGGTCTCGATCCCCGCATCAGGCTGCCTTTCCTGGTAAGTGCGCAGCAGCCGGGGCACCACCTCCAGGCCGGCCCCGATCGTGTAGCCCAGCTTCAGCGTCCGCCGCGGTGCCGCGGTCATGCTGCGCACGGTCTTGATGGCCGCGGCCAGCTCGGTGAGGATCTGGCTGGCGAGGCCGGCGAACACCTGGCCGGCCGCCGTGACCTGGACCGTGCGCGTGGTGCGGACCAGCAGTTCCACCCGGAGCGCCCGCTCGAGATCGCTGATGGTGTGGCTCATCCACGGGGCCGAGACGGACAGGCGCGCAGCCGCGCGGCCGAAGTTGAGTTCCTCGGCGACGGCGAGGAACGCCTCCAGCTGGCGAAGGGTCACGTTCTGCACCGCCACCTCCTATTTCATTATTTCTATTTTAGACATAATGCTCGCACTTATTCGTCCTTCTCCCTGGAGATTTGTCTCCTTAGTATGACGGAAACCGAAAGAGTTACGAGGGGAATCCCGGTGCTGACTAGCTATACGGACGACGACCTGGCCGATGGAAGGGCCGCACTGCTGAGCGGGTGGTCCACGGGCAGCGAGCCCGGCCTGGTCATCACCAGGGCCGCGGGCGCGCTCGTCTGGGACGCCAAGGGCAACGAGTACATCGACTGCACCTCGATGGCCTGGTCGAACAACATCGGGGCGTCGGTCCCTGAGGTGGTCGACGCCGCCTTCGCACAGGCCCGTCAGCTCAGCCACCTCCGGTCCAACTTTGACTCCGTGCCGCTCCTGCTGCTGAGCAAGGCGATGACGGACGCCGCGCCGGGCGACCTCAAGCGGATCGGCTTCACCCTGCACGGCAGCCTCGCCGTGGAAATGGCCATGAAGCTGGCCCTGCTGAACCGGCCCGCGCACACCGGCCCGTTCCTGGCCTTGACCGACGGCTACCACGGCCGGTCCCTGGCCAGCATGGGCCTGGGGTGGCCGCACGTGAACCACGCGTTCGACCGCGCGTACCCGCCGGTGCTCAGGGTCCCGCAGCCGTATGCCTACCGCTCAGGGCGCACCCCGGACGAGGAGGTCGACTACTGCATCGCCGAACTCCGCGACGCGATCGCTCGCCGTGCCACCGGGCTGCCGCCCGCGTTCTTCATGGAGCCGATCCAGGGCAACGGCACCCAGCTGGACTTCCCCGGCCGCTACTACCACGAGGTGCGGCGGGTCTGCGCCGAGCATGACATCCTGCTGGTCTTCGACGAGGTGCAGACCGGGTTCGGCCGGACCGGGCGGATGTGGGCGGCCGAGCACTACGGGGTCATCCCGGACATCCTGGTCTTCGGCAAGGGCGTCGGCGGGGGCTTCCCGCTGGCCGGGGTGCTGGCCAGCACGGCGCTGGCCGGCTTCCAGGCCGGCGACGAGGCGCTGACCTTCGGCGAGTTCCCGGTCAGCCTGGCCGCCGGGCTGGCCGCCTTGCGCGTTCTGCACCGGGACGGCCTGCTGCAGGCCTGTGCCGAGATGGGCCGGTACGCCACCGCCGCCCTGCAGGCGATCAGGCCGCGGCACCGGCTCATCGGCGACATCCGCGGGCCGGGCTTGCTCATCGGCGTCGAACTCGTGCGTGACCAGCAGACCAGGGAGCCGGCCACGGCCGAGACGCTCGAGGTATACCGGCGGGCCATGGACCTCGGTGTCATCTTCGGCACCACCAGGTACGCCGGGCTCGGCCACGTACTGAAGGTAAAGCCGCCGTTCACGGTCACCCACGCTCAACTCGACCGGGTGGTCGAGGTGCTCGACCAGGTCCTGACGGCCGTCGAGAACAGGTAACAGGAGCCCGCCAGCCAGGAAAGGGGCGAGAACGGTGCCCGACGTGAAGACCAGCGTGTCAGACGCAAACGATCTCGAGCAGTTCGGCTATGTCCAGTCGCTGCGGCGGACCCTAGGCCCGTTCGGCTCGTTCGCCATCGCCTTCTCGATGATCAGCATTACCACGGCCATCTTCTTCCTCCTGCCCAGCCTGTTCGGGACCGCGGGCGCGGCCGGGGTGTGGCTGTGGATCCCGTGCGCGGCCGGTGTGTTCCTCATCGTGCTCGTGTACGCGCATCTCGCGGCGCGCATTCCCATCACCGGCTACGCCTACCAGTGGAACAGCCGCCTGATCAATCCGTGGGCCGCGCCGACCCACGGCGACATCGTCTTGTTCGCGACCGTGGCGATGGCGGCGGCCGCGCTCATCAACATCGTCAGCATCCGGGCCGTGAGCGCGGTCAACAACACCGGGGTGTTCTTCGAGATCACCGGTTCGGTGGGGGCCGCGGCCCTGCTCTTCTTCGGGGCCATCTTCTTCTTCCGGCACGACTCCGGCTTCGCCATCCTGACCTCGACGCAGCGGACGGTGAGCGGGCCGCTGTGGTACGGCTTCGTGCTGGCCGCGCTGCTCCCGATGTACTGCTTCATCGGCTGGGAGGGCGCCGCGGACCTGGCCGAGGAGACCAACGACCCCCGGTCGGTCACGCCGTTCGCGATGATCCGGGCCAATTACGTCTCGGTGGCGGCCAGCCTGTTCATGATCGTCGGCTTCCTCATCGCGATCCCGCATGGCACGGCCGCCCTGCTCAGCCAGCCCAAGAACCCGCTCGTCT
>WNGJ01004664.1_pt1 | contig 14295 bp, 10 predicted proteins | sample 5400611 | NCBI WGS metagenome assembly WNGJ01 (sample SAMN13153375, study PRJNA577476) | soil metagenome | isolation source: 40 cm soil or saprolite under Garry oak tree replicate 1 | place: USA:California | collected 2016-06-15 | reverse complement strand
GGTACGCTCCCTGATAGAGAATATCTTCAGCGAAACGTAAAGGGAGAGCCGGATACCTGGAAACTCGTAAGTCCGGTTCGGCGAGAGGGTGACGGGTGACCCTCGTCAGAGGGCAACCGCTCCCTACTCGACCGCAAGATGTGTGGTCTGGCATAGCTGTACCTACATCAGATATGCCTCACTCACTACGATGCTCACCGAGCCGCAGCCACGCTGCATTGCTCAGAGCATCGACTACGTAGGCGTGTCAGAAGCTGCCGGGCTTTAGCCCGAGCGGAGTGTCACATAACATACCCCCTTGTGAGTACATACCTGCGTTCACCATCACGTAGCTTGCCACACCTGCACTGTTTTATCCGAACTTCCTGAGGCGATGCGGGTGCCATCCGGCGACCATGCTACTGTCCATATGGGAAGGGAATGCCCGCTATAGGTGTAGACATGCCCGCCATTGGCGGCATCCCACACCTGCGCGATTGTATCGCCTCTTCCATTATCGACATTCCCGCCTCCAGAAACGATACGCTTGTTATCTGGTGACCAGGCGACCCCCAACACAGCATCAGCATGCCCGCGATAAGTGTAGACATGTCCGCCATTGGCGGCATCCCACACCTGCACCGTATGATCATCGCTCCCCGAGGCGATGCGGGTGCCATCCGGTGACCATGGCACCGCATTGACATGATCGGTATGCCCCCGATAAGTGTAGACATGTCCGCCATTGGCGGCATCCCATACCTGCACCGTGAAGTCGGCACTCCCTGAGGCGAGGCGCTTGCCATCCGGTGACCAGGCCAGCGCATTGACACGACCAATATGCCCGCGATAGGTGTAGGCATGTCCGCCATTGGCGGCATCCCACACCTGCACCGGACTATCATTGCTCCCCGAGGCGATGCGGGTGCCATCCGGTGACCAGGCCACCGTTACCACAGCTTCTAAATGGCTGCGATTGGTGTAGATATGTCCGCCATTAGCGGCATCCCACACCTGCACCATACGATCATCACTCCCTGAGGCGAGGCGCTTGCCATCCGGTGACCAGGCCAGCGCATTGACACGACCAGTATGCCCGCGATTGGTGTAGATATGTCCGCCATTGGCGGCATCCCACACCTGCACCGTGCCATCATTGCTTGCCGAGGCGATGCGGGTGCCATCCGGTGACCAGGCTACCCCAATCACACCAGCGGAATGGCCACGATAGGTATAGAGAGCCGTTTTGATGGAGATAGAAGTGAAGAAGGTCCGGGATGCGGAGGGAGAGTGAGTAGGCGAGCTACACGAAGCGACGAACGATGTGATGCTCCCCCCTGCCAGAGTGAGTCCTGCTAGCCTCTGTAAAATGGTGCGTCGAGACATCCTCTGCTCGCCAGTTAGCAGGCCAAGTGGCCCGACATCCTGTGAAAATGAATGTTGATGAGCCATTAAGAAAGGCTCCTTTCTAATGCTCTATTCGTTAAAAACGCGATGGGTACAATAATAAGAGGAGAGTAGCACAAACTGGCTTCAAAAGACTAGCTCCCATCTCACCACATCTAAAGAACGCAGCACTAGCCCATGTTTTTTTGATAAGCTACTGTTTAAAATAGCCGTAGGCATCGGCAGCTACCCCTCCTCGTTTGAGAGTAATCATGCTGGTTTAAGCGCAATCAACTGCGTGATATTATCATTGGCTCCCCCATTAAGCGTGCCATGAATCGTGCCGGTCGCCCCAGTGGAAGCGAAGATCTCCTGCGACATCTCCGAGGTGGTCGACGTACTACTGCTGGTGCTCCACTGCTCAATAAACCCGGATGGGACATTCACCGAGGCTACGTTACCGGTGCCAACCGCGTAGACTAACATATCATTGGCAGTCGTGGTGGTCACCCCGCTATTGTCCACATTACTGCTCGCCGGGTTGTATTGCGCTTGACTGACGTCCACCGGAGTAGTGGTATTGACCCCAATGTAGCTGGCAATCCCCCCTGATGCTTGCCCAGGGATGCCGAAACTCCACGTATAGCTTGCCGGTTCGGTTGAGCCGGCCACTCTCACATAGGTGGCCATCGAGATAGCCAAAGAAGTATCTTGCCGGATCACAGGAATCCAACCTGGCGGAGGCGTGATGGTATTGCCGGCGGTTTGCACAATCACAAAGGCCACCAGGACATCGCCACTGCTGGTTCCTGCCGGCAGTCCGATGTTCAGGGATGAGCCTCCCACGCCATTAGTGCCTGGGGATGTCGATCGCAGCGAAATCCCCCCTCCTGGTGGCGGCGTGGGTGTAGCCGTCGGTGTCGGGGTGGGCGTCGGCGCAGGCGTTGGCGTCGGCGTCGGGGTAGGTGTCGGCGTCGGGGTAGGTGTCGGCGCAGGTGCGGGTCTAAGCGCAATCAGCTGCGTAACATTGGAATTGGCGCTAGTAAGCGTGCCACGAATCAGGCCGGTCGGCCCACTTGAAGCGGAAATCTCCTGCGACATCTCTGAGGTGGTCAAAGAATTACTGACGCTATAGAACTGCTCAGTAAAGCCTGTTGGGACATTGACCGTTGTTGCGGCAACGATACCAACCGCGTAAACTAACATATCATTGGCCATGGTGGTGGTCACCCCGCTATTGTCCACATTACTGGTTGATGAGTTGAGTTGGGCATTTTTGGCATCCACCGGATTGGTGGGATCCACCCCAATGTAGCTGGCAATCCCTCCTGATGCCTCCCCAGCCGTGTGGAAACTCCACGTATAGCTTGCTGGCTCTGATGAGCCTGCAACTTTCACAAACGTGACGGTCGAGATAGCCGAAGAAGTATCTTTCTGGAGCACCTGATTCCAGCCTGGTGCAGTAATCGTATTGCCGGCTGCACGAACAACAACATGGGCAATCATGACGTCCCCACTTGTGGTCCCGACCGGTGTACTGATGGTGAGGGTTGAGCCTCCTGGGCCATTATTGCCTGAGGCTGTCGATCGCAGCGAAATCCCTCCTGTTGGTGGCGGCGTGGGAGCCCCCGCGGGCTTTAAGGCAATCAGCTGCGTAATATTGGAATTGGCGCTAGTAAGCGTGCCATGAATCAGGCCGGTCGCCCCACTTGAAGCGAAGATCTCCTGCGACATCTCTGAGGTGGTCGACGTACTACTGCTGGTGCGCCACCGCTCAGTAAAGCCTGTTGGGACATTGACCGTTGTTGCGGTAGCGATGCCAACCGCGTAGACTAACATATCATTGGACGTGGTGGTGGTCACCCCCAAATTATCCACTTTACTGGTTGATGAGTTGTATTGGGCATGACTGGCATCCACCGGCGTGGTGGTATTGACCCCGATATAGCTGGCAATCCCCCCTGATGCCTCCCCAGGGGTGCCGAAACTCCACGTATAGCTTGGCAGCTCTGATGAGCCTGCAACTTTCACATACGTGACGGTCGAGATGGATGAAGAACTGTCTAGCCGGAGCACAGGATTCCAGCCTGGCGGTGCGGTAATCGAATTGCCGGCGGTGCGAACAATCACATGGGCAATCATGACATCCCCACTTGTTGTTCCCGCCGGGAGCGCGATGGTGAGGGTTGAGCCTCCTGCGCTATTATTGCCTGAGGCTGTCGATCGCAGCGAAATCCCTCCTGGTGGTGGCGGCGTGGGTGTAGCCGTCGGCGCAGGTGTGGGCGTCGGTGTAGGGGTGGCAGTTGGCGTCGGCGTCGGCGCCGGGGTCGGCGTTGGCGTCGGGGTCGGCGTTGGCATCGGGGTCGGCGTCGGTGTAGGGGTGGGCGTCGGCGTCGGCGTTGGCGTCGGGGTGGCAGCCCCTGCGGGTTGCAGCGCAATCAACTGCGTGATATTATCATTGGCTCCCCCATTAAGCGTGCCATGAATCAGGCCAGTCGCCCCAGTGGAAGCGAAGACCTCCTGCGACATCTCCGAGGTGGTCGACGTATTACTGCTGCTGCTCCATTGCTCAACAAAGCCGGAGGGCACATTCACCGAGGCGATGGTCCCGAGGCCAACCGCGTAAACTAACATATCATTGGCCGTGGTGGTGCTCACCCCGCTATTGTCCACATTACTGCTCGCCGGGTTGTATTGGGCAAAACTGGCATCTACCGGATTGGAGGGATCCACCCCAATGTAGCTGGCAATCCCCCCTGATGCCTGCCCAGGAATGCCGAAACTCCACGTATAGCTGGTCGGCTCGGTTGAGCCGGCCACTCTCACATAGGTGGCCATCGAGAAGGAGGAAGCCGTATCTTGCCGCAGCACCTGATTCCAGCCTGGCGGAGGCGTGATGGTATTGCCGGCGGTTTGCACAATCACAAAGGCCACCAGGACATCGCCACTGCTGGTTCCTGCCGGCAGTCCGATGTTCAGGGATGAGCCTCCCACGCCATTAGTGCCGGAGCTTTCGGCTCGCAGCGAAATCCCTCCTCCTGGTGGCGGCGTCGGCGTGGGTGCAGGTGTGGGAGTAGCCGTCGGCGTCGGCGTGGGTGTCGGCGTAGGTGTGGGAGTAGCCGTCGGTGTCGGCGTCGGCGCAGGTGCAGGTTTTAAAGCAATCAGAATCGTGACATTGGCAGTTGCTCCACTATCCGTGCCATGAATCGTGCCTGTTGTCCCACTTGAAGCGAAAATCTCCTGCGACATCTCCGAGGTGGTCGACGAACTACTGGTGGTGCTCCACTGCTGGGTAAAGCCTGAGGGGATATTGACCGACGTGGCGACAACGAGACCAACCGCGTAAACTAACATATCATTGGCCATGGTGGTGGTCACCCCCGAATTATCCACATTACTGGTTGATGAGTTGAATTGCGATTGACTGGCATCCACCGGATGGGAGGTATCCACCCCAATGTAGCTGGCAATCCCTCCTGATGCCTGACCGGCCGTGCTGAAACTCCACACATAGCTTGCCGGCTCTGTTGAGCCTGCGACTTTCACATACGTGACGGTCGAGATAGATGAACCAGTATCTAGCCGGAGCACCTGATTCCAGCCTGGTGCAGTAATCGTATTGCCGGCTGTACGAACAACAACATGGGCAATCATGACGTCCCCACTTGTGGTCCCGACCGGTGTACTGATGGTGAGGGATGGCCCTCCTGTCCCATTATTGCCTGTGCTTGCGGCTCGCAGCGAGATCCCTCCTGTTGGTGGCGGCGTCGGCGTGGGAGTCCCCGCGGGCTTTAAGGCAATCAGCTGCGTAATATTGGAATTGGCGCTAGTAAGCATGCCATGAATCAGGCCGGTCGCCCCACTTGAAGCGAAAATCTCCTGCGACATCTCCGAGGTGGTCGACGAACTACTGGTGGTGCTCCACTGCTGAGTAAAGCCTGAGGGGATATTGACCGACGTGGCGGTAACGATACCAACCGCGTAAACTAACATATCATTGGCCGTGGTGGTGGTCACCCCCGAATTATCCACATAATAGCTTGACGAGTTGAATTGCGATTGACTGGCATCCACCGGATGGGAGGTATCCACCCCAATGTAGCTGGCAATCCCCCCTGATGCCTGACCGGCCGTGCTGAAACTCCACACATAGCTTGCCGGCTCTGATGAGCCTGCAACTTTCACATACGTGACGGTCGAGATGGAGGAACCAGTATCTAGCCGGAGCACCAGACTCCAGCCTGGCGGTGCAGTAATCGTATTGCCGGCTGTTTGCACGACAACATGTGCAATCATGACATCCCCACTTGTTGTTCCCGCCGGGAGCGCGATGGTGAGGGTTGAGCCTCCTGCGCTATTATTGCCTGGGGCTGTCGATCGCAGCGAAATCCCCCCTCCTGGTGGCGGCGTCGGCGTCGGCGTGGCCATCGAATTAGCAATGGTAAAAGAATCAGTAAAATTATTCGGAACAGTGGAGCCCGTAAAATTCGCAGAAGCAGTCAGTTGATCGGAAGAAATGGTAAACTTAGTATACCCATTTGTTGGGCTAACATTGTCCCCCATCCACTTAGCAAAGTAGCCGGCATCTCCATCAGCGGTGTTAATAACATGCAGTGGTTGTTCTCCAACAGTGCCTATAATGACAGTGACAGGTCCCGCACCTTGCGTGTAATTCCCTGTTGAACCGTCATTGACGACACAATTGCTATTGTATGTATCATATTGAATAGCTGGACACGTTGTGCTATTTAACGCGAGCTGTTTGCTTCTCTGGTAATCATGGTCATGTCCTTGCAAGATGAGATCAACTTTTTTACTTACCAGAAGATTATAGAGATCATTCCCTATCTCACAGCTCATTATACCCATGCTAATGCAGACTTTATGCATACCAACAATGATCCACTTTATTCCTGCCGCTCGTGCACTATCAATAGTATTTGCTACCCAATTGTAGTGCGTTGTTCCAACGTTGTAGCTATATAGTCCACCATTAGTAAAGTTTAGACCAGGTGAAATCATTAAAAATCGTGCAATCGGGGAAGAGGCAGGATAATCAAAGTAGTATTCTTTCCCATACGTTCCTACAGCTCCCAACCTGTCAGGAAGGCATTGAGTAAATTGATCAATCAGTCCATTATTACTGCTATTACCCTCTCCTCCATCCTCGTGGTTACCGGAAAGAAGTTCAAAGGGAAAGGTGCTGCCAACATGTCTTTGCACATATGAACACCAGGATGATTCAGGAGAGATCTCAGAGTAACTGAGGTCCCCTAAAGCTAGATCGAATTGACTACCAGATTGTGCAATAAGATCAAGTGCTGTTGTAGAACTACTATTTCCTCCAATATCCCCTCCTGCCGTAAAGGAAAAACTTGAAGTCAGAGCACCTGCAGAATGAGCAGTCACATTACTTCGTACTAGTTGATATGGAACAAATAACCCTATAAATAATATTATAACAAGTATAAGAGGAAAGAAATATTTTTTCGCATATCCCGGTCGCACTGAGAAATTGTTCAAATTGAGATGGAAGGATTGCTTATTCTTCTGTGCTGCACGTGGGCTATTCATCTTACTTCGTACTAGTTGATATGAAACAAATAACCCTATAAATAATATTATAGCGAGTATAAGAGGAAAGAAATATTTTTTCGTATATCCTGGTCGCAATGAGAAGAATTTCAAATTGGGAGGGAACAATTTCTTTTTATTTCTAGCATGTGGGCCATTCATATTTTTGCCTCCCTGCCAGGTTATATTATGACAACAAGCGAAATCGTTTATCCGCTGTCCAACCAGCGAAAATCTAAAATAGCCGCCACTTTTTGGCTCATGTCCAATTTGGGGGAATGTTGAGCTTATGGGTTTAAACTATCTCAAACTTCGTGCGTACGAATCGAGTCAAAATAGCTCATCAATTCACGTTTCCCCCAAATTGGACATGAGCCACTTTTTTGTGCCGACCAAAGCATAAGATTATTCGGTAGGTAAAAATAACTACTGTTGAGTAGTATACAGCACGAAGATAATTATTACAAGAGGGTTTGTGCAACTATTATTAACGTTCTATGTTATTATGAGAATTTTGTAATGATGTAAGCATTAGTGAAAAAGTCAATCGCGCAGAAGGCACTATTGCTTGATACACAAGAACAGAAACAAGTGATGATCTCGAAGCGGACCCTGGAAGGACACCAGAGTGCAGCGGAAACCGTACGGCTGTTGAACCTGCCCGTCCGACAGATACAGCGCATGCTGGCGGTCTCTCGAGATATACTTCAGTATTGCTCTTACAGTTCGAAGGGTCGTGCGGAATTATAATTGGCGGACTTCTAACATGTGTGCTTGATGGAGTAGAAACGAACCTTCTAACTAACCTGCATCCCGGGTTCCTGTTTTGCCGCTGAATTGGTAAAATACTCCGTCATCGCTTCGCTCTGTCCTGCATTTCCAAGAGGCGGCAGCCTCCACATCTCTTCAATGGTACGAAGCAGGCTGTAATGGGTTTCTGGTTTGTTCGACCGCCATCCCTTTTTGATGTGAGGCGAAATCACCAGGGTTGCCACCTGTCCCCCTGCCGCATTACTACAACATCCCGCCTTCGTTTTCCCCTCATCGAATGTAATGAAAAGCACTCCTCCTTGTGTAAAGGCTGTTGAACGGAGAATACCGGGAACAACCTGCGAAAGCCAGCTATCTCCACTAGCAAGAGCACACTCATGCATATCATTACACATGTTGGGGGTGATCCAGACATAGTTAGGCAGATGGTTGTCAGCAACGTCTGTAGCAAGCTGCGTGAAGGGAACGACATGGGAGGTACAACGTCTCGTGTTCAGGCGAATATCGTCATAGTACAAAAACGGGTTATGCTTTTGCACGTAGAGGCCATCCGGGGAATTGCCAGCGTAGCAAGGAGAAGGCATACTCTCCATATAGGCTTTCCAGGTACGACCACTTGCTTCAATTTGATCGGCCAGATTGGAAGCATGCTGAAAACAGGTGGTGCAATCGTCGCTCAAACCAAAAGTGTCTCCTCCGGTGAGTGCCAGGTAATTGGGAAGGCTAGGATGTGTAATAGCATAATACTGTGTCGCCAGAGCGTAGGTACTCACTAAGCTGTTGAAATACGGGGCCTGTTTATTTCCGACGATTGTTTCATACTCCTCATTTTCCAGCACAATAGTGAAAACATGCGAAAAGGCCGGGACTGCATTCGCTGGGAGTTGTTGCGGGCCAGACCCACAGGCTATGATGAGCCACGCGAACATCAACAGGGCTATGCCGCCTACTCTCTGAAAGAAAAAGGGCGCCTGTTGGTGTTGAAAAAATTTCATCATGAGTTCTTTTTCCTGTTCATTGCCAGATTGAGTGCAATCAGGTCTGGTACCCTGGTGGCGGAAGATAGCCGCACATTCTTCATAGCATCATCTTCCTCTCTTTTCGTCTTTTATAGAAAACGTGCGCATACTCTTTCGCGTAACAAGCCGTTTCTTCTCATCCGAAGGACCTGTATCGCTTCGGTCAGTGGTTCATGCTCTTTTCTTGGGGATACGTCTACGCGCTCTCCTCACTCTCTTTTTAGAGGAGAGTCTTGAAGAACCGTCTTTACCTTTGGGGTAAAGTCCCTGGCGCTTACGGAAACGCAGCAGCAGGAAAAGCAGGAAAATGAACAGTACCGCTGCAAGCCCATAGAACACGATGTTGATCACATTGCTTTGCATTGTTTTTTGTTGTAAAGGTGCCTTTGGCGGAGTTGAAGTAATGGATGGAGGGTAGAGACCGGTGATGATAAAGTGAGGAGTACCCCCAACTGAGAATGTATGCACAAAGTTCCGATCAATCAGGTCTAGCATGCCGACTTTACCTCCCTGTAAGGCGACAAAGCCGAGAAGTCCATCACTTGTGATGGCGACCGCTTCAGGTGGAACACCGGTGTGAATGATGCGTCTCGGCTGTTTTGGCAGCGTGATCCTGGCGCCATCAAGAGGGTTGAGGACGTCCAACAGATTGTGCTGTTCATCTGGCACGTAGACTTCGCCGGTAGACGCATCGTAGTCGATTGGGCCAAATTTTCCGCCTGAGAGCAGTGGCGGAAACACACGTAGTGTAACCAGATCAATTGCGACCACTGTTCCTCTGCGCGTCGTCACATAGGCGTTAAATGCATCAGGAATACTGAGATATTGTGGCCCATCTGTAAGAGGAATATCATCGAGCAGTGCTCCATTCACATCGAAGATGGAGAGCGAGGTGGGCCCTGTTACCCAGAGTTGACTGCTCGCCGACTCGGTCGCCCGTACCGCCAGTCCATAGACCGGGCCAGCGGTCCTGTAGGTCTTTCGTATCCTGCACGTTGCAGGATCAAGCGCGCTCACGTTCGCTGCATCGTTTCCGGCCGCGTACAAAACAGTCGCGTCAAGGCTAAGCGCAAGGACCGTTGGATGCCCAGGGAGGCCCACGGCACAAACTACCTGCCCTGTTTTGGCGGCAATTACCGCGACCCGCCCGAGGGTTTGTTGCGTGGCGTATAAAAAACGGCCATCAGGGCTGAGCAGGATCATATGGGGATCGCCTGCCAGGGTAATCGTCTTCGCCACTTTCGCCTGTCCAACGTCGATTACACTGACACCAGAGGTCGTCCCTGCAACATAAGCCAGGTTGGGCGCTCCACCATCGGCAGACGCTCTCGGAAAGGAAGGTAAACAGTAGAGGATGAGCACAAGCTGGAGCGCAAGAAACCAATGATATCTCTCTAAAAACCTTCTCATTGTTGATATACCTCTCGCAAAATGGATAGTGCAGATGGATATTACTGTATTCCAAAAAGCCGAGTGTTGTCTACCAACGTTGGTGTGAAATAGAGAGCACCTGCTACCAATCCATCAACGCGAGTATGCCTCCATTGAGTGCGGCCAGTGTTTGAGGCACCCCCGTGATATGCACCTGGCAATCATCTTCCCCTGATGTCACGTCTCGACGACGATGGAGGCGATTTTTGATGGACCAATGGGCTTGCTGCAATTGGAGGAGACGTAGCAAGGAGAGTATGCTGGTGAGACTCCAGGAAAGCCAGGAAAGCCAGGGCCTCGTTCGCCGTTATGTCAAAACTGATCCCTGCTGGATGGGTGAGAACAAGTCCGGTGTCGTTGATGTGCACTCGGTACCTCCCTAGAATTGCGTCCATAGGCACCTCCTTTCTCTTCACATCAGTAGGATAGCAGAGAGGGGTTAAGTGGCCGTTAAACGAGTGTAATCATTTGCACAGCCATCCTTGCGATGGGAGTATGTTACTATTGCTGCATTGTAGAGCCAACCTGTACAAAGCCACCCTGAGTAGTGCTACTTCGCGGAGGAGTAACAGGCGCAACATCCGTTGTTCGGTTTGTGAACATCTAGGACATCCACGGTCCGATCCTTGCTTCATCCAGGAGAGTTTCACTGATTGTCACCAACCAGCCAGCGCTCCGGCTGTCCACAAGGTTTTAAAGTCCGGTGCAACTCACCGTAGACTACGAAGGGACTCATTCCCCAACTCAGCCAAATTCAAGGAGGCGTTTGCATCCCGATCTTGAGGAATTTGAAAGAGGGGGCATTTCTGGTTTTGGCAGAGGAAGATGCGGTCAGAAAGCTCCATCTCCTCCCATTTCCAGCCACAGCAGTGGCATTTCCTGCTGGAAGGGAAGAAGCGATCAGCAAAAAGAAGCTCTTCTCTATTCCACAGGCTTTTGTACTCAATCTGCCTGCGGAACTCCCGCATGCCTACGGAGCTTCCGGCACGGGCAAGCTTGCGATTACGCTTCATGCCATCCACATGCAAATCTTCTAACACGATCACTTGCGGGCACAGGGGTGCATTGGCTGCTGTGGTCTGATGGAAACGTTTCTTGATCTGTTTCTTGGTCTTCTTCTGCTCTGCTTTGGTTTTCGGCAAGGGCAGAAGAGAGGCCAGGTGGGTCTTGAGGCTGATGCGCTCACTTGGGGGAAGCGGAGCATGGACAAGGGAACTGGTGGCTTTGTGGAGGGCATCCTCACGAATGTTTGCGATGCGAGCGTGGAGACGTGCCACCTGATGACGGGCTTTCTCGCGGTTCTTCGCTCCTTTTTTGCAGCGAGAAAGATGTCGTTGGTACCGCTTGAGTCTTTTGAGGTTGGTTCGTAAGGCTTTGGGATTCTTGATCGGAGGACGACCATCTGAGCAGACAGCAAGCGAAGAAATACCCAGATCGACCCCGATGGGTTGGCCAGATGCCTCAATGGGTTGCCGAACCTCTTCTTCGACGAGGACGCTGACGAACCACTTTCCAGCCCGCTCGGAGACGGTCGCGGAGAGGACCTTGACACCACTGGTGGGGAGGTAGTTGCGCTCCTTCAAGTGAAGAGTGCCGAGTTTGGGCAGTTGGATACGATCATCAAACACATGAATGGGCTTATCTAAGCGAAAGGAGCCGCGTCCTTGGCTCTTGCTTTTGAACTTCGGAAAGCCAAGGCTCTGATGCTTTTTCCCGGCTTTCCTTTCTCGCACGCGACGGAAAAAGTTGTCGTAGGCTTGATCAAGGTCGCGCAAGGCATTTTGCACGAGCCACTTGGAGACGCCCTTAAGCCAGGGGAGATCAGTGTGTTTTCGTGCAGTTAATTCCTTTTGCAGATCAATGGCAGAGATGAACTTGCCGCTTTCTTTGTAGACTTCTTGCTTGCGGGCAAGGCCGTAATTGTAGGCAAAGCGGGCTGTCCCCGTACATTGGCAGAGCAACATATGTTGTTTCACGGTCGGATCAAGTTCCGTCTTGTATCCTCTGGTGATCTTCATCTTCCGACTCTTCTTCCTTTTCCCACTCTAGATACTGCTCCCACTCTTCAGGCGTCATTTTCCGGCAAATGGAGTCTTTCTTCATCTCACGGAAATCTCAGTCAACAGAGAGGGAATAGCCGTTGCGTTCTGCTTCTCGTTCCAATTCACGAATGGAATAGTCAGCATCAACTCTAAAATCATCATCCCCGCGCTCCATACGCCGAAGGAGGTCAGGACGCCGGTCAACGCGCTTTCGCCTGCTTGTCGTGAAGCTCAATGTAGGCGGCAAGGGCTTGATCTGGGTCAAAGGTGGTCATGGCACATCCTCCTGCTTCATCACCTGTTCCACGCACTGCTTCATTTTCTCCGCTCGCTCTTTGGAATGCCGCCGCCCATAGATGCGGCTCGCCATACTCGTGATCACGGCGATGAAGTCATCCACCAGATCGTACTTGGTATCGGTGGGAAACATCACTTCCAGGGAACGGCCTTGCATGGCAAAAAGCTGTTCAATGTAAACAAAGCCAAAACGCGTCAGACGATCTCGATGCTCTACCACAATCTTGCCAATCTGAGGATCGGTCAACAGTTTCAGCAGTTTTGGGCGGGTGTCATTCATGGAAGATCCAATCTCTTGCACAATCTTGGTCACTTGATACCCGCGACTTGCCGCATAGGTCTTGAGCCGCTCCACTTGTCGATCGAGGTCGGCTTTTTGCCCCTGGGTCGAAACACGTGCATATAATGCTATTCCCTTTGGGGAAAGTGTTTCTGGGAATGGATCACGAACAATGATGGTGCCCGTGTCCAATTGATAGGCGTCAAGCCTGCCTGCACGCCACCAGCGAAACGCTGTTTTGTAGCTCACATTCATCTGTTTTGCGTATTGACTTAGCCTCATGAGAAGAAATTATCACAAAGGGACATAAATGTCAACATTCTTTGTCGCTAGTAAGTTCCCACACACCGAAAATACCGTTGCTCATACATGATGCGCGTTGATCAATCTGGCAAAATGTTCCCGCGAGCTTGCCATCCGCCTGTACAGCCCCCGTAAAAGAGAGTGTCGCACTGCTGGCTGCAACAGTGAAGTAGATATGTTTTGCGGTGTCGAGGTAACCATTGTAAGTTCCACTCATTTGCAATGCGCTGAAGGATCCTGAAATATGTCCATCGTTTTGCCACACCTGCGAGAGTGTCATCGGAGAGGGGACATTCGCTTGCAAATCGTCAATCGTGCCAGAATATGACGCGGCCAGGTGAGGATAGGAGTTTGGCGCGGAAGTTGCCGTAGCTGTCACGGTCGGAGTCGGATGGGCAATAGGAGAACTGGTTGTGCGGCCTGTCGGCGTGGCTTCGTGATTCCCCCCGATAATAGTAAATCCCCAGAAACTCGCTCCAATTCCAACAATCAACAACAACACAAGAAAGACGAGGAAGACAGGAAATAGGAAGGACTTTCTCGAGAGGCCGTCAGGCAACTGCTGCTCTTGTAGCGGCTGAGAAGATGTTTCTTCAGTGTTCTCAGAAACCTCACTAGAAGCCTCAGAAGTGCCCACGGGATGCGCAACGAGATATGAGCAAGCGAGCGGAGAAGCCGAAAGTGGATCGCGGGGGAGAGCAGGTCATTTTGTGTCATACTAATGGAGTGTTGAGAGAATGGCTCCCTCCACTGAGAGGAAGGGGCGCACTTGACACCTGCTCAGCAGTGGCTGAGCGAGCAGAGAATCAAAATGAGAAACTGATGGAGGGAGAGCGGTTACAGCGGGAGTATACGGCCCTGCCCAAACCGACGGCTCTGCTCATCACGCCCCAGGAGCGACAACGCATCCTGGCACTGGCTCAAAATGTGCCTGCCATGTGGTCTGAACCGACGACAAGCCAAGCCGAGCGCAAACAGAGGCTCGGCTACCTCATCAAAGATGTGACCCTCACCAAACGCGAACCAGAAGAAACGGCTCGTGTGGCCCATGCAGCCTATCCCAAAGGCAATCTCTACATGTTACCAACAATCTTGTGAAAAGAGTGCTAGAGTTGGAGTTTTCAATCGTAATGCCGCGTCCCCAACGGCAGGGAAAGCGGATACAAGAAGGACGAGAGGATGAAACAACAACTCAGCAACAAGAGACAACGCA
>WNGJ01016602.1_pt1 | contig 14299 bp, 21 predicted proteins | sample 5400611 | NCBI WGS metagenome assembly WNGJ01 (sample SAMN13153375, study PRJNA577476) | soil metagenome | isolation source: 40 cm soil or saprolite under Garry oak tree replicate 1 | place: USA:California | collected 2016-06-15 | reverse complement strand
ATCGATCAGAAATCGAATGGTTCAGGTCTCGGCACTTTCCCAGAACGTTAGCGTGCCCTCATGGGGAGCGAAGGGCGTAAAAGGGTTAGATAAAAACTAGGCTTTTCTCCGACAGGGCTTGGTCAAGGATCACTAGATAGCCAGTGTCTATCAATTCGTGATGAAGAGGTCTTGGACGACTTTGGGCTGCTGAAAATACACTGAGCCCACAATGAAAAGTTTCTCGCCTACCGATCTTACCCAAGGCGTCCCCGTAGTGCCGGCTGCGTCGGCGGAACCCTTCGTCGATCCTGACACTGCCGCCAACTACCTTCGAACAACCCGTCGCCACGTGCTAGAGATGGTTCGCGAGGGGCTCATCCCCGGCCACCCGCTCGATCCCTACGCCAAGAAGAAAGACTGGAGATTCCTGCTGTCGGAGCTGCACGCGTACATGCTAAGCTGCGACCAGCGGCCACCTGGAGCACGCAAACCACCAAGGAGGGTTTGGTGGCCAGGGACGGAGTTGAACCGCCGACGCCAGCCTTTTCAGGGCTGCGTACTACCGCCTTATCCCCATTATGTTTCAACAACTTAACTTTGCGGAGTGGCCCCAGTTTTGTGACCATTCTGTGACCAGCGCGCCGATGTTCGCCTAAGCGTCGGTTCAGAAAAATGCCTTGCAATTGAGGACAGTATGAGTGGGCTCTTTGTTCGCAAGGCAAGCGACGATTTGTATCACTCGATGGCTAAATGTAGAAAGGAACCGCAGTTGGTCAGAAACTCTGCAGGAGGAAATCTCTTGCGTTCCCCAGTACTTTCTCCCGCATCGCGGGATCTGGCAGCAGGCGAGCAATTTCAACCGCGCCAATCATCGTTGAAAACATCGCAAAGAAAGCGCGCTCTTTGTCCGCGGTTCGTCGGCCAGGCATGAACGGCAGCATTCGACTTTTGTAGTTCACGAGTTCCATGACGATTTTAGGCTTTATCCTCTTATCGACCCGCGCCAATTCTGGTCCAAGTGTCGCCAGAGGGCACCCGCGGTCGGGATGTTCGCAGTGTTCCGGACGCAGATAGGTTTTCACAATCGCCTTCCACCCCTCTCCAGGCGGAGATTGTTCAGCGGCTTGGATCAAGGTGTCCTCGATCTCCCGAAAGCCCTCACTAAGAGATTCCACAAGCAGATCACCCTTGCTCTTGAAATGCTTGTAAAAGCCTCCGTGAGTCAGGCCCGTGTCCCCCATCACCGCTGCGACCGCCGCCCCGTCTAGCCCGCTAGAGCGAACCCGCCGTGAAGCGTCTTTCACGATCTTTTGGTGGATTTCAGCCTTATGGCCAGGACGGTAGCGCATGACTCTATAGGATGCTGCGAATCATCCCAAGTTGCAACCCAGCCGTTTTGTTGACCGGAAGAAGAAAAAGTGGAATCCATAGGATTATGGATATCATCCTATGCAATGAAAAGGAGTTTTTCCATGACCCATCCAATTTTGGTCACCGGCGCAGCTGGCGGAACACAAGGATCGACCGGACGGCGCGTTGCCGGTCTTCTAATGGAACAAGACATTCCGGTTCGGGCCCTGGTTCATAAGCTTGATGCCAGGTCCGATGATCTCCGCAAACAGGGCGCGGAGGTGGTCGAGGCGACCTCCTGAACCCAGCCTCAGTTCAGGCCGCTATGAAGAATGTCAAGCGCGCCTACTTTACATACCCCGTAGCCGACGGACTGCTTGAGGCAGCCACAATCTTCGCCGACGCGGCTCGTGATGCGGGTCTGGAATTGGTGGTGAACAATTCGCAGTTTCAGGGCACGCCAGGCGATCCAACCTTTCACCATCTCCAACACGCTCCCAGCTTCCGCAACTTGCAGCACCGGCTGGCTGATCGCATCTTCGACTGGGCGCAGGTTGGAGCTGTTCATCTCCAGGCACCGCCTTACTATGAGAATGTACGCGCTTTTGTCAGTGGGAGCGTGGCCCAGAAAAGTACCGTCTTCCTGCCTTGGGGACCGGATACGACCGTTATTCCACTTGTTGGCGCGGAAGATGTATCCCGTGTAGCCGCAACCCTGTTGGCCAAGACTGGTAGGCCCTCTCAGAATGCGTACCCTCTCGTCGGCGAGACTCCAACGGTGAGGGAGATGATCGAGAGTTTGGGTAGAGCCATTGGGCGGCCGGTTCGCTATGTCGCAATCACCGACGAGCAGTGGGCCGATGCAGTGAAGGAGCGGATCAATCCCCACGCGCTCGATCACCTGACACATCTCTGGCAATACTTCCGGAAGGGCGAGGAACGCTTTCAGGCTACCGATGCCATCCGCGTGGTCACCGGATCCGATCCACGGACGCTGGAGGAGTTCTTCCGATCAAATGCTGAATTCATCAGCCCCGCTAGTCAGTGAGGTCATTAACAGTTCGAAGAAACTCGAAAGTTGTTGGGTGACAAACCTCATCCAATGCAAAAAAGGAGAGTCAAATGCCGCCGCAAATTATCTTCCTACTGCATCTCGTTTTAGGCTATGTTGCGTGGCTGCTTTGTTTCAGCGCTTACCTCTGGCCGAGGCTCAAGGCAATGGACCGGGTTGAAGCGCAACGCGCCATCGCCACGCTGCACAGCTTCCGCTTTTTCGGGCTGGTCTTTATTCTTCCGGGCGTCGCCGGCCCCAATTTGCCGGCTAGCTTTGCCAGCTTTGCTGCCTACTGGGACTTCGCAACCGGAATTCTGGCCATGCTGGCGCTCCTTGCGGTAAGAATAAGACCACTGTTTTGGCTATTCGTCGTCGCTTTCAATGTTGTGGGGACGATTGACCTCGTACTCGACTATTACCACGCTATTAAAGTTGGACTTCCAGCCCTAGCCGGGCAACTCGGCGTGACCTACGTGATTCCCATCATCTACGTGCCTCTGCTGATGATCACGCATATCACCGCTTTCTACTTGCTGGTGCGTCGACCGGGTTTACAAACAGCGCGGTAGGACGATGCTGCGGCTACGTGACTGACGCCATGGCGCGCAGGGCCATGGCGCCTGTCACGAGCAGCATCGCAGTAAGAATGGCACAGTTGCCCCAGTGAAGTCCGAAGGGCGGCGAAGTGTCTGCCCTTCTTCAGCTCGCTTTTGCCTCTTCCTCGCGCCTTCGCAAGGCCGCTCCTTGAGGGTCGGTTAGGATATCGACCCACTTCGGGTGAGGCGTTGGCTCGGCGTTGTAGTTGTCATGCCAGTTCCACCACTTGTACGGCGGGGTCTGGGGATAACCCTCGGGCGAATCCTCCCAAGTCTCCTGACGGCCGAGCGGCGTGATGTCGAGGTAGCTCCAGATCGTCCCCATCGCCTCGTCGCCCCGGTTGTTGATGAAGTATGTGCGGAACACCTTGTCGCCGTCGCGGAAGAACACGTTATGGCCGTGCCATTCATCGACACCGAAGTCCTTGTCGAAGCTATCGGTCATGGTGTACCAGGGCATCTCCCAACCCATCCGCGCCTTCAGGCGGGCGATGTCTGCCTGTGGCGCTCGTGATGCATAGGCGAGCGTGGTGTCGCGGGCGTTGAGATGGGCGAGGTGGCCGACCTGATCGGCACCCAGGGAACAGCCGCGGCAGGCGTGATCGGGCCAGCCGAAGACCCCGGGCTCAAAGAAGGCGCGATAGACAATCAATTGCGCGCGGCCCTCAAATAAATCGAGCAGGCTTACTCTGCCCTTCGGTCCGTCGAACTCGTAATTCTTCTCCACCGCCATCCACGGCATCCGCCGGCGCTCAGCGGCCATTGCGTCACGGGCGCGGGTCAACTCCTTCTCCTTCACGAGAAGCTGCTGGCGCGCAGCCTCCCACTCCTGTTGCGACACGATTGGGGGTGTCTTCATCTTGTCTTTCTCTTTGCTTGTTGCCATGTTATTTCTCCTTGGTTTTCTGAAACAGACCTCGTCTGAAAAGTTGTCTGAACTTACCGATGCAGACCGCGAGGATTCCTCCCGTGGATCCGGCTGCGGCTACCATTACTACTGTGCTTTCGATGCATGCTGGGCACATACGTCCCCTCCGAATTTCTGATTCGTAATACAAAGACTAGAGGCCGCATCATTTCGCGTATTCGTCGTGGCGCTTCCACCAAGGCCCCGTCTCGTTGCGCCCCTGGGGAGCGCGATCGAGCCATTGATACATTCCCCACAGTCCGTCGAGGCCGCGCGCGTAAGTGGAATAGGTGTGGTAGACAATTCCGCTTTCGAGTGCGAATGCGCTGACACCAGGCCTCTCACGTAAATATGTGGCCATATCGGTTCCGCACATAGTTGCGTGGTTCTCCACCGTCTTGACGCCATTCTCCTGAATCAGGCGCGACTGAAACCCCTTCTCCCACCGGTAGTTGTATTCGATACCTTTCTTGCTCTGTTGCTCCTCGGTGAACCCGACGCTGAAATCGAAGTTGAAGTCGCCACCGAATGACGACGCCCAGGGGAAGGTCCAACCCATCCGCCGCTTGTACGCCTGCAGCTTCGCCAGCGGTGCCCGCGACACCGCCATGAGAGTGACGTCGTGGTTCGCCAGATGGACGGCGAAGCCGTTGAAGCCGTCCGCAATCATCGAGCAAGACGGACAGCCAGCCGTGTAGTCCGGCCCGAACATAAAGTGGTAAACGAGGAGCTGCGAGCGTCCGCGGAAGAGGTCCGCCAGCGATGCGCTCCCCTCGTTAATATCAAAGCGATATCCCTTGTTAATTGGTACCCATGGCAATTCTCGCCTCTTGAGAGCGAGTTCGTCGCTGCACCGCGTGAGTTCCTTCTCCGCCCTGAGCAGCTCTAGCCGTGCCTTCAGCCATTGTTCGCGCGTTCCAGTTTTGTGAGTGGTCATTGTCATCTCCTTATTCTTCTTTCCTTCGCCACTTGTTCCGCGATCTGTTGATCGGCAGTACATCACGCAGCACTCGCCGGCTTGGCTGGTACGAAGGCTGAGAATTGACGTTCGAGCGCCTTAAGCGCACCGTTGCGCCAGCCCTCAGCAATGGACAGGGACGCAGGATCAGGGAAGATTTCGTCTTCGCCCTTTTCCAGGCCATCGAAGATGCCCGCCGCGGCGGACTCGCGCGAGGCCTTTGGTATGTCGAACCCGCGGTTCATGTCTGTGTCGACCGGGCCCAGTACCACAGCATGGACACTTACGCCCTCGCCAGCCAAGAGGGCTCGGAGTGACTGCGTCACGTTGAACGCGGCCGCCTTCGAAACGGAGTAGGCAGGGATGATGGGCAGTGCCGCGAGCCCTACCATGGACAAGTTGTTAACGATAGCTCCACGGGAACGCCTGAGCGCCGGCAAGAACGCATGCGTTACTCTGAGCAATCCCAGGAAATTGACCGCCAGGTGCTTTTCGATGACTTCGAAATTAGTCAGGTCGTCATAGATCGCGATCCCAGCGTTGTTAATGAGGATGTCGAGCGCGCCGATTCTCTTGACTGCCTCTCGGATCTGCGAGGCGTCGGTGACGTCCAGGGTCACGGGGACCACGCGTTCGTCGATGATTTCGAGTGTGCCGCGAGTCCCTGCATAAACCTTTTTCGCCCCGCGTCGAAGCGCCTCATCAACGAGCGCCCTCCCGATGCCGCGGTTCGCGCCGGTGATTAAGATTGTCTTGTTCTGGATGTTCATACGATTCTCCTTTGTCTAATGTCTTTGTTCATTCCGCTCTCGATGGCCTGTTCGTTCGTGGCCATGCGCTATATTTAGCGCGGGACATCAAAGGGGTGGGAGTGACAAGTGTGGCGGGATTCCGATGGACTCTCTAATCACAGCCGCAGCACGTGCACTTGCGGCGGGCGATCCCCTAGGAGCCCTCAAGCGAGTCGCGCTACGCGACGATGCGCCAGCACTGGCCCTTCGTGGCATCGCGATGGCGCAACTCGGTGATTTTGTACGAGCGAAGGAACTCCTACGGAAAGCCGCCCGTGCCTTCGGTCAGAAAGAACCCGTGGCCCGTGCGAGATGCATAGTAGCCGAGGCTGACATCGCCCTAGCCTCGCGTGACCTGGGCTGGCCTGCGAAAATGCTCGACGCGGCGCGGTCGACGCTCGAAGCGCACGGCGACCGATTGAATGCCGGCTTTGCACGGTATCTTGAAGTCCGGCGACTCCTGTTGATCGGACACCTCGACGAGGCGGAGCGCATCCTCGCTGACCTCGATTCGAGTCTTTTCCCGTCAGCATCGAGGACTTTTCACGAACTGGTGGTTGCGGGAATCGCGATGCGGCGCTTGAGGACGAAAGAAGCGCGCGCCGCGCTTGCTCGGGCCGAACGAGCCTCGCACCAAGCTCGTATTCCTGCGTTGATGGCCGAGGTTGAAAGCGCATCCCGCGTGTTGAATACGCCAGCAGCGCGCCTGCTTGCGCGCGGCGACGAGCGTCTCCTGCTGCTCGAAGACGTTGAGGTGCTGCTGACGTCCAAAGCCATCGTCGTAGACGCATGCCGCAATCTGGTGCGTCATGCAAACACTGTCATCTCGCTCGCAAGGCGTCCGGTCTTGTTCGCCCTCGCACGCGCGCTAGGTCAGGCATGGCCCGGAGACGTACCGAGAGATGTGCTACTCGCGCGTGCATTCGGAGCAAGGTTCGTCGACGAATCGCATCGTGCGCGTTTGCGGGTCGAGATGGGGCGGCTCCGAAAGATACTGAGGAAGGTGGGCGACATCAGCGCAACAAAGCACGGCTTTAGACTCGTTCCGAAACATGGACGCGAAGTCGTCGTGCTGGCCCGGCCTGTCGAAGAGGAACATGGTAATGTGCTAGCGTTTCTCACGGACGGCGAATCGTGGTCGAGCTCGGCTCTGGCTCTTGCTCTTGGCACGAGTCAGCGGACCGTGCAGCGGGCTCTCGACTCTCTCGCGGCAGAAGGCAAGGTGCAGTCTTTTGGCCGCGCACGCTCTCGTCGCTGGATTACTCCGCCTGTACCGGGTTTCACGACAGTCTTGTTACTCCCGGCCCCGCTGCCGATTGATTAAGGTGGAAGCATGAAACGATCAAACGCCGAAATCGTCCAAGAGTATGGCCCTTACCCAGGAGCCGATCGCGTGCATGGAGTTAGCTATGACGGCCAGCACGTTTGGTTCGCATCTGGCGACAAGCTGAATGCCTTCGACCCGTCAAGCGGGAAAATGATTCGGTCGATCGATGTCGCCGCGCATGCAGGAACAGCTTTCGACGGCCAGCACCTGTTCCAGATCGCTGAGAATCGCATTCAGAAGATCGATCCAAAAACAGGCCAGGTGCTCGCCACGATCCCAGCGCCTGGGGCCGGCGGTGACTCTGGTCTCGCATGGGCCGAAGGCACGCTCTGGGTTGGGCATTATCGGGCCCGCAAGATCTATCAAATTGATCCGGACAATGGGACCATTCTCCGCACGATCGAATCCAACCGCTTCGTAACCGGCGTGACGTGGGTCGATGGAGAGCTCTGGCATGCCACCTGGGAAGGCGACGAAAGCGACTTGAGGCGAGTCGATCCCAAGAGCGGAGAGGTTCTTGAGAGCCTCGAGATGCCGCAAGGGATCGGCATTTCCGGCTTAGAGTCCGATGGTCGCGATCAGTTCTTTTGTGGCGGAGGAAAGAGCGGAAAGCTCAGGACTGTTCGGCGACCTCGATGAGGTCTTGCGGGCGCCCTGCGCTTTCGGAAGCGCTGTTGAGTCCTGACGCGAAGCACCTTCCCGGCTTGTGAAGGTCTATCGGCGGTTGGCCCTCCGAACCAACTGAGCAACTCCACGAGACCCAACTGCGTTAACTCTCCGACCTACGCGACATACCCGTCAGGCCTAATCAACACCGCGGTGGGGGAGCAGCAACCGTTCCGGTCGCCGGAAGCTCCCACGCGCCATCGCTTGGAGCACGGCACGCACCGCTTTGATGCCTGCGGTATCGCTGCGGCGCGAGGAGTAGGCGACATAACCGTCCGGCCGAACAAGCGTCAACCCTTCGTTGGCGACAAAACTTAGCTTAAGAACATTCGAAAACGATTCAACGAGTTGCTTCGCCGCTTCCCTGGTAAGGGGCTCTGCCTCGTTGCCTAGGAAAACGAGAAAGCTGCTATTGATGCCTTTGCCACCGCGTAAGGAATCATCGAAATACCGCTTTCCAATTCCTTCAATAATCGGGCTCCGGCGGTATGCGATGCCGAGTTCGGAAAGCCTTTGTACGAAGGCATGTTGAAACGGGGCCAGACGCGACACCATCGGGATAACTGAGTCGCGCAACGCCTGCGCAATCTTGTTCGGAGTTCCCATTGCCTTCGTCAGAACATCCGTGGTCTCGATGACTTGCCTGATCACAGGTCGGCGCTCGGCACTATAGCTCTCGAGCAGTTGCTCATTGCCGTGACCGCGCAGGACCAAGTCAAGTTTCCAAAACAAGTTCCAGATGTCATGCAAGCCGGTATTCATTCCCTGGCCGCCAAATGGACTGTGAATGTGAGCGGCGTCACCAGCGAGAAAGATTCGCCCAACGCGCATTTGTTCCACCTGTCGGTGATGGATGTGAAAGTAACTGCTCCAGTGCAGGGAACGGGCCTCGATTCCATTCGGCGCCCGCTGACTTAGTATTTTCTGTACCAGTTCCAGTGTTGGGGCGTCTCCTTCAGCATTGCGGATGGTCGCCACGATCCGCCGGCGAGTGGCACTCATGGGAAAGATTGCTACCGGGCCGAATTCGCTGGGGCAGAGCTGTAGCTCGTTAGCAGGAAGGGTTTCGTTCGTCTCGATGTCGGCCAGCAAGAACAAGTCATCGTATTCTCCCCCCTCAAACGGCAGATTCAAGAGATGCCGAACTGCGCTGTGGGCGCCATCACAGCCGACGACGAACCGAGCGGTAAGATCCAGGCGCTGACCTCTCTTGTCCAGCGTTACGTTTACGTAGTCGTCGTGCTGGATGGCGGAAACGAATGACGCTTCATATTCGACCACTCCGCCTTTACCTTGTAGTTGCTCCCCCAGCAGTCTCTCGGTTAGGTCTTGGGGAACCATGGCGATGAACGAATATGGGCTCTCCTCCGGTGTGAACTGCATGTGGGCAAGCGCGCGTCCATGTGACACTACCGCGACTGACGTGACCCTGTTAGCCGCTTCGAGGAAGGGACCGACGAGCCCGGCCATGTCAAAGATCTCAAGCGTCCGAGGGAATATCGCGAGCGCCTTCGAGTGTGTCGATTGCGTAGCGTGCGCCTCAACAATCCGAAATCTCAGTCCTCGGCGAGCGCATTCGTTGGCTAGAAACAGTCCAACGGGACCGGCTCCTACGATCAGAATGTCAACGTCAGTGGTATTGCGCATAATTTCACCCTCCTTAACTTCCTGTTGCATCGAGCGCGCTACACCGTTTTCGCACCGGCCAGCACTCTCCAACCGGAATGACTAAGGTTGGCAAAGCGTTGCCAGCCTATGAGGTACGGGTGGACAACAGCGTCCTGCGGCGCCAAAACACGAGCGGCAACAGGAGACCAAGAACGACAGAGCTCGAAACGATGCTGACCGCCAGCACGAGTTCCGGCTTGGCTGCCATGAGAAGTACAATGCCGAGAAAGATGCAGATTCGTAAGCTGAGGGAGATCTTCAGCAAAGAATCATCCAAGCGGAGGATCAGGTCACGCTCCAACGTCGATGCATTGGTGAGGGCTTGCCGGATCGTCCGCATGCGCTTGCCGGTCAACGCACCAAGCGGCGCAATCGACAAGAGAGCAACAATGGTGAGGTCAATCCAGGCCTGCCCAAAAGCCGACATGCGTATGGCCAAGTAGATTCCTGAAATAAAGGTCACCAAAGCCGCGCCTCCAGTCCACAGTGGCAAACGGGGAACCGGATCGATCCACAGACGGGCTTCAGCCACAGCCGAGGCTCGGCGCAGGCGAAACAGCGAAAGCGCTTCAAAACCTAAGCAAGCAAATAGAGCGAGTACAGCCGCAACATGCAAAAACAGAACAGTCGTATAGAGTGACATATTTACACCTCATTTCTAATCAATCGTGAACTTCCGCGCTACTCACTTCGCGAGGAGCGAAAGGAACAGCGGCCTTCTGCTGTGCAGCCCGAGTACCAACGAGGCCACAGCAAGCAAAAGAAAGACGACAGCCAGCCCGAATGTGTAATCGCGTGCCCGCAGGTGAATTAAGATGGCCCCTACAAAGAACAGGACGAGGCCAGCAGCAGCTGCCGTGCCGATGATTGGCACGCCGATTCCAACCAGCAACCCGAGCGCCCCGGCCGCCTTGAGGATGCCCAGAGTCGTCATCCACGAATCTGGTACGCCCGCTCTGGCCATAGCGATACTGACCTGCTTGTAGCGAACGAAGTCGCACGCCGCGGAAAAGATGTTGGCTCCAGCAGTCACGAGAGTGACACTCATGTAGGCTGCATACATAGAAGGCCCCCCGAAATGACACACATCTAGAACATCCCGCTCTGGTTGGCGGAGTTCTCCGGTATTGGCTGGATTACGTCCCAGTGCTCGACGATCTTGCCCTCTTCAAGCTTGAAGATGTCCATGATTGCCGACCCGCGCTCTCCAGGCACTCGCACTCCATGCGTGTGCAAGACAACGTAGTCACCGTCTGCAAACACGTTCTTGATCTCTCCACGCAACTTCGGAAAGCTTGCCTTCAGGAAACTGAGGAATGCCTTCAGTCCTTGCGGACCGTCGGCGATCAGAGGATTGTGTGGCACGTAACGACCACCGATGAATTTCACGGCCTCTTCAAAGTCCTTGTGGTTTATGGCGGATTCATAGAACTTCACAACAGTTCTCCTATTAGCTTCGCCTTTCCCATCTGCAAAGCCACGAGCCCCTGATGAACCGTTGATTACCTGTTCTCTGTTTTTCATATTGATCTCCTTTCTAAACCTGACAACGCGTCCGCAAGCAACGATTGGAGCCTCTTTCTTCGACGCGGTGTCAGTTCGACACGCCGACAACCTTGCGGATTGATTTGCCATTCTCAACCAGCTTGATCATGCAATCGGCTACATCCGCTCGCGACACTTTGAAGCCCAAGCGAGGGAGGTGGTTCTCGCGCATGCGATATCTCCCGGTGTACGGTTTGTTCGTAAGCTCGGGTGGTCGCACCATGGTCCATTCGAGCGCGCTTCTTTCAAAGACACTTTCCATGGCAGCAGAATCGGCCACGATCGTCGGAAACAACAGCCTGCCAAGCAGATACGCTGGCGGGATAACGGAGTCCTTGAACAAGAAAGCGACAGATTCGACAACCGCTCGCCGCACTCTTGATCGCCTTTTTGGGTCGTGACCTGACTCTTGAGCGCTCCCAGGCGATCAGGTGATCGCACAAACGCCGTTACCGAGTGGCCCCGTTCGGTTGCCCGCCGAACAACTTCCAGGCCCGTCGCCCCTGTTGCACCCAATACGACGAGCTTCAAGTGATGCGCTGTTCCAGTCGCGTCAGTTCGTCTAGGTTGTTCCATATCAACCTCGCATATTAGGTATAGATGACTATATCCAATTAACGATGCTAAAATGTCGTTCGTTGCCCGAGAAAAAACAGCGCACCTACAAGTCCGCTATTCGCGAGCGCCAAGCTGCCGAGACCAGGCAGCGCATCGTGAAAGCAGCAAACCATTTGCTGCGCACTGCCGGCTTCTCCCGGATGACCATCGAAGCGGTTGCTAAGAGCGCACGTGTGGCAGTTCCCACCGTTTATGCAAACTTCAAATCGAAGACGGGCATTCTGACCGCCCTTCTCGATCAATCAATGTTCGGGCCCGATTACGATGAGGTCGTGCGTCGGGCACATACTGAAACTGATCCCGAAACTCGTTTGCGCCGCTCCGCTGCTGTGGCCAGACAAATCCGCAGTTCGCAGAGTGCGGCATTCGAGCTGCTGCGAGGCACCGGAGTAGTCGCACCGGAACTGGCCAAACTGCAACGAGACCGCGAAAACCTACGATACGAACGCGTAGAAAGTGTGATCACTTTCCTGCAGAAATCAGGGAACCTTCGGCCTGGGCTGGGCCATCGTAAAGCGCGAGACATCTTCTGGATGCTTACCGGAGGAGATGTCTATCGAATGCTGGTGCGAGAGCGGAGATGGTCTCCACACAAATACCAACTGTGGCTGGCAGACGCCCTCGTGGAGTTGCTGCTCGCTCATTCCTGAGTTGAGGCGGCTCCAAGGTACGGTGTTCCCGGTCAGGCAACGAGTTGTTGTACGGCGCCCAAAGCACATGCCAGAGCTCTGGCCTTGTTCTCCTCATCAGTTGTCACGCCCTCGGCCACGACGAACTCAGGATTCCTCACTCCGAGGAAAGACAACACCGTGCGCATGTAGGTTTCAGCATGCTCAGCGAACATCGCGCTGCGGGATGTGTAAAGCACCCCGCGCGTGATTGCGACGATGAAGCGCTTGTTACCGAACAACCCTTCCTCCGGTCCCTGTGGCCCGTACCGGAAGGTTTTGCCCGGTACAACAATGATGTCAATCCAAGCCATTAGCTGGGTGGGGATGCTCCAGTTGTACATGGGAGCACCGAGTACCACGACGTCGGCCGCCATGAACTCATCCAGTATCCGCTGGCTCTCGTCCCGGACACGTTGCGCCACCTCGTCGAGCGCTTCCGCGCGCGCCGACGAGGGATGGTCGCCTGGCAGCGAAGCCAGCGTCATGTGAGGCGGGGGCGTGGCTGCCAAGTCGCGATAAGCGATCTCGATATGCGGGTGCTCTTGCTTGAGCTTGTCCACGATCGCAGTAGTGAGCTGGCGGCTCTTCGAGTGGCTGCCGAGGATACTTGAATCAATATGAAGAAGTTTCATGACGATGACTCCGTGCGGCAGCGCGACTGCCAGAGCGGCCGCGCACCCCTCGCTCAGTCTGCAGCTACCTGTTGCTTCCTCAACTCTCTGGCTTCTTCCGATTTCGCCCATTCACCGGCCACTTGCTTGGTCGCGACGTTGAGGCGATTCCAAACATTGGTCGTAGCGATCCAGAGAACGAGCGACGCGAGCGCTTTCTCGTCGTAGTGTCGGGCCGCTTCCTCCCAGATTTCGTCTGGAACCGGGTCGAAACGATCGCTCCCGTATGTATATACAGCTATATGCCTCAAAAAAGATCCACTTCTAAACCGAAACTCGGGTGACCTCTGCCAGCACTGCGCCCAGTTCACGCATTTTCTTTTCGCCCAAAGCGTCCCGCAATTGTCCCTCAGCGTGCTTCCAGTGCGGAGCGCACTGCTGAAACTTTTCACGACCAGCCTTGGTCAGGCGAAAGAGCCGGAATCGGCGGTCGTCGCCTTCCGTGGCCTGTACCCATCCATGCTCTTTAAGGAGCTTCAGCATTCGGGTCAAGCTGGTGGAATCGAGAGCTAAAAGCTCACCGAGTTCTCCTTGGGAGATTTCGCCAACCTGGTTCAGCGCCATCAACAAAGTAAATTGCGTAATCTCAATGCCGTCCGATAGCAATTCCCGGTTATAGAGTCTGGTCACTGCCCGTGCCGCACGTCGCAGATTTGCACATGCACACGGCAGCGCCGGCAGCATCGATCGGTTCTGCTCTTGTGTCTGCGCCATATAAGATGTATATACATATGTGATCGATGAGTGTCAAGGATTGTTTCAGCGGTGCCGTTGTTGGCTGCGAGAATGTCGATGAATGCGGAGGTCATGCGAATCAGGCCTCCCACGTTGATGGCCGTCAACCCATAAGTCGCAAAAGATCAAAAGCTGTGCAAAAGATGATCTCGCATAGTAGCCAACACCCTTTTTCTATCGGCGCGCTCGGTGAAAATGCGGGCTATCGACATGGCACCCACCATCGCACTAAAAATGACGCAAAAGTTTTGCTCTCGCTTCGCTGTCGTCGCTCCCGGCATGAACTCCATCCACCGAGCCGATCGATCTTTCATCAGGCCGGCGATTCGTTTCCTGATTCCGAGCTTGGTGCGAGCAATCTCAGGTGCCAGCTCCGCAACCGGGCAGCCGGTATCGGCATGATCACAGTGTTCGGGTGAGAGGTGCCACCGCACTATTTCCTTCCACCTGTCCTCACGCGGCAGGTTTTGCAGGGACGAATAGACCTTCTCGCTGTCCGAGAATGCCTGCGCAATGGCCTCAGCGACGAGCTCGTCCTTGCTCCGAAAGTGCTTGTAAAAGCCGCCCGCGGTTAAGCCCGATGCCTTCATGATGCTAGCGACGCTGGGACCGGTCAGTCCTTCAACGCGAAGCTTGCGAGCGGCGTTCCGCACGATACGGTCGCGGGTTCGTGTCTTTTGTTCCGGTGGGTAACGCATATCAAATTGAAGTATCCGAATAATCCCATGGACGGACGCAGTTCGTCGCTACCTTTCGACTA
>WNGJ01025375.1_pt1 | contig 14301 bp, 11 predicted proteins | sample 5400611 | NCBI WGS metagenome assembly WNGJ01 (sample SAMN13153375, study PRJNA577476) | soil metagenome | isolation source: 40 cm soil or saprolite under Garry oak tree replicate 1 | place: USA:California | collected 2016-06-15 | reverse complement strand
GTTCATCGTCGTCGATCCTTAACCCAGCACTAAACGGCCAAGCGGTATTCTGTGCGACTTGCGCCAGGAGTGGATGGGCGTAACTCGTGGATACGTCGCGTCGTTGCAAGCTGCCGTGAGGAAAGGGGTAGTTCTCCTCGTGTCGCTTGCTGCGATCGCTTCCTGCACGGCGAACGGCCCGCTGGCGCCCTCGGCAAGCCGCGCTCCCGCTTCGCCGACGCCTTCAGCGAGCCCGACGCCCACCGCGGTGGATAGCCCCAGCCCGTCACCCTCCCCGATCGCGCCTCCAAGCCCCGTCGCCGTGCCGTCCTGGGCGGCCCTGCACGCGAGCTGCGCCGGCTCCCCGGCGCCGCAGGAAGCCGTGCTCAAGCTGCAGGGCGCGGCCAATCCCGTGCTCGCCGACGTGTCCAACGCCAAGAGCCCGCGGACGCTGTGCGGGATCAGCGGCGGCTCGTTCCAGCTGCAGCTCGTGACCCAGACGATGATCTCCTGGTACGCGACCCAGGGCAACCCAAGCAGCGCCGGGACCAGCGTCATCGCGGTGCTCGACCTTTTCAACGGCGCGTCAACGGTGGCGGCGACGTGGTCGGGCGGGAGCGCCATGGACGGACTGCACGCCTGGAGCCCCGACCGCGGGTTCCTCGCTTATGTCGCCTCCAACTCGAGCGCCGTCGAGCTGCACCTTCTGAGCGGAGGTGGAGACCGCGTCGTGACGACCCTCGGTGCAGTTCCCGGCCGCGGCCTGGATCCCAACCAGGACGATTCGTATCTCGCCTTCTCACCCGACGGCGCCTACTTCGCCCTGGTCCAGACCTTCACGGGCTCCGGCGACCAGCTCCAGGTCCGCCGGACGATCGACGGTAGCCTCGCGTTCAGGCTCCCCAAGGGAACCATGGCGACATGGGGCAGCACCGGCAGCCGGCTTTACTACCGCATACCCAGCTCGAGCCTGGTCCAGGTCTGGGACTCCAAGGCCGGCGTTTCCCAGGCGCTCCCCAAGCAGCTCTCCTGGATCCGCCCCCGCGCCGACGCCGGCGACGACAACATCGCTTTCACAGTCCGCGACAGCGCCGGAACGCCTCACGTATGGCTGTACGGTCACGGAGGACAGACCGGCGGCCAGCTCCCCAACGTCCGGTCGTCACCGATCTGGCTCAACTCAACCGAGCTGTTCTACGTCGAGGAGGCGGTGTGCTCGACCAATTGCGGCATCGGCCCCGCGTGGCAGCCCGACGGCAAGACCTTCACATTCGATGACGCGCAGCAGGCTGAAACGGCGTCCAAGATCAGCCAGGTCTTCAGTGCTTGGCCAAGAATCGGTCAGGTATGACAACGGAGCACCCGGCTGGTGCGATCATGACCCCGACTCACGTGGAGCACATCACCGGCGATTCGGTACAGCTGCAGGTGGCGCCGGTCGCGCCGGCGCAGGTCGCTCCTTCGCTTTTCCAGGCTCGAGAGCGTCGCTGGTGGGCGACGGCGCTGACATCGACCGTCTTGATCGCTGCGATCGGCGTCGGGTTCCTCTACGTCAACGACTCGAAGAACCAGGCTTCCATCCGATCGCTGACGACGCAGAACGAGTCACTTACGGGGCGCAACCTCATCCTCCAGGATCAGCTGAACAAGACCCAGGCGAACCTGACGGCGACCCTAGGGGAGCTGGCCCAGACGAAGGCCGACCTGGAGCACCCGCACCTGGTGATCTCCAACGCACCGATCCGGATCAAAGACCGGACGTGGTACCTGGCCGGCAACGTGCCTGACACCTTCACCCTTCATCTGCAGGCGACGTCGACGGGACCGATGTCGGTGAGCATCCTGACGCTGGAGCAGTGGGCGAAGGCTGTGCAGTGCATCTCATCGGGCGCGGGCTCCGCCAACTACTGCATGCATTACTCGGGTGCTGTCATGAGCTGGTTGAGCATCACCAGCGTCAAGTACGACTTCCATCTCGCGGAAGGCTGCGCTGATTACGTGACGGTGTTCACGGCGGCCTCCACCCCGCTGGGGGAGAGTGACGTGACCGACCAACCCCGGATAGTCCGGACTATCCGGGATCTACCTCCGACCTCGCGCCCGCTTCGTCCGGACTAACCGGGTAACTGGCCGAGCGGCGGGGGGCGTCAGCCAGCAAATGCGCTAAGGCTCAATTCCTTCCCTAAAGTTAGGCTATCCTATCTTTAGTGATAGGCAGGCCCGCATTCAGAATTAGGACACCCTAGGCGTCATGGTCGAGCAGCTCGAGCGTCGCAGCACCTTCACGCGGTCGCAGGAGGACTACCTCAAGGCTCTCTACCAGCTGGGGGGAAACGAGCGCCCGGTCCCGACGCGCGAGCTCGCCAATCGCCTGGGGATCTCTTCGCCAAGCGTGAGCGAGATGGTGACCCGTCTCTCCGGCCAGGGCCTCGTCGAGCACGACCGCTACCGCGGCCAGCAGCTGACGCGGGAGGGTCGCAAGGTGGCCCTCGAGCTGGTCCGGCACCACCGGCTCCTCGAGATGTTCCTGGTCCAGGTCCTCGGCTACCACTGGGACGAGGTCCACGACGAGGCGGAGAGGCTCGAGCACGTGATCTCCGAGCGCATGGAGCAGCGCATCTTCGAGCTGCTCGGCCGGCCGCAGCTCGATCCCCACGGACACGTGATCCCGACCCTGGGCGGCAGGGTCCGCCCTGTCAGCCGTCGCGCCCTCAGCGACAGCCGGGCCGGCGAGAAGCTCATCGTCGAAGGTGTCTCCGACGACGACGCCGGCAAGCTGCGCGAGCTGGAGCGGCGGAGCCTGACGCCCGGCACCCGGATCGCGGTCATCGCGGGAAGCGAGTTCGAAGGGCCGATAGAGGTCCGCATCAAAGGCCGTCGCGAGAGCGTGCCCTTGGGCCTGGCCCGGGCCATCTTCGTCACCGAGGGTCGTTAGTGGCGCAGCTCGTCAAGGCCGTGGCGGCCAAGCCGATGGTGATCGGCGCCGAGAACGCCCTGCCAGGCGAGCTGCGGGTCCTGAGGGCGGCCGAGCGCTCGCTGAACGGCCAGCGCCGTGGCGTGCGCGCACTGGCACCGTTCCTGGGACCCGCCTTCATCGCCGCGGTCGCGTACGTCGACCCGGGCAACTTCGCCACCAACATGGCGGGAGGCTCGCGGTACGGCTACATGCTGCTGTGGGTCGTGCTGTCGGCCAACCTGATGGCGATGCTCATCCAGACGATGAGCGCCAAGCTCGGCATCGCGACTGGGCGCAACCTGCCTGAGGTCTGCCGCGATCGCTTTCCACGTCCGGTCGTGTGGTTCCTGTGGGTCCAGGCCGAGCTCATCGCGATGGCCACCGACCTCGCCGAGTTCGTCGGGGCCGCGATTGGCCTGAACCTGATCTTCGGAATCCCGCTGTTCAGCGCCGCACTACTGACAGGGGTGGCCGCCTTCGGCATCCTCGGCCTGCAGGCCTGGGGGTTCCGGCGGCTCGAAGCGACGATCACCGCCCTGGTCGGCTTGATCGTGATCGCGTTCGGGCTGGAGGTCTTCCGGGCTGATCCGTCGTGGGGCTCGGTCGCGGGGAACGCGCTTTTCCCGCACCTCGATGGGCCAGAGTCACTTCTTCTGGCGGCGGGCATTCTGGGCGCCACCGTCATGCCGCACGTCATCTACCTGCACTCCGCCCTGACGCAAAAGCGCATCGTCGGCGCCAACGCCGAAGCCAAGCGCAAGATCTTTCACTTCGAGATGGTCGACGTGGTCATCGCGATGGGCATCGCCGGCGTCATCAACATGGCGATGCTCACCACGGCGGCGGCGGTTTTCAACTCGCGAGGTCTGCTCGGCGTGGGCAATGACCTGAACCAGGTGTTCAACGGCCTCGAGCACTACGTGGGCGGTCACAGCGGCTTGATCTTCGGCGTGGCGCTGCTCGCATCGGGCATCTCCTCGTCGTCGGTTGGCACGCTCGCCGGCCAGGTCGTGATGCAGGGCTTCATCCACCGCAAGATCTCGGTCTTCCTGCGGCGGGGGATCACCATGGTGCCCGCGCTGATCGTGATCGCGGCCAACTTCGACCCCTCACGCGCGTTGATCCTCAGCCAGGTGTTCCTGTCGTTCGGGATTCCTTTCGCGATGATCCCGCTGGTCATGTTCACCCGAAACAGGAAGCTGATGGGCAACCTGACGAACAGCCGCTTCACCAACTACGCCGCGTACGGGGTGGCGACCTTGATCATCAGCCTGAACGTCTTCCTGCTCTACCAAACTTTGCTTCCCCACTAGGTAGAGAGTCACGGATAGTCCGGACGAATTGGGCGGAAGTCCGGCGCAGATCCCAGATAGGCCGGACTATCCGGGTCCGCGAGCCGCAGCGACGGGGCCTGATGGGGAGAGATCAGCCTAAGCTCGTCCGGTGAAGCTGGGAGTCAGCGTCGGCTACTGGGGCCTCGGGCTCACCGCCGCCGACCAGCTCGAGATCGCCCAGACCGCCGAATCGCTCGGCTACGACTCCGTCTGGACGGCCGAGGCCTATGGGTCCGACGCCGCGACAATCCTCGCGTGGCTTGCCGCGGGGACAACCAAGATCAAGCTGGGGTCGGGCATCTTTCAGATCCCAGCGCGCAGCGCCGCCATGACGGCGATGACCGCTGCAACGATCGACAACCTGTCCGGCGGCCGCATGCTGCTCGGCCTTGGCACATCGGGCCCGCAAGTTTCCGAAGGCTTTCACGGCGTCCGGTTCGCCAAGCAGCTGCAGCGCACTCGCGAGTACGTGGCCGTCCTGCGGAAGGCACTGAATCGCGAGAAGATCGAGTTCCACGGCGAGACGATCGACCTGCCGCTGCCCGACGGTCCCGGCAAGGCCCTCAAGCTGACGATCAGGCCCGTCCAGGACCAGATCCCGATCTTCCTCGCGGTGCTTGGCCCGAAAAACGTCGCCCTGGCGGGCGAGATCGCCGATGGCTGGCTGCCGGTCTTTTTCTCCCCGGAGCACACGCAGTCGCTGCGCGGACCTCTCGAGGAGGGGGCCGCGCGGGTCGGGCGGTCGCTCGACGATTTCCGGATCTGCCCGTCGGTCAACGTGATGATCGGCGATGACATCGAGAGCGCGCGCAATGCGATGCGCCCCATCCTCGCGCTGTATGTGGGCGGGATGGGCTCGCGCGAGCAGAACTTCTACAACCGGCTCGTCTCGGCTTATGGATTCGAGCGCGAGGCGGAGCAGGTGCAGGAGCTGTACCTGGCGGGGCGCAAGACGGAGGCGATGTTCGCGCTTCCCGACGAGCTCATCGACCTCGTCTCGATCGTCGGACCGCGCGACCGCGCCCGGGCCAAGATCCGCGCCTTTCGCGATGCCGGCGTCGACACCCTGATCGTCTGGCCCGTCCTACCCGACAAAGAAGAAAGGAAGGAGCAGCTCCGCCTGGTCGCCGAGCTGGCGCGTGACTAAAGCCTCGAGCAACCAGCCGCCACCGCTCGTCGATTACAACCTGTTCGACGCGGACCCACCGCTGCGCGAGTCGCTGGAACGTGAGGGTGCGGCCTGGGCGCACGACCTCATTCACGAGCTTGGAGCCCTGGCCGGCACCGAGCAGGCGATCGATTGGGGTTTTCAGGCCAATGCCAACCCGCCTCGGCTGCGCACGCACGACAGGTTTGGCAACCGTATCGACGAGGTGGAGTTTCATCCCGCGTGGCACGAGCTGATGAAGGTCTCCATCGGGCATGGGCTGCATGCGCTGCCGTGGCGTGATCCGAGACCGGGAGCCCACGCCGCCCGCGCCGCCGCGTTCTATGTGTGGTCGCAGGTCGAGGGCGGCCATGGCTGCCCCGTCTCGATGACGTACGCCGCCGTGCCAGCGTTGCGCAAGCAGCCGGATCTCGCTGCGCAATGGGAGCCTTTGATGACGACGCTCGACTACGACCCCGGTCTCCGTGCAGCGCAGGGCAAGAAAGGCGTGCTGTTCGGCATGGCAATGACAGAGCGCCAGGGAGGGTCCGACGTGCGCGCCAACACCACGACTGCGGTGCCGGTCGGAGCAGGCGGTGAGCACCTGCTCACCGGGCACAAGTGGTTTTGCTCGGCGCCGATGTGCGACGCATTTCTCGTCCTCGCCCAGGCGCCTGGCGGCCTGTCTTGCTTCTTGTTGCCACGCGTACTGCCGGACGGAACGCGCAACAACTTTCACATCGAGCGGCTCAAAGACAAGCTCGGCAACAGGTCCAATGCGTCGTCGGAGATCGCGCTCGAGAACGCATGGGCGGTGATGGTCGGTGAAGAGGGAAGAGGCGTGCGGACGATCATCGAGATGGTCAACCACACACGCCTCGACTGCGTCATCGGCTCGGCATCGCTCATGCGGCAGGCGGTCGCACAGGCGACGCATCACACGGCACATCGGCGCGCATTCGGCAAGCTTCTCAGCGAGCAACCGCTGATGGTCAGCGTGCTCGCCGACCTCGCGATCGAGTCGGAGGCGACGACGATCTTGATGATGCGGCTGGCGGGTGCGTTCGACCGCTCGCATGAATCCACCGAAGCGAACTTCAAGCGGATCGGTGTCGCGATCGCGAAGTTCTGGACATGCAAGCGGGCGATCGCCGTCGTGGCCGAGGCGCTCGAATGTCACGGCGGAAACGGCTACGTCGAGGAGTCGATCCTCCCCCGTCTGTACCGGGAGGCGCCGCTGAACTCCATCTGGGAAGGTTCCGGCAACGTCAACGCGCTCGATGTGTTGCGCGCAATGCAACGCGAGCCGGAATCGCTGGCGGCGTATTTTGAAGAGGTGATCTCCTCGGCTCATGACGCACGCCTGCAGCGGACAGTGCATCGGCTGAAGAGGGAGATCGCCGATCCGGACGGCATCGAGTACCGAGCTCGCGGCCTTGTCGAACGGATGGCGGTCGCGCTTCAGGCATCGCTCATGCTGCGCTACGCCGAGCCGGCGGCCGCGGAGCTGTTCTGCGCCTCGCGCCTGGACGGCGAAGGGGGACACATGTTTGGCGTCGTGCCCAAGGGCCACGACCTGAAGTCCGTGATCGAGCGGCACCGTCCGCGGTTGGATTCAGAGGCATGATTCAAGAAGCCGAGCAGATCACGCACGCCTGGAAAGAGTCGCCTGTCGCACGAATACAGCCAGCCGAGGTTTTGCTGGTTACCGACTTCGACGGGACCCTTGCCGAGATAGTTCCGGATCCGTCGGGTGCGCGAGCCCGGCCGGAAGCGCTGGCGGCCCTGCAAGAGCTCGTTTCACTCGTGGCGGATGTGGTCGTTCTCAGCAGCCGTCCTCTAGCGCAGCTGGAGTCCCTCGTACCTATTTCCGGCGTTAGGCTGATCGGCGACAGCGGTCTGGCCCTGCCGCGTCATGCACTCAGGGAGGCCCTCGATCGATTCAACGCCGACGCGAGCAAGATCCTCGAACGGATTCCTGGCGCGTGGCTCGAGGTCAAGCCGGCCAGCACAGCGATTCATTTCCGCAACACCGATTTGACCGGGGAGCAGATGCTTGCCCTGATTCAGCCATTGCTCGACGGCGCGCAACATCGACATCCCGCACGCGTGCGTCGGCGTCTGGTCGCCCGAAGCACCGCACGGCCTGTTCGACAGGTGCGACATGGTCGTTCAGGGACCGGCGGGCGCGACCGCGGTGCTCGAAGAGATCGCGGAGTGGGCTAGAGAGTCGAGCTAACCAGGAGAGAGCGGTCGATCGGCGCTCTGCGGACTCGCACGCCCGAGGCACGCGACACAGCGTTCGCGAGAGCTGCCGTGCCGGGAATCGCCGGCGGCTCGCCGACCCCCTTCGCGCCGAGCGGTCCCACAGGCGAGGGCACCTCGATCAGGCGCACGTCGATCGGCGGGATCTGGTCCGCGGCCGGCAGCTCGTAGTCGAGAAACGACGCGCTCCGCAGCTGCCCGTCGTCGTCGTAGACCAGCTCTTCACCGAGCGCGCCCATGAACTCACGGCTCGTCTGAACCAGCCTGGTGATCTCGACCGAGCGGCTCGGAGCGCCCTTGACGGCGACTCGCCCGTCGACGATGTCGAGGTCTTCAGGCGCCGCCTCGAGCGTGTCGGCCGCGATCTCGAGCATCTGCCGGCGGGCCTCCCGCGCGGCCTCGTACACCGCGCCACCGACGCTGTAAGTGACCTGGCTGCCGCTCGAGGTGGCGCTGAACGGAGCGGTCGCGGTGTCGGCCACCTCGACGCGGACCTTTTCCGCAGCGACGCCGAAGGCCTCGGCGGCGATCAGCGCAAGACCTGTTGCCGTGCCGCTGATGTCGGGCGAACCCACCGTGATCGAAACCGTGCCGTCGGGTTCAACACGACACCCGGCCGCCGACGGCGTGCGCGCGCCGCCCCATGAGCCAAGCGCGACGCCAACTCCTTCGTTCTGACCGAGGGCGGTCGTGTACAGGGGATGCCTGATTGCCGCCTCGAGCACCTCGACCGACGCAACGCGCGGCCAGATGCTGCCCTCGGCGGTGGGGTCGCCTTCGCGCGAGACGTTGCGAAGGCGCAGCTCGAGGGGATCGATCTTCAGAGCGAGGGCGAGCTCATCCATCGCCGACTCGAGCGCGAAGTAAGCCTGCGTCGCGCCCGGGGCGCGATACGCGTCGACGGGAGTCTTGTTGGTCGCCACCTCGAGGCCCTGCAGGTCGAAGTTCGGAACGCGGTAGGTCCCGGCGAGAAAGCCGGCCGTGAGCCCGCCGTGCCATCCTGCGCCGGCGCCGTTGTCGTAGCGAAACCGCACTCGCAGCGCGGTCAACGTGCCGTCTCGTCGGGCGCCGAGCTCGAGCTCAAACTGCGCGCCCGGCGCGGGCCTTCCGACCACGAACTCCTGAGATCGCGGCAGTGCCAGCCGCACCGGCCGTCGCAGCCGCAGCGCGAGCAACGCGAGCAGCGGTTCGAGAAGCTCGATCTTGCCGCCGAAGCCGCCGCCCACCGGCATCGGCACGACGCGGACTTTGCGCGTCGGAAGTCCGGTGAGCTGCGCGATATCGTCGCGAACCACGAACGGCCCCTGCGTCGAAGACCAGATCGTCAGCCCGCCGTCGGGCTCCGGCCGGACGACCGAGACGTGAGGCTCCATGAAGGATTGGTGAGCCCGTGCGATCTCGTAGGTGGCCGCGATCACTACGTCCGCGCTCTTCAGTGCCGCGTCGGCGTCCCCACGGGTCATGTGCGCCACGCCGCTGACGTTGCGAGGCCGATCCATGGGAGTCTCGTCGGCCGCGGCCGAAGCGCCGTGAATCGACGCGTCCTCTTCGCTTGCGGTCTCGTCCTCGTCCAGCACTGTCGCCGCCTCGGGCCGGATCGCTTGAGATGGCTGGACCACGGCGGGCGTCTCTTCGTACTCGACCTCGACCAGCGCCGCGGCGTCTGCGGCGGCGGCCTCGGTCTCCGCCACCACGGCCGCGACGGGCTGCCCGACGTAGAAGACTCGGTCCACGGCAAGGGGCAGGTCCGGGCCAGGGTTGTTCAGCGCTCCAAGATCGGCGCCCTTAACAACGTCGACGACACCTTGGACCGCAAGGGCGCCGTGGGTGTCGATTCTCCGGATCCGGCCGCTCGCGGTGTGCGACAGGACGAGCTGGACGTGCAGCAGCCCGGGCAGCTCCAGGTCCGCCGTGAATCGCGTTTGACCGGTTACCTTCTCGCCGCCCTCCTGCCGTCGCATTCCCATACAAAGTAGACAATCGCGGCTCGCCAAGCGACAATGTCTGATGGAGTAAGAGGCGGCCACGCGGCCGCCACCCCTCGTCGGCGCGCTCTCGCCCCGGTTTGCCGCGAAGATCACCGGGAAGAAGGCGAGGGGGAGTGGTTACTCGCTTCACAGGGGGAAGCTCTATGGCTCCAACCTCGTTTCGTATCCTTAAGGCCCTCGCCATCGGCGCGGTGGGAAGCCTTGCGCTCGTCGCCTGCGGAGGGAACAGTGGAGGGGGTGGCGGTGGCAATCTTGCCTCCGATCAGACCCTCAACTTCCCGATCTTGAGCGACTTCGGCACCCTCGACCCGGCCGTCGCCGACGCGGAGACCGACTCCGAAATCCAGCAGAACTTCCAGGACGGCCTGGTCAAGTTCGACAAGGACCTGAACATCGTTCCCGACCTGGCGACTGCCGTCCCAACCGCCTCGTCCGACGGTTTGACCTACACGTTCAATCTCCGCCATGACGTCACGTTCTCGAACGGTGACAAGTTCACCTCCAAGGACGTCCTCTTCTCGTGGAACCGGGCCGCCGCTTACCAGGGCTCGTACGCCACGAACCTCTCCGCCATCGTGGGCTACGACACGGTGTCCCAGAACAAGAAGGCGGGTGCCGACCTCGAGGCTCTTCTCGAGAAGAACGACCCGTCGGTGACGCTGAGCGGCCTGACGGCCCCGGACCCGTACACCGTGCAGGTCAAGCTCGCGCAGCCTGCCGGCTGGTTCCTCACCGCTATCGCGCTCCAGGGAACGACCGGCTGGATCGTCGACCAGAACGCGGTCAAGCAGAGCCCCGACAACTGGTGGTCAGACCCGAAGACCGCGATCGGCACCGGCCCGTTCAAGATGGTCTCGTACACCCCCAAGCAGTCGGTCGAGTTCGACGCCGTAGACAACTGGTGGGGGAGCCCGAAGCCGACCCTCAAGAAGGTCAAGATCGACATCTCGGTGACCAACGCCTCGACGGCGATCACCAAGTACGAGCAGGGCGGCTATGACGTCGTCGGCTACGGCGGCTACAGCAACCTGCCGGTCGCCGACATCCTTCGCATCAAGGGCACGAGCAACGAGTCAAGTCAGCTGATTATCCACCCGAAGGTCCGCTCCTACTGGGTGAGCTTCAACATGGTCGCCGACTCGTCTCGTCCGGCGAAGGGTCCGTTCCTGCTGAGCGGTGGCGACAAGGCCAAGAACCTGCGCCTTGCGTTCTCGCTTGCGATCGACAAGAACGCGCTGGTCCAGACCGTGTGCCAGGGCATCGTTTGCACCCCGGCGACTGGCGGACTCATCCCGCCGACCCTGATTGGGCACATGGACAGCATCGACCCGCTGTCCGCATTCGACGCCGCGAAGGCCAAGCAGCTTTTGCAGGCGAACGGCGGAGCGGCCGCGGTCTCCGGCCTGAAGTACGCGTACGACCCCAACAACCCGCTGAACGTCGCGTCCGCGCAGTTCCTCCAGGCGCAGTGGCAGCAGAACCTCGGCGTGCACGTCGACCTGCTTCCTGTCGACCACTCGCCGTTCATCAAAGCCCGCCTCAAGGGCAGCTACGTGCTGTCCCGCGACGGCTGGCAGGCCGACTACAACCACCCTCAGGACTGGTTCGACAACCTGTGGGGAACCAAGGTCGGATGCCCTGACGCAGGGTGCACATCCGGCTACACGACCAAGGCCTACGACGATCTGCTGGCGAAGGCTGACGCCGAGCCGCTGGACCAGGCGAAGGCGGACTACGCCAAGCTCAACCAGATGCTCATCGACGACGTCGTCTACATCCCGCTGTTCTACTCGAACGGCGCTTTCTTGATCAAGCCGTACGTCAGCGGAGCCGGCACCAACAGCTTTGCCGACAACCTCTGGGTCAACATCTCGATCCAGTCGCACTAAAGCCGTAGACCGGCGAGGGCGCTCGCTCACGCGGGCGCCCTCCTCGATGGAGAGAGAGGGGCCAATTACGTCCTTCTCCCTTCATCCCTCTCCCCGAGGGGAGAGGGGCGGTGCCACAACTCTCGTTTGAGAGAGAATCAATAACGGGGGACCTGGGAAGTTGTTCACCCGCGGAACGCTGATCTACATCGCACAGCGCCTGGTGCTGATCGTACTTGCGGTACTGGGCGTCTCCTCGCTGGTCTTCCTCGCCATCCACCGCCTGCCTGGCGACGCGCTGTTCAGCGAGCACCTGCACGGCGACCAGTACCAGCAGACGCTTCATCACTACGGCCTCGACCGGCCGTTGTGGGTCCAGTACGTGAGCTACCTGGCGGGGTTGTTGCACGGCGACCTCGGCGAGTCGCTCGTGAGCCGCGGTGTGCCTATAGGCCCAATCGTGTTGCGCGAGATGTCGGTGAGCGCCGAGATCGGCTTCGTCGCGTTGCTGTTCACGGTAGGCATCGGGATGACGTTCGGCGTGATCGCCGCGATCCGCCAGAACACGTGGATCGACTACGTGCTGAGCACGACCTCGGTGATCGGCTACAGCATGCCGAACTTCGTCATCGCGACTTTTCTGATCCTGGTGTTCGGCATCTGGCTCGACAACTTCACGCAGGGCACGTTCTACTTCCAGATCGGCTGGCCTGGCCGGTACGGCAGCATCGGCGCGATCTGGCTGCCTGCTTTCGCGCTTGGCTTTCCGTATGCGAGCATCGTCGCCCGCCTGACGCGGGCGAGCATGCTCGAAGTGATCCGTCAGGACTACATACGCACCGCACGGGCCAAGGGTCTGTCTGAATTTGTGATCACCGTGCGACATGGTTTGCGCAACGCGCTCATCCCGGTGATCACGATCCTGGGTCCCCTTGTCATCGGGATCATCACCGGCGGCGTCGTGATTGAGAACATCTTCGGCATCCCCGGCCTGGGGAAGGAGTTCGCGACCAGCATCCTGAACCGCGACTACAACATCGTGATCGGCGTGTTCACCGGTTACGCGGCGCTGGTCGGCCTCGCCAACCTGGGCGTGGACCTCCTGTACGTGGTGATCGACCCGAGGATTCGCTACTGATGGCCGCGACAGCCGCCGCCGTCGTCACCCGGCCCATCGCGCCGGAGCAGGCCAGCCTGTGGAGCGACGCGTGGCGCCGGCTCCGGCGCAACCGGCTAGCGCTGGTCGGCGTCATCTATCTGGCGCTGGTGGTGATCGTGGCGCTCATCGCGATCGTCAAAACCCCTTATCCGACCTTCGAGGTTGGCGTCGGCATCCCCGACTCGGGGCCGAGCCCGCAGCACTGGCTGGGAGTCGATTCGCTCGGACGCGACACGTTCAGCCGGCTGATGGCGGGCGCCCAGATCTCGCTGATAGTTGGCATCGGCACGCAGGTCCTGGTGCTGGCGGTGGGCGTCCCGATCGGGCTGGCCGCGGGCTATTTCCGCGGCCTCTTCGACCAGGTGGTCACCTTCTTCATCAACCTGTTCTACGGGATCCCCGACCTGCTCGTCGCGCTGATCCTCGTCTTTCTTCTCGGACCGAGCCTGATCAACATCATCATCGCCATCGCCGTCACGCGCTGGATGGACATGGCGCGCCTCGTGCGCGGCCAGACGTTGACCCTGCGGGAGCGGGAGTTCATCGAGGCGGCGCGGGCAAGCGGAGCCAAGCCGATGAAGATCCTCTTCGGGCACATCCTGCCGAACGCGCTGGGCCCGATCATCGTCCAGGCGACGTTTGGCGTCCCGGCCGCGATCCTGTTCGAGGCGTTCCTGAGCTTCCTCGGACTCGGGGTTCCGCCTCCGACGCCGACGTGGGGCGGCATGGCGGCCGAAGGAATCGTGACCATTCGGATCGCGCCGTGGATGGTGATCGCGCCCTCCATCGCGCTGTCGATGACGCTGATGGCCTTCAACTTCCTGGGCGATGGTTTGCGCGACGCGCTCGACCCTCGGGCGAGACGTTAGAGCGAATCGCCATTGCCGTCACCGATCCTTCAAGTCAAAGATCTCCAGACCCAGTTTCTGACCCATGACGGCATCGTCAAGGCGGTCGACGGGGTGACATTCGACCTCTATCCGGGCGAGAGCCTTGGCATCGTCGGGGAATCAGGAAGCGGCAAGTCGATGACGGCGCTGTCGCTGCTCCGGCTGGTGCCGGATCCTGGCAAGGTGGTCGGCGGCCAGGTGTTGTTTCGCAACCAGGACCTGCTGCAGCTGAGCGACGAGGAGATCCGGGACATTCGCGGCCGCGACATCGCGATGATCTTCCAGGACCCCCAGAGCTCGCTCAACCCGGTCCTGCAGACCGGCTTTCAGATCGCCGAGGCGATGCTCGCGCACAAGAAGGCGACCAAGAAGCAGGCTCGCCAGCGCACGATCGAGCTTCTGAAGCGCGTGCGCATCCCCGCCGCGGAGAGCCGGGTCAAGGACTATCCGCACCAGCTGAGTGGAGGGATGCGCCAGCGCGCGATGATCGCCATGGGGCTGGCCAACGCCCCGTCGATCCTGGTCGCGGACGAACCGACCACGGCCCTGGACGTGACGGTTCAGGCGCAGATCCTCGAGCTGCTCGGCGACCTCAACCAGGAGCTCGGGACGGCGATCGTGATGATCACCCACAACATGGGCGTGGTGGCAGGCCTCTGCACCCGCGTGCTCGTCATGTATGCGGGCCAGATCGTCGAGCAGGGCCCTGTCGACC
>WNGJ01004657.1_pt1 | contig 14301 bp, 8 predicted proteins | sample 5400611 | NCBI WGS metagenome assembly WNGJ01 (sample SAMN13153375, study PRJNA577476) | soil metagenome | isolation source: 40 cm soil or saprolite under Garry oak tree replicate 1 | place: USA:California | collected 2016-06-15 | reverse complement strand
TTCATAGAGAGGCCATCTCCTTCATTCCCTCATCCTACAAAGGCAATCCTCTCCCTATGCTGGGCGGGTGATGAGACGTGCATCACCATCAACCGTTAAATGAGTTCCAAAACCGACCGTTTGATGCGTCTCGAAATCGACCGTTTTCTGAGACAATCTGCTCAGCTTTTCTAGCGTCGTAGCGCGTCACTTCCGCAAGCACAGAACTTCCCCTTGACGAATCTCAAAACTCATCTCATAATCAGAATCTCAAAAAGTCGGGCCATTGACGGGAAACATGAGACAAAAGGAAGAGTTTATGAAGATTGGGTATGTTCGTGTCTCCAAACAGGAGCAAAACGAGGGATTGCAGATCGACGCACTCAAAGAAGCGGGTTGTGACAAATGGTTTCTTGACAAGATGACTGGGTCGAAGGCTGAGCGGAAAGGACTCACCGAGGCACTGGCGTATCTACGGCCAGGAGATACGTTCGTGGTCTGGAAGCTGGACCGGGCTGGACGCTCGTTGACTCACTTGATTGAGTTGCTCAAAGGTCTCAAAGAGCGCGGCATCGAGTTCATCAGCCTGACCGAGCAGATCGACACGACGACTCCGGGCGGGAAGCTCATCTTTCATCTCATGGGGGCACTGGCTGAATTTGAGCGCGATCTGATTCGCGAACGCACCAATGCAGGGTTAGCGGCGGCCAGGGCAAGAGGACGCGTCGGCGGACGACCAAGAAAGCTCAAGACCAATGGCAAAGTGGCTCTGGCTCAGCGGATGTTTGCTGATCAAAGTCACTCCATCTCGGAAATTTGCGCAGCATTGGGAATCTCCCGCGCAACGCTCTATCGCTATGTGAAAGAGGCGACCTCTTCAGTGTCAGACTCGTGAGTTGAAAGGGGAGGCGATCTGTTCCCTACTCCTACCTCAGATAATTATACAGAAATTACCTCACTGAGTTTTGTGATTTACAGTCACTATTGCATCCATGGAACCATCCTTATAATAAGTAATAGTGGGAATCGACCAGTACGCCGAGGGGATAGAGGTTTTCCCCATTCCACTCGCCCGCGAAATCGACGGGATGGCCTCCGGAGAGGGCAAGGAGACGCCAATGGTCATCGTTGGTAAGCGGAAGAACCGATCCGCTGCTATCGCGAATATACCATTGTTTCCCTTGCTTCCCTTTGTCATGACAAACGGGTATTGCATCTTTCAAAGTACAGAGGAAGCGCTCTTGCCATGGTTGGCGCGCCAGTATTGATGCCACCTGCCTCAAGAATTCCTCGATGGTATTTGTACCAGGGAGACGATCTTGCAGAGGGAAGATCTCACCGTGGCGCGCTTCAATACGAGCGCGTTGTGGCGCGGCGCCGGGCCAGAAGGTCAGATCTGCATCTTGACGGGAACCCAGGGGAAATACCTCTGCGAACGGCGTCTGTCCAAAGGCGTACTGCAAGACCAGGGCGGTGCGCCTCGTCTGTGCGCCAAGCAACCAGGTCCACTGTTCGCGTACTTTCTCTTTGGCATCGACGCGCTGTCCCAGGATCAACCAGTTATCTGTCACCGTTTCTCCAAGTGCAGAGACCTCTTCTTGCTTGATGGGTTTTCCGACTAGCTGGCGAATGTCCATCTGGAGAGACGGTTCTAATTGCTCACTGTGGCGGAAAGCATGTGAGAGCAGCGCCAGTTTGCCAAGTTCGGCCATGAGCTGATCCGGCCAGTTGGCGGAAGAGTTGGGTATTTCGCCCAGGCGCAGCACCCGATTGCCGAGTCCCTCTAGCTGGGCGTCCACCATTTGTGCTCTCTGCTCTTCCCAGAACGAGGCTGGCCGGGATTCCACGCTTGCAAGGCCATTACGGATCAAATCATTCAGCCAGAGGTCGAGGAGATCCAGTCCTTTCATCGTCTGCGCCCAGCGTTTTTCAGCATTTTTTAGTATGGCAGCAGAGGAAGATGAAGCAGGAGGTTTTTGTGGTTCGCTGTACGCTTTGCGCTTGCTATTGGCGGCGCGTTTGGCCAGCCAGCTTGTGACCCATTCGGGAGGCTCACTGTGCGGGACGGACCTGGGAGTGGAGACTGCCAATAATAGCAAGCCCAGACCATGTTTGCAGGGAAGCTTGCGACTGGGACAACTGCATGTAATCGTTAGAGTGGAGAGATCGACACGTACCTGGTAAAGGGCGCTTCCCTGGCACTCCCCCCAGAGTGCATCGGCATTTTGTCCCTGGTTTTGCCAGTTTTTGGCATTGGCAAGCTTTTTGCCTGCGGCGGCGGAACTGGAATCGGGAGCGAGGGTGAGTACCTGATCGTTACTGGTTAATTGTAATCCCATCTGGCACCTTTTTAAAGTAGATTTTGTAGGTCTAATGTTCTTTTCCTGTGCAGTATGACAAAAGTGGAAACGAATGTACAGGAAGGGGGTGTGTGGTAGCCAGTTTGTACCGTGGGTCACTCCCTCTAAATGTAAGTACTTTAGATTAAGTAATATATCAAATTTGGAATTGATCAGCCTCTATGGTATTCTAATTAGGACAAAATTCTTTTCGTTCTTTACATAAGAAATTATGAAATAACAACTGAAGTAAGCAAAAGAAAGGAAAAAGGTGCTTGCAGTTTTTCCATGCATAGCATGATTAACAGGCGTGCACTAAAGGGACAGGATGAGTACGTTAGAAGTTGGTTTGGATAACCTTTCCTCAGTAGACTACACGGACCAGATAGAAGCGATTATACAAGTATTAAAACAAACTCCGAAAATTCTTTTTATCGAACCAACCTCTGTCTCGTTTGATATCGATGCCATCGCTAGCAAAGTCGCTACCCAATTTACCAACAGTACGAGATATCCATTTGAAAATAATCAGGGTACAACCTACGCTAGCAGCTACTTTGATGATATTGGGAAGAAAAAGGCTTTTAGCGATCAAATCGGAGGGTTAAGACAGCAGATCATACAGATGGTCGAGAGCGCTTTGCAGATAAAAGTAGGACATAGAGATATTCAGCGGTATGCAGCGGGCTTGTTGAAGCCTATAGCGGATTTTTCAAGTACGTCATCGGGTGGGCTCAAATATCCTTTGACGAAAGCCCTTCTCTTTGAGAAGCAGCGATTGCATATACGCCCTAACAAAACGGCTCAGGCTCCCTGGCTCAAAGGACATAAACTCACCATTCACGTCAAAGATATATCTCAATTCGATGAACAACTGATACAAGGAATCTGCGCCTTACTCAGACGACAGGGTGAATGTGAAGAGCAGGAAATCGACGACACTCGCGAAGCACTGAAATACCTGGCAAAAAAAACTAACTCACCTTTCGGTCAGCTACGAAAGGTTGTTATTAAAGAATCCCTGGCCCGCATTCAACGTGAGGCCAAAATCTACTATTTTCGCTACCTGTATCATGGAATGAAAGAGTGGAAAGCTGGCGACAAAAACGATGGCATGCTGCTTTTACGCAACCTGATTGTACGCCTGAAAAAGCTTGAAGCCTTTATTCGCCAGGAAAAGGATGATGCGTATTTTCAGGTGAGTTACAGGGATGAATTATTTAACTATCGCGACCTGTTCTCGCGTGCAGATGCTTTTGACGCCTTGCCTATCATTCCAGAGATAGAAGGGTTTCTGGGTGAGAGCACAAACAGAGAACTGGGGGCGAAAACGTTCACGACAGGCCTCAAGCTCAAGTTGAATGGGCGAGTTCATATTCACGGTGGAGAGGGTAAGCCCGTCTATGATTATAATCTGGCATTGCTTGACGTTGGCGGTTCCGCGTATGATAAACGCGCAGCAGAGGCAAAATCACCCCTTCGTTTACAAGAAAAAATGCTCAAAGTAGCTCTGCTTTATTACTTTGTCTTCATGGAAGTTGATAATCCTTCATTTGAACCCGCGGTAGGATTTGAGATGGATATCCTCGACGTGCTGCGCACCGGGAGTGAAGAAGAAAAAAGTGCTGCTTTACGCAAACTCCAACAGAGCATTGGTACCAACTCGGTCAGAGATGGCATTTCCACACTGAAAAAGCTCCTTATAGACTTTCTAGATCATACCACCATTGGGCCCAATCGCCAGGAAGAATCATTGGTCTTGAGCCTGAAAGAGCAAATCCTGGTAAAAGACGTCAATAGTATGGTCACGCATAACATTTTCTTCCAGAAAGGCTTTGAGAAAAATGGAGGCCTCGATGCTCTCAAATATATAGCCATCGAGGATGCCAGTACCAGTAGGGAAGCCATCTGTAAACTCCCTGTGACACTCACCTTTCAACCTATGTACTATTACGCCGCGGATGACCAACCAGAAATATTTTCCATGAAATATGAGATGGAAGGGATGCAGGCATTGCCGATTTTCCTAGCCCCAATCGACAATAGCTCTCCTGACAGATACAAGGAAAAATATCAGAAAGTCAATCGCGTTGTATTCTATTACCGGCATCGTCCCGCTGTGCGTTATGACTCGGAGCAAGCGTTTGTGTATCGCTTTACGTATACGTTGTTGGCATACCTTTTCTTGAAAGTGCTGGCCGATAGCATTGCCCCTGACGATCCGCGCAAGCTATTTTTCCCCATCGTGTGCTTACATGCTCTTGAGAAGGCTGCAGATGAATCAAACAAAAAACTTGATGATGAAGATTTCGTGCACGCACTCTCAAAAGTGTTGACTCATATGCTTGCGGAAGACTACACGGCTAACTCGCAAGGGTTTCATCTCAGCACGGTACGTCAAGAAGGGATGGGACGCTATAAACTGGATAGCGCATTGTATTCCCTCTATTCTGCTCTACCCCGTGCGTTCCAACTAAGCAAAACTTCCAGGGAAGATCTTACAAACTCCCCTGCGCGTTATCAGCTCGATAAGCTGGCGATCGTTATCGTCTCAAGTCGAAGATGCGATGTTAACAAGAATAACCCTGAAGCTTATCAGTCGTCAGTTTATGGGGAAATTGTCGGAATCGAGCGACTGGCGAACGCAACAGTTCGCGTTGGCACCCTCTCGACATTTTCCTGTAACCAGTCCTCACAGGAGATGTACGAGCGGCCAGAAGCCATCCTCGAGCAGGTCAAAATCTGCTATGGTAGGGGATACCGGCACTTTTTGTATGTTGCGCAGGCACCTTATAGCAGTACACTACATATTTCTGATGCTGGAAATGAAGAAGAACTCTTCTTTATGAACAAGAAAGTTATCCAGTCGATACGTGAGGCGAATCCAGGGAGTAGGGTTTATCCGGTGTTTTGTGATATGTACTATGTCGTGAATCAGCTCCGACATAAACGGTTAGCTTTAAAGGTAGATTCGCTCTACGTGGATGATATCGGTGAGCTTTCCAACCTGGTGTCGGATCCAAGCAAACGTTCGCTGGTCTTTTTCAACCTCTTCAGTGGAGCAAGCGTCAATAAGCAGGTGTACAACGGGGTTATGTCGTACGCAACCCTGATCAATGTCTACGAGAATGATCCAACCTATGACCAGTACATCTGGTCTGATATCCTAGGAGAGAAAAATCCGCAAACATTGAAAGCCGATATTCTCGACTTTATTACGCTGCTACATTTTTCACGCTATGAGAAACCTCGTGATCTGGGGTTCAAGCTTGATCCCTATAAGCGTATCATTGGGGAAACATCTGTCGGGAAAATGGCCATTTTTCCCCATATGAGGGGCAACATCCAGTTTAACGCGCTTGCATTTCTGACGCTCGTGCGAGCGGTGCTGCACGCAAAGAAGTAAGAAGGATTTGGAACAGTATAATTCACCAGTAGAGAAGAAGCAGCGTGAGGAGCGTCGCCAGTTAGCGGCAGACCTGGGAAGAATATTTGAACTTGGCTTCAATACAGGGCTATTGGCGGCTATTGAACAACAAAGAGCGCTGAGCCATCACTATGGTGATCTCTACCAGAAAGATCTTTCACACCTGCACTTTTCTGCTCTTGCGAGCGGCGTATGCGAGCGCTCAGGAGTTATCAGTACATGGGACCGAGAAGCCTTAGAGCGTTGGGTACTCCTTTTCCTCGAAAAGGGCTATGTGTCTGGCCTGAATTTTTTTGACGAGTATATCCAGTCATTTTGCCATGAGAAACCCTGGGCCACGCGGGAGATTGTATATTTACAGTGCAATTTCTATGGGGAAAATAGCCTGGGTACCTACGAAAAAAATGAACGGCTGGCCATTGAGGACCTGATGAGCCAGTTTAGAGCGCAGGGGTTTCCCTTTCAACTAGCGAGCGACGAAATGCGCGAATATAGCAGAACAGGTAATTTTCTTAAAGCTGATTCCTTGTTGCTGCTGAAATATGGGAAGCACTGGCGTATTCTCAGCGTCGATCTTTCGGTATTCTCACTTGGATCTACTGGAGAGGCTGTCGACCTGACCAGCGTCGAGAAAATACGACGTGTCCTGGCAGCTGAGTTACGCTATGTACGCTCAAAAAGTGTCTTTACCAATATGAGCATCGATACAGATGCTGAAACCGTGTCTCCAGAGATTCTATCCGGGCAGTTAGGGCATTACTTTACTGCGTTTAAACGAGAAGATAAAGAGTGTGCCAAGCTCATTCAAGCCGCCAGTTACGCTCATAGCTTTTATACTTTCCTTCTAAAGCAAGGCATCCTCACCGAAAATGACCAGGTTGTGTTTAACGTCGTCGGCTATACCGACCGTAACATCAACGCTATGTCGGTCAAAAAAGAGCATGTTCAACTGCTGGCAACCTGTGCCGAAATATACAAAGCGCAGCAAGCGGATCAGGACATTGCCGAAGCGCGTGGTCACGTCTTACACACCATCCAAAAGGCCGCGGCGAAAGGCTTTCTTGATGGGAGAAAGTTTATTACTGACCTTGTCCACTTGCTTGATCAAAGTGATGGCATGCACTGGCTCGATCATACTGAATCACTTGGCGGGTTTATCAACACGCGTACGGTGCTTGCTCAAGACCTCCTGGGAGCAGATCTACTCCAGAGGATGGACAAAACTGATTATCATGCAAAGAACATTTTAGATATACACGCGGCCCTGACGAAACGTGAACTTGCCAGCTCCACGCCATATCTCTTTTTGACCGGCAATCCTGGCATCGGAAAAACCACCGCTATTGTCAATTTTCTAAAAGCCCGAGCACAGCAAGGTGAAGGTTTCCTTTTCCTGTATGTGAGCCCGCGTAAGCAAGTTAACCTGGATATTATCAGAAAATTTCGGGAGGATACCGGACTTCCGCCCTGTGGTGATCTCTTCGCGCTAACCGCCAACTCTGTCATTATTCGCAATAACAATGCGAAACCGACTGTGCATTATTATTCAAACAAACGCCAGGATACGTTCCAAGAACAAGGAGTAAAATTTATTTTTGCCGAAGGTGCTGAGGCAGAACAACAGAAAACCAGTCAACGTCACCTCGAAGAAATTCAGGAAGGGTTGTTGATTGATCGGGGAGAACGGATTAGCGGCGTATTGGATAGCCTCTGCCGGGCGATCTATGCAACCCTGGATAAACCCCTGGCGAACGCTATTGTGGCAACAGTAGCTATTCAATCACTCAAACGCACTAAAAATGGCTCAAATACGCTACGGCATTTAGAGAAAATCTTTCAGGGGGCGTATAGCAAGCAGAGCGGAGTTATTCCGGGGAAAATGAGCAAAATTGGCCAGACCATTCGACATTTCTTTGTGATGATCGACGAGGTCACCGGCGATGAAAGTGGAGCAGAGTTTCTTGATGGTCTCCATACCTTTATGCACAACCATGAGCTGTTTGGCCCTACGCATGGTATCAATGCCAAGATTATCGTTGCTGACGCCTCCATTGTCGATCCAAAGATCATACAGCAACATCTCTCGGAAACCACCTATGAGCCAAATAAAATATATTTTCGCCGTGTTCCTGCTCAACACACGTGCCCACCTCTGTCTCTTGAGGAGTTTCGCTTTAAAAAGGATCAGGCCGTTGTCATCAACGCGAATGCGTATCCTGCCAGCAAGCTTCATGTTACCTATAAGATCGGGGTTGATGCACTGCAATACGACGAAGAGACCTTTGAAGAACGGAGCAAGGAGCTCCGCAATACCTTAGAAGACCGGATAGTTATAGATATTCTGGCGGTATTAGAGCAGCCGAATCCCCCCCAGATTCTTGTTTACATACAGGATAAACGGCGTCTTGCACTGCTTATCCAGGCTATCGGCAAGATACGTAATGGTGCATTCAAGCCAAACGAGGACTATTTAGAGATACATGCCAATATTTCCGAAACAGATAAAAAGGACATAGAAATTAATCAGAACAGGGTGAAGGTTGTGTTCATGACTGCATCGGCCAGCCGGGGGCTATCATTTAAGAAAGCCACGCATATCCTGGTCGATATTCCTCATTTTGAAATCGAGCAAAATCTGATGGAAATATTGCAAGTGATCTATCGTGGGCGAGGGGGCGATCTTGACCAGGAAGAGAAAAGCCTCACATTTTATCTTACCGATCGCGTGGTCTATACTGAGACTGCCGACCGGGAATTATCTATGCGTGAAAGTATGCTCCACTTGCTCAATGTACTGCTAATACTGAAAACCTCCATGATGACACGCATTGAAGGGAGCGGGAAGATTGGCATTAACCAGCGTTTCATGATGATTCCTATCGGCGGTAAGTCGGTTTTCGCGGCTGGAGAAACCTTTACCGGGCGCATTGGTAAGCTCATCAAGGAATTAGAATCGTTATCGCATCGCTATTGGGATGATAAACGCTTAGGGTATGTATCTGCCAGCCTGACACGTATCTTAGGCAACGCAAGAATTCGCCTTGTGCCTACCTCCACCCGGCAAAAACATGACGAGCGTGAGCAGGTAAGACAATCCTATCTTTCACTGATTCCCACCTTTTCCGAGGATTTTGCCGATGCAGCACGAAAAGGATTTCAGCATCTTTTAGAGTGGCCTCCACTTGAAAGAGGATATCTAACAGGAGGGATTTTAATTGTACCGATAAGTGAGTATTCCATGCAGGAACAATACTGGATGGAGATCGAAGATCTATTTGAGCAGAAGGAGACTGGCAAAGATCTACTGGCGAACATGTACGCTTTGAGTCGCGATCAACGCTATCATGAAAACGTGCAAATGGTCATGCGAGATGCGATAGCCTTCATCGAACAGCTCAAGAGGATGGCGAAGGAGAAAATCCCACACTATGAGCAGGAAAGCGACCATGCAGATCAGCATTATGCCGTGCCCTTTGTGACGTTTCTCGCCAGTGACACACTGCGGACGTATTTTAACGAGAAACAAGCATATGAGGAGCAGCAAGAGCATTCTTTCCGTTCCTTACTTGCCACATACGTTCGTACTCTTTACCCAGCAGATAGCCTGTTGCCCATTGGCAGTAGCTATGACGCGTTTCCATTTGTCGTGTTCCGCAGCCTCAACCTTGGCGAAGCTCGTCGCAAGATATTTACCGACAAATACCTGTTCATGTCCCACGAATTCAATATCCTCAATATGCTTCTCTCGAGCAAAGAGGTGGAAGAATAGGAGACAGAGAGCAATTCATAGCTCTGCAATCTATTTGTTCAACCTAGTACCCCTTCACTTGTTTCTTGAATCAGCTGATCGACCACGGCTTTCAGGTCACCTGTGCGCTGGTAGGTGGCCAACTGGCGGTCGGCACTTGATCCCTCTTGCAGGATGCGATAGGCATACTCCACTTCCTGGCGGCTGCCCAGTTCATCTATGATATCGCCGATGAACCACTCGATCAGTTCGCGGATCAGGTCGCGAGCAGGCAATTCTTCTTGCTTACCGAAGTCGATCAACTTGCCGTCCAGGCCGTAGCGCACGGCACGCCACTTGTTTTCCTCGATCAGGTCGTGAGGGTAGACGCGGAAAGTCATGTTGTCGCGGCGCAGCTTCCAGAGTTTCGCAACGATGGCCTGGAAAATGGCAGCTATACAAATCGCCTCGTCAACGCGGGTGCAGACGTCGCAGACACGGAATTCCAGAGTGGGGTAGGTATGGTTCGGGCGAACGTCCCACCAAATTTTGCTGCTATCGGGAATGGTGTTTGTGTTCACCAGTGTTTCTACAAGGTGCGAGTAATCCGCGTAGGACTGGAATATGCGGGGTATGCCGCTGCGGGGGAAGTTGCGGAAAATAATGCTGCGGTAGGATTTCAAGCCGGTGGTGCGGCCCATCCAGAAGGGCGAGCTGGTGGAAATGCACAAGATGTGAGGCAGCAGGTAACGAATGACGTTCATGGCATCGATGAGGAATTCGCGATCCTCAATCCCAACGTGAACATGAGTGCCGAAGATCAACATGCGCTGGGCCAGTTCCTGCATGTCCTGCTTTACACCCATATAGCGCTCCTGAGGGGTGATTTCCTGTGTCAACCAGGAGGAAAAGGGGTGGGTGCCGGCGGCGACGATCTTCAGGCCATTCTTCGCAGCCAGATCCATAATGGCGCGTCTCAGGCGCACCAACTCAACTCGTAGCTCTGCTGGGGTCTGGCATACGGAAGAACCTACCTCAACCATTGCCTGGTGTAGCTCTGGTTTGACCTGTTCAAGCAAGATTAGTTTGCCTTCTTCCAAGATCTCGGTAATATAGGACCGCAATTCTCGCGTCTGCGGGTCGATGATCTGGTATTCTTCCTCGATGCCAATGGTTAGCGATGGCGGTTTCATAATGATCTCTCCTTTTTAGCGTTTTTCGACGATAAATGTTGCCACGGCTGAGCCGGTGCCGGCTGAGACGTTTAAGAGTGCCTCGGATGAGAGGCGTGAGAGACAGCCGTCCACGTAGTCTCCGTAGAAAACGAGTGGGTTGGTGTCCAGCATCTGATCAACGAACGTCACGTGGCCATCTATCAGTAAGGGATACGGTTCAATGGGAATGGCGACTCGTTCCTGCACAATGTACGGCTCGGACAGCGCGGTGCGTATTGCCTCCTCCCAACTGCTGAAATCGGTCTGCCAGCCCAGCACAATTCCCTTGCCGCCGTACTCGTCGTTTGGTTTCAGTACGAGATTCTCACGGTGCTCCAGAATGAATGGTATCAAGTCAACTGTCTTGCCGTGGTGGCGAGCCTGGCGCTCCTCGACACGGCAGGTCCACGGAATATGGGCTTCGATGGCCTCCCGTTCAGCGGTGCTGAAGAGGCTGGCGTTGCGCTCATCGCACAGAACTGCCAGGCTGGCTTTTTTATGCAGGATTTTGCAGTTGAAGGGATTGACCATGCATACGGCCCCATCGCGTACAGCACGTACAACCGGGTGATCCATGCCGCCACGTTCTACCAGTTCGCTGACGAGGACGCGCTTATAAATGAGCGTGATGTGGAAATCTCCGGCAACAAGACGGCCATTCTTGTACTCCACCTCGCGCGGGTCGGTAATAATACATTCCAGTCCCTGCGACTTGAAGTATTCCGCGAAGAGCAGGAACTCGCTGTAGCTGGGTACTTCGCGCCAGTCGAGGATGGCGATGCGCGGCGCTTCGCGGCTGTGGCCCCATTGCAGGTAGGAATCCATCAGAACATGGAGCACGCTGTGGCGTGCTGGCAAGGAGCGAACTTCATATTGCCGTAGGAACTCGCGCATCACGGGCAGGCCGTAGGACACTTCTGTCAGGGCATCATTGTAGGCCGGGCTGGCGGGGGTATCGGCGTTGTACTCTGTCAGGCGCAGGCCTCCGCGCTCCGTGACAAAAAACGTATCCACGCGAGAGGTGGGACTGGGATCGCGGAAGCCAGGGGTGTGCTGTACAAGCTCCTCTTCCCAGTCGAGCAGACCGAATTGGGAGCGGAAGGCTGCATCTTCTATGGCGGTGTAATAGGCCTTGTCGAAGGCACGCAGCAGGATGTGCACCCGCGATTGGAGAAAGTGATACTGCTCTGGCGTCATAAAGCGGGGCCGTAGGACAATGCTGAGCGGTCGCCCGCCGAAGAAAAGCCCACGGCGGCGCTGTTGATCCTCCAATTGTGCATAAGACGCGCTGCCCAGTTCGTCGGTGAGGAGATCGTGATAGCGTTGAATGGCTTCTCGTAGTGACATGACCATACCTCCAAGAAAAATCTATGTGTTGGGGCCGATTATGCTGTTTAACTTTTTCATCTGGATAGTGGAAAATCCATCGAGGCCGATAAATCGGCGGTGGGCGCGATAAATCGGCCCCTACGGGTGTCCGTATTAATTTGTCAATCTGCATAATCGGCGCTAGGCGCGATAAATTGGGTTCACGATTAATTGGCCCCCTACGAGCCGACAACCGACTATGTAGTAGTTGAGGTCTCCTGTATCGGGTTATCATCAAAGCGATCCCGGTTAGCTGTCAGAAAGGTATCCCAGCGCAAATTGCGATGTTGGGGGCGCGGTTGCTTCGCGAGGCGGATAGCCATGTCGGCCATGTGCTTGACTACCCACTCGAAATAAAAAGGTGTCAGCGAGTAAATATCCATATCGGGAGCCGGGTTCATAAAATCGATGGCGTAGGGAATGCCGTTGCGAATGGCCCACTCGACGGAATTCATATCGTATCCAAGCGCGCGGACGAGTTTCAACGAATCCTCTACGACGCGAAGACCAAGCTCAGGGCTGAGATGATCGTGTTCAACATGATATTTGCGCTCATGGGGATCATACTTGATCGGCATCACATCATCCTGTCCCAGGCAGACACAGCGTACGTATTGTTCCCATTCAATGAATTCCTGAACGATGACCGTACGAATGCCAAACTGGTTATAATGGTGCAGTAGTTCATCTAAAGAATGGCAGATGAATACGTCCTTCCAACCTCCTCCAAGCGCGTCTTTGATGACGCAGGGGAGGCCGACATAGTCAATGACGCCTTGCCAGTCCAGCGGGTAGATGAGGTTACGCAGGCTCTCGGAGTGGTCGATGCCGGGAATGTAGTCTTTGTTTGGCAGGACCACCGTCTTCGGACTGGCGACTCCCAGCTTCGTGGCCAGGGCTGCCTCGAAGAACTTGTCGTCCGATGTCCACATGAAGGGATTGTTGATGACTGTTGCACCCTGAAGGACTGCATACTTGAGATAGAGGCGATAGTATGGTACCTCATGCGAGATACGATCAATGATCACCGTGTAGGGACATGGCTCGTCCATACGTGTGCTGCCTAACTTGACAAACTCGGCAACCACGTCCTCGTCACGGCTGTTCACTTCATTGATGAAGGAGGGTGGAAAGGACCATTCCCGTCCGACAAACAGGCCGATCTTAAGAGTCATATGCTTCTCCCCGGTCAATCGTGACCGCCGATGTACTTTTGGATCATCTGCTGCCAATAGGGCCAATCATGACCCCAACCATTCCAGATGCGAAAAGCATGCCAGATATCCTTACTCCAAAGGATGCTTGAAAGGCACTCATTATTTGAGTAGTTGGAGTCTTCGCGACCGATAACAATGATAATGTCTATATGTCGCAGCGCCTCCAGCCGTGCGGGGTCGAACTCGTTCTTCATGAAGTCGTTAGGGCTATTGAAATACACATTGTCGTCAGTGTAGCCGCCGGTGAAGGGTTTGATATCGTAGATGCCGCTCATGCCTATCACGCGGTCAACCAGGTACGGGTAGCGAAAGGCGAAATTGACGGCGTGATACGCTCCAAAGCTTGTACCTGTAGTGATCAGGAAAGGGTTAGAGTTATGCTGGGAGGTAAACGGTAGGACTTCATTCAGGATATAGCGGTCATACTGGATGTGTCGCCACGCTCGTTCAGCCGGTGGCCGCCCTTTGTCATACCAGCTTTCGCCGTCCACACTATCCACACAAAATAACTGAAGCCCGCCGTTTTCAAGCTGATGGCCAAGCGCGGCGATCATGCCCGTATCTTCCCACTGGAAGAAACGGCCCATCGACGTAGGATAAACCAGGACTCGAGCACCGGCATGGCCAAAGACCAACAACTCCATGTCTCGCTCAAGGGAAGGACTATACCAACGATGATACTTACGATTCATTCTATTACACACTCACATTTAGCACTAGACGAGCCGATTCGCTCCATTGCTGAAGCGCATTAACTGCATATCCGTCACTTGATCACCCGACTACGAGTGACCAGGGAGAATAGTCAGGATTACAGTGACAATGGGTAAGTCAGCCCAGGTGTCAAGCAAAATCGTATCACGCAGGTTGTAAGCATGTCAAACGTTGAGCTTGCAGGCCCACTGCAGGGGCGACCACATTTGAACGTATAGTCATGTGCTATTGCTATTTTACTAGTATTCAGGCATAATGGCGGGGCAAATATGGTGAGGAGGGTCAAGAATTATGTTGGCAAAGGTGCAAAGCTGTG
>WNGJ01004656.1_pt1 | contig 14305 bp, 13 predicted proteins | sample 5400611 | NCBI WGS metagenome assembly WNGJ01 (sample SAMN13153375, study PRJNA577476) | soil metagenome | isolation source: 40 cm soil or saprolite under Garry oak tree replicate 1 | place: USA:California | collected 2016-06-15 | reverse complement strand
CAGCCTTGGGCGCAAAAACAGGCATGGAGAAAGGATGCGGCGGCGAGTCCTGGGCTTCTAGTCGGGGCGGCGAGATTCGAACTCGCGCCCTCTGCCTCCCAAAGGCAGCGCTCTAACCAGGCTGAGCTACGCCCCGTCTTGGCTCTGAGCGTACCGCATGGCAATTCGCGCACACGAGCTCACACTTGGCGTGGCTCCTACGGGCGTGGCTTCCTACGACCACAACGCCCGCATAACTTCACGGCCCCATCCTGGTTGTCGCGTAGGACAACAGAGCCGCTCTGGCGATGTCTAACCGCAGACCTCGGCGCTGTGCGAAACGATTTCCTCGCACGGAGCGCACATCGCCTCGCCGCTCGTGACATTTGGTGCGTGCTGCCAGCCGACGGGCCTGATAAAAAGGCGCGCTTGGATGCGTCGGGGGGCATTATCCGTTTGCGTGCTCGTGCTGTTGCTCGTCGGGGCGATACCAGAGGCGGCGGCGCTCGGACTGACCGGGAGCACCGGCGCATCGACGGCGCGGGAGAGCGCACTGGTCGCCGCCGTCAACTCGGTGCGCACCCTCCACCTACTGCCGAAGCTGCGAGTCGATCTCCGGCTGACGCGCGCCGCGCGGTTCCATTCGCGGGACATGCTGCTCCATAACTACTTCGGCCACGGCAACTTGAGTGCACGTATGGCTCGGTTCCACGTTCGCGGACGTCTCTTCGAGGAGAACCTTGCTTATTCGAGCGGCGTCATGTCGGCGAACACGACGGTCGCGGACTGGCTCGCGAGCCCGGAACACCGCACGATCCTGCTCGACCCGACGCTGCGCCGAATCGGCGTCGCCGCTCCAATCGGCGCCTTCGGCGGCTTCGCGAGGGCGACGATGGTCACCGCCGACTTTGCCAGGTAGTTAGTCGCGGGTCAGTCCCGCTCAAGCAGTTCGCGCACTTCGGCGAACTTCTCGCGCCGCAGGTCGTCTCGCTCGCCGCTCTCGACGCGGCGTACGAGGTCCTCGACGAGCGGCGCCAACTCGACCGGGTTGAACGGCTTCGTCACGTAGTCGACGCCGCCGAGATCGATTCCCTTGGCCCGGTCCCTGATCTCCGCGCGCGCGGTCAGAAAGATGATCGGGATGCCGCTCGTGGACTCGTCGCCGAGCAGCTCCTCGGCGACTTCCCACCCGCTCCGCCCCGGCATCATCACGTCGAGCAGGACGACGTCGGGAAGCTCGGCGCGCGCGAGCTCGAGCCCTTGGTCGCCGTCCGAGGCTTCGAGCACGGTCATCCCCTCGGCCTCGAGGTTGACGCGGCAAAGCAGCCGGATCGGAGCCTCGTCGTCGACGACGAGCACGGTCGTCATGCGGTCTCCCGGCCGCTGAGCGCGGCCTGAGGCGCAAGCGGCAGCTCGAAGGCGAAGCTCGACCCCGCGCCCTCGCGCGAGTCGACCCACATCCGCCCGCCCATTGCCGAGACGAGGCCGTGGGCTATGAAGAGCCCGAGCCCCGTCCCGGTCGTCGAAGGATCGCGTGCCATTGATTCGCCACGGTAGAACTTCGTGAAGATCCGCCGCTGCTCCTCTTCCGGGATTCCGATCCCCTCGTCGACGACTCTGACTTCGACGACCTCGTCGTTGGCGCGCGCGGCCACCGTCACACGACCGCCGTCGGGGGAGAACTTGACCGCGTTGTCGACCAGGTTCGCGAGGATCTGCCTCAGCTTGTCGCCGTCGGCTTCGGCGTCGAGCGGCTCCTCAGGCAGGTCGACGACGAAGTCGTGGCCGTTGGCGGCCGGCGCCTGCGCGGCTATTTGAACAACGTCCGAAACCACGGCCCTGACATCGGTTGGTGCGAGGTTGACCTGTAGGTCGCCGGTGTCGAGCCGCGCGACGTTGAGGAGCTGGTCGACGATCGTCGTCAGCCGGTCGGACTCGGAGGCGATGTAGCCGAGGAACGTCCGGCGCTCCTCCTCGCCGAACAGCACGTCCTGGCGGAGCAGCGTCTCGGCGAACCCGTAGATCGAGGTCAGCGGCGTTCGCAGCTCGTGCGACACGGCCGTCACGAAGTCGGACTTCATCTGCTCGACGACCCGCTCGGCCGAGATGTCCCGGAACGCGAAGATCCGCCCGGCGACGGCGCCGGCCGGGTCACGCATGATCGCCTCGGTCAACGAAAGCCACACGTCGTCGCCACCACGGCGGATCGCGAGGAGCCGGTCTCCACCCGCGTCCGCGCTGGTTTCATCGCCGGACGCGAGCGTCCTCTGGAGGACCTGTTCGGTAGAGCGGCCGATCGCATCCGAGACTCGGACGCCGGTGATGCGCTCTGCCGCCTCGTTCCAGAGCACGACGCTGCCCTCGCGATCGACGGCCACGATCCCGTCGGCGATGTTTGCGAGGATGGCGACGCTCCGCTCCTTCTCGAGCGCGACGCGCTGGTACAGCTCCGCGCTCGCGAGCGCGGCCGAGGCGTTGGCGGCCAGCGCCGCGAGCGCCTCGACCTCCTCGGGCTGCCAGCTGCGCGGCCGCTGCGCGTAGACGGACAGGACCCCCTGCATGCCTCCCTCGGAGCCGACGAGCGGGACGGCAAGGAAGGCGCGGTAGCCGGCGGCCAGTGCCGGGTCCGCGGCGCCGGGCCCCTCGCCTTCGACATCGCCGATCGCGACCGGTGCGCGCGTCTGGATCGCGTCGGCCGCCGCCCAGCCGGTAGCGGGAGAACGCGAGTCGAGCAGGCCGTCGGGCAGCTCCCCGCCCGTCGCACTGACGACGAGCTCGTCGTCCTCGAGGAGCCGGACGACGGCGGCGTCGGCGCCGAGCAATGCAGGCGCCTGAGCAACGATCTCGTCGAGGACCGCCGCCGGATCGAGCTCGGTCGCGAGCAGCGTGCCCGTGCGGGCAAGTTGCTGCGCGAGCCCGCGTGCGCGCCGCTCGCTCTCGTAGAGCTCGCTCCGCTCCAGTGCGCCGCGTGCGGTTCCCGCGAGATTGCGGGCCAGCTCGAGGTCGTAGTCGCTGAAGCGGCGCGGGTCCTCGAAGAAGACCACGACCAGGCCGTCGCGGCCCTCCGGCGCCTGTACCGGCACCGCGAGCAGGGAGCCGTACCCGGCTGACGCTGCGACCTCACGCCAGTCGGAGTCGAACCGGTCGTCCTCGGACAGCGCCGACGCCGCGATCACCGTGCGGTTCCGTGCACACGTTGCCAGCGGCTCGGCGGCTCCGCCGGCGGCCCGCTGAACCAGAGCCGCGAGCTCGTTCGGTAGCCCGTGGCCGGCAGCGAGCTCGAAGGCTTCCTCCTTCGGCATCAGCAGCGCCGAAGAGTTGCCGCCGAGGGCCTCGGCCGCGGCCCGCGCGACCGCGCGCAGCGTCTCGGCCTGGGAAATCGGCACCGCCAGCAGGGATGCGATGTCGTAGAACGCGCGCTGGATTCTCGCCTGCCGCGAACGCTCTTCGAAGCTTTCGGCATTGCGAAGCGCAAGCGCCGCCAGCGTCGCGAACGCCTCCAGCAACTCGGCATCGGAGCTAGTGAGGGTGCGATCCGTTTCGTGCGTGCCCACCCCGAGGACGCCGCGAATCTGATCCGACCACATCATCGGGGCCACGATCGCGCTCGCGTAGCCGCGGTATGCAGGATGCGGAACCGAGTCCGGAAGTTCACCGTAATCGTCCGAGAGAGCCGGCGCGCGCTGCCGGATCGCCCGCCCTGCCAGACCCTGGTCGGACGAGAACTCGAAGCCGACGAGCTCCGGCTCAAGCCCGTGCACAGCGGCGCAGCGCAGCGTTCCGCGCTCGCGGTCGAGCAGGTAGCAGTCGGCCGCCTCGCACCCGAGCAGCCGGGCAACCTCGTCGACGAGCCGTTGGAGGACGGCCTCGAGCTCGAGCTCGCTGGTGACGACCTGCGCCGCGCGCAGGAGCGCCGTTTGCTCCAGCAGACGCTGCCGGTTCTCTTCGAGCAGCCGTGCCGAGTTGATCGCGAGCGCGAGCTCGCGCGCGACCGACTCGATGAGGGCGACCTCGCCGTCCGACCACGGGCCCGCCGTGGCTCGATGAAGACCCAAAACGCCGATCGACCGGTCGAAGGCGATCATCGGCGTCGCAACCAGCGACATCGTTCCGAGCCGGCGCAGTGTCTCTGTCGTCCCGAGTGCAGGATCCTCGAGCTCGGGAGCGTCGTCGATGTCCGAGACGACGACCGTCCTCCGCTTCAGCCCCGCGAGATTCGCGGCGGGGAGATTCTGGGTCTGCGGCCCAATCGGTTGCAGGCCGGCGGCGAACCACTCCGCGGCGAGCCGCTGCGGCTCCCCAGGCTGTCCGAAGCGGATGAAGCAGCGGGAGGCGTGGAGCGCCCGCCCGATCTCCGTGACCGCGATTCGCGTCCCGTCGGCGAGCCCTTCAACCGATCGCACCCGGCGCGAGATGTCGCCGACGAGGCGCTCGCGCGCGAGCGCCTCGTCGAGTTCGCCGGCCGATCGCGTCCGCTCGAGCGCGAGCGCGGCCTCGGCGGCCAGCGACTGCATCAGCGTCACCTCCTCGCTCGAGAACGCGCGCTTCGCCGACGTCGGCGCGGCGACGAGTACGCCGATGATCCGCTCCGCGAGGATCAGCGGCACGAAGGCGCCGCTCTTGGCGCCGACCGCTTCGACGAGGCGCGGACTGACGAGGGGCGAGGCAGAGCAGTCGAAGACGACCACCGGCGCGGCCTGGAAGTACGCGCTCGCGATTCCGGAAGGCTCGTTGCGAAGATCGATCCGGACGTCGCGCCACCAGGTGACGTCGGCGCCGGCGTCTCGCGCGAGCAAGCCCCTGGCCTCTTCGGCTTCGCCGTCGATCAGCGCCAGCGCGGTGAACTCGATTCCGAGCACGGATCCGACTTCGTCGAGCAGGACCCGGCCCGCGGTCTCCGGATCAGTCGTCCGGGCCAGCGCGTCCGAGATTGCGGCGACCGCCTCGAGCTCTCGCCCACGGACCGAGACGAGCTGCTCGGCCTCACGTGCGCGCGGTCCGCCGGAGAGCAACTCGCCGCGCTCACCCCAGCGAGTGAGGAAGACGACCGCCGGGAGGAGCGTGATCAGGGTCGCCGCCAAAGCCAACCAGAGGTGGCCGCCGATCGCGTTCCGGCTGTCGAGGACGGCGGCACCGAGGATCGCCGCCGGGATCCCGAGACACGGAAACATCAGCCCTAGCGCGAGGTCGTTAGCCGTCAGGCCGGCGCGGTCGCGCCAGAGCCTCGGTGCGACTGCCACGGCAACGCCAAGGTAAGCCGCAGCCACCGCAAACAGCGGCACTGCGTTGAACAAAACCGCCTTCGTCTCCTCACTCACTGGGCCCTGGGGATGATAGGAGTCGCAAACAGACGCGTCGAGCGGGCTGCAATCGCACGAACGTGTCCCGCGTCCCCGTTTCAAAAGATAGGCCGGTCGGCCTATTGGCAAGGGGACCCACCCGCGCTAGCGTCTCTGCCACTGGGCGATGCGCACCGTTGGGCGGCATTTGGCTATGCCTGCGGTGAGCAATTGAGAGGGTCCGCCGCCACGACCCCCCGAGCGGCGGGCCTCTCTCTTTCTTGTTTTGTTTCTTTGGGAGCTCCACGCACTTGGCGTCTGTGGCCGGGTTTAGAGGCCGCGCCGCACAGGTCGGCGCGGCCTCTTACGCTCCAGCGTCGCAAGCGACGCCTCTGGGGGTTTTGGTTGCGGAGGGACGAGGCTCAGATGTTTCGTGCCGTTTAGCGGGTTGATGTTTCTGTTAAGGCGGCGGGTTTTCGCCCGTAGCGCCGCTACATTGGCACCGTGGTCAAGCGGGTCTTGCTCGCGGCGCCGCGAGGATATTGCGCAGGCGTCGAGCGAGCGGTGGAGACCGTCGAGCGCGCGCTTGCGCAAAACGGGCCTCCCGTCTACGTCAGAAAGCAGATCGTGCACAACTCGCACGTCGTCGACGAGCTTCGTGAACGTGGAGCCGTTTTCGTCGGCAGCGTCGAGGAGGTCCCGGAGGGCGGCCTCGTCGTCTTCTCGGCGCACGGGATCGCTCCCACGGTTCGCGCCGGCGCCGCGGCGCGCGCGCTGCGAACGATCGACGCCACGTGTCCGCTCGTGACGAAGGTCCACGCGGAGGCAAAGCGGTACGCCGCCGAGGGCTACACGGTCGTCCTCGTCGGTCATGCGGGTCACGAGGAGGTCGAGGGAACCATGGGCGAGGCGCCGGACTCGATCGTGCTCGTCGAATCCATGGCCGACGCAGAGCAGCTCGAGGTCGCGGATCCGGACCGTGTCGCCTACGTCACACAGACGACGCTGTCCGTCGACGAGACGCGCGAGATCGTCGCCGTCCTCCACCGCCGCTTCCCGAGCCTGCACGGGCCGGAGAAGGACGACATCTGCTACGCGACCACGAACCGCCAGCAGGCGGTCAAGGAGCTCCTCCGACACGTGCAGCTGCTGCTCGTGCTCGGCTCGCCGAACAGCTCGAACTCCCAGCGCCTCGTCGAGGTCGCGAGGACGGGCGGCGTGCCCGCGCACCTGATCGAGAGCAAGCGCGAGCTCGACGAACGCTGGCTCGAAGGCGTCGAGACGCTCGGCGTGACCTCAGGCGCCTCGGCACCCGAGGTGCTCGTCGAGGACCTCTGCAACTGGTTCCGCGGCCGCGGAGTCGCCGAGATCCGCGAGCTCTCGCCGGCGGAGGAGAACGTCGTCTTCAAGCTGCCGGCCGAGCTCCGAAGATCAGCAGCCTGAGCTGATGGTTTCAGAATCGCCGCTCGAGTCCACCGAGCACGGACTCGTCCCCAAGGGCCAGGGCTGGTTCGTCCTCAACGCCCGCGAGGCACGGTGGACCAACCGCAAAGGCCGCGGCTTCTCCTGTGCGTTCGAAGGCGAGCGCGAGGCCAACTTCTCGCAGCTCGGGATCAATCTGAGAATTCTGGCGCCCGGCGAGCCGATGGCTATGTACCACCGCGAGAACGATCAGGAGGACTTCCTCGTGCTCGCCGGGGAGGCGCTGCTGATCGTCGAAGTCGAGGAGCGACCGCTGCGGCAGTGGGACTTCGTGCACTGCCCGCCCGGCACGAACCACGTGATTCTGGGCGCCGGGGACTCGTCTAGCGTCGTGCTGGCAGTCGGCGCCCGGGAACACTCGACCGGCCCGGACTGGGGCGCCTACACCGTCGCTGAAGCCGCCCTGCGCCACGGCGCCGGCGTCGAGCAGGAAACGACCGATTGGGAGCAGGCGTACGCACGATTCCCCGCGCGCGAACGAACCAGTTACCGCGAAGAGTGGCTCGGTTAGGCCGCGGCGACCGTGACGGCGGCGGCCTCGGTCGCGTCCGCGATCTCGCGGACGACTTCGACGATGTCTCGGTTCGCGTTGAACGTCCGCCGCTGGCGGTCGGCGCCGTTGCCGCGCGCCAGGATCTCGCGGATTCCCTCCAGCTCCCGCTCTGAGCCGAGCTCGCGGGCGTGCGGCTCGATGTCCCGCAGGGTGCGGCGGACGAGCTGGGCGACCGGAACCCGGTTGCGCCGGCCGGTCGCGAGATCCATCACCGGCGCCTCGAGTCCGTAGCGGGCGGCGAGCCACTTGTTCTCGGTCGTCAGGATCCGGTGGTAGGACGGGATCTCGTCACCGCGCTCGTACCGCTCGCAGTAGTGCTTGACGAGCGCCTGGCAGTACGCCGCCAGCGCGACCGCGTCCTCGACCCGGGTGACCGCGTCGCAGACCCGAATCTCGACGGTGCCGAGGCGCGGATGCAAGCGGATGTCCCACCAGATGTGCGTGTAGTCCGCGATGCAGCCCGTCTTCTCGAGCTGGCCGACCACCTCTGCGTAGTCGGCGTAGTCCTTGAAGCGCGGCGGGGGCCCAGAGCGCGGGAAGGCGGCGAAGACGGTCTGCCTGCTCGACGAGAGCCCCGTCGCCTCGCCGCGCCAGAACGGGGACGACGCAGAGAGCGCGAGCAGCGAGGAGATGTGCGCGAGCAGGCCGTTGACGACCTGGATCGCTTTCTCGGGATCGTCGACCGCGACGTGGATGTGGAGCCCGAAGATCAGCTCGCGCCGCGCCACGTACTGCATCTGGTCGATCAGGTGCCGGTAGCGGTCGCGCGCCGTGATCCGCTGCCGTTCGAAGAGGCTGAAGGGATGCGTCCCCGCCGAGCCGACGCGCAGCTTGTCCTCGCTCGCGATTCCTGCCACGTACGCACGCAGGCGCCGGAGCTCGTGGTCGATGTCGCCGGCGGTGCGGCAGACGGGCGTCGCAATCTCCAGCACCGATTGCATCAGCTCTGGATTGATGTGCATTTCGAGTTCGTGCCCGGAGATCGCGGCCAGGACGGTGTCGATGTGCTGGACGAGGTCGAAGCTCTCCCCGTCGAGCAGCATGTACTCCTCCTCGACGCCGAGCGTGTACGGCTCGCTCTGGCCGAACACGTGGTCGAGGACGCTCCCTCCCGGCGCGAAGCTCTTGCCGGTGATCGTCGCCGGATAGATCTGCTTCATCGCCGCAAGTATCTCCTCTTTTGCGGCGGTTTTCAGCCCGCTGGGGCGATGGCGTCCGCTTCGATCTCGACGAGGAACCGCGGGTCGAGCAGTCCCGTGATCACGAGCATCGCGCTCGCGGGCCGAATCTCGCCGAAGACCTCGCCGTGCGCGCGGCCGATCTCCTCCCAGTCGTCGGCCGAGGTGATGTAGACGCGGGTGCGAACGACGTGCTCGGGGCGGGCGCCCAGTTGCGCGAGCGCGTCGAGGATGATCTCGAGGCACCGTCGCGCCTGGGCATACGCCCCGGTCGGCGGAGGCGCGCCGTCCGGCATGACGGCGGCCGTTCCGGAAACGTGAATCTGGTCGCCGACCCGAACGGCGCGGGAGTAACCGACGGTCGGCGCGAACAGCGAGTCGGCTGGGACGAGGCGGCGCTCCATTAAGAGCCCCTTTCACAATGAAGCGCTGAGCCGCCGGGCCGCGCTGGACGGCCCCTGGCAGCGTCCTCAGTCGCGCCCGTATCTACTCGATACGAACGCTCCCTGCGTCCTTGCCAGGAACCGACCATCGCACCCCGGCGACGAGGCCCCATTGCGAAAGGGACTCTAAGGCTAGTATCGCCGCGCGTGGAGGCGCTGCGGCAGGTCGAGGAGTGGCCCGTCGGCGAGGCGGCTGTGGGCGTTACCGGTGCGAACGCTGAAGCGGGCGCGATCGGCGACAGGGCTGCAACGTTTCCCTGGGCCTCCGTCACGAAGCTCCTGACGGCGCTTGCCACGCTCGTGGCGGCCGAGGAAGGCGTGGTCGAGCTTGACGAGCCGGCGGGGCCACCGGGCTCGACCGTCCGCCACCTGCTCGCGCACGCATCAGGGCTGCCGCCGGAGGGGGAGATCCCTATCGCGCAGCCCGGCACGAGGCGGATCTACTCGAACGCCGGCTTCGAGGTGCTTGCGAGGGCGGTCGGCGGCCGGGCGGAGATGCCTTTCTCCGACTACCTGCGCCTGGCCGTGCTCGAGCCGCTCGGCCTGTCGGCCTCGCTCGACGGCTCGCCCGCCTCCGGCGTCAGCGGCACGCTCGACGACCTGCTCGCGCTCGGGCGCGAACTGCTGGCGCCGAGGCTGATCGCGCCGGAGACCCTGACGGAAGCGACCGAGGTCGCCTTCCCCGGCCTCACCGGCGTGCTGCCCGGCTTCGGTCGCGTGGACCCGAACGACTGGGGACTCGGTTTCGAGCTTCGCGACGACAAGCGGCCACACTGGACCGGCGAGCGGAACTCGCCGGGGACGTTCGGCCACTTCGGGCAGAGCGGCGGCTTCCTCTGGGTCGACCCGGTCGCGGGACTTGCCTGCGCCTGTCTCTCGGACGGAGGCTTCGGCGACTGGGCCAAGGAGACCTGGCCGCGGCTTTCCGATGCGGTGCTCGAGGAAGCGGCGCACGGGTCGGCACCTTGACGTAGCCTGGGTTGAGGTGCGCCTCGCGTTCCTCCTGATGGTCGTGGCGCTTGCCTCAGCGGCCTGTTCTTCGTCTCGGCTCGCCGCGCCGACGCGGACTGCCGAGCCCGCGAAGCCCCGGGCGCGACAGCCTGCCAAGGGCCCGGCGCAGCGCGCACTGGGGTTGCCCCCGGTCGCGAAGGGTCCGGTGCCGGGCTACGTACTGGTCGCCGACCGCAACAACAACCGCATCTTGATCGTCTCGCCCTCGAAGCGCGTGGTCTGGGCGCGCCGTGGCCTGCGCGGTCCCGACGACGCCTTCTTCACGCCGGGTTTCCGCTCGATCCTCACCAACGAGGAGTTCAACGACACCTTGACCGAGGTCGCGCTCCGGGGAAAGCAGCAGATCTGGACCTACGGCCACGCCGGCGTCGCCGGCTCGAGCCCCGGCTACCTGCACGCGCCCGACGACGCCTACCGCCTCCCGAACGGGAACACGACCGTCGCCGACATCCAGAATTGCCGCATCGTCGAGCTGCGGCCAGGTAAGCGTGTCGCGCGAATCCTGGGCGGCAGCTGCTCCCACAATCCGCCCGCCGGCTTCTCGAGCCCGAACGGCGACACGCCGCTGCCGGGCGGCGGCCTGCTCGTGACCGAAATCGGCGGCTGGATCGACCGGCTCGCGGCCAACGGCAGGCTGCTCTGGTCGGTGCGCTCGCCCGTCGCGTACCCCTCCGACGCCCAGCTGCTGAAGGACGGGCGAATCCTCGTCGCGAGCTTCGTCAATCCCGGCCGGATCGTGATCATGAGGCGTGACGGGACGGTCACCTGGTCGTTCGGCGCGGCGAGCGGCCCGAACGAGCTCGACAAGCCGTCGCTGGCGGTCATGTGGCCGAACGGGCTGATCGCCGCCAACGACGACTACAACCACCGCGTGATCGTGATCGACCCGCGGACGAAGCGGATCGTCTGGCAGTACGGGCATACCGGGGTGGCGGGAACGAGGCTCGGATACCTCAACAAGCCGGACGGGATCGACCTGCTGCCATCGGCAATCGCGACCGGCAAGCAACCCACCCTGGCACCGAAGGCGACGGCGAAGCCGAAGGCGCGCCCGCAGCCGGCTGCTGCGTTGAGCGTCCGCAGGGTCGGCTCCCTGCCAGTCCCGACCTCCCGCATCGCGGCGGTCGGCCTGCCCGGCGGGAAGCTGCTCGCTCTCGGCGGTCTCGCAGGCGGGACCTCGACGTCCACGATCCTCGCGGGGACGCCGTCCGCGCTCCGGCTAGTCGGGCACCTGCCTGTGCCGACACATGACGCCGCCGCGGCCCTCGTAAACGGGTCGGCCTATCTCTTCGGCGGCGGCGAAGCGGTCTCGACCGACACCGTCGTGCGGGTCAACCCGGCGACCGGCGCCGCCAGGCGCGCCGGCTCGCTCGGCGAGCCGCTCTCCGACCTCGGCGCCGCGGTCGTTCGCAGGCAAGCCTTCATCGTCGGTGGCTACACGGGCGCCAAGTACGCGACAGGGGTGCTTCGGTTCCGCCCTGGCGGGACGCCGCGACTCGTCACCCGGCTCCCGGTGGGCCTGCGCTACGCGGCGGTCGCCGCCCAGGGTGGAACCATCTACGTCGCCGGTGGACTCAGCCCGAGCGGGGAGACGCATGCGGTCTTCGCAGTCGATCCGGCAGCGCGCTCCGTGCGCCGGATCGCGACGCTGCCGGTCGCCGTCGCCCACGCCGCGCTTGCGTCGCTGCATGGCTCGCTGTACCTGCTCGGCGGCCGCAACGCCTCAGGCGCCGCGCTCGCAAGCGTGCTGCGGATCGACCCGACGACCGGCAAGGTCACTCGGGCCGGCCGTCTCCCCCGCGCGCTCGAGGATCCCGCCGCCGTGACGCTCGGGGACGCGATCGTCGTCCTCGGCGGCGCCGGTTCGAGCGCCGTGCTCTCCCTCAGTCCGAAAACAGCGGCCGGATGAACTCGTCGAACGTCTCGCGGTCGCAGCTCGCGACCGTCGCCTGCGTCAGCGCCCGCACGGAGGCCGTCCGCGGCACGTCCATGGTCAGCGCGACCTCGCCGAAGTAGTCGCCGGGGCGCAGCACCCTTCGAGGGCCGAGCGAAGCCTGGCTGACCGTGAACATCCCGGTCAGGACGACGTAGAAGCGGTCGCCGTCCTCTCCCTCCTCGACCACAGCACCGCCGGCGGGAACCTGCTCGCGGCGCATCCTCTGAGCGAGCCGGACGAGCGTCTCGCCCGGGAGCTCGGCAAGCAGCCCGATCCGCTGGAGCTCGGCGAGGCCTGCCGGAACGAATCTTGGACTCATGCTGTATGTACACCTACAGGATGGGCGAGCTCGACGGGTGGAGACTCTGTCCGCGCTGCGGCGCCGAGCTTGCGGGCGATGCGACGCGCCTCGCGTGCGATGACTGCGGCTTCATCGTCTACGCGAGCTCGAAGCCGACGGCCGGGGCGCTCTGCGTCGACGACGGACATGTCTTGCTGGCTCGCAGGGCGCACCCTCCGTTCGAGGGCTTCTGGGACATCCCCGGTGGTTTCCTCGACGAAGGCGAGGACCCGCTCGACGGGCTGCGCCGGGAGTTGAGGGAGGAGACGGGGCTCGAGGTCGAGCCGGAGCGTTTCCTCGGGATCTGGATCGACCGCTACGGCGGCGACTCGACCGCAGAGGCGACTCTGAACCTGTACTGGACCGCGCGAGTTGTCGGCGGCGAGGCGGCGCCGGCCGACGACGTCTCCGAACTCCGCTGGTTCGACCGCGACGAGCTGCCTGCGCACGAAGAGCTTGCGTTCCAGAACGTCCGCCTCGTGCTGGCGGCATGGCGGAGCGAGCAGACGTAGGGACACTTGTTCTGCGGAAATCGGGCCGAGGCAGGGTCCGAATTCATAGGCCCTATGGACTGGCAATTTAGGCCTTTCGGCTCATGTGATTCACCCGTTACCGGGCCGATCATTCGTTCATGAGTGATCGCGGCTTTCACCGGATCGAAGCGGACCTCGAGGACAGCTGGCTGGAGGACTGGGCCGGCGTCGGGATTGCGGAGCTTGAGGCGTACCTCGCCAAGCACGCCGCGTTTCTCCTGTACCTCGAAGACGCGAAGCACTAGCCCCGGCGAATAAGGGCGCCGGCCGCGGGAAACTCCCCCCGCGGTGAAGCTCACCTACCTGTTTCGCGCCAAAGGGAGAAGCCGCGGCTTAGGCCGCAGCCCCGTTCTCGGCCAGGCCAAGTGACTTCTCGAGGGCGCTCTTCGGCTGGGCGCCGATCGCCGCCGCGGCGGGCTCGCCTTCGCGGAAGAGGATGATCGTCGGGATCGAGACGATTCCGTACTTCTGAGCGAGCGATGGCTCTTCGTCGATGTTCACCTTGACGAGCTTCAGGTCGCTCTCGCGCTCTTCGACGATCTTGTCGAGCACGGGCGAGACCGCGTGGCACGGCCCGCACCACTCGGCCCAGAAGTCCACGATCACGGGCTTATCGCTCTGGAGGACCTCCTGCTCGAAGCTCGATTCGGTTACAGCAGTGCTCATTTTCAAATGTTCCTTTCCTCTGTCGTTGTTGGTTGAAACGCCCGTGGTGGAGTCGTTGTTCCCGCGCCTAGACTGGAGGGATGGAGCAGATCTTCAGGCCGCTGCCGCCCGTTCCCGACCATCCTCGGCTCGAGGAGGAGATTCTGCAGTGGTGGGAGGACGAACAAGTATTCCAGCAGCTGCGGGAACAAAACCGCGGCGGGCCGAAGTGGTCGTTCATCGACGGGCCGGTCACCGCGAACAAGACGCTCGGCGTGCACACGGCGTGGGGCCGGACGCTCAAGGACGTCTTCCAGCGATACAAGGCGCTGCGCGGCTTCGAGCAGCGCTACCAGAACGGATTCGATTGCCAGGGCCTGTGGATCGAGGTCGGTGTGGAGCGGCAGCTCGGTCTCAACTCGAAGCGCGAGATCGAGGAGTACGGGCTCGAGAAATTCGCGGCGAAGTGCCGTGACGTCGTCGTCTGGTCGTCCGAGCAGCTGACGCGTGGTTGCAAGCGCCTCGGGCAATGGATGGACTGGGGCAACGACTACTTCACCTTCAGCGACACGAACATCGAGTACATCTGGAAGTTCCTGAAGGTGGTCGACGAGAAAGGGTGGCTCTACCTCGGCCATCGCGCGACCGAGTGGTGCCCGAGATGCGGGACTTCGATCTCCCAACACGAGCTGACGGGAAGCTATGTAGACCGAGCGGACCCCTCGCTCTTCGTTCGCCTGCCGCTCCTCGACCGCCCCGGAGAGTCGCTGGTGATCTGGACGACGACGCCGTGGACGCTGCCCGCGAACGTGGCGGCGGCGGTCAACCCGGACGCGGAGTACGGCCGCCGTCTGAACGGCGAGTGGGTTGCGGCGCCCCGCTATCCGGACGAGCAGTTCGACGAACGACTGCGAGGTTCGAAGCTT
>WNGJ01004655.1_pt1 | contig 14305 bp, 10 predicted proteins | sample 5400611 | NCBI WGS metagenome assembly WNGJ01 (sample SAMN13153375, study PRJNA577476) | soil metagenome | isolation source: 40 cm soil or saprolite under Garry oak tree replicate 1 | place: USA:California | collected 2016-06-15 | reverse complement strand
CCGTCCTCGGTATGTTCGCCGACCCCGAGGGTCACGTCATCGGGGTGACCGAGCTCTAGGCTTCCGTTCAGCTGGCGTTCGGGAGGGAGCCGGCTTCCTCCCGAAGGCGTCATCTCAGGAGAACCTGCGCTCGACGGGGACGGCCGTTGTAGGCGGAGCTCATCGACGCCGCATACGCGCCCGCGTCGCGGATGGCGACGAGGTCGCCCCGCCTGAGCGGTGGCAGCGAGTGGACGCCCAGCGTGTCGGTCGACTCGCAGATCGGGCCGTCGACGCGCGTCGGTTCGAACCCCGGACGTAGCGACGCGGCCGGGCCTGCGTCGTCCACGGGCTCGCCGCGCGAGGTGAGCGCCACGACCGGATGCACGGCGCCGTAGAGAGCCGGTCGGACCAGCTCGGCCATGCCGGCGTCGATCACGGCCAGCCGAGCGCCGCGATCGCGAACGTGGAGGACACGCGCGACGATCCAGCCCGCCCGAGCCACCAGGAAGCGGCCGGGCTCGACCGCCAGGCGAAGGGGTCGACGGTCGGCCGGGACGGTCTCGAGAAGTGCCGGTATTTCGCGTGCGAACCGGCCTGGCGCGGGCACGCTCGGGGCCCATCCGAACGGCGCAACCGGGAAACCACCACCCACGTCGAGCGTATCGAAGTCGGGCATGCTGCCGCGCACCAGGCCCAGCACCGCCACAGCCCTCCGGACGCCATCGCGCCAGGCATCGATGGCCCCCAGCTGTGACCCGACATGGAGGTGGATGCCCCGAGGACGAAGACCCCCGGGAGCAGCCCCAGCCAGGCGTTGCACCGTCCGCGTCAGCTCGGTTTCGGTCATGCCGAACTTCGACGCGCCTGAGCCGACGGCGAGGCCGGCCTGGGTCTCGGGCGCCACGTCCGGGTTCAGGCGAAAGAGGACGTCGAGCGTGACATGTGCCCCTTGGGCGAATGTGGCCAGGGCTTCGGCCTCCTCGGGTGACTCGACCGCAACCCAGCGCAGCGGGTCACCGCGACGAGCGGCCGACACGGCGGCGCGGAGATCGGCATCGGTCTTGCCCACGCCCTCGAGCGTGATCGATTCGTTCGGGAGCCCGGCCCGCCGTGCGCGAGCCCACTCGCCGCGCGAAACCACGTTCGCCCCCAGCCCCAGCCTCGCCAGCTCGGCGATGATCGCGGGCACGTCGTTCGCCTTGATGCTGAACTGCCGGATCCAGGGGTCGGGGAAGGCCGCCTCCAATTCGCGGGCGGCAGCCGCCAGGCCCGCGACGTCGGTGACGTAGCACGGCGTTCCGTGATCGCTCGCCGCCCTCCGCAGGCGATCGGCGAGCTCAGGCAGGCGATCGGTGTCTGCGTCGATGTCGGACCCGGTCGAGTCGAACGCGGAGAGCCGGGCTACAGCATCGCCCGACGGCCCACGTTCACCAGGCCCAGCACGGTCGAGACGATCGAGATGACGATGGACCCGAGGATGGCCGCGATGAGCGCGTCCCCGCTGAACGTTGGCGGGAACTTCGCGATCGTGAAGTGGAGGTCGAGCAGCTCGGTGGAGATCCACGCGGCGAGGAGAAGCATTGCAGCGTTGATGAGGAACGAGATCAACCCGAGCGTCAGGAGGGTGAGGGGGAATGAGAGCGCCTTGACGATCGGCTTGATGTAGGCGTTCACGAGGCCGAATACGATCGCGATGATCGCGATCTTCACCCACTCGGGGCCGGCCTTGCCGATGGTGAGATGGATGTCCGGGACGATCTTGGCCGCGACGACGAGCGCGACCGCGTTGATCAGGATGCGAACGACGGTATCGAGCACGAATGTGCCTCCGGCACGACCATGGACTTGCTGATGATGGCAGAGCCGAAGCGCCCGTACACTGCCCGAGGCCAGCCCATCCGAATAGGGGAGCGTCTCGATGCCCGCTGCCTCCACTTCCGGCCGACCGCTCCACGAGCGCGTGGCCGTCTTCTTCGATGAGCTGTTCCGGCTGGACCCCCTGCGCGCGACGGCGACGGGGGACCATCGGTTCGACGCCGAATGGCCCGATATGTCGGAGGACGGCCGAAGGGCTCGACTGGCGTTCATCGACCGCTGGGAAGCGGAGTTCGCGGCCGTGGCGCCGGAAGGCCTGTCGGCCGACGACCGAGCCGAGCGGGAGGTGCTCCTGGCCGAGCTCGCCGCGATGCGCTTCGCGGACACGGACCTGCGCGAGGACCGCTGGGATCCTTTGTCATGGGTCTACATCCTGGGGATGGGAATTTTTCCGATCCTCGCCCGCGAGTTCGCGCCACTCCACGCGCGTCTCGCGTCGGTCGCGGGCCGGTTGGAGGGTATTCCTCGTCTCCTCGCCGCTGCCCAGGAGCAGCTGCAGGGTCACGAGGGGCGGCCCGTGTCGAAATTCCACACCGAGACGGCGCTCAAGCAGCTTTCAGGCATCGCCGACCTGGCCGACGAGGCCGTGAACGCAGGAGTGGAAGCGGAGTCGGCCGACGCCGACGTCCGGTTCGTCCTGCCGCGCCTTCGCGTGGCCGCCGCCACCGCGAAGGGAGCCCTGGATCAGTTCGAAGTCCATCTCCGCGAGCTCGTCCTGCCTGGAGCCGAAGGCGAGGGGCGGCTCGGTCGCGCGCTGTTCGAGACGAAGATGCGGCACACGCTCAAGAGCGATCTGAGCCCTGCCGAGATCCTCGAACGGGCTAACCGCGAGTACGTGGCGGTTCGGCGCGAGATGATCCGGCTCGCGCGCGAGGCATGGCCGCGCTTCCTCGGAGACCGACCCAGGCCGACAGCGGCTTCCGCCGGCACCCAGGAGGCAGCCGATTCCGGAACCGTGCGCGCCGTCCTCGACGCAATCGCGGCCGAGCATCAGGCACCCGAGGCGATCCTCGACTTCTGTCGCGAGGAGCTCCGGCGGGTGGAAACCTTCTGCCGGGAGAAGGACCTCATCGGCCTTGCCGAGGAACCGCTCCAGATCATGTGGACGCCGGTCTTCCTGCGCTCATTCGGCGGCGCAATGCTCGATTCGCCGGGACCCCTCGACAGGAACGAAAAAGCCTTCTTCGCGGTGACGCCCATCCCGGAGGAATGGCCAGCTGAACAGAAGGAGTCATACCTGCGGGAGGACAACGACCGGATGCTGCGGCTTCTGGTCATCCACGAGGCGGTGCCCGGACACTACCTCCAGGGCGTCTACTCGAACCGATGCCCGTCGTTGGCACGGACGATCCTGTGGAGCGGGGTCTTCGCGGAAGGTTGGGCGGTCTACATCACGCAGGTGATGATGGACCAGGGTTACGGCGCGGGGGACCTCGGGCTGATGCTGAACCACTGGAAGTTCTACCTCCGCACGGCCATTAACGCGATCATCGATGTCAAGACGCATACCGCTGACATGACCGAAGCAGAAGCCATCTCGCTGATGGTCCAGGGCGGATTCCAGGAAGAGGCGGAGGCTCGCTCCAAGTGGAACAGGGCGCGCCTGTCGTCGACGCAGCTCTCGACCTACTTTGTCGGCTCGATGGAGATGTGGGACATCGAGCTGGAGCGGCGGCGGCAGCTCGCCGCCGAGGCCGGAACCCGGCCGCAGGCCGTGCCTGCCCCCCGTATCGTCGGAGGCCTCGGCGACACGCCGGGCTTCGTCTACCGGGAGCACCTCGAAGATGTCATCGGCCACGGATCTCCGCCGATGCCCGTCCTCCGCCGCCTCCTGATCGAGGAGCGCGTGCCCGCACTCTAGGACAGCAGGCATCGGATAGGCGTCCCCTTGCGGGTCGCATCCACCCGGTCGATGCCCGCCATCATCGCCCGCCAGACGCCGCATGCCGCGTCGTCGGAAACCCTTGTCCCGTCGGTCGACAGGCCCTCGGTCGAGCCCGGTGGCGACCAGGGCACGGGCGCTTCATCGGCGCCCGACGTCGGTTCGGAAGGTTGCCCCTCCGTGTTCGGATCAGTCACCGATCTGCCTCTCCCTTTCGCGCCGACGATCATGTTGACGCCTTGGGGGAAGGCGAACCGGCCGATTGTGGTAATGGCGCCGCCCGCTACTTCGGGGAGCGTCCCAGACGTGCAGGCCGAGCGGAACGCGAGGCCGAGGGCCGCGTGGCGGTGCCGGCGGTGGACTTACTGGAAGGAGGCACCTTCGCGGACGGCCGCCGCGGCCCCGTCGGCCTTGTCGACCGACCCGCAATCTCGAGAAGCCGGTCGACCTCGAAGCCGCTCTCGAGCGCGGCTGCGCGCAGGCGCTCGACCAGCCCGGCGACCGGTCCGAGCGGGGCCGGCGGTCCGTCAACGGCGGTCAGGACCTGCCACCACCACAGAAGCTCGTCGAAGCTCTCTTTGTTGAACCAGGTCACGCCGTCGTGACGGTTCACCCCCAGGAAGCCGCGCAGCTCGGCGTCCGCGAACCAGCCCTCGAGAAGCCGGCGCACGGCGGGGCCACCGAAACGCGCCGTTGACGGTGCCTCGAGCGCGAGCAGCACGCGCACCCGCGAAGCTGCCGTCCAGGCCCCGCCCTCGTCGAGCCCGAGCTCGCGGAATGCGTTGGCAAGGACGGGCGCCAGGCGCAGCTCATCGAACCAGGCTCGGCTCGTCGCGCCGGCGTCCGACGCGTCGCCAATGACCCCAATCGAGCCGACGACGGTCCAGGCAAGCAACGCCGCCCGCGCCGTCGATCCCTCTGCCAGGCCGCCCGCGATCGCGGGCGTCGCGCTTTGGGCCGTCTCCTCGAGGGCTGCGCGTCGTCGCTCGATCGTGTCGGCCACCTCGGTATCGCGCCGGCCCCGGCGAGCGCCGGTCGCGTCGCGCAGGGCCGCGACGAGATCGAGGGCGGCCGCTCGCACATCGTCCGGCGAACTCAGCACGAGACGGCGAACGGGCGCGTGAACGGGCTCGAGCTCCAACACGCGAATGGCGTCTTCGATCGAGGCGACACCCCTGCCGCCGAGGCGCTCCATGACGCGCCGGTACAGGCGCGCCGATCCATCGCGCACCTCATGCCAGTCGACGAAGACGTGGCACGAGTAGGCCTGGAGCTGGACGAAGAGCCCTCGCTCGCGCAACTCGGTCGCCGGCCGGATGAACTCCTCGCCGCTGCGCGCCTCACGAAAGATCATGAACACCCCAGCGTCGGCGGGAACCCCCAGGCCGTCGCCGAGGCTCCTCCGAACCTGCGCCTTTTGGTCGCCCGACTTGACCGCGTAGGCGACCGACCCGCGTACCCAGCCGCCGGTCTCCGCATACCGATTGTGGTAGACGACGAGCGATCGCTCGCCCGCGGGGCCCACGTTCGAGTAGGCAAAGACGTCCTCGTTGATGCCGCTGCCGTCGACTTCGAAGTCGTACAGGAGGAAATCGCGGACCTCCGCGAACTCGGCCCGCCGATGGAGGAGCGGCACGATCTCCCGGTCGTGGCGGGCGATCAGCCAGGTGTCGGCCCGCTCGTCCCAGGCGGCGCGACGGAACTCCATCCCGTACTTCTCCGCGAATCCCTCGATCTGGCCGTGCCCGAACATAGGCAGTCCGGGCAGGGTCACAAGGAGGGTGGCCACGCCGAAGTACTTGTCGCCCTTGCCGAACTGTTCGACGGCGGTCTTCTCGTCCGGGTTGGACATGAAGTTCACGTAGCGCTTGAGGATCTCGGGGTCGAATTCAAGCGTGTTGCGCATCACCAGCCGGTATTCGGCGTTGCGCTCGTCGCGGAGCATGACCATGAAGGCGCTGTTGTAGACGCGGTGCATGCCCAGGGTTCGGACGAAGTAGCCCTCCAGCAGCCAGAAGGCCTCGGCCAGCAGGAGCGTGCCGGGGGCCTCCACGGCGACCCGATCGACCACCTCGCGCCAGAACTCATTGGGCATGAGGGCGTCGAACTCGGCCTGGCTCATCGAATGCTCGGCTCGCGAGGGGATGCCGCCGGCGCCGCCGGTCGGCGGCCACCACAGCCGCTGGATGTGCTTCTTGGCAAGCACCATTGCCGCGTCGAAGCGGATGATCGGGAACTGGCGGGCCACGTGGAGGATGGTCTGGATGACGGCCTCGCGGACGGCGGGCTTGAGGTAGTCGAGCTGGGCGGTGTCGTTCCACGGGAAGCTCGTGCCGTCGTTGCCGTGATAGACATAACGCTCGTCGCCCGACCAGCGGTCCTGCCGCTTGAAGACGACGGCTGCGTCGCTGCCGTCCCAGTAGTGGTCCTCGAGGAAGATGCCAACCCGCTCGTCCGATGAGAGGTCCGGTCCCGTGAAGGAGTAGGCGGGGTACGGCGGGTAGGGCAGCGAGAGGAACCAGTCCGGGTGCTGGATCACCCACCGGGAATCGATGCCCATGTGGTTCGGGACCATGTCCGAAGCAACCCGGATTCCGCGCTGCCAGGCGCGATCGGCGAGGTTGGAGTGGGCAGCCGTGCCGCCCAGGTCGGCGGCGATGACGTAATCGTCCAGCGAATACGCCGACGCGACCGCATCGGGCTGGCCGCGCAGTCGTTTGATCTTCTCCGAGGCGCGGCTGCGCTCCCACAGCCCGATCAGCCACAGGCCTGTGATGCCGAAACGGGCAAGCCGGTCGAGCTCCTCGTCGGGCACTGCGTCGAGCGTCCGGATGTCACGCCCGTACTGGCGGGAGAGCTGGTCCAGCCAGACGTAGGTGCTCTTGGCCATGAGGACGACCCGGGGCATCCACTCGACGTCGGCCGAGAACCGCTCCGGTTCGGCGTCCGCCCCGAGGGTCGTGAAGCCTCGCGCTGCCGCCGCGTCGCCGCCGGCGCCATCGACGCCGGCACCGGCAAAGCGCATGAACGTTGCCCGTTCTTCTTCCGCGATGAGATCGAGGCCGCCAAGCAGGCGCTCGCGAAGGACCGCGAGGCGGGCCGCCAGCCTGTCACCCAGCAACTCGGCCCAATGCTCGAGGACATAACGCAACTGACCGGCGAGCGATTCAGGGCTGGCGAGAGCGGGAGCCCGGAGGACCTCGACCAGCGGTCGATTTTCAGGACCGATGCCGGGCGCCTGGGCAGACCACGCGTGCACGGCCTCGATCGCCCCGGGGTAGGGTGTCTCCACAAGCGGTCGGTCATCGACCAGCTCGCGGAACGGCATGACGGCGGGATTGGCGTTGGCGAGCCACGTCAGGAGCAGCTCCTCGACCGCCTCCTCGTCTTCGCCCACCGGGGCGAACGCGCGTTGCCAGGCCGTCAGTGCCTGCTCCGCTTGCCGCGCTCCCAGGCGGGATCGAATCTCGGCGAGCGCCCCCTCCAACGCGCGCGGGTCAACGTCCTCACGATAGGCCTCGATGACCGTTCGGAGTACCTCGTTCAGGAGGCCGAAGGCGGCAACCTCCGAAGCGGGAACCGCCCGACGCGGCGATCGCTTCGCGTTCAGCCTGTGGGCGACCGCCCGAGCCGCGCCGATATCGGCCAGGTCCAGTGCGCCGGCGACAACCTGCTTTGGTCGACCGCGGCCCCTCGCCCTGACTTCGACCTCTTCGAGGCCGTGGCGCTCGCGGGCTGCGCGGGCAACGATCACGCCGTGGTCTGTACGAACCCCTGTCTCGGCTGTGCTCATCGGCGGGCAACGGCCGTCGTGCGCGCCTCGCCGGTCGGGGACGCCGCAGCCGGCTCGGTGCCATTCGCCGAGGCCTCCCGCCGGCGTGCCTGGATGGCCTCGATCTCACGCCTGAGCAGTTCGATCCCAGACGGATCGAACTCATAGGTCCACTCCCGGATTCGTTCGGGACGGCTGAACCGCTCGTCCACGTGGCGCGCGAGGGCCTCCCGCGACATGAGGATGAGGTCAGCCTGCTCATCGACGCGACGGAGGTCGTCCTCGGAACCAGGGTGCGCCGAGAGGATACCGACGCGCGTGGTACGCGAGAGGCGCAGCGTCTCGGCGATATTGTCCGTACCCCTCGCCGTGGCGCACACCAGGCCCACCGTCGATCCCGCCGGGAGGTTGGCCACCTCGCGCACCAGCCCGACATAGCCGGCCCCGACCATGATGGCGATCACCGGCAGTCGCCCCGCGGCCAGCAGTTGCGCCTCGGCCGCGTGGAACGTCGTCGTCGCGATCAGGTCGTAGTGGAAGCGCCCGAGGCGATCGTCGAGCTCATCCAGCAGGGTGCCCTCGGCCTCGACCGACTCTGGAAAGGCTTCGCCGAGCTTCTGCGCGTCATAGGCAGCGTCGGCCGTTGTGCATTCCGCGACCAGCATCCGCACCAGAGGCCCCGGCCGCTTCCGCTCGGAGGCCGCCGCGAACGTCGCCGAGGCAACCTCATCGGCCGCGAAACCAGCCTGTCCGGCCCGGCGAATCATCTCCGCCACGAGGCCTGCAAGAGCCTCATCTCCGCGTCGCTGCGGAGGTCGGGCTGCGACATGTGTCCCGGCCCCATGTCGACTCATGACGTAGCCGGCATCGGCCAAACGCTTGTAGACCGAGCGGATGGTGTTGGGGTTCACTCGCAGTGCGGCACCGAGCTCCCGGACCGGCGCCAGTCGATCACCGGGCTGGAGACGGCCCGAGTCGATCTGGTAGGCGATCTGCCAGTAGATCTGGGTGGAGATCGGGACGCCCGAGTCGCGCTCAACGTCCAGGTCGCTGGCACCACCGCCGGCCGATATGGAGGAATCGTGCGGGTCCGAAGGGACCATTGACATAGCGTGCTAGTCCAAGTAGTGTGCGACTTGGCCTAATCAACTATAGCAAGAGTAGGTAAGCATCATGGAAACGATCATCGCCATCCTCGCGGTCGTCGGCCTGCTGGCCGGTCTCGACATCCTGGCTCTCCGCTTCGGTACCGACTCCCGTGAGGGTGTCGCCGACACGTGGGGCACGAGCCGATCGAGCGGCACGCTCTAGTCCTCCGCTCGGCGGCATTGTCCGTCAGTCGAGCCGATCGAGCCACGACAAAACGCCAAACGTCGAGGCGCCGCCAGGCTCCCTCTCGGCGCCGTATCGTCAGCCCGCGGGCGCGCAGGCCGCGGGCTGACGGATTCTCTGGCCCGAGTTGAACCGGCGAGGGATCCGGGCGCTCAGGAGCTCCTGGGGATGGGGCGGCTCAGCGTGTTGAGGCGCATTGCGCGGAGACGCGCAACGCGATCGGCGATCGGCGGGTGGGTCGAGAACAACGTTCCGATACCACCGCCCGAAAGCCTGCTCTCGCCGGCCAGCGGGCTGACGATGTAGAGGTGGGCGAAGGCCGGATTGAGGCCCGGCTGCGGCTGCTGCTGTGGAGCGCCGGCCCCGCGGCGACCGAAGCGGTCGCGAACCCGACCGAGCATCCCCTGCTGCTGCTGCTTGAACGCCTCGAGCTTCTCGAGCGCTGAGGCAAGTGCCTCCGGATCGCCCGTCAAGCCGGCCCCCGAGCTGTCGGCAAGGTATTCACGGCCGCGCGATACAGCCAGCTGGACGATCAACGCGGCAATCGGAGCAAGGATGATCGCAGCGAGAAGGCCCACGATGTTGCCTCGATCCTCCTCGTCGCCACCGCCGAACCACATCTGGAACTGCGCCATCTGTGCGAGGAAGCTGATCGCGCCGGCAATCGTTGCGGCGATCGTGCCGATGAGGGTGTCACGGTTGGAGACGTGGCTGAGCTCGTGGGCGAGCACGCCGGTCAGCTCCCGGTCGTCCATGAGCTCGAGAATGCCGCTGGTGACGGCCACGGCTGCGTGGTTCGGATCGCGGCCGGTCGCGAAGGCGTTCGGCTCGGGCCTTTCGACGATGTACAGGCGGGGCATCGGCAGCCCGGCTCGGGATGCGAGCGTGCTGACGATCGTCCGCAGTCGCGGCTGCTCGTCCGGGCCGAGCTCACGTGCGCCGTTGGCCTTGAGTGCCAGGGTGTCGCTCTTCCAGTAGACGAAGCCGTTCATCAGCAGCGCGAAGGCGAAGGCCACGATCAGGCCGTTCGAGCCACCGAGCAGGCCACCGACGGCGACGAGGATCGCCCCGAGCGTCGCCAGCAGGGCGAAGGTCTTGAGGGTGTTGGTGAAGGTGTTTCCCATCTGGGTTCGTTTTCCATGTGCTATCGCGCTTCGAGGCGCGTCCCGCGACGGGCGGGGGCAAGAGCCGAATGGCTCTCCCCGATATTGTGCCTTGCCCGCGTGAAACTGCCCTCGGACCGCAGCCTTCCTGCCGAACGAACATCCAGCGATCGTTTGGCATGCCCCGCCAGTCTCCGTCGCCGGCCCAGGGTTCCAATTCGTCCCGAACCACGCTCCTCGCGGGATGAGATCGCTCCAGGGGCCGCCCATCGGCGCGGGCTCGGAGGGCTGGCCGCAGCCTTACTCACCCCCGGTGGTCGTTGTGCAGGAAAGCCGCACGGTCATCCTTCGAACGGTCGGCTGCCTGCTACTCCGGGCCCGGCTGGCCGATCGATTCGAGCGCCATGCGATACAGGACTGCTCCGTCCAACCCGCGGGACGGCGAGCTGAATAGCGCGAGGTCGGCGGCGAGCGACTCCTCGAGGCGGGTGCCGGCCAGTGAGTCCACGATCCGGACCGCCCGCGCAGCAGCGAGGAGGTTCTGGGCGGTCTCCTGTCGCGCCGGATCCTCCCAGTACCAGCCGTCGCTTGCGAACATCGCCAGGCGCCAGCGCTGCGCTTCGAGGAGCTCGATGAGCTGGCGCTCATCGTTCTTCGCGACACGGGCGCCCAGCTGCCGCCGGGCGAACGAATTCCTGTCTTCGGCGCCGCTGACCACCTCGATGTAGGCGTCGCGCGCGGCCCAGAAATCCAGGCCCACTCCGGATGCCTTCAGCAGGCCGAGCGACACTGCGTCGATCCCCGCTGCGAGTCGGTCCAGCGCGGCCCGCAGGGGACCTTTCCAGCGCCCGTCGGTCGCGTCCGGGCATTCGGCCGACCAGCGTGCCACGCCGTGGTGGCAGCTCCACGACGTCCGTTCCAGGATCCGGGCAACCGCGAAAGGCTGGTCAGCGGGCTCGACCATGACCTCCGAGAGGAGCACGGTGTCGTAAGTTCGCGCCTGCGCGTCGGCAGGCGTCGGCACGAGCAGGTGTTCGAGGAACAGCTCGCGGAATACGTGGTGATGGCCGTACAGCTCGCCGTCGGTCGCGATCAGGGCGGTGGGGGTCGTGCCATCTGGAAACGGCGGGCGGGCGAGGCGCGGAGCGATCCGCTCGAGGGCGAACCGGTCGGCGTCATCAGTCGCGGTCGGCTCGAACGAGACCGCTGACGATAGCGCCGCGTCGTAGAAGGCCACGGAGATGGCCTGCCCGCTGCCGATCGAAACGCGATACGGCCGTCGCGTGTCGATCTGGGCATCGGCGGCCTGCCACGGCGCCAGGATCGTGTAGGCGATGCCCTCCTCGGCGAGGAGCGCCAGCGTCGGCAGGTCCACGGCGGTCTCTGGCAGCCACACCCCGTTCGGTCGAAACCCGAAGCGCAGCTCGGAGTCGCGGATCCCCCAACGGATCTCGGTGCGCCGATCGGCAGCCGAAGCCAGCGGCAGGATCGAGTGGTGATACGGCTGGGCCATTGCACGACCGGGTGCGGCCTCCACGAACCTCAGGTGCGTCGACGGGTCCTCGGCCGCAAGCCAGCCGGCGAGGGTCGGTCCGAGGTCCCAGGAAATCCGCTCGAGGTTGCCACGCGCGGCATTGGGCTTGTAGGACTCGGCATCGATGCGGGCGTTCCAGTCGTGGTACGGGGTTGCGGTCGGGTCGGCCGGAATGACGCCGCTGAACGGGTCCGCGCGGAGCGGCTGGTAGAAATGCGCGTGAACCGCGACACGACCTCGCGTCATGGTTGGGCGGCCACAGCGGCTGCCAGCTCGTCAAGGGCGAGATCGCGGTCCGCACGGACCTCGTGTCGGATCGAGGTGCTGAATGACGCCTTCGGGGCGAGCACCAGCGGCCAGCTGAAGAGCACGCAGCTGCCCTGATAGATCCGCTCGAAGCCGGACTCCGAGTTGGAGACGGTCTCGATCGGCGACCACCAAACGTCGGCAGCGGGCGAGACCGCCGTCTCCACGATGATGCCGACGTCGCTGTTCCCCGCGGACAGTTCCTCGATGCTCGGCGCGCTGCCGCTCGAATCGTGGGGCAGGCGCGACCCGGCGATGTCATGGAACGCGGCCGGGTTGCCGCCTCCGCCGAGCATCATGAGAGCCCACTCGATGCCAAGCCGGACCCTGAGTGTCGCAGCGGATCGGTTCTGGAGGGTGACGGCCTGGCTGAGGGTCGGGGAGCGACGGTCGCCTCCGAGGACGAGCGCGCTCTCGACCCGAACGCCGCCGCTCTCTCGGGCGACCTCGAGCCGCCCGTTCCCCAGCCGCAGGATCTCGAACGGCTGATCGACGAAGTCGCCGGCTTCGTTCGCGCGCGCTTCGGCAAATGCGCGAGGATCGGCGTCGGGCTCGAGCAGGTGGACGAGACCCGAGCGTCGTTCGTACGCGTCGTAATGCAGGTAGCCAGCGAGCCCGGATTCCTTGCTGGCCTCGATCTCGTGAATGGACGCCGGCGTCATCGCGCCCGTGGCCTTGTGTGATCTCGGCTCTTCGGCCCTGCGCGTCTTCGTCTTTGCGGCGCCGGGCTCCGGCCGTTCGCGCTCCAGGAGCTTCCAGTGGTACGACTCGGGCCGCCGCCGCATGACCGCCGTGAGCGCGTGACGGACCGCCGGGATGTCCCATCGGCCGATGCCCGCGCCCTCGTCGAGCTTCACCCCGACGACCTGACCGGGCTCGGTCAGCAGCACCTCGTCCCGACCGTCAAGGTCGATGTCAACCAGCTGCGCCGACGTCAGGGAAGGGGCGGCTGCCGTGCCCGCGGCCCCAGCATCTACAGCCTGCGCATCCGCGGCGTCCTCGGCGGCAATCAGGTGCCCGAGTGTCGCCAGGCGCATGTGGGGCAGGTAGATCCCGCCGAACAGGCCGTGCCAGTAGCAATCGTTCGACTGGCCCTGGTAGAGGTGGTCGAGCGCGGCGTCCCGAGCCGCCCCCTGAGGCATCGCGCCGACTTTCGCCGACGCCCGCAGCATCTGCTTGTGGAGGTCGTTGACCTCACGGTACTTGACCTGGAAGTTGCGCCAGAAGCCGCCCCGCAGCCACCGAGCCTCGGGACGGTGAGCAGCCACTGCCTGGTGGAAGACGGCCGAGAACGCCCGCGATTCTTCCGTCGGCTGGGCCCATTCGCCCATCTCCGCATACGACGATGTGGGCACGTAGACCCGGCCGATCGGTGGCTCACGCTCCAGCCACTCTGATGGCGTGACCGTCGTAAGCCAGTCGCGACTGGTCTCGAGCGCAGCGAAGAAACGATCAACCCAGCTGCCCTCGCCCCAGCAATGAGCGTAGGTGGTCGGCCAGCCGCCGAACTTCTCGCCATCGTCGCCCATGACGCCGATGCGGTCGCCCGACTCCGTCGTATGGTCCCGGAGATAGCGCATCACGTCCTCGACCGCCCCGAACGGGATCGTGTAGCGCAGGTACTGCTCGCTCCCGAACAGTGTCAGCAGATGGCCCTGGTCCTCGGTGGTATATGCGCCCCACAGGTTCTCCTCGGGGATCGCCGCGGCCCGAAAGTGAACGTCGTCGAGGATCGTCCAGCGATAGCCGGCAGCGGCGAGGGCTACCGGCAGGTCGGGCTCCCAAACACGTTCCGCGAGCCACGCTCCACGGGGCCGGACGCCGCCCAGCGCTTCGACTTCGTCGGCCATGCGCCGCAGCTGCCCTACGCGGTCGGCCTCGGGCAGCGATGCCAGGACGGGCTCGTAGTAGCCGCCACCCATCAGCTCCACCTGGCCGCGATGGATCAGTTCTGCCAGCCTTTCGAGAAACTCGGGTCGCTCGGAGCGTAACCAGGCGAGCAGCGCCCCGGTGTAGTGAAGCGCCACTCGGACGGTCGGATGGCGCTCGAGCGCCTGGAGCATGGGCAAGTAGGCCGTGTCGTAGACATCGGCGAAGACGAAGCCGAAATTGCCGACCGGCTGGTGGTTGTGCAGAGCCAGGGCAAGGGAAATCCGGGCGCCGCCCATCAGCGAAGCCGCGTCGGCTTCAGCCTGAGCCGCCTGCCAGTGGTTCGGCCGGCTGCTTGCGCTTCTTCGGTCGCTTTGGCTTTGCCCCGTCGACACCATCGATCGCGCCATTGCCGGACTCCAGCGCGGCTGCGTGACCAGCATCGGCGTGCTTCGCGAGCTCAAGCGCCTGAGCGGCCGCGACGGCCGCCTCATGCGGCGGCGTGGAGACCCTCGCTGTGGCCCCCGACTCGACGCCCGCAGCCGGCAGGTAGAGCTGCTCCACGTACTCGTGCAACATCCGGTTGGTCGAAAACCGCCAGATCGTCGTGGCGATGGCCCTGCGCATGAGATCGACCCAGGCGCGCGGCA
>WNGJ01004654.1_pt1 | contig 14306 bp, 19 predicted proteins | sample 5400611 | NCBI WGS metagenome assembly WNGJ01 (sample SAMN13153375, study PRJNA577476) | soil metagenome | isolation source: 40 cm soil or saprolite under Garry oak tree replicate 1 | place: USA:California | collected 2016-06-15 | reverse complement strand
GGTCGGATCTCGATGTCCCGAACGGCGTTGGGGCGCGCGGCGTCGAGGCAGCATCCCGCGGCGCCCTGCAGCACGATGAGGACGGCAGCCGCATCGCCTGTCCGATAGAAGCGGTATTCGAGACACGCCGACGTGCTCGCGCCACAGGCGGCGCGCACACTGACCTGAACAGCGAAGTCATCCGGGGCATACGTCGGTATCAGCGGTCGGAAGGCGGACGGCCCGTACTTCTGTGTGTCGGCGATGAGCCTCGCCTCCCACGTGGACGATGGGGCTGACGCCGACGGCGTGGCGACCGCGCCTGGCTCCGCCGCCGGCTTTCGCATCGTTAGCGCACCCGCGACGAGAACTGCGAGTACGGCGACGCCGATCGTGGCCGGCATCAGAAGTCGTACGGAAGGGAGCCGCACGTCTCAAGGATGCCAGAGCGACAGGCCAACTCGCCTCAGCGATGTGACGCGCGAACGACTACATCCGTACTACGACTTGGGTCTGGATCGAGGAGAGTCACGAGCGCGGCCTGCCCGCCGCACTCCGAGACTATTGATCGCTTACACCATTGCTCTTCGAGCCTGAATTTCGGTATCAGTCGCGAGTTCCCGAGCAATTTCGCGAATCACATCGCTCGCGATTCTTCAGACCATTGCTCTACCAACTGAGCTACCTCGGCGAGAGCCTCATTCTATTGGAGATGCGCGGCGCCGGAGTCGCGGGAAATAGAGCAATGGTCTAGAGGACTAAGTGCGCGTTCTGTGCAATGGTCTGCGGCTGTTGAGCACAAAGAAAGCCGAGACCATTGCTCCGAATCGCAGATCAAAGGTCGAAGACCATGGTGCGTCCTACACCATGTGCCGGCTCGGCCGGCATCTGCGTCGAATTGAGAATCAACGATCAAGGACCAAAGGAGCACGACATGAAGATAACCAGGAACACGATCGAGACCACACCGGGACCACAGGAATGGTTCACGGGTGCGGCGTACATCGACGCGATCGCGACGCCGACAGGTGCATCACGTCTGACCGCGAGCAGCGTCCGATTCGCGCCGGGCGCCCGGACGGCCTGGCACACCCATCCGAACGGACAGACGATCTACGTCACGGAAGGCGTTGGCCTCGTGCAGCGGCGCGGCGCGCCAATCGAGGTGGTCGGGCCGGGCGACCGCGTGTTCTTCGAGCCAGGCGAGGAACACTGGCACGGCGCTGCACCGACGCGCTTCATGAGTCATCTGTCGATGGTCGATACCGACGAGAAGGGGCAGAGTGCCACTTGGGGCGCGCACGTCGAAGACGAGGATTACCGCGCAGCGGCGCTCACTGAGGAGGTCCGCCGATGAACACGTGGAGCAGCAACGAGCTGAACATTGGCGCGACCGACGAGCTGCAAATCGCGTCTGTCTGCAACACGACAGCACCCGCGCCAGGCCGGTGAGGCGTCGTCGTTCGCAACGGTGACGTCCTTCATGTACACGGGCACAGCATGGCTGCCCCTCCCTGGTCCCACGCCGTACAAGTCCGCCGTGGAGGCCGTGTCCGCGAAGGCGCGGTCCGCGATGCTCAAGCTCATCCGGCGCGACTCGCGTTGGTAACGATAGGAGGGATTCGACAATGCAAGGAGCTGTTCTCTACGGCCCTCGCGACATCCGGTTCGAGGAGCGCGACGCCCCCACGATCATCAAGCCGACGGACGCCGTCATCAGGATCGCGGCGACCTGCGTCTGCGGTTCGGACCTGTGGCCCTATCGCGGCCTTCAGGCCATCGCTGAGCCGACGCCGATGGGGCACGAATACTGCGGCGTCATTGAAGAGGTCGGCAGCGCCGTCAGGTCGCTCAAGCCGGGCCAGTTCGTCATCGGCTCGTTCTTCGCGTCCGACAATACGTGTCCGCACTGCCGCGCTGGCTACCAGTCGTCCTGCCAGCAACGAGAGTTCGTCGGCGGCGCGCAGGCGCCGCTGTTGCGTGTCCCGCTGGCGGACGGCACCCTTGTAGGGACGCCGGAACTTCCCTCACACGACATTGTCCCGAGCCTCTTGGCGCTCTCCGACGTCATGGGGACGGGCTGGTTCGCCGCCGAGGCAGCGAATGTGAAGCCGGGCGCCACAGTCGCAGTCGTGGGCGACGGCGCGGTCGGCCTGCTCGGCATCCTCTCCGCCAAGATCAAGGGCGCCGAGCGGATCATCGCGATGAGCCGGCACGCCGGCCGTCAGAAACTGGCGCGCGACTTCGGTGCGACCGAGATCGTCACCGAGCGGGGCGATGACGGCGTGGCTCGCATCATGGAGATGACGGAGGGCGTTGGCGCAGATTCGGTGCTCGAGTGCGTCGGCACTCAGGAGTCGATGAAGCAGGCTATCCAGTCGGTCCGTCCAGGGGGATCGGTGGGCTATGTCGGGGTTCCTCACGGGGTCGAGCTCAGCGGCCAAGAGTTGTTCTACGCGCACGTCCACCTTCACGGTGGACCAGCCCCGGTGCGTCGCTTCTTGCCTGATCTGATCAAGCAGGTGTGGGAGAGGAGAATCAATCCCGGCAAGGTGTTCGACCTGACGCTTCCGCTCGACCAGGTGGCCGAAGCCTATCGCGCTATGGACGAACGTCGCGCGATCAAGTCGCTGCTCCTCCCTTGAGTCGCCTCAGGTCCCACGGCCGCGATGACGTTCGAGATCGCCTCGACCAACCTGGTGATCGAGCTCGGAATCATCCTCGTGATCCTCATGGGCTGGCAGTTCGCGGCCGCCGAGACTCCGCCTCTGGTGGATCCGCGCTTGCGCGCGTCGGTTACGCAGGCGCCCGATAGTAGGGCGCGTCAGCGGGAGCCAAGGCTGCCTTGCCACGTATGAGGTCGGAGACCTTCTCGGCCATCATCAACACCGCCGCGTTCAGATTTGCCGTGACCACGCGCGGCATGATCGACGCATCGACTATCCGCAGGCGCGCAACCGCGCGAACCCTCGCCTCGCCATCCACGACGGCGTCAGCATCGACACCCATCCGGCAGGTGCCGCTCGGGTGATACGACGTGCCGACCTTCTCGCGCAGGAAACGCTCGAGATCGGCGTCGCTTTCCACGTCGGGACCTGGGACGACCTCATCAGCCCGATAGCTCTCCCAAGCAGGCTGCCGGGTCATCCTTCGCGCCAGCCGGATCGCGTCGATGAGGTCCACGACGTCCTGCCTGACGGCGAGGTGATTGAACACTATCGATGGGTGCTCGGCGGGATCGGACGATCGCAGCGTCACCGAGCCTCGGCTTTCCGGACGTGACAGATCCACCCAGAACTGGAAGCCGGGCACGGCCACTATCTTGCCGCCCCTGACCGCCCGTCGAAGGGGCAGGAACTCGTATTGCACGTTCGGGAACGCGACGCTGCTCCGAGTCCGAAGGAACGCACCCGTCTCGAAGAAATTCGTCGTGCCGAGTCCTTTCCTGCGCAGGATCCACTCCGCGCCGAGCTTGACCTGGCCGAGCGCATCGAGCTCGGACACGAGCGAGTCTTCGCGTCGCGTGGCGAACTGAAGATCGACGCCGGGATGGTTCTGGAGGTTGCGCCCGACCGCGCGGGCTTCGGCGACGGTCGCGATACCGTGCGCGCGGAGCTGATCGGGGTCGCCGACGCCGGACAGCATCAGCAGCTGGGGCGTGTTGATCGCGCCGGCACACAGGACGACCTCGCGCTCGCAGGTGATGACCCGCGAAAGCGCGCCGTCTCCCACCTCCACGCCTGTCGCCACGCCATCCTCGACGACCACTCGCCGGACGAGCGTCTGGTTTAGGACCTCGAGGTTGCCCCGCTGGCGCACCGGTCGTAGATACGCCCGCGACGCGCTCCAGCGCACACCCTCATGGATGAAGGACTGAGCCACATGGAGGCCCTCCTGCCGGTACCCGTTGTGGTCGGGCGTGACCTCGAAGCCGGCCTGCTCGCCGCCTCGAAGGAAGGTGTCGTACAGCTTGTGGCTGGCCTTACATCGGCTGATCCGCATTGGGCCATCTCCTCCGCGCCATGGGTTCGGCCCGTCGGCGAATGTCTCCAGCTTTCTGAAGTAAGGCAGGCAATGCGCGAAGTCCCAGTCCTTCAGCCCGTCGTCCGCCCAGCCGTCGAAATCCATTGGGTTGCCGCGATTGCAGATCATCGCGTTGATCGACGTGGAACCACCGAGAACGCGACCGGTCTTTTCGTCGATCGTTCGGCCGCCGAGCTCGGGCTCCGGCCCGGACCGGTAGCCCCATTGGATCTGCCGGTGCTGGTAGACGAAGGACAGCGCGCCCGGCATCGTGATGATCGGACTGCGGTCCGACCCTCCCGCTTCGATCAAAAGGACGCGCACCGACGGTTCCTCGCTGAGTCGGGACGCGACGACGCAACCCGCCGCGCCGGCGCCAACGACGATGTAGTCGAATTGCGTGTTGACCAACCGGGTAGTCGTGGCCGCTAGATGATCCCGGTCTCTCGTACGGGCGTGCCGTCGAGGATCCGCTGGTAGCCGAACCGGGTCAGATCGATCGTCTGATATCCGCCGGTCAGGAGCAGCTCGGCCATGGCGCGGCCGCAGCCCGGGGCGTGCATGAGACCGTGACCGGAGAACCCAGACAGCATGTGAAAGTTCCCGAGACCGCCGGCGCCTGGGCCGATGATCACGTTGCCGTCGAAGTCGTTCTGGTCGTAGAGCCCCGGCATCGTGCTCGTACACCTCGTCCGCTCGAACTGCGGGAACCGGTGTGCCAGCGCCGGCCAGACGACCCTGTCGAAATACGTGTAGTCGACCTCGAAGTTGTAGCCGCGTGGCTCATTCAGCGTCGGGACGCCGCCGGTGTAACCCCGGCCCTCCGGCCTGAACGCGAGTCGCTCTGGGTCCTTGATATAGGGCAGCGGCTCGATCGGTTCCTGCGACACGAAGAAGTGCTCGTATCGACGGAGGGGCTCGATTGGGACCTGGACATCCACCATGGCACAGATCTCCTTGGCCCAAGCGCCGGCGGCGTTGACGAAGTGGCTCGCCTCGATCCGCTCGCCTGATCTGAGCTCGGCCGCAGTGACCGACGCGCCCTGGCGCACGAGCCCGGTCACCTCATCGGCTATGAACTCGGCGCCCATGGAGCGGGCTTTGCTACGAAACCCCATGAGAAGGCTGTGGGGATCGAGCCATCCATCGTCTGGGGACAGGACGGCGGCGCCCAAGTCGTCGACGTTCATCGACGGGAATCGGTCCTTGACCGAGTCGGGTTCCAGCCACGCGACATTGCATCCGAGGGTCCGCTGCGTCTCGAAGTTCGATCTCAAGATATCGCGCTGCGCTAGTGGAACGATGAACAGGTAACCGTTCTTCTTGAGGCCGATGTCGGCTGGCTCGCCCTCGATGGCCATCGTGTCGGCGAAGTCCTCGAAGAAGCCGATGCTGTACTTGGAGAGCTCGATGTTCTCGGGTAGCGAGAACAGGCGACGGACGCCGCCCGAGGCTCGTAGCGTTGAGGCGAGGCCGTAGCTGGGGTCGCGCTCGACGACGAGGACCTCGGTGCTGGGATCGACCAGTCGGACGAAGTAGGCGACCGCCGCGCCGATCGCGCCTCCTCCGATGACGACGATATCGCTCCTCATGCGTATTTCACGTCCTCTGACTCATCACACCTCAGGCTGAGGCGACAGCGGGAATCGAATCCGCGATCGGAGATCTCGCAGACCTCTACCTTATTGGCATTCGGCGAGCTACAGCGGCAAGGCGAATCCGGCACAAGACAGGAGTCACGAGGGATAGAAGTCCGATGAGATTATCGGAGGCGGAGGTTAACCCGCGTCTATTGGCAACAACGTAGCGAGATCGACGAGGCGCTCAGACTCCAGTGAGAAGATCATCTGGTTCGCGCGCTCTGGCGCTGGGACGATTTCTGGCTCGTCATAGACATTTCCAGGGTGATAGATGGCAACGCGGCTCGCGCGCTTGGCAGTCTCATCGAGCGGCTCCCACGAGACGGTCCCGGCGGCGCCGACGGCCTGCTCGATTTCGGCTCGCCTTGGATAGAGCGCATCGAAGATCTTCTTGACCACTTGTCGGTCGGAGGCGTCGATGTAGACCGCTCAGCGGCGGCGCAGGGTGGGTACGAGCACGCTGGCGACCGCTAGATGCATGAGTGCCAGAGCCGCCTTGGTCGATGCCGTGGTTCCAGCGACGAGAGGAAGGCTCAACGACACAAGCAGCACGCCGATGGCGACAGCAGTCCAGATCGTGCGAGCGCGGGAGGTGAATTTCTCGAGCACGACGAGAGAGCCCAAGCCGAGCAACGAGCTCGTCAAGCTGGCGATTACAACGAGTTCGATCCCGATGGTTTGGGGTGCGCCGTCTCCGAACCGAATGACTAGAGAGGTGCTGAGGATGGTTATTGCGAGTGCCCAGACTGCCACGGCAGCGAGGGTCGCTCCTGCGACGCCGAGAGCCCGGTTCCAACCCACATGGGCGGTGGCCGGCGCGATAGGTGCGGTCGTGGTGGCCATGACAAGACTCCTTCCTTCATTGAGCGCTGGAAAGCGCCCCGCGATAGAATTACTTAGACGGCTAACGTTAGGCGCCTAAGTAAATGGAGTCAAGAGGAAGATGAACTTTGATCAGGCAGATGCGCTCAATGAGGCAATCCGCGCCATCGGCATCCGCCACCGCGCGCTATGTGTCGCAGCGCTGGCCCCGTTCGGGATCCACCCCGGCCATAAGCTGCTGCTTCTGGAGCTCGAGGCCGAAGGGCCACGCACGCAGGCTGAGCTGGCCGCTGCCAGCGGTTACGAGCCGCCGACCATCACATTGAGCGTCCGCCAGCTCGAGGCCGCCGGGTTGGTGGTGCGGCGGCCCTCACCAACTGACGGTCGCGCGACGATCGTCGAGCTCAGCGGCCGGGGCCGGGCACTCCTGCCGAGGCTGAAGACGGCCTGGCGCCAGGTTGCAGAGCAGACCGTCAATGGACTCAGCTCCCCTTCCTTCGGCCACCTCACCGAGGTTCTCACTAACCTGGCAGCCTGCCTCGCGACTACCGTGCCTCCGGCCAAGGACGTGCCGCGCTACGTCCCACGATCGATTCGTAGTCGGAGGTAGCGGAGCGCTCGAGCCATCGCGTCGTGGTACGAAGTTAGGAGATAGAGATGGATATGACGAACTTCGGCGGAATGATGGGCGCGATGATGGGAGTCTTCCTGCTCGTTCCGCTGCTGGTCGTGGTCAGCATCGGCGCGCTCATCGTCTGGGCGCTACGCGATCGTCGCGTCGCAAACGAGAGCCCAGAGCCGCCCCTGACGATCCTGCAGCGGCGCTACGCACGCGGCGACATCAGCACTGAGGAATACGAGCGGATGCGCACGACGCTCGCGAGCTGACCGAGCTGCGCGGCATCGCTCTCGGACGTTTTTGGCGCTAGCTCGGAGGCAGATGTAGAGCTCATTGGGATCGCTGTCCATTCGATAGACCATCGTGCTCACGAATCCAGGGGGTCTTGAGCTTCAGTCGCATCCGAGCCACGGTCCCGTACATCTGAACTCCTTCCCAACAATCCGCTCCCATCCTACGAGCGGCAAACACCAGGCGGACAGCACCGCGGCGCACAGATTTCGCCGCGTCACTGAGCCGAATAGTGTTCAGCAGCATGACCCGCCGAGAAGTTTCGGGTGTGCTGCTCGCGGCAGTGGTCAGCGTTGGCTGCGCAGCTACGCGACTCGTCGCGTTCGCGGACATCGCGGCAGCCGAGACATCGCGCCATACGGGCGGGCCCGCACTCATCGTCGCCGGGACGGAAAGCGCGCGGGCGACGATCGCGTCGCTACGGCCAGGCATGACCTTCCCCGAGGGTGTCGTGCTCGTCGCGGTGTTCCAAGGACAGCAGCCCACGGGCGGCTTCACCATCCGCGTCACCGGCATCGAGCGCAGCGGCGAGCGGCTGATCGTCCACGTGATCCTCACGAAGCCGCTTGACAACGCGTTCGTGACGCAATCGCTCACTTCGCCACTGCACGTGGTCTCGATATCGCACTCCGACGCATCCGGGCTTCGCGACGCTGTGCTGCTCGACGAGACCGGCGCGGAGCTCGCGCGAGCGAGCGTTACTTAGCCGCCGTCCCGGCGGCTACTCGAAACACATCTCTTTCGTGAAGCTCGCCTGTGCCTGACGCTGTGCGGGAGTCCACATGGTTTTGATAAAGGCGATGACCGCCGCGATGTCCGCGGGCGACAGCTTGTCTTTGAAGCCCTGCATCGGGATGGCTCCGGGTGGTGCGTACTCCGGCGCGCCGCTCGATCCGTCACGCGTGACTCGCACGAGCGCACAGTCCGGGTGGTGCCAGGTGTGGCCGTTGGCGTTGTGCGGAGGCGGGTAGTCATCGATCCGGCCACCGGTCGGTCCGCCGTGGCAGCTGGCGCAGCTCGCGTTGTAGACCTCCTGCCCGCGGCGCTCTTGCAGGGCCGCGCTCACTGACGCAGCCCAGCCGGGGAGCGATGCGGAGACCAGCCAGAGCGCAGCGGTAACGGCAACGACACCCGACCCGATCAGAAAACCGAGACGCCGCTGAGGCCTGGTCTTGTCGGACTGCCCCACCTTCGTCTGCTCGGCTCGCCTAGCCAGGCCTGATAACGCGCCCTGACGATGCACGCCGAAGATCGCGTTGGCGCGTGATCTCACGACGAGCAAATGCCGGATCGTTGCGATAGCGCTCACGCCTGCGTTCGTTCCGGCAAAGGCGGCAGTAGGCGACGCGCCCGTCGCGGTGCCGCACGACGTTTTCGGGGGTGAGGTCGTGACCGCGCCGGCACTGCGCGACGTTTCGCGATCGGGTCCGACTCGCGGCCGGTGCCGCGATCCGCAGGTGATCGAGGTTCACGCCGCCCGCTGCGACAGGCATTCGCGATCCGCGTCGACGCGGGGAGGGCCCCGCGGCTCGCCTCGTACATTCGCCGACGCGCGGCCGCGACCGAGCTGCGTGCGGTCCATAGGCAACAGCCGCTCGGGTCGCACTGGATCGGCTCCCCGCCGTGCGGGAGCACGCGGAGTTGCACGCACCGATGGTACGCAGCCGCCAGCCGTACGGCCGGTAGAGTCGGGACAACAACGAGTGGAGGTTGCCCTGATGGCATGCAAATGTGGGAACTGCTGCGGTGCCTGCTGCTCGAGCACGACCACAAAGCCCACGACTCCGAAGCCCAAGTAGCCTTCGCCTACCCGCGGCGCTGATCGTCTGTGGCTCACCTGCGTTACAAGTCCACGCCGGGCCCGGTGCGGTCGCGCTGGGGCTCGCCGACCGCGGCTTCGCATCGTCATCCGGCCGCGAGCTGCTGTGCCCTCAACCTCGATTCCGTCCTCGCGAGGATTCTTGCCCTTCGTCCGTGATGACGTGGCTCGTCATCATCTAAAGCACATGCCAAGGACCCTCGTGCTCATCCACAGCCCGCTTATCGGACCCGCCACCTGGGCGCCGCTCGTCGAGGTCTTCGCGCAGCGGGGCGTGGCCACCGTGACGCCGGATCTGGACGGCGATGAGACACGCGACGAGGCCCTCTGGGGTCAGCACGTCCGCGCGGCGGCGTCCCGTCTGCGCGAGGCCGAGGGTGCGATCCTCGTCGGTCACTCCGGCGCTGGCGCGCTGCTGCCCGCGATCAGCGCAGCCGCGGGCCTCCGGCCGTCCGGCTACATCTTCGTCGACGCCGGCCTACCTGCCGCGACACCGCGCAAGGGCGCAGGATCGTTCGCCGCGTTCATCGATGATCTGCATGCGCGAGGTGGCCGCTTCCCGGACTGGAACGACGAGTCCCTTAGCGAGCTCGTCCCCGATCCGACGCGACGGCGTGCGCTGCTCGCCGAGCTGCGGCCGCAGCCGCCCCGCTTCTGGGAAGAGGTCGTGCCCGTCTTCTCCGGCTGGCCGGACGCGCCGTGCGGCTATCTGCGGTTCGTGCCGGGTCCGGGGTACGCGGAGGCGGCCGATGAGGCGCGGCAGCGGGCCTGGCCGGTGCGCGAGATCACCGGCGGCCACTTCCACATGCTCGTCGACCCGGGCTCCGTCGCTGACGCCCTCGCATCTATCGTCGACGAGCTCCGACGCTAGCTGTTCGCGATTCGGCAAAGATGTTCGGGGCTCGGCGGTTTGCCTTACAGAAGTATCGGATTCAAGGCAAAGCTCTCCGGTGCAAACATGCGGATCCACGGCACGATCGGACCAATGGTCCGTCAGACCATTTGCTGCGCCACCGCGAGCGTAAGAGTCGCTGAGCTGCCGCCGCCCTAAGGATGGCTTTGGCGCAGATGCCTGCGATGAAGGATGATCCCGATCTGTTTTTGGAGATCCGGATCATCCGCAAGCTCCTCAAGTGCGGCCCGCGCGCGAGGGTCGCGTAAGCGCTGGAGGCCGCGGAGCAGGATGACTCGACTGGTCCCGTGACGACGATCCCGTAGAAGCACGAGGAGATCGTCGAGATGGGCCCGATCGACCATCGCCGCGAGTGCCGCGGCAAGGCCCTGTCGCACGTACTCGTCCCGCTCGGTCAGGTACTGCTCGCGCACCACGTCCCATGCGAATATGGCGCTCCTGACCGCAAGTGCGCGTGCGATGCCATCCCTGATGACCGGCGGGTACGGCCGAACGAGGTGGCGCGCGAGGACGGGGTGCGCCTTTGGGTACGCCACATCGATATTCACTAGATCCCAGACGGAGCTGACCTCCCATCCGACCGACCGCAGTTCCGCAAGGAGGGGCTCTTCGGCGCGCTTGTACTCGAGCTCGCGTCGCCTACGCTCCTCCTGCTGCCGTGCACGTCTCGCGCGCACCGCAGGATCAGGTGGTTCCGGCCATCGCCCAAGAAACTCGTGAGCTGTCATCGCCTTGCGTCGCGTCATGGCCACGGGAACTCGATGATGTTCACGAGGCCCGAGTCATAGTTCGGTCCTATCAGAACGGCAGACAACCACAGACGAACAATGGACCGATTTAAGGGGGGCCGCACAGTTCGATAAAAGGAAGGACCGCGTCCGTCGAGACGCGGCCCTTCCTACTTCGTCGCTACGGAGTGCAGGGGTTGCTCATCACCTGCCGGAAGTCGTTGAAGCGGCTGGTTGTGGCGCCGAGGCCACCGAAGAGCGGATAAGTGAGGCGCAGCAGCGGCCCGTACTGGTCGATCTGGCCGAAGTCGTTCACGGTGTGGCCGGGGATGTCGTTGCCGAATGCCCAAGCACACGCCGCGGCGTATCCGCTCGCGGAGCTGAAGAACGGGTAAAAGTCCGCGGGTACGCCGTCGTCAGTGAGTGGTGGCTTGACGCAGCGGGCACCAGTGCTCCGGTTGCAGCTGTTGACGGGGCTGACGTCCGGCGCCTCGATACGCGGCAGATCGGCCTCGAAGGCGACGCGTTCGTAGTCGAGGTTGAAGCCCCCACCTGTGCGGGCGCTCGTGAACACGATCGGCGTCGGGTGATCCGGATTGCCGTCCGGCCAGACGTTCAGATAGGACGCTCCGTCGAATCCGGAGTTCGTATCCAGACAGCCCGAGACCTTTATCAACAGGGATGCCGACGCATCCATGCAGAAGTTGTCATCTGAATCCGTCTTCTCGATGTCGTTGGCCGCTCCCTCGGTGCTGGTGCATCCGCCGCTTGCGGGCACGTGGCCGCAGTAGTCGAAGTGCCCGATCTCGTCCGAGAAAGCGATGTTGTACGAGTGCGCCGCCCAGGGCACGCGGGTCTGCTCCGAGCTGGTGCTGTACTCCGGATGGAAGTCGTACGGCAGGTTCTTGCAGACGGAGCCGTTCGGCTCGTACTGGACCTGGCCGAAGCCGTTCGCCGCGCTGGCGACCATAAAGCCTGACTGGCCCGTGGTTTGGTCGTTCAGGTCGATGCGCAGCCCGTGCGCGGTGTCCCTCATGGTCACGACGATGCGATCGCCGGAGCTCATGAAGAGGTCCGTGGCGCCATTCGGCGTGAAGGTGCTCACGGTCGAATTGACCGGGCTCGGCGGCGCGTGCGGAACGCCGCTCTTGGTGATGAAGGCGAAGTTGACCGGTTCGATGCTCGCAAGGTTCTGGCAAGACTTGTTCAGTTGCGTGCCGTGGAAGTAATCGATCTCCAGGCTGTCGATGTTGAGCGCCGCGCACCAGAGGTTCGCGTCGCAGCTCACGCCGGCCGGCCAGCTCGTCCAGCCCGGCGGATAGAACTGCATCTCCATGAACGCCGTGCCGGGATGCGAGGCGATGGCGCTGTCAGTCGTGATGTTCGTGTCGCTGTCCGGCGTGCACGCGATGCCCGGGTTGATCGGATTGGCCGGATCACCAAGCGGTCGGGGTGAGGACTGCGTGTCGCACATTGCCATCCCGAACCAGAACGCCGGGTGCAGCTCGAAGTTGAAGGACTGCGTGGCGGTCGGCACGCCTGTCGGGACAACCGGATCGGTGGGCAGGGTCAGGACGTACTGCATGCGGTTCCCGCTGCCAGGACGATTCGAGTAGAAGAGAAGCGACGGCTCATCGTGGCCGACGTACGCAGAGAAGGACTCGAGATCGTCGACCTCGGCGCAGAGGTTGCGGCTGACGCCGCATTCGATGTGCGCGTGGATCTCCCCGGCCGCGACAGGTGCGCCGGGGAAAAGACCGACGAGCAAGGAAGCAATCGCCGCGAAGGTGAAGCGCGAACGGAGATGTCTCACGAAGTACCTCCCACGGAATCCGAGACGCGCGCGATCGTAGACCCGCCCTCGCATACGCGCGAACCAGGCCATCGGTTCACACGCGAAGGCGCCTCCTCCGATGGACGACCGGCCCGCGGCGCAGCCGTGGCTTCGCGGCCTTGACCTTGGGGATGGCAGGATCGACTCTCACTGACCGCGGCACCTTATGTCAGGTGGTCGGCGAGGGGTTTGCGTACTGCGGGCGCCCGGTGGGCCGGTAGACCTGGATCGTCACTCCGCTGGAAGTGGCCCGCGATTCGACCAGTTCGAGCGCCCTGTCTCGGCCGGTGTCCGGGAACAGCCGCGTGCCCTGGCCGATGATCACGGGATAGGTCAGCAGGGTGATCTCGTCGACCAGCTGGTTGTCGATGAGCCAGCGGATCAGGTTGCCGCTGCCGTGCACCTGCAGCTCACCCGCCGGCTTGGCTTTCAGCTTGCCGATGGCCGCCGCACTGTCACCGGAGAGGACGGTCGTGTTCTTCCACCTCGGTTCGGTGAGCGTGGTCGAGGCCACGTACTTGGGCTTCGTGTTCAACGCCGTCCAGATCGGGCTGTCACCCGGATCTGGCCACACTCCCCAGGAGCCGGCGAAGATCTCATAGGTCCGCCGGCCGAACAGGAACGCGTCGGCGCGCTGGAAGACTCCGTTGAGGAACGTATAGGCCTCGTCGACGAACAGCGGCGGGGCCCATCCGCCGCGCTCGAATCCGCCGCGACGGTCCTCGTACGCCCCGCCGAGTCCCTGCATCACTCCATCGACTGAGACGTGCGTGACGGTCGTCAGTTTCATGGTCGCAGTCCCTTCTCGCTGAGTTTGTCGTTGTTTGGCTCGTTGAGGGTGCAAAGGCTCTGGATCTAGAGCTGGATGGTTTCCTCGGCGAGGATGGCATCGGCCTGGCTGACGGCCTGGCGCTGTCCCTCTTCGGTGCCCATCGCCAGGATCTGCTCCATCGCTTCGGTGCTGGGGAACACGTTCTCGATCGACATGCGCGTCCGTCCCTGGGCGACCTCCTCGATGCCGACGCGGATCGTGCTTATCGGGACTTCCGTGGTGAGCGTCCCGTCCGCATAGGCACAGCCGCCGCGCAAGACAATGCGACGGGGCGGGTCGACCTCGAGGACGTCCCAGTAGCCGTGCGGCTGGTCGCCCGCGGGACCGGTCATGTGGTACTCGATGCGACTGCCAGGCGCCAGATCATGTTTGGTGAAGGTGGCAGGGTAGTTCGGCGGCCCCCACCAGCGCTCGAGTTGGCGGGGATCCGCCCACAGCTGCCAGATGCGCTCGACCGATGCATCGAATTCGGCCTCGATCGTCAGGGTCAGCCTTTGGGGATCCTTGCGGACGCGGGTGACGGTCATCGTTTGCTCTCCTTTGTCTCCACGGTGTCGACGGCGCCGGCCGTCTCGACGATGAGCTTGTTCATGCGGTCGATCCGTGCCCGCCACAGCCCCTCGTACTTTTCGAGCAGGCGGCGCGCAAAGAGCAGCGTCTCGAGGTGGGTGCGGACGACCCTGCGGCGGCCGATGCGCTGCTTCGTGATCAGGCCTGCGCGCTCGAGAACCGCGACGTGCTTCTGGACCGCCGCGAAGCTCATCGGGTAATGGCTGGCCAGCTCGAGGACGCCCTCCTCGGCGCTG
>WNGJ01010521.1_pt1 | contig 14308 bp, 14 predicted proteins | sample 5400611 | NCBI WGS metagenome assembly WNGJ01 (sample SAMN13153375, study PRJNA577476) | soil metagenome | isolation source: 40 cm soil or saprolite under Garry oak tree replicate 1 | place: USA:California | collected 2016-06-15 | reverse complement strand
GATTATATAGGATGATTTGTCCGTGTCAACCCCCTTCTCCAGAACGGGAAGGCTCGCCCTCGGATCATTGTCTGATTGCCAAGGGGAGACTACAAAGAGGAGCACACTGCACAGAGATGTGCTCCAACGGCCTCAAGACCAGGTGAGTTCTCCCTCTTCATAGCAGTATTCCCCAGCCTCAAGATCGTCTGCAAACGTGGAGAGGAAAGCCTGCCAGTTGGGCGCAAGCCACCTATGGTACGTTCCATTTTCGGGATCGCTGTCGATGATTTGTCCCATGTGCCCATGCGGTGTGGGAGCCAAATCAAGGCAAACCAGGGTACCATCCGAGTTCAGAAGCGGAATCCATTTGACATTCCAGGTCTCTACGCGGACCAGGATGGGCTGTCCGTTCCGAGTGAGCCAATCATCAGCCATCTTCTCCTTCCGCCCATCCGCATATGTTTTCATCATTTCCCAAGTATCCACTATCTCTTGTAAAGAACAGAGTTTCCGTAGATTTTGGTCTGGATCACCTATCACCATCCTTCCATTGTGGATGGAGTAGGACGCTTTTACATCCTCAGGAAACTCGATGCCCAAAGCGGCTTCGGCCATCTGAATCTCCACCTCAGTCGCACCGGGTTGGAAGTCACTCAATGCCGCTTTCGCTGGTATCTTCTCAAACCAAGCTTCGATCTGTAGCTGTGTTTCGATCCGCTTCCAAATGCCCTGCATAGCTTGCATCACTTCATCATTCATCTGCTATTTCCTTCCTTTCTGACGGGCCTTATGGAGGATGATCTGAGCTAAGTCAAACTCTTCCACCAACAATTACTTCGCTCCATTTCAACTACCTTTTAGCTCCTGCTGATGCAGCTTGCAGCCAGCGATGAGAGCCTGGATGAACTTGATTCGCATTTTCTGGGCATTCACCAGAGCATTCCGGCCAGTTTTGTGCTGCTGCTGCATATCTGCTAATTTCTTCTCATGGGCATCGAGCGCCAAGCGCAACTTTTCTAATGTCTCCGTGGTAGCCATTTCTGCCAGCTTTTCCAACTCGGCGTTGCTCAAGCCCTCAGGATTGAAGATCAGCCTGACATCTGGTGTCTCTGGCGCTGGTATGTGTTGCAACGCAGCCCTACACGCCTGTGCCCCTGTCTGATCTCCCTCCACCACACATTTTTCAAGTGGTGTCATGGGAACTGTTGAGGTCACCGGCAACGTTTGTTCTCCTTGATGGAACAGCCTGGCCTTTTCTCCCCCAATGAACATACCACAACGTTTACAGTCCAGCCTGTGCTCACATGTCACATAGACTTGATTGCCGCAGAACATTGGCTCACCATCTGTGTCATAGCCAATGAACCAGCGGAGCGCAGGCAAGCCCTGCGCTGCCGCCTGCATATCGATCACCCCTTCGATGATGCGACTTAAACCATCGGCGGCCTGGATCGTCCGATGGAGTTGAATCGGGTCCTGTCTGGCGTAGCGCCGGATCGTTCTTGTATTCACGTGTCCAGCGTATTCAGCCAGATCGTCGAGGCTGACGCCATTTTTTCGTAACAATGTCAAACGGGCACTGCGACCTCGATGACCGGTAATTTTCCCTTTGGCATCCTCGGTGCTCACACCAGCTCGTTTGCAGAGAACAGGGATAACCGACTCATTAATGAACGATGCACCCACACGGAGGTCCTGGAAGCAGAACAGATAGTCTACTTCCTCGCGATCCTTCCGATCCAGCAGCTTCCGTTGCTGGGGCGGTCGCTCCCGCTTCCATGCAGTGATGGCGTCAGCAGTGTAGTCAGGCAGCCAGATCCAGAATGGCCCTCGACTCTTCCCAGCGGGAATCTGGAGGTAGGAAATTTTGGGAGGAGTGCCCTCGGCTTCATTCTGCTCCGGATTCCGATCTGCATTCATGGTCACCCTCTCCAGAGGCAGACCCTCCTCACCCAGCATGGTCGGCTCCCAATCTTCTCGCAAGCAATCGAGCCGCAGACGCGCAATCTCATTAGGGCGGCGGGCGGAGGTCACCCACACAAGAGACAATGCTCTGTAGAAGGTCAGGGAATATCGTGTCCCAGGAGGCAAATCAGTTTGGGCCAGCGTTGCTGCTGCAATGGTCAGTTTAGACCATACTTGCAGATCAATGTCTCGCGGAGATGCGGTATCTAAGACCTTTCTGATGTGATCAGGTGCCGTGAATAGCTCTTGGGGAAGAAAATCGAGCCGAATTCTTCGCGCTGGCTCACCATGGACGGAGTGCGGCTGTCTAATGAGGTCAGTGAAGAAGCGATTCACTGAGGTGTAGTAGGAGGCAAGACCATATGCCTGGATGGGCTTGCCGAACATCTCTCTCGTTTTGAGCCACCGTTGCCCTCTCTTGCTTCCATATTGTCCATTGGTCCAGGAACAGAGATCACCCCGAAAACGCAGTGCAAGCTCTTCGGTCCATTGTTCGGGTGTGCGAATAGCTGGGAAGTGTGTGAAGAGCCAACGCCCCACGGCAAGCAGGCGAGACATGTAATCGATCCGAACAGTATGGGTAAGATCGACCTCTTGATGAAACCAGGCGAGACACCAGGCGTACCACTCCTGGTCCATGCCATCGCTATCAAAGGTTGTGGGAACAGAAAGCAGTTCTGGTGGCTGTGGAGAGAGGATGCCAAGGTGCTGAAGACCGAGCGTAATCTTCCTCTTTGTCCATCGCCTGGCCTCGCCTTCCACATCGATTAAACCCAGCAGGTCTTCAGAAAGATCTTCCAGATAGGGAGAACGATTGAGGATGAACAGGAGGCTCAGGTATTGTCGCAAGATCTGAAAAGTAGTGGGGCTATCTCGGTAGCCTTTCCCGATCAACGCATTGAGCAGTCGCCTACATTGCTGTGTGATGAGATCCTTCCCAAAGTAGGTGTTGGCTGCCTCTGCTACATGCAAGACAAATTCAACCGGGCGAAGATCACTGATCCCTGCAAGGAGGTAAGCGGCATCCATGATCGTAATGCGACAACCGGTCATTCTTCCCCAGGCCGCATCAAACACGGCTGACGTTGGGCGCAAGGTGTCCATCCACTCGTCAACTGACCAGTCCCAAAACATCTTTTTACGCCGATACATCTCCCGATGCATCACAAAGTGGACGCTCCTCATCCTCTCTTGCGTCCGATCTTGGTGCCTCAAGCGAAAAATATCGTCGAGCGGTTGATCAAGGCGGGCCAGGGCGGATCTCGCAGCGAAAGATTCTCGGCTCGCTGTATTCATGGCGCCACGAGCAGAGGCGCTTGCCTGCCCGAGGTGCTCGAGCGCTTGGCGTTCGGCGCCAGTCAACTGACCCCAGTCGTAATCTTCTGGGACGATGGGCATCCGCCATATCTTCGCTGGGATAACCTCAGCGCGTGAAAAATCCCTCATCATGTGTTTCTTCCCTCGCTCTGTGCCTGCTCAACCAAGGCTCGAATCCTGGCATCAAACGGCTCAACCTTTGTACGGATCCGCTGACTTAACTCACTTGGTGCAAGGTGGATGTACAGGCGCGTTGACTCGGTACTTTTGTGACCGGCGATCAGGGCAATATCTTCCAGGCTCACGCCCGCTCGTTTGAGGATGGTACATCGTTGATGCCGCAAGGTATGAGGAGTGAGCGCAGGGAGCCCAACATGCTCCCGTACTCGTTCCATGACCTCGTCAAAAGCGCCAACTGACAGCGGCCGGCCAGGATTACGCGTCGATTCAGAGATAAAAATCGGGCCGAGATCCTCGCCATCGTAGGCAGCAATGAGCGTTCGGCGATTGCCTTCAATGTATTGGCGGACCAGATGCAAGACCGAGGCTTCGACGGGAACGTGCCTCATGCGCCCATTTTTGGTGGTCTCTGGACGAATGGTCACGATCCCTTGTGCCCAATCGATGTCATCGACCCGCAAAGACATGAGTTCCTCTCGGCGGAGGGCAGCAGCGTAGGCCAGCAGGATCATGGCTTGTGTGCGAGCATCCTCCTGTAAAAGAACGTAGCGAACAAAGCGTTCCCAGACCTCGTCAGAGGCCACCCAAGGCAAGCGCTGCTGTTTGCCGACTGGCCCTCGTACTGGGTGCTGTCCATCTCGTCCATCGTGTCCTCGTGCTACTGGATTCACTGGATCAGTACGCAGGTTTTTACGGATGAGAAAATCGTAAAAGAGACGGCAGGCCACCACACGTTGGGCAATGGTATTCGTCGAGAGCCTGCGGCCTGTCAGGGAGCGGATCTTCGTCTCATCCTCAATCATTCCTCCCCGCCCCCGCTTCTTCGGTTTTCGGAGCTTGAGCCTTGCAATGTACCTATCCAGGTCAGCTTCAGTGGCTTCCAGAGCATCTGCATTGCCAAAGGAGACGAGGAGATCCTCAATGGCACGAGCGTAAGCGTCTACCGTCTTAGGTCGTTTCCCTTTGAGAATCAGCCGTTCTACGAAATTCCACTGTACTTCTTGTCTCTCCATGGTCTTTCTCCTCGATGTTTACTCTTTTGCGTTCCTCTGGCTAAAGAGTTATTCTGATGGCATCCGAAGAAATCGGTGCTCTTATCCAGGTAATCATCCTAACTAACATTGAGGTCGTCGGCCTGGATGTCGAGGATTTCGACCTGGAGCAGGGACTCGTGACGGTCTATCGCGAGAAGACCGATGAGACGCAGACTCACCAGTTGAAGAAGCACACGCTGCTGGCCGCCTCGCGCTACCTGGCCGAGACCAGGACCACCTCCGGGCCACTCTTCCTCGGCTACCAGGGCCGCCGCATCACCCGCTACGGCCTCTACGACCGTGTGCATCTACTGGGCCAGCAGGTAGGCCTGTCGGCGTTATCGCCGCACGATCTGCGGCATTACTGGACCTACGACGCGCTCGGCAATGCGACGCCGGTGGATCGCGTGCAATCCGGGGGCAACTGGAAGTCGCCGACGATGGTCTTGAAATACGCCCGACGTACCGGGATCGCCAATGAGGGTGTGATTATTACTGAGTAGCCTGTGCGAATGGGCCTGTAAGTGCCATAGGGATACGACAACGATTGGTGTAAAATTGGGCCATTTGACATGATAAAAGAATATTTGCATTCTCACTATCGCATCTAATGTGCAAAAATGGTATAATTTGACCGGTACTTTGAGTAGCATTTTGTGCTACATTGGTGAATTACCGCACCTAATGGGTAATTAGGCGCGATAACTGAGGAGTATTTTCAATCGCCTCTCAATGAGCATTATTCAAGATCATTGAGTTGTCAGCAATAAGGAGAAATGCTATGGAGAAGAACGACGACATAGCGCAAACGGGCATTCCAGAAGATGCCTCGATTACCAACCCGTCCCGACCGCCGATCCGATTACGCGGTAGCTATTCTTCGCAACAGGAGATCCGTGCTATCCCTCGTCCTCTCCGGCGTCGGAATGGGGATGGGGATGGGGAACCCTCTCCACCTCCTCCACCTCCTCCGCCCCCGGTTTCGACCCCTGATCTCGCCCTTCAGATCTCATTCTGCTTGCCTGCCGAGTTGAACGGCCCCGTCGTCTCTGCCATCCGACAGGCGCTCGACCCGAATGCGGATGTGCGCTCTGCATGCGTCAACGGAACTCAGCGCATTGGCATCTGGCTTCGCCCGTTTGTCAGCGACCAAGACAATCAAGCTAGAGACAGAGGACTGCAAAGACTCAATATTATCGGCGCCAGTGAAACCCTAGCGTTCTTCATCAACTCAGCCTTGATCCGCAGGCAAGCCCTCGACGCATGGAACGCAGCGCCCAAACGGCTCAACGGCGACGGCAACCCCGATTCTAATGGCCCGATTCATCTGACAGGCTTCTCTTTGAGCTTTGAAAGCCCGAACAGGGTAGTCACTCGCATCGACGGCTTTGATGAGCGTCCCTGGCCAGATGTGGACTTTCACCTTACGATCACAGATACACTCTCTCTGTCGGGTGGCCAAGTGCATTGCAACAGTCAGCGTGATCTCGACGTCGATACCAGCTGGCTGAACTTCCTGACCGGGCTGTTCCTGATCGTGCTCCCGCCTCTGGGCGTCGTTTTTCTCGTAGAGCGAATCATCGTTGGGAGCGTGGACGCGCCCGATCTCAACGCGGGTCCAGGCTGCAGCGCGGCTGCGCAAATCCCACACGAGATCCTCATCCCAGGCGGCCAAAAAGTAGTTGCCTCCTACTCTCGATTGGAGGTATCCGAAGGAGGCATCTTCGCGGGTGGCACCTTCATGGTGATCCCCCGTAGCCCGGAGGTCACCATCACGGGTCCCAGCCAGATCTCGGTAGTAGAGAACACGACATCATTGACCCGCAACTATTCGTTTAGCACACAAGACCTGCGGCCCCCTCTACAGATCGCCTGGACCGGCGATGGTTCGGCGCTCAGTCTCGCCGGGGAGACGACCAGTTTTCGCTTCAATCTTGCTGGCGCTCAAGCTGGCGAGGCTCTTACCCGCCGCGTCGCGGTCCGCGTAACCGACGCCGACAGCCTGGCAGGGTCTGCCGAACTCATTGTTCGCATCTATCTCACGCCGGAGGATGACGGCTTCCCACCGGTTTGCCGGAACAAGCCCTGGCTGCCGCAATGCCAAGAACCGATGGCGCACGTGGCCAGTTTGCGGCGCAGGGAGCGATCCTAGCAGGAGACGGAGACCATTCCAGAACAGGGACACATCTCACTGTTGATCTCAGGAGAGATTCTTCTCAGCCAAGCGGCCAGTTTGCCCCTGTTTTGGAATGGTCTCCTTCAAGATAAGCAGGTAGCGGTGGCGATTGAGCAGTGGCATGAACTGGATGATACCCTGGGTCATCGCAAGCTGGCTGTGCTCTTGGGAATGGGGAAGAACCGGGTCAATCGGATTATGCACAAGTATGCCATCACAGCCAGGCGCAAGAAGAAGCGCTACGTCTATCCAGGGAAAACAGACCAGACGGCTCCCAATCTGGTGAGAGAGTTGGAGCAGAGTAGTCCGACAGAGGTGGTTTTCTCCGACATCTTTGAAGTGCGTTTGTCAGATGGGGCACGGGTGCGTGGCTGCTTTGCGCTCTGGAAGCGCACGCGACATATCTTGGCACTGGCCTTTGATTATCGCATGCAAGCGGAGCTGGTGGTCAAGACGATCGAAATGGTGCCATTTGAGGTGCCAGGAGCGATCTTTCATTCGGATCAGGGCAAGCAGTATGGAGCTCTCGAGACCAGAACGCTCTTGCTTGAGAAGGGCTTTGTCCGTTCGATGAGTCGAGCAGGGACGCCGACCGACAATGGCTATGCGGAGCGCTTTGTGGGGCTCTTTAAGCTAGCAGTCGCCGAGCGCCAGCCGTATCGCACGTTGGGTGACTTTTTGCGGGCAGCGAAGCCTTGGGTCAACTTTTACAACACCACCAGGCCGCATGAGAGCCTAGATTATCGTTCGCCTGACCAGTTTGCGAAGGCGCAACAACTGAACAGTGTCCCTAAAATCACCCTGTTTTAGTGTTCAGTAAATCGGGGACTGGACACGGAAGAAGAGTAATCACTCTTCTTTTTTACGTAGGTGACGTGGGTGAAGGAAAAAAGCGTGTGGCACATGTGATCAAAGGCTACAGTAGTCATATTCAATGTAACAAACGGTAGTAGCAATAGAACAAACCAACTAAGAATAAAAGATACCACCGTTGCAAAATGAGGGAGGTATTGTTGGGCGAATACTGCTTCAACCAGCCAAATTAACAGCACAAGAGGAGGCTCAAGTGCCCAAAATACGGTTGCTACACAGATCGCTCTGCTTGCTCTCCACCAATGTTCTGGATTTGTAAGAGTATCGAGTTGTGGTAGATCAGAGTTGAGAAGGACGTAGGAATTGAAAAAATATCGAAGCTTGTAGTAAGCAACTTTAGGGTCCTTCTGTTCTTGAGGAGCTTTCTCAGACTTATTCCGCCGAGGTAGCAGTTCCATCACCTGATGTGTCAAATATATCAATTGATGGAAAAAGCCTATATACAGGCCTCTGTTCTCTCCCTCAGGAAGATGATTATAAGAATCTATAAAGTCATCGTATCCTTCTTTGAAATAGGTATCCTCTCTTGCTATAGTTTCTGCTAGCCATTGATTGTGATCTATATGTCTTTTCAGAATAACCATTTCTTCTTGGACGAAAGAGGGAAATATTGTACTAAACAGATCTAGAAACAGACCGAAGAAAAAGATACTGGTAATTCCCAAGGCAGCAAGTAGAATATTGACCGCTGGTTGCACGGAGGCTGGCACGGTCAAGAAGTCGGCTACGGGTTTTATCCATCCGGTTAGTCCCCAAAGAGCTAAAAGGATGAATTGACCGGCGAGAAGAAAACCACCGACTACACCATTATCAATAAACCGATCACTAATACGCACAATATACACTCCTTCTGCCTATCCTAACAGAGTGCGAAGCTGTAAGCGGCGGAGGTGATGCAACATTCTTAAGAACGGCTTATTTTGTTACTCCTCTATTCAAAACTATCCAATATTAGCTCTACTAAGTATATCTTATTTTCCCATAACGTGTCCTTTCTGACGCATATCTGATGACATGAATCCAAATAATGAGGTGATTTTCTGTTATTTACGTTATCGAAAATGAGTAAGGGATCAAAGGACACGTTATGCTTCCCAGATTGGACTAAAGACGTAGATATGGGTCAAAGCCAGGGATTTCTCAACCCAGCCAGTTGTGCTGAAACAAGGAAAGAAGCCACTCACAGGATCAGTTATGTGTCAGTCCTATGGATAAGAATTGCGACAAAGCACAATTACCTTTTTGGGCTACTTCGCTATTCCTAGTTTGTGTTCCAACTAAGGGCAAAGCCGAGACTGCCCAATCTTGGAGTCCTAAAGTAACCCATTATCATGGTCACCTGATGGGACACGCATTGCCTTCGCACGATTTGACGGGAGAATCTATGTCTGGCAGGCAATTGGTAAATGACCTGAAGGGTTAGCAGCTTTAGCCCTCAAACATGAGCACTTGCCCCCAATCATGAGCACTGGTAGAAATGTTCCTGGGAAAAGTGCTATCCATCCGGTATACTTCTCCCTATGCTCCGCGCCCACGGCGCAAAAAGAAACGTCTGGTATTTCTCCAATTGCCGTTGTTTTTTGAAGGCGATGGAGTGCAGAGGTAATCGAGACCTCTACTCACGTCTTAGAGCATTGGACAGTTATAAGTGAATTGAGAAAATGAGGTGATGACTATGACCGAATGGGAATACGCTTTCCTCCAGGCGAAGAGCTTCTCTGACAACAGAGGAGGGGAGTACCAAGAGATCACGTTCTGTGGACCGCAGGGTTTTGCTCAGCCAGTTCAAGCAAGTAGTGCTATCCCAATACTCAATAAGTTTGGCAAAGACGGCTGGGAAGCTTTTTACATTGAAGCGATACAATACGGGAGAATCTATTGGCTCAAGCGACCCGCAAGTCGGTAGGAAGCAGACGCAGGATGAGCCAGATTTTTTCGTTCCTTCTGGATGAATGCAGGACAATATGGGATGTTGTTGAGAGATAATTAGGAAGCAAGAATGCAAAAGGAAGCCCAAGAAGGGGTCCAATGATGGAAGCAGTGGGAGAGCCCGAGTGCCTGCATGTGGCCTGTTCCGCCGGAAGGCGAACAGTGACCTCCCAAGCAAGACGGCTCCCCGCCCATCAGGGCACAAAGGGTCGATGAGGCTTGTTGCAACAGCTAGCGGTTTCTCGAAAGAGGGCTGCCGAAGCCAGATTGCCTATCCAGCATGAGCTGACGTTCGCCTTGACTGGTCGGGTTTCTCACTGATCCCAGCGAAGGATTGCACCAGAGAAAAGTTCAGGGATGCGCAAGAGCGAGCAAAAGCAGGTGTGTGATGAATACGACTAAAGGGACTTCCTCTCAGGAGGAAACGACGATCAAGTACGTGTGTGGGATTGATATTGGAAGCCAATCCTGTGCGGGCTGCATTACGCGGCCCGATAAAAGCGTGGTGGTGAAACCGATCACCTTTGCGAATGCCAGGGAAGGCTGGCAGGTCTGGGAAGAGAAACTGAGTCAGTTGGATGCTCCTCCCAACCAGATCCTCATCGGAATGGAAGCCACCTCCCGCTATGGGGAGAATCTGTATCACGAGTTGCAGGAACGGGGCTATGTGCTGCGTCTGTTGCATCCGAGGCAAACGCATCAGTTTCACGAGCGGCAAGGGCTACGCGCGAAAACCGATCGGCTCGACGCGATGACCATCGCCAAGGTGTTGTTGAGTGGGGAAGCACGGGCTGGCTATGTGCCAAGCGAGCGGGTAACGGTCTATCGGGAATTGGTCCGCCTCCACATGCAACTGAGCGATGAGGCGGCAGCGTATCAAAACGAGATCCATGCTCTGGTGATTGTCCTCTTCCCAGAGTTCACCCAGGTCTTTGCCGATCCCTGCTTGCCAGGTGCCCTGCGGGTGCTCAAAGCCTATCCGAGTGCCCAGGATATCGTGGCTGCAGGGGTGGAAGCGATTGTTCAGGTATTACGAACCCCTGCCCAACCACCAACGCGCTATGGCCGTCCTAGCGCTCAAACATTGGTGGAGCTGGCCCGTAGGACCGCCAGTAGTGGGCGAGCCGTCAGCGGGCGGTCAGTGAGTTTGCGCATTCTCTGCGACCAACTGGAGCATACCCGAGCCAATCTTGCGCATCTGGAAGCCGAGATCGAGCGATTGCTCACCGACGATCCGCAGGTCAAGGGTCTGCAACAGATCCCGGAGTTTGGCTCCAAGACCGTGGCGGTCTTGCGTGCCGAGTTAGGGGATGTGCAGCGTTTTGCGCGTACCGATGAAGTCATTGCCTACGGGGGCATGGATGTCGAGATCAAAGAAAGCGGGCAGTGGAAAGGCCGTGCCAAGCTCTCCAAACGCGGCAGTGGCTTGCTGCGACGCATGCTCTACCTGGCGGCCCTGCGCAGCATTCGCCTGGAGAGCTCGGCCTTTGGCGCCTACGATCATCGTTTGGTCGAGCGAGGCCTCAAGAAAGGCTCGGCCTTGATGGCCGTCATGCGCAAGATGTTGGCGGTGGCAGCCCACTTGCTGAAAACGGGGGAAGAGTATGATCCCCAGAAAGTCAGCGTGGGTGCCACTCCGCGCTAGGCGAGGCCGGCACCCACGCTGACCAGCCTCAGGGCGCGTCAGCAGCCTCCTGGGGGCTGCTTGGGAGGGGATATTGTTTGTCATTGGGCTCTGGTTAGCCTCCAAGTTTTTTGCGGGGCGCTTGACAAATTTTATGGCTTCTTGCTGTAAAGGGACCGGGCAATGTGATAGAATTTCATCACTATGATTGATACGACGTGGTAAGGAGGGGTAGATTGATGGGCTCTAAAGAGATGTTTTCCTCAGTGTTTCACTTTCCCGCTGGAATCACCATTGACTCCATTGATCCAAGCGCCAACGAACTCGTGATTAGTATAACATGCGACGCTCCCAGCATGCCCTGTCCACAGTGCCATCAGCCGTCTTTTCGCATTCACGGACACTACCAACGAACGGTCGCCGATCTGCCGTGTGCAGGTCGCACTGTGATCCTGGCGCTCACGGTGCGCAAATTCGTCTGTACCACGCCCGGCTGTCCGCGCAGGATTTTCACCGAACGGCTCCCGGGGCTGGTGCAGTCCTATGCACGGATGACAACCCGGCTTATCGCGCTTGTGCAAGCTCTCGGGTTGGGGGCGGGTGGGCAATTGGGCACGCGACTAGCCGACCGATCCGCTATCGCCACTACCCCATCCACCTTGTTACGCCATCTGATGCAGTTGCCCATACCTATGGCAAGAGCAGTTCGCGTGCTTGGCATTGATGATTTCGCTTGGAAGAAGCGCTTTCGTTATGGGACTCTGCTAGTAGACCTTGAGCGCAGAAAGATCATCGAGGTCCTTCCTGATCGCGAAAGTGCCACCGTAGAGAAGTGGCTGAAGGAACATCCAGATGTAGAAGTGGTCAGTCGTGACCGCGGGAAGGATTTTAGAAAAGCAGCCACCCTCGCCGCTGCTCAAGCGCAACAGGTGGTCGATCGTTTCCATCTGGTTCGCAACCTGGCCGAGACTCTTCAAGTCGTCTTGGGGCACTGCCGTGCGGAAATTCGCCAGGCGGAGAGCCCTTCTCCTGCACCGGAGAAGGCGAGAGAGAAGAACGCCCGTCCGCTTCCTACCGTAACAACCTGGCAACAGCGTACTCCACCTCACATTGAAAAAGCCCATCAGGCACGCCAGGCAAGCCGTGATGATCGCTATCGCCAAATGACGACCCTGCGTGCACAGGGCCTGACCCAGGCAGAAGTGGCGGAGCCGCATGCACATGTCTGAGAGGGCGGTACGGACCTGGCTCAAACAAGGGAAAGCCCCCACCTGGAAGCGGAAGTCACGGCGTCGCAGTGGGTTCGACCCCTACGCGGCGTATGTGCTCGAGCGGTGGCAAGACGGGATTCATGAAGCGAAACAACTGTATGAAGAAATCCGCGCACAAGGATTTCCTGGAACAGTGCGCATCGTCCAGCGCTTTGTGCAGGCACGACGCTCCGATCCAGAGAAGATCACCCTGCCTCCACCGACAGGAGCTGATCGCTTCTCATCAAACACGGCAACCTGGTTGTTCATCCGTGATCCCAAGCAACTGACCACCGAGAAACAAGCCGAACTGGAACTGATCTGCCAGCGCAGCCAGACGGCTCGGAAGACGTATGAGTTGACACAGCAGTTCATGACCATGCTTCGTCTGCGTCGTGGTCAGGAATTTGAGGCGTGGCTGGAGGCCGTCGAAGCCAGTCACATTGCTGAATTGCGTCGCTTTGCCCACAGCTTGCTCAAGGACAAGGATGCCGTCGTTGCTGGACTGACGCTCTCTTACAGCAATGGACCCGTCGAGGCACAGGTCCAGAAGCGAGAAACCTGCTCAAGCGTTCCATGTTTGGCCGCGCCAAACTGCCTCTGTTACGGCAACGTTTGCTCAATGCCGCCTGATCTGGACAAGTTATCTGACGAAGATAGCTTTCATCTGCTGTTTGTGCTGCGTCCTTCAAGCCAGTACGGATGATCCCTCTTTTTTGTTGTCCATAGCAAGCAGGCTCACTTCTTTTGGGGATGGGCCTTTCTAGTTGACTTTTAACAGGATGTCTGCCCTAGAACGCAAACGGCTCTTTATTCCGGGAGATACTGCCCACCAGAGTCAAGGATCATTTGAGCAGATTTCCACCGAGATAGTTGATGTGGTTTCGCAGGAGAAAGTTCGTATTTACAGTCAGATCGTGAGCAGTTTACTTCCACCATTACGTGCTGATACTCCAGACGTGGAGCGGTTTACCCAGATATTCTCCTCTCGGTGCTCATGTTTGAGGGCTAAAGCTGCTAACCCTTCAGGTCATTTACCAGCAATTTAACAGCTTCATCCTGTTGCATTCTTGCTGCACATGGCTACAAAGGGATTGTCTTTCTGTAACGTTACCATGATCGAGGCAACGGTCAAAAGTGTGCGCCATTTTATGCTGGCAAAAAATTATGCTGCTCCAGGAGGGGCTTCCAACAGGCACGTGCCATTTTATGTGAGAGAAACCGATCATCTCATTAATTCTGAATAATGTCAAATAGATGAGATAAGATTACATGCCATATTATGAATCTTACGCAAGTTTGCTGATTCGAGCAACTGATCAGAGAAGGTCGAAAAAGCTGTTTGGCTTGCGGAGCACATCGGCACGTTTCCAACGGAAGTGTTTCTTTCCACTATCAGCAAACTTGCGTAAGATTCAGTTTATGTGAGAGAAATTTTTCTCAAAAATCGCCTCGACGTGCCTCTCAAGTCAACAATGAGCAAGTTTTATGATAGAAACGCGCCATGAATTAAGTTAAATGATACTTTGTCTGGGTCGTTGGCGGACTTGACGATACAAATGACTTCGTTCGTGGCACAGTCGACGAAGCGCGTGGCTGCGTCTAACTGGAGACCATTCAAAAATAGGTGCTGGTTATGCTGCTTTATCCCCTCTTGCCTAATCTGCATTCCAAATGGGATAGGTATCAGCACCTATTTTTGAATGGTCTCCCAGTATAGGGGTCAGCGCATCCAAACCTGAAAACTGTACGCTAAGGCTGGGATGCGCTGACCCCATTGTCGGTTAGAACGGCTTGAACATCATCAGCCAGAGGATCAAGACTAAGCCGCCACCGCCAATCACGGTGAGAAGCCAGGGATGGGTGGCAGCGAGCAGAACGGCAAGCTGCTTTTCCGCGGATGTGTCCAGGGACGAATGACTGATCGTCTCCGAGCGCGATGGATTGCCGGCATGCACGAGCTGACGGATACGATTGA
>WNGJ01004890.1_pt1 | contig 14309 bp, 10 predicted proteins | sample 5400611 | NCBI WGS metagenome assembly WNGJ01 (sample SAMN13153375, study PRJNA577476) | soil metagenome | isolation source: 40 cm soil or saprolite under Garry oak tree replicate 1 | place: USA:California | collected 2016-06-15 | reverse complement strand
GGTTTGGCACCTCGATGTCGGCTCGGCGCATCCTGGGGCTGGAGTAGGTCCCAAGGGTTGGGCTGTTCGCCCATTAAAGCGTCACGCGAGCTGGGTTCAGAACGTCGCGAGACAGTTCGGTCTCTATCCGTCGTGGGCGTGGGAAGATTGAGGGGAGTCATCTCCAGTACGAGAGGACCGAGATGGCTGGACCGCTGGTGAGCCAGTTGGCCTGCCTGGGCCATTGCTGGATAGCTACGTCCAGAAGGGAGAAGCGCTGAAAGCATCTAAGCGCGAAGGAAGCCAGTCAAGATCCCAGCCAGAAGAGCTGGTCGATAGACCGCGCGTGGACGCCTGGTAACAGGAGCAGCGAAGCGGCCCTAATGATCGTACGGCTTGTCTCACCCAGTGTGTGTCTGAGCACCCTGAAGCGTCTTGCTTCTTTGCTCAGCTCTCCTCTGCTCTTCACCCATCCTCTCCTCTCGCTGACCCTGCTTTGACGGCTACTCGGCTTGGTCTTGGCAAAATTGAGGTAATTATTCTTGTTTAGTGAGTTTGTAAGTATGAAGACACAAGAAATTGTGTCTTTTGTATTTGTAATGTTACAAAAATTCATTAAGAGCACATCGTATCTCATTCCGTGTCTCTCCATCCTCCTCAATCACCAGCGCCTCTTCTAATGCCCCTCTTGCCTCTTCTCCCCCTATTCGTCCTAAAGCCCACGCCGCATGTCCTCTGATCAACTGCTCATCATCATGAAGTGCTTTTATGAGCGGTGGAACAGCCTGTGGGTCTCTGCTATTGCCAAGTGCCACACAGACATTCCTCAATAATCCACGCCGCTTGGTACGGAGAATTGGACTCCGGCGGAAGCGATCACGAAACTGTTCTTCTGTCAGTGAAAGTAAGGGAATGAGTTCGGGGGCACTTCCAATACTATTGCGAGGTCTGAATTCCTGACGAGGCTGAAAATGTACTGGCTGTGACGCTGGGGTAACCACACCGTCACCTTTCCTTAGCCCCAGACGTCTCTCAGCGACTTTATTCACAGGACATACTTGCTGGCAAATATCACAGCCAAAAATGAGATTACCCATTAAGGGTCGCAACTCCAGAGGTATACTACCACGCAGCTCGATAGTCAGAAAGGAGATACAGCGTGTATTGTCAAGTACATATGGAGCAGGCAAGGCTGCGGTCGGGCAGGCGTGCAAACAAATTTCGCAGTTGCCGCAAGTTGCTTTTAAAGGTGTATCATAGAGGTTTCCTGGACCATCTGCCAATGGGAGATTGGTTACAATTTCTGCCAGGAAGACCCATGATCCCCAACCCTTTGTTAAGATATTAGTATTCTTGCCATACCAACCCAACCCGGCTCGCTGCGCAACTGCGCGATCCACCATACGACCGGTATCCACAAACAAACGTGACTCTACATCCTCTACCTCATTTTTACCATAGGCGCGTAGCCAGGTTGCGAACTCTTGCAGCCTGGGTTTGATGATCTCATGATAATCGTCTCCCCACGCGTAACGCGAAATACATCCTCTAGGTACATCGCTTTCCACTTCATCGGGTTGCTCAGTGAGGTAGAACATGGCAAGAGCAATGATCGAGCGGGCTCCAGGTAAAAGTGTATCGGGGTAACATGATACCTCAGCTCGTTCGGCAGTGAACCAGGGTAGACCATCCATCAACCCTTGTGAAATACGCTCTTTGATAATTCGTTCGGTATCAAGAAATTCCTCAGCACTTGTGATGCGCACTATGTCGAAGCCGAGCGAATATGCATATTCTTTGATGATGGTAGTGTTTAACATTGGATTAATTAGTTACATCCCTGTGTTCATTTATCCACCATGACAGTCCAATGAATGCGGCAAGGTATACACCCAGTACAACAAGTGCATGCAGGTCTGAAAGTGAAGAATTGCTTCCGCCGAAGATATGCTGCCCCTGATTTTGTAACAATGCTCCAATATTGTTCCCAATAAAGTAATCTGGAATAACTTTCAAAAAATTCCCAAAAGATCCCTGGCTAAAAGTTCCTGCGAGTTTAAAAATGCTTCCCAGGATTGGTTCAATAAAAAGCCATGTCAGCGCTCCAACAATGCCAGCTACTGTTGAACGTCCCAACGTTCCAAAAAAGATAGCAATGGTGGCATAGATGAACCAGTCGAAGATAGCAATGAGCAAGTAAAGCAGTGCATGCGCTATCCAGTCTGCACTGAGAAAACCGAGATCCTGGCTGATACTATTTAGCGCATTAAGCCCTTGTCCTGTGAGTATGCCGGTAATGGTTATTGTCAGTATCCCAATTGTGGCGCAAAGAGCCGCTACTCCGACTTTGGCTAGTAGAAATTGCAAACGTGTTGGTCCAAGAGTATACATCAGGCGAACTGTACCAATACTGAATTCTCCTCCAACACAAGATCCTATCAAGATGATAATCAATATCGTCCCTGCGCTGAGTGCAACCTGTATGGCTATACTCAATGAATTGGGAAGGCGCAGTGGTTCTGAGGCGCTACGCAGGGCGTCTTCTCTTAATTGTGCTACCTGTGCTGCCGAAGGTTGTGGACAATTTGGCTGTGATTGACCTTGTGGGATGCCACTTGATGGAGGGCAAGGTTGTGCAAAATTCTCTGGGGGAGCATTGAGAACAAGGAAAGTGTTGAGCGAAAATAAGAAGAAAACAAGTATGGCGATAATGATAGCAATACTGAGCAACACTTTTGACATAATCCTGCGACGTATCTTGTACATTTCCATACTAATGAGTCGCAGAAGTACGAATGCGTAACGTTGCCTTCCAAGGATCACAGAGTCAGTGCGTACAGGTAGAGGAAAACTTCCCTCGCTATTTGATTGATCTGTCACACTCATAATGTGCCTCCCTTTCCATTTACGAGCCTCTCTACGCCTTGTATGGAGCCAGTTTGCTGTAAGGCGGAACTTCCACCAGCAAGAGCGGCCATTCCCTGGCGCGTCCCAGAAGAAAGAGATGGAGTTGTGAGCTGGAGGAAGACCTCTTCCAGGCTCCCCTCATATGGATGCAGTTCAGCAGCGAATAGATTATTGTGCGCAAGCAGTGCATTGATCTCAGTTGAATGAGACTTTGGTGTATCGACACGTAATGTGGATACACCTTGTCTATCAGTTTGAATTTGTACAGCGCTAATCCAATGCGCACCTTGTTGTTTTGCCTCTTCGAGGATGATCTTTGCTTGCTGTATTTCCTCTAGAGTATTTAGTCTAATGAGAACTTGCTCACTACCGCGCAACAATTCACGGACATTGCCCTGCTTGATCAAGTTACCTTTTTGTAAAATTGCCACCCGGTTGCAAACCTGTTGTATCTCGTTGAGAAGGTGACTGGATAGAAAGATAGTTTTACCCAGGGAAGCTAATCGAAGAATAAGTTGGCGAATCTCAAACATACCTGCCGGGTCCAGCCCGTTAGTAGGTTCGTCCAGAAGTACAAGCTCAGGGTCAGTAAGAAGAGCTGCTGCAATGCCAAGGCGCTGCTTCATACCAAGTGAGTATTTATGGTAGGCCATTTTTGCTTGAACATGAAGTTCAACAAGTTCTAATACCTCATCGATACGACGTTGGTTCGCTTTTCCCGAAACCATTCCTGATGCGGCGCCAATTACACGCAGATTATCTGTACCCGAGAGATAAGGGTAAAATACTGGCGTTTCCACAATTGCTCCGATACGTGGCAGAATGGAGGGCATTTGCTGCGCTGTATCCATACCAAAGATAACTGCCCGACCGGCAGTAGGACGGATAAGGCCGAGTAGCATACGAATTGTGGTAGTTTTACCCGAGCCGTTAGGACCGAGAAATCCAAAGACATCGCCTCGCATGACCTGTAGATGCAGGTCATTGACAGCTACTAGCCGACCAAAAGCTTTGGTAAGCCTGCTTGTACTGATGATGATATTTGATTGAAACGAAGCCTCGATGTTTTCTTGCAACATGTGCTACCTTTCAATAAACTTCGATTATGCTTGATACTTCCTTGCATTCAGATGAGAAAGATGCCTCCTTGCGTTCTGTCTGACCGCAGGTACTACCTTGCATCTCTGCTGACTGTGTAGCAGTAGCTCTCCTTTCGTCTTGCCTGACCCGTAGGGTAGCTGCCTTTCGTTCTGCCTGACTGCGAAGCAGTAGCCGCGCAGCGGCGTTGGCAGAACGGGCAAGAACAGCGAAGCGGCGTTGGCAAGACGGATAAGTGCCAGCGCATGCAGCGTAGCAGAGATGTCTATCAAGAAGATGCGCAGCAGCGTTGACAGAACGTCTTGCAAGTCCGGCCGCATCTTTCTAGCTGCCTCCTTGCGTTCTGTCTGACCGATAGGTAGCTGCGCAGCAGCGTTGACAGAATGTCTTGCAAGTCCGGCCGCAGCGTTTCTGAATGCATTTAGGTATGATCCCTTTACTTGATGCCGGAACATTTACCAATTATGGCATGCTTTAGAAGCGAAGGCAAGCGCATTCATCAATCCCTCCATTTTCGGAGACCCCTGGCTTCAGCCATTTGACAAACGTCGGTATATATGATATACGTTTTGCATGGATAGAACGATTACCGTGCAACTCTCCCCAACGCCTGAGCAGGCACGCATACTCAAGGCAACCCTTGAGCAACATACGGCTTGCTTTAATGCCGTTGCCCACGAGGGCTTTACCACGGCCTGTAACAATGGTGTGGAGTTGCACAAACGCACGTACTATCCTTTGCGAGCGCAGTACCCTGATCTGCCTGCTCAACTGGTCTGTGCGGCCCGTGTCAAGGCCACTGAAGCCGTGAAATCGGCTCTTACCTGGAAGACCAAGAAGGAACAGGCATATCCCAAAAAGGTTGAGAAAGCCAAGAAGCAAGGCAAGCCCATTCCTGCTTTCAAGCCGGTTCGATGTCCTCACAGTGAGATCGCTTGTATCCGTTATGACCAGCGTTCGTACTGGGTCAAGTGGGAGACGTTGACCTGTAGCCTTGCGACCGTGGGTGGGCGCATTGAATTGCCCTTCACGGTGCCTGCTCACCTTGCTCAGAACATTGGACACAAGACGTGCAGCGCAGACCTGTGCTATCGCAAGGGCCGCTATAGGCTCCATATCGTTGTCTGCATCCTTGAACCTCCCGTTGTTGCATCTGACGAGGTGATCGGTGTTGACCTGGGTCTCAATCGCCCAGCAGTCACCTCTACTCGGCACTTCCTGGGTGAGCGACGCTGGAAAGAACAGGAACGGCGTACCTTCCGGTTGAAAAGAAAGTTGCAAGCCAAAGGCACTCGCTCTGCCAAGAGACACCTCAAGAAGCTGAGCGGGAAACAGTTTCGGCGACGCAGAGACCATGACCACGTCCTCAGCAAACGCATTGTACAGAACACTCCCGCAGGGGCAACTATCGTCCTGGAAAATCTCAAGAACCTTCGAGAGACCTCCAAGATGGGCAGAGGCAAGAAGAACAAGAACGTTGACAACAAGCGACGCTTGCATAGTTGGAGCTTTGCCCAACTGTACTCGTTTGTCCAATACAAGTCAGAGGCACGTGGTATCGCTGTGGTCAAGATCGACCCGCGCCACACGAGCCAAACCTGTAGCAAATGTGGACATCAACATCGTTCCAATCGTCGTTCGCAAAGTCTCTTCCTCTGTAAACAGTGTGGCTACTGCTTGAATGCAGACCTCAATGCCGCTCAGAATATTCGAGAGAAGCACCTGGCTTCTCTTGCTCAGGATGGTACATCTGTCCTGAGTGGGTCGCCCCGTCAAGCGGCCTATCGTCTCGATGCTTCGGCATCAGGGACAAGCCCCCGGCTTTAGCCCGTGGGGTCACTTGACACCTCGACAGTCCCTTTGATGTATGCTAGAATTCTGAAAAAGAGCAGCGATTTTGAACGCTCTTATAGTAATTAGTTCAGATGTTAACTTCTAGAATCAGGTTTCTACAAGCCCATGCGGAGTACATCATGCAGGCTGCCTTGATTGGTCCATCTTTAAGATTTCTAAAGAGTCTGAAAATTTCTCAGCAGCCAAAATAAGCTTTATCGGTCTTTCGGGCCAATTGGTCAGTGGTACAATGATGCTTGTAAAAGGCAGCAACGATACCTGGAAAATTAATGATCTACAAATTATTTAAGGGCTGCTAGGAGAAGAACATGAAAGCGGTACTGCAAGGCCCATTGGGGAGCACAATCCTGGAAACCACGCTCTTTACAATTGGAAGCAGCCCAGACAATTCTCTCGTGATTGATAATATAAAGGTCTCGGCTCACCATGCCGAGATCCGTTTACACGAGCAGGATTTCAGTATCACTGATTTGGGGAGTATTCATGGCACGTATGTGAATGGGGAACGACTTGACTTCAATACGCCACGATTGCTCAACCCTGGCAACTCGATTGCTCTCGGGGACAGCGTATTCACCTATGAAATAGAAGTAATACCGCAAACTGAGGAGAACGCACCAACATCTCCTAAACAGGATGGAGATGTTGGAGCATCTTCTGATGAGCAGATAGAAACGCTTCCTATTTCTTATGGCATGAGCGAGTCACCAGAAAATCAACACTTAGTAGATGTCAATACATCCTATACATTACCACAACAATATATGCCTGGATATACACAGAAGCTGGACTCTACACCCTCTACACCATTCATCCCTACTGACTATGACGGACCAATACCAGGTTATGTACCTATTAAACAGGTGCGGCGCAGGGATCGTCGCTTAATTTTGATTGGGCTAGGACTGCTCGTTGTGATGGCCCTGGCTGTCGGTGGCTATTTCTATATTACCCGCTCTACGCCAGAAAAAACGCTAGATGCTTTCTGTCATGCATTGCAAGGGCAGGATTATCAAACTGCCTATAATCAACTCTCTCCTGTATTACAAAGTGGGGAGACGGAACTTGATTTTGCACATACTTCAAAGGCAAGAGGCAGAGTAAGCGCCTGCACACACAGTTCTGCAAATACTAGAGGCAATCAGGCGACTGCAAACGTGAAGCTTGTGATCGCTTCCAGCCAGTCATCTACGAGTACTGTCACATTGATAACCGATACTGACAGCTCCTGGAAGCTAAGTGCACTTCCGACTACACCAAACATGACACTCGCGGCATTCTGTAATTCCCTGCAAAGCAAAGATTACCCAACAGCCTATATTCAGCTCTCCAGTGACATCAAGAGAGTGCATGCGGAAGCGCAGTTTGAAACGGATTTTACTGGATTAACGTGTTCTTATGATGCAGCCTCTTCTTCAGGAAACGCCGTATCAACGACTATGACGTTTAGGGATGCCACGGGGCAAGCGGCCAAAGCCACTGTTCATCTTACTCAGGTGAGTAATAGCAACAACAACTGGAAAATCAACAGCATACAATTTTGATCAGGATCTGAGAAGCATTGGTATTTTGACTCCCAGCTCATTAGCACACTCGATTGCCTCCTCGTAACCGGCGTCAACATGCCGCATCACACCCGTGCCAGGATCGTTGGTCAGCACTCGCTCCAGCCGCCGCGCTGCCTCCGGTGTGCCATCGGCTACGATCACCTGCCCGGCATGGATGGAGTAGCCGATGCCAACGCCACCACCGTGATGGATGGAGACCCACGTCGCGCCCGATGCCGTATTTAGTAGCGCATTAAGGATGGGCCAGTCGGCGATTGCATCACTGCCGTCCTTCATTGCCTCGGTTTCGCGATAGGGTGAAGCTACAGAGCCGCTATCCAGGTGGTCACGCCCGATCACAATTGGAGCTTTGACAATGCCCCTGGCAACCAGTTCATTGAATGCAAGTCCCGCCTTGTCGCGTTCCCCATAACCCAACCAGCAGATACGAGCTGGTAGGCCCTGAAAGTGTATTTTCTGCCTTGCCAAGGTCATCCAGCGTTTGAGCCCAACATTTTCGGGGAAAAGTTCAAGTATCGCCTCGTCAGTACGGTATATATCATCAGGATCCCCTGACAGAGCTACCCAGCGGAATGGCCCTTTGCCGCGGCAAAAGAGCGGACGAATATAGGCTGGGACAAAACCTGGGAAATCCAGCGCGTGTGTTTCGCCTGCTGCGAGTGCCTGGCCACGTAGATTGTTGCCATAGTCAAACACTATCGCTCCCATCTTTTGCATATCCAGCATGGCATGGACGTGAGTTACCATCGACTCCATCGATCGCTGCATATAACCTTGAGGATCACGTTGGCGCAGTTCATCGGCTTCTTCCAGCGAAAGGCCAGCGGGGATATAGCCATTGAGCGCATCATGAGCCGAGGTCTGATCAGTGACCATATCCGGGATGATACCACGTCGTACCAGTTCAGGGTATACCTCAGCAGCATTGCCTATAAGGCCGATGGACAGTGCTTGCCCTTGATTGACAGCCTCTCGTACCTGGTGCAGTGCCTCATCAAGTGTACTGGCCATCTCATCGCAATAGCCCGTCTCTAATCGACGCTGTATATGGTGTGGATCAACCTCTACGGCCAGGCAGACCCCGTCGTTCATCGTAACTGCTAGTGGTTGAGCTCCGCCCATCCCGCCTAATCCAGCGGTGAGAATGAACTTATTTTTGAGCGATCCTCCAAAGTGCTTATGTGCTGCCTCTGCGAAGGTCTCATAAGTGCCCTGTACTATACCCTGTGAACCAATGTAGATCCACGATCCAGCGGTCATCTGGCCGTACATCGTCAATCCAAGCGATTCAAGCCGTCGGAACTCGTCCCAATTGCCCCAATGCGGCACTAGATTTGAGTTAGCAATCAGCACTCGAGGGGCGTCAGCGTGAGTGCGAAAAATTCCAACAGGTTTGCCCGATTGAACGAGCAGCGTCTCATCGTTTTCGAGGCTTTGGAGTGAACGTACAATGGCATCGAATGCAGCCCATGAACGTGCAGCGCGACCAGATCCACCGTAAACGACCAGGTCGTTTGGACGCTCGGCTACTTCTGGATCAAGATTGTTCATGAGCATACGCAGTGCTGCTTCTTGTTGCCAACCTTTGCATGAAAGGGTATTTCCTCGTGGCGCACGTACAATGCGCGGCCCTGGCTCCGGCGTCGTTCCTGAATATGGGATACCTTTGTAGGACATAGCTTCATTACTCCTTCTTCCTTGAGACTTTGCATAGACCTGTATTTGTTTGAGTATACCGCATTGTAAGAGATACAGAAAATGAAATCGTAGACAAACTATCCCTTGACGAATGTTGCTTTCTCCCCTATCCTCTCATACATAGTAGATACCGATGGAGGCAATATTATGGATTTACAAACCCTGGTCACAGGTGTAGAAGCGTATGCTCGAGAACGCCTGTCGCAATATACCGAAGAGCTACGCGAACTCTGCTCGATCGACTCATATAGCTATCATAAGCCCGGATTAGACGAGATGGCGCTCTTCCTGGCAGCGCGTATGCGTGGCCTGGGAATGCATGCAACGATCATTGAGCGTGAATCATGGGGTAATGACTTGCTCGGTACGTTACATGGTAATGGAGGCGCCAACATATTACTTCTTGGTCACATGGATACAGTCTATCCTGTTGGAGTTGCTTCCGCTCGTCCTCTACAGGTTGATGGCGATATAGTCTATGGTCCTGGAGTTAGTGATATGAAAGGTTGTATTCTCTCTGCCATTTATGCTATTGAAGCGCTGGTAGCAATGAACTATCGCGCATTTGGTGAGATTCGTTTGCTCTGTGTTTCTGATGAGGAAATCAATACACGTCATTGCCAGGATATCATGCAAACTGCATGCGAAAATGTTCAGGGAGCGTTAGTTTTAGAAGCGGCACGTTCAAACGGCGATATTGTGAGCGCTCGCAAAGGACATACCTGGTATAAGCTTACCGCGCTTGGTCGTTCAGCTCATGCAGGTGTTGAACCAGAGAAAGGGCACAATGCAGTTATTGAAATGGCTCATCAAATCTTGCAATTTCAGAATCTAACTGGCTGGCGTGAAGGTATCACAATCAATGCAGGCGTCATTTCTGGTGGCACTTTGCCCAATATCGTACCTGACTTCGCCCAGGCTCAATTTGACCTGCGCTTCTTACTTGACGAAGATAGGATTGCCATAGAGAAGCGCTTTCAGGAGCTGATGATACAGAAGCGTATAGACAGTGTAGAATTGACGTTAGAACGAGCGCCAGATATGAAAGCGCCTATGGTGGAGACTTCCGAAAGCCAGAAATTAGCGCACCAGGCGCAGTACATCGCTAACTTGCTCGGATTTTCCATAAATCATGTATTGACTGGTGGCGCTTCAGATGCAAGTTATGCTACCAACCATGGCGTTCCTGCGCTTGATGGGCTTGGACCTATTGGTGGACGTGACCATAGCCCGGATGAATACCTTGTCCTTAGTAGTGTTGCTCCTCGCACAGCCCTACTGGCTGGTCTGATAGCTACAATAGGTGGTAAACAGAATATCTTCTCTCCCGAACAGTAATATATGCAGTCTTGGATAAGACAACGAAGCTGTCAAGCACGTTCTTTTGCCTTGTTCCTAAACATCGTCTATGCTATAATTTGATAAGAAAATGTACCCACAGGTGCATTTAGAACAAATCAACAGAAATTTATCTCCCCCAAAGCATAGGCTTTATGCAAGGGAAATGTTAGTAATTACAGTCTATCATAAAAAACTCCCTGCTCCACGATCTTGAATCTAACTTAATAGCACAATGAAGTGGATGCCCAGGAAAGGATTGCTGTATGATTGATCCAGATAGTGAGTTGGAACCTCGATACCAATCAATTATGACTACACCTGACTGGTATCAAACGAATATTCCCTGCCAGGTAGGTTGTCCCGCCCATACCGACGTTTCTACCTATATTGGTCTGATCTCTCAAGCGCGCTTCGATGAAGCTTATCTGCTGAACCGTAATGCAAACGTTGTGCCAGGCGTTCTTGGTCGTACTTGTGCGCGTCCTTGCGAACCGGTCTGTCGTCGTAACAAAATTGATGGCAAACCTATCGCCATTTGCTGGTTGAAACGTGCTGCTGCCGATCATCGCGAATATCGCCATCGTGCAGAGCGACCACCAATTACTAAAGAGAAGAAAGTGGCCATTGTTGGCGCGGGTTCCGCTGGCTTAGCCTGTGCGCGTGATCTACGTGAAATGGGTTACCCGGTTACAATCTACGAAGCCGACCCTGTCGCTGGTGGCGTCATGGTGAACGGTATCCCCGTTTGGCGCCTGCCTCGCACCGTCACTTATGAAGAGTGCAACGAATACATGGATGATCTGGGCGTCGAGGTGCACTACAATACACGCGTTGGGCGTGATGTGATGCTCACCGACCTGCTCAAGAACTACGATGCTGTCTTCGTCGCTGCAGGTTGCTACATCTCGAATCCAATGACAGGACCCGATAACAAAATCATTCCCGGTGCTGATCTCAAATGCGTAGAGGATGGCATTAAGTTGTTGTCGAAGACCAATTTTGCTGAGCCTGCTTTTATTGGCAAACGAGTTATAGTTTTGGGCGGTGGTTTCACTGCTATGGACTGCTGTCGAACCTCAGTACGCTTTGGTGCCGAAAAAGTCTATGTACTTTATCGCCGTTCAAAGGAAGAGATGGGATCCGATGAATATGAAGTTGATGAGGCGATGATGGAGTATGTCGAATTCCAGTATCTTGTTACTCAGCTTGAGGTCTTGAGTACAGATGGAATACATGCTAGTGGACTCAAGCTCATCCGCAATAAACTTGGTGATCCCGATGCGAGTGGTCGACGCCGTCCTATACCAATTCCAGGTACTGAGTTTGTGATCGAAGCCGACACTATTATTCCTGCTTTCGGTCAATATAGTGATCCTTCATGGATGCAGACTGATGAACTGAAACTCGAAGTCAACAAACGCACCGGCGTTCCCCTCAGAGATAACGAAACCTGGATGACCAGTTATCCTGGGCTTTTTGCCGGCGGCGACTATACTGATGGGTCGCGAAACCTGATCTCAGCTATTGGTGATGGGCGTGATGCTGCAATCGCTATAAATCGTTACCTTGGAGGTGAAGATATACCTGCCGAGTTAGCAGAGGAAATAGAATTGCCCGACTATCGGCGTGGCATGGTTGATGATTACGAATCTATTCCGTTCGAGTTTATTCCTGCGCTTCCGCTCAAAGAACGTTATAGCAATACCCGTGAGACCGAAACGGGATATACTCCTGAACAGGCTGTGGAGCAGGCACGACGCTGCCTGCAATGTCAGTTGAATATTATGATTGATCCCTCAATCTGTATTCTCTGCTCTGGTTGCGTGGACATTTGTCCTTATGATTGCATCAGCATGGAAGGTCTCTCACGAGTGGTCAAGGGTGATCCTATGCACCAGGGGACAGAATTCTGGCGAGGTGGCGCCGATATGATTATCGACGAAGAGAAGTGTATTCGTTGTGGTCTGTGCATTGTACGTTGTCCTACAGATGCTATCTCTATGGTTCAGTTTGAGGTTGCCAGTCCCAACGAGCGCTGGATGGTTTCCAAGATTCCTATGCTAAACGTGTGATAAGAGTTCGAGTCGATGTGACTCTTGATGTGCGCCCCCACATGAATGAGAAAAAGCTGTGGGGGGCATGCCATTACTGGAGTTCAAGTTCCTCTAGAAATGGGTCATAGAAGATTTAATCTATCACTTTCACCATTTTTGGCGCATAAACTCAAGCACAACACGATCAATACGCGCATCCTCGAACCAGCGTTCTTCCAGGTTTTCACGTCCGCTAAATTTCCGAAATGCATCGCGTGTACTCTCGTCGTACGAGCCTGTAATATTGCCTTGATAGTCACCACTCAAAGTCAAGCGTTCTTGTAATTCTACTGCTAGCTCGTGGTCAATGGCGAGGATATCATCCGGTTTTGTCGGGAATAAGTAAAGTTTATGCAATTGCAGAATACGCTGTAGCTCATCAATAGGTTGCATATGATCATCTACTCGTAAATCGATAAAGCGATCATTGAATCCTTCATATCCACCTCTTTCCCGCACGACAAGCAGGGCTGCCGATTGTTGTCCACGGCTGTCTCCTCCTGCTTCCTGACCTGCTGCCAGCGCTGCAATCAGGCGATCACAAAGATGTCCAGCTGTCTCTTCGAATGTGCGTGCCATTGCAAGCACGGTGTCCTCTCCCACCAGAATATTGCCCTGACATGCATAATGTTCTCCAATGTGGCCTCCCGCCCAGGGAAAACACTCCTCGCCTGTATAAGTGGCAGGTGCGCCACTAACGCCGATAATACCTACCTGGCGCATTGCTCGACTCTCATCATTACGGGTCAGTTCCGCTAATACCTCGTTGGCTGTCAATCCGTTTTCCAGAAGTTTCAATCCACGCGGCCCATATGATGTGTTAGCCCAGGATTGTGTGGCAATTGCTCCTACACCTGCCTTTGCCCAAGGCACAACGGCTCCCACAGCTAGAAATTTGGACTGAACCGCAATTCCTAACTCGCCTTTCTGAGGGTCGTGAGCTACAATTGAGAATGTCATGCTATTGCCTCCCATTCGTGATAAACTAATAAGGCCATTATAACACGCTTCTGTCGACAGAAGCAGGGTGACTCTACTTTCTCTCTGCTTCCTCACTTTGAAACCGAACCGAAGGTATTCTAAAATTATTGTAAGGTTTTTGTAGGACCCCTCTAATGTATACAAAAGAACTTGACTTTTAACGTTCTTTCAAGCACAATTGTAGAGTCCTTCGTTCGTATTTCATTTTTACTTATCCACGATACTACGATTTGAGAGATTGCAGTTCAAAACAGCGTATATCTTGACGAAGGCGAGTGCACCACCGGTCCGGTATGTCTCTGTACTATGGTTCTACTTGTCAATACAGAATCCTTAAAGATTCTGTACGCTGGAGGGTGGCCAGCGGTGAAAAGCGGTAGAGACATGCCCAGGTCTTAAGGAGCAATCATGGTGCGGCAAAACTGGTCGGATGAAGACCTGGCACAAAGGTTGCAACAGCGTGATCCCGATGCTTTGGAAACACTCATCTCACGGTACTCCCGAGAAGTGTACTACTTTATTCGTTTGGTACTGGATGGAATCGGAGTTTCTCAGGATGCTGAAGAGTGTGTAAATGATCTCTTCATTGCTGTCTGGCAAGAGATCGATACCTTCGATCCTTTACGGGGAACGCTACGCACTTGGCTTACGATGAGGGCGAAGTATATCGCCTTGGATCGCCGACGCCAACTATGTCGACGTCAAACTCATAACTTACAATCGGCGGATGAGATCCGTCAATGGACTACTTCAGATGGAAGTAATAATGGAAGAACTTCTGGATGGGGAG
>WNGJ01004650.1_pt1 | contig 14310 bp, 13 predicted proteins | sample 5400611 | NCBI WGS metagenome assembly WNGJ01 (sample SAMN13153375, study PRJNA577476) | soil metagenome | isolation source: 40 cm soil or saprolite under Garry oak tree replicate 1 | place: USA:California | collected 2016-06-15 | reverse complement strand
GCTCACGCCGCGGGTCCGCTTCTACCACGATCACGTCCTGGTGAAGGAGGGCGGGACGAGCCAGCGCACGCCGTGGCACCAGGACCAGCCGTACTACAACGTGGACGGCCGCGGCGTGAGCGCGTGGATACCGGTGGACCCGGTGCCGCTGGAGGGCTGCCTGGAACTGGTGGCCGGTACGCACGACGGGCCGTGGCTCCTGCCGCGCACCTTCCTGAGCGGGGAAGCACGCTGGTTTCCCGAGGGAACTCTCGCCGAACTGCCGGACATCGACGCCGACCGGGACGGCTACGACATCCGCCGGTTCGAGCTGGCTCCCGGCGACGCCATCTTCTTCGACTTCCTGACCGTGCACGGCGCACCGGGGTTTCCGTACCAGGGACGGCGGCGGGTCCTGTCGCTGCGCTACCTGTCGGCCGCCGCCACGTTCGCGCCGCGCGGCTGGTGCACCTCGCCGCCGTTCGACGGCCTCGACCGCGAGCTCGCCCCCGGGGCGGAACTGGACCACCCGCTGTTCCCCGTGGTCTGGCCGCCCGGCGGGTGACCACCGCCACCGCTTATGTACCTGGACAGTTACGTAACACCTTTGGTACATTCACGGCATGGAAGCCGCGCTCCGGGCCCTGGCCGACCCAAGCCGCCGGGCGATGCTGGAAACCCTCACCGGCGGCCCGGCCACCGCGGGTGAGCTGGCGGCGCTGCTGCCGATCGCCCGCCCCGGCGTATCACGCCACCTGCGCGTGCTGCGCGAAGCGGGCCTGGTCGAGGTCCGCCAGCAGGCCCAGCGCCGCGTCTACACCCTGCGCCCGCAGCCCCTCGCCGAGATCGACGCCTGGCTGGGCCGGTACCGGGCCCTGTGGGAACACCGGCTCGATGCCCTGCACACCGAGATAGCCCGGGGGAAACGCGAGCGAAGGAGCACCAGATGACCGGCAACGCACGCCCGGGCAGCCGCATCCTGGGCAGCCTGCGATCAGCCGACGGCAAGGGCGTCGTCCGCATCGAGGACCGCTACGACACCGACATCGGCGACCTGTGGTCAGCACTGACGGATCCCGGGCGCCTGGCCCGCTGGTACGGCGAGGTAGAAGGCGACCTCCGCCCTGGCGGAGAGTTCCGCCTATACCTCGAATCCGCTGACATGGACGCGACCGGGCGGGTGGAAGCGTGCGAGCCCCCACGGCGGCTGCTGGTGACGACCAGGGAGACGGACGAGTCCTGGCGGAGGGGCCGCGGCGCGCAGCCGTTCGACGAGGCCATCGAGGCCACGCTGACCGCCGACGGCGACCAGACCATCCTGGTCATCGAGGTCCGGGGCATGCCCCTGGACAAGATCGCCTTCTACGGGGCCGGGTGGCAGATCCACGCCGAAAATCTCGCCGGCTACCTCGCCGGGCGTGAGCGCGGCGAGAGCGAGGCGCGGTGGGACGAGCTCGTCCCTCCCTATCAGGACCTGGCGGCCAACATCGGTTAGTGGCCCCGGCCCGAAAATGGCTGCCAGAATCCCGGCTTTTGCTCGTATTTATCCTGATATGCACCGGCGGCCCGAAGCTGCTATGCGGTGATGCAGGGCCGCGGCCAGGCAGTATGCAGATTTCGTAAGAATGGCTGTCTGTGCGTCTCAGATTGTGATACGCACGCTCAGTGAGCTGCGCATACCGGCTATTTAGCCCAGATTCACTATTAAATCACGCCCCGTCGCAACGGGATCAAGTGCGCTAGCTGCGTCTTTGATTGAAGGGATTGACGGTGCGCGGGCATGCGCTCATCCTAACGGATAACTGAATGGCTCCTGATTGGCGGCATCGCCACAGGTAAGAATGGCTTGCGCCCGTTATGAGGACACGAGGAGGAGTGATGGGTATGCATGGTCGCCGGGTGGCCACGGCCACCGGGTTGCTTCTGGCCGTCGGCACCCTCACCGCCCCGGTGCCCGCGACCGCCGTCACCCTCCCGGCGGGCGCCACGGCCGCCGCCGTGACCGCCGGGACCGGGTCCGCCGCGCCCGCACGGTCGGTGACCGTCGGCGCCGCCAACGCGCGCGCCCGCGCGCAGGCCCGGGTGGCTGTCCCGCCAGCCCCGCTCGGCCGCGACGGCCGCCCGGCCGGCAGCGCGCTCGGCACCGGCACCGGCAGTGGTGCCAGCCGCCGGGCGAGGCCGGGCCCGGCCGCGCGGCCGGGCGGCCCGAATCGCCCGGGCGCGCGGGGGGCCGCCGCCGCGGCACGGCCCGGGGCACGGTCCGCGCCCGGGCCGGCGCCGTCGGCCGCACCGGCCGCGGCCGGCTTCGCCGGCATCACCGAGGGCGGCTCGGACTGCACGAACTGCCAGACGCCGGACGCGACCGCGGCGGTGAGCGGCACCGAGATCGCCGAAACGGCCAACCTGAGGATGCAGGTGTACAGCAAGAGCGGGGGCACGCTGTGCACGATGAGCCTGAGCGGCCTGTTCGGCGCGGTCACCGGGCTGTCCCGGCCCAGGATTCAATACGACAACGCCAGCAACCGGTTCAGCGTGGTCGCCGACTCGGTGCCCGGGTCGGCCTTCGACGTGCCGATCCAGTACCTGGCCGCCAGCCAGACCGCCGACGCCTGCGGCGCGTGGTGGGTGTACAGCATCATCTTCAACGGCTCCACGCCGAACCTGTATCCGCTCGGCGCCCTGCTCGACTACCCGTACCTGGGCCAGGACGGCACCTCGCTGCTGTCCTCGACCAACAACTACAGCTCGGCCGGCGGCTACCTCGGCTCGGCCGCCTACGCGATCCCCAAGGCCGCCGGGTACGCCGGGGCCGGGTTCAGCTTCACCACCTACCAGGTGGCGTTCTCGACCGCACCGGTCACCGTGGCGGGCATCCCGACGTTCGCCACCACGAACACCTACTGGCTCGCCGCCGTGCCCGGCACCGGCTACGACCTGTACGTGATGCCCACCAGCCCGGCGGGCGCGATCACGTTGCAGGCGGTCATCAGGTCCGCGTTCAGCGCCCCGTCCCGCCGGGTGCTCCAGCCCGGCACCGCGCAGACCCTCGATCCGCTCGACGGGCGGATCGAGTCCGCCGCGGTGCAGGACGGCAGCTTCGTCTGGTTCGCCCACGGGGTGAACTTCCAGGGCTTCCCGACGGTCAGGTACGGCGCCATCAACGTGACCAACGGCCAGCCCACCACGGCCGTGGCCTACCACAGCCCGAGCAGCGACGACTTCAACCCGTCCATCGCGGTGTCGGACGCCGGGGGCAACACCAACTTCATCTGGGTGAACTGGGCCTACACCAACGCCCAGAACGGCGTGCCGGTATCGGACACGGTCGCCGGGGTGGCCCCTGGCGAGGGCGTGCCGGTCCTGGCCGGTGCCGACCTGACCCTGGTCCGCGGCTCGTCCACCTCGGCCATCGCCACCTTCGGCGGCTACTCCTCGGCCGCGATCGACCCGGCCGCAACCGGCTCCTGCCCCGCCGGGGAGACCGCGCTCACCGCCCAGGAGTACTTCACCGCCAGCGGGTCGTGGACGACACGGCTCGCGGAGACCACGTTCTGCTGAGCCCCGGGCCCGGCCCGCTCCCCGGGCCGGGCCCCCCGGCACCCCCGCTGCCGGGCCCCCCGGCACCCCCGCTTCCCGGCCCCGCTCCCGCCTCCCGCCCGCTGAAAGGAAACCCGGCCATGGACGCAGAGAAACTCACCAGCACGGCGCTGAGCCGGCGGTCCGCCCTCAAGACGGGCGCCATCACCGCCTTCCTGCTTTCCCAGGCCACGCTGTTCGAGCAACTGGTGCTGGCCCCGGCACGGCCGGCCTTCGCCGCCACCGGGTTCTCCGACATCCAGTTCGACATGGGTGCCTTCGTGCATCCGGCGCAGATCTACAACGACGGGGCCGGCAACGTGCTGGCCCAGTTCCCGGTGATCTTCACGTTGTTCCAGCCGGCCACGCTGACCCGCACCCCCGCCCGGTCCGAGCAGGTCACGCTCGCCAACACGCTGGCGATCATCGAGGCCGAGTACCCGTCAAGCCCGGCGGGGGTGCTGATCTTCTCGGTGTCCTACGGCTTGCCCTACTTCGGCCGCCTGCCGCAGGCGGTGGTCGCGGCGCACCTGCCCCACCTGGCCGGCGACCCCAGCCGGTTCGTGCTCGAAGAGGCGGTGCCGTTCCCCACAGACGTGGTGGACGGGCTGGTGGGCGGCCCGAACGCGCTGATTCCCGGGGTCACCAAGGACCGCTTCAACGTCAACGTGGCGATCGAGTCCAACGACATGCTGTTCCAGTTCCGCAGCGACACGCTGGCCAACCTCAGCGACGTGGCACTGTGGCTGCAGGGCAGCAACAGCCTGAACGGGAACAGGATCCCCTCGCCCAACTTCAACGGGCTGATCTCGTTCCAGACGCCGCGGATCCAGTTCATGCAGCCCGGCATGCCGCGCCGGGTCGCCGACAGCTACGGCTTCGAGTTCGCCCCCAGGGTCAACCCCGACTCCTCGATGGCCATGGGCTTCGTGGACCAGCAGGTCAACGCGGGCGGGCCGGCCCAGATCGTCACGTTCGCCGGCAACTCCTCGGCCCGGCTCACCGATGCCAAGCCGGGCGACTACTTCGACAACGGCTCGATCGCCCACTTCTCACACGTCATCGAGGACCTGTACCAGTTCTACGCATTGCCCGGCCAGGACTCCCGGCGGCCGGACGGGGAGCCGTTCACCGAGCGCTGCCAGTACATGTTCACCTCCAACCAGCTCGGCACGCCCAACGGGATCCCCGCCGCGGGCAACGCCGACCAGTTCGCCAACGGCGGCGGGCCCGCCTTCATCAACAACGTGTTCCAGGGCACCACCTCCGCCGCGGCGGAGGCGCAGGACAGCGCCGGCCAGTTCAGCCCGGCCAACCAGACGCTCAGCGCCACGTTCACCGGCACCGGCCGGATCGGCCACAACGCGGCGCTGCAGCGGGTGTCCCGGGCGGCCGACGGCACGCCGCTGCACATCCGGATGGACGGCCCAGGTGTGGACACCATGGACGTGCCCGCCTACCAGCCGTTCCCCGGTCAGCCCACCGTGCCGGCCGGCAGCAACCAGTTCAAGCTGCAGTTCCTGATCTTCGTGCCGACCGCGGACTTCTTCGCGCGGCTGCGCACCTCCCAGGCCGCACAGGACCTGCAGCATCAGTTCCTCGACAATGAGGACGACGACAACGGCCTGGAGCGGTTCCTGACCGCGACCCGGCGGCAGAACTTCCTGGTCCCGCCCCGGCGGCACCGGTCCTTCCCGCTGCTCGAACTCTCCTGACCCGCGCGGACCGGACCCGGCCGTGCGGGCGGGCCATGGCCGGCCGGGCGCGGCTCTCGCCGCGCCCGGCCCGCCCGGTCAGAGCGCGCCGATCACCCGGCTGGCGTAGGCGTCCAGCGTGGCCTCCTGCGCGTCGTGCATGAGGTACACGCTGAAGTTGCCGGCGCCGATCTCGCGCAGTTCCGCGAGCCGGTCCACGTGCCGTTCCGGCGGCCCGAGCAGGCAGAACCGGTCCACGATGTCGTCGGGCACGAACGCCGTGGACGGGTTGCCGGCCTTGCCGTGGTGGGAGTAGTCGTAGCCCTCGCGCGCCTTGATGTAGTCGGTGAGCGCCCTGGGCACCGCGTCCCCGGTGTCGCCATAGCGGGCCACCAGGTCGGCCACGTGGTTGCCCACCATGCCGCCGAACCAGCGGGTCTGGTCCCGCATGTGCGCGTAGTCGTCACCGACATACGCGGGCGCGGCGATGCAGATCGTCACGGCGGCGGGATCCCTGCCCGCCGCCGCGGCGGCCGCCCGGACCGCGCCGACGGTCCACCGGGCGATGTCCGGGTCGGCGCACTGGAGGATGAAGCCGTCGGCCTCCTCGCCGCATACCTTCAGCGCCTTCGGCCCGTACGCCGCCATCCATACCTCCAGGCGGCCGTCCCGCACCCACGGGATGCGGACCTTCGTCCCGTCGTAGTCGACCTCCCGGCCCTCGGCCAGGTCCCTGATCACGTTGATGGCGTGGCCGAGGGTGGCCAGCGACGACGGGGTCCGGCCGAGGACGCGCATGGCGGAGTCGCCCCGGCCGATGCCGCACACGGTGCGGTTGCCGAACATGTCGTTCAGCGTGGCGAACAGCGACGCGGTCACCGACAGGTCCCGCGACAGCGGGTTGGTGACCATCGGGCCGACCTTCACGTTCGAGGTACGGCCGAGGATCTGCGAGTAGATGACGAACGGTTCCTGCCACAGCACGCAGGAGTCGAACGTCCAGACGTGGCTGAAACCGCCGAGGTCCGCGCGGGCGGCCAGCTCGGCCACCCGGCTCCACGGCGGATCGGTCTGGAGCACCAGGCCAATATCCATCAAGTCCCCCTTACCTGAGGTACTGGCATTCGCCCCGGGGAAGGAACTTGCCCCGCCCCGCCTGCCCGTGCCACCGTCCGTCGCTGACCAGGATCTCGCCGCGGGACATGACGACGGCCGCCCCGCCCTGCACCTCCCGGCCCTCGTAGGCGGAGTAGTCCACCGCCATGTGGTGCGTGTCCGCGGACAGCACGTGCCGCAGCGCCGGGTCGTAGACCACGATGTCGGCGTCCGAGCCGGGGGCGATCGTGCCCTTGCGCGGGTAGAGGCCGAACATCCGGGCCGGGGTGGTCGAGTTCACCTCGACCCACCGCGCCAGCGACAGCTCGCCGTCCACCACGCCCTGGTGCAGCAGGTCGACCCGGTGCTCGATCCCCGGCATCCCGTTCGGGATCTTCGAGAAGTCACCGCGGCCCATTTCCTTCTGCTCCTTGAAGCAGAACGGGCAGTGGTCGGTGGAGACGATGCTCAGGTCGTTGGTGCGCAGCCCGCGCCACAGGTGCGCCCAGTGGTCCTTCGGCCGCACCGGCGGCGAGCAGACGTACTTAGCCCCCTCGAACTCCGGCGCGTCCAGGTCGTCCTGGGACAGGTAGAGGTACTGCGGGCAGGTCTCGGCGAAGACGTTCTGGCCCTCGTCGCGGGCCTGCGTCACCACCGCGAGCGCCTGCCGGGCGGACAGGTGCACGATGTACAGCGGGGCGCCGGTGACCTGGGCCAGCCGGATGGCCCGGGCGGTGGCCTCCCCCTCCAGCTCGGGTGGCCTGGTGCGGCCGTGCCAGCCTGGATCGGTGCGGCCGGCGGCCAGGGCCTCGGCCACCAGCACGTCGATCGCGATGCCGTTCTCCGCGTGCATCATGATCGTCGCGCCGCTGCCGGCGGCCCGCTGCATGGCCTGGAGGATCTCGCCGTCGGTCGCGTAGAACACGCCGGGATAGGCCATGAACATCTTGAAGCTGGTCACGCCCTCGCCGACGAGGATGTCCATCTCCTTGAGCGACTGCTCGCTGACGTCGGAGACGATCATGTGGAACCCGTAGTCGATGCTGGCCTTGCCCCCGGCCTTGGCGTGCCAGGTGTCCAGCGTCTCGCGGAGCGACCCGCCCTTGGGCTGCACCGCGAAGTCCACCAGCGAGGTGGTGCCGCCCCAGGCGGCCGCGCGGGTGCCGGTCTCGAAGTCGTCGGCGGAGAACGTCCCGCCGAACGGCATGTCCAGGTGCGTGTGCACGTCGATGCCGCCCGGGATGACGTACTTGCCGGTGGCGTCGATCGACCGGTCGGCCAGCCCGGCGAACGAGCCGGTGTGCGCGGGATCGAGCAGGGCGGCGATGGTCTCGCCGTCAATGAGCACGTCGGCGGCTGAAGACCCGGTCGCGGTGACCACCGTGCCGCCGCGGATCAGAGTGCGCATGGCAGCCCCTCCTTACGGCTGCGCCAGCGGGCCGTAGCTGTCCGGGCGCCGGTCGCGGTAGAACTGCCACAGGTTCCGGACCTCTTCGAGCTGGCCCATGTCCAGGTCGCGGACCACGACCTCCTCGGCGGTGTCGGAGGCGGCCCCGCCCATGATCTGCCCGCGCGGGTCGGCGAAATAGGACTGCCCGTAGAACTCGTTGTCGCCGAGCGGCTCGACCCCGACCCGGTTGATGGTGCCGACGAAGTACTCGTTGGCGACCGCGGCGCTGGTCTGCTCCAGCCGCCACAGGTACTCCGACAGGCCCCGGCTGGTCGCCGACGGGTTGAACACGATCTTCGCGCCGGCCAGGCCGAGCGCCCGCCAGCCCTCGGGGAAGTGCCGCTCGTAGCAGATGTAGACGCCGATCCGGCCCACCGCGGTGTCGAACACCGGGTACCCGAGGTTCCCGGGACGGAAGTAGTACTTCTCCCAGAAGCCTTTCACCTGCGGGATGTGGTTCTTGCGATGCTTGCCGCGGAACGTGCCGTCGGCGTCGATGACCGCGGCGGTGTTGTAATAGACGCCCGCCTGCTCGGCCTCGTAGACCGGCACGACCAGCACCATCTGGTGCTCGCGCGCGACGTCGCACATCAGCCGGACGGTGGGCCCGTCGGGCACCGCCTCGGCCCAGGTGTACCACTCCGGCTCCTGCACCTGGCAGAAGTACGGGCCGTAGAAGAGTTCCTGCAGGCAGGTGACGCGCGCGCCCTGCGCGGCGGCATCCCGGATCGCCGCAACCGCGTTTTTCACCATCGATTCCTTGTCGCCGGTCCACTTCTGCTGAACCAGGGCGGCACGTACGACATCGGCCATGCCGGCCTCCTCTCCTTGGCGCGCGTAAAAGGCCATCATCTCCCTGACGCGGGACTGGGTCATCACCGGCTGGCGATCTTCCGCGGCTGGTTCCGGGGCTGGCCTGGTTACGGGAGGCGGTAAGTGGTGCGGGCCGTGCCGGAGAAAATGGCCGCCTGCTCGGTGCTGTTCAACTCCGCGGCGAGTGACCTCGCGGCGGCGAGGACCTGGGCGTAGGTGGCTTCGAGGGTGCAGGGGGGCCAGTCGGAGCCGAACATGAGGTGGTTTGGGCCGAAAGCGTGTAGTGCGAAGTCATAGTAGGGGCGGAGATGGGACAGGCTGCCGGGGGCGGCTCCTGGGGGCGGGGGGACGCCCAGGATGCCGGAGAGTTTGGCGGTGGTGTTGGGGAGGGCGGCGAACCCGGTGACGGCGCTGGCCCACGGCTGGCTGGCTTCGGGGCGGGTGCCGGGGGTGATGCCGGGGTTGCCCAGGTGGTCGAGGATGAATGTGAGCCCGGGGAGGTGGGCGGCGGCGGTGACGGCGGCGGGCAGGTGGCGGGGCTCGCCGACCACGTCGTAGGCCAGGCCCGCGGCGGCCACCGCGGCCAGCCCGCGCAGCACGGCGGGCCGGGCCAGCCAGTCCGGATCCGGCTCGACGAGCACCGGGTGCCTGATGCCGGACAGCCGGTCACCGCCGGGGAGTTCCCGCAGTTCCGCCAGCACGTCCGCGACATCGGGCGCGGTCAGGTCCGCCCAGCCGACCACGCCCGCGACCAGCCCGGGCCCGGCGGCGAGGGCGAGCAGTTCCGGCGTCTCCCAGGATTCCTCGACGGTCTGCACCGCCACGGTGGCGGTGACGCCCCCGGCCGCCGCCAGCGGCGCCAGGTCGGCCAGGGTGAAGTTCCGCAGCAGCGGCGCGAGTACCGGGTCGCTGGCCAGCCACGGCTGGTCGTGCGCGGACAGGTCCCAGAAGTGCTGGTGGGTGTCGATGACCGGCGCCCCGGCCGCCGGCCGGCCCGGGACCGGGGCGCCCGCGGTGGTCATCGGGTCAGCTGACCTCGTTGAGCTTGCCGGTGGCGACGTCGAAGACGAAGCCACGGATGGCGTCGGTGTGCGGCACGAAACGGGCTGGCCTTGATCCGGGCGATGGACTGGCGCACGTCCTCGTCCGGATCGGGGAATGACTCCGCGCCCCAGGCCGGCTTGATCCCGGTCTCGTCCTGTATCGACCGCTTGAACGCGTCGTCGGTGAACGTGAGCATGCCGCAGTCGGTGTGGTGGATCAGCATGATCTCCCTGGTGCCGAGCAGCCGCTGGCTGATGGCCAGCGACCGGATCTCGTCATCGGTGATGACCCCGCCGGCGTTGCGGATCACGTGGGCCTCGCCGTCGCCGAGGCCGAGCAGCCCGTAGACGTTGAGGCGGGCGTCCATGCATGCGACGACGGCAAGGTGCGCGGACGGCGGCATCGGCAGCGGGCCGCTGAAGCTCTCCGCATAGCGTGCGTTGTTGGCCAGGTACTCGTCGATAGCAGTCATGGGGCTCCTGCTCGTAGATGGGGCCGGTGCTCCGGGACGGGGCCGGGATTACGATCCTAACCCGGTTCGCGCCGTTATGCCTATTTTGCCTATTAACTTACTAGGCTATACGCCGGCGTTTTCCGCGGGTACCGCGAATCGTTTCCCTGTGTACCGCGGAAGGCACTGGAACGGGCCCGCTACCGGTGGCAACGTGGCAATTAGGTGCACGCGCTGATCTCCGGGGAGGAACAGATGCGCGGAAGGCTCGGCCTGCGGTTCACCGCGGCCCTCATGTCCGGTTTAATCACCGCCGCCCTGGGGGTGACCTTCGCCGCGGCGGCGTCCGCCGCGGCCATCCCGCAGGACCCGGTCCCGATCGGCCCCAACGAGTTCTTCAGGGGTTTCGTCAACGGCCACCCGCCGGGCAAGGCGGTCATCGATGTGATCTGCCCAGGGCCCGCCAACACCGGCCACCCGGCGGGCAACCAGACGATCGAGGTGAAGACCGCGCAGCCCACCTCGACCTTTGACATCGGGTACACCGGCAGCGCCGGGACGAAGATCACCGCGACCCTGGCGCCGGCCGCGACCACCACGATCCTCGCCAGCTTCACCAGCTACTTCGTGTCGAAGAAGATCCCGACCAGCATCACCGTGCCGTGCTCGGGCACCGGGACGGTGAGATTCACCCCGTCGCCCACCAGTTCCACCGCCAAGTCCGCGAAGCTGCCCGTGACGTTCCTCAACATCGGGACCTGATCGCGGTACCGCGGCACCGCGGCAACGCGCCTGTGCGGCCGGGCCCCACCTGGGCAGGGGGCCCGGCCGTGCTCCGCGGGCCGCCGCCCGCAGCCGGCCGCGCCCGGGGGGTACCTTTTCCGGATGGACCTGCAGCGCTGGCTGGGCAGCGCCGTCGCGGCGATCGAGGAGTGGCAGGACGGGTTCGGGCCGTTCGCGGCCGACCCGTCGCTGCGCATCAGCGATGAGCGGTTCGCCGACGCCTTCGCCGAGCTGGCCGGGCGGCTGCGGAGCAACTACCCGTTCTTCCACCCGTCCTACGCCGGCCAGATGCTCAAGCCCCCGCACCCCGCCGCGGTGGCCGGCTACCTCGCCGCGATGCTCATCAACCCGAACAACCACGCCCTGGACGGCGGTCCCGCGACCGGCCAGATGGAAAAGGAGGCCGTCGCCACCCTGGCGGCGATGTTCGGCCTCGATACCCACCTCGGCCACCTGACCACCAGCGGCACGATCGCCAACCTGGAGGCCCTCTACGTGGCCAGGGAGATCCATCCCGGCCGCGGCGTCGCCTACAGCGAGGAGGCGCACTACACGCACGCCCGGATGTGCGGCGTGCTCGGCATCGAGGGCACCGCGGTGCCCGCCGACGGCGCGGGACGGATGGACCCGGGGGCGCTCGGCGAGCTGCTCGCCGGCGGCCGGATCGGCACCGTGGTGGCGACCGCCGGCACCACCGGCCTCGGCGCGATCGACCCGGTGCACGAGGTGCTCGCGGTCGCCCGCCGCCACGGGGCCCGGGTGCACGTGGACGCCGCCTACGGCGGGTTCTTCACGCTGCTCGCCGGGCAGCCGGGCGGGGCCGGCCTGGACCCGGCACCGTGGCGCGCCATCGCGGAGTGCGACTCGGTCGTGGTCGACCCGCACAAGCACGGCCTGCAGCCCTACGGATGCGGTGCGGTCCTGTTCAAAGACCCCGAGGTGGGCCGGTTCTACCTGCATGACTCGCCCTACACCTACTTCACCTCCGACGAGCTGCACCTGGGCGAGATCAGCCTGGAGTGCTCCCGGGCCGGGGCGGCGGCGGCCGCGCTCTGGCTAACCCTCCAGCTCCTGCCCCTCGCCCCCGACGGGCTCGGCCAGGTGCTGGCCGCCTGCCGGCGTGCCGCGCTTGACTGGTCCGCGCTGATCGCCGAATCCGGCCGGCTGGAGCTGTACCAGCCGCCGGAACTCGACATCGTCTGCTATTTCCCCATCACTCCCGGCGGGACGATGTCTGGGATCGACGACGCGTCCGTTTCTATGCTCACCGCGGGCATGAAACGGGACCGGCCGGTCTTCCTCAGCACCCTGCGGGTGACCGCGGCCGGCATGTCCCGGCGGCATCCCGGGGTCGGCGCCGACCGGGACGGGGCCAGGATCCTGCGCAGCGTGCTGATGAAGCCCGAGGCGCGCGGCTACGTCCCCGAGCTGCATGCCCGGGTCGAGGAACTCGCGGCGCAGGCCGCCGGCCAGGCGCACGGAGGTGGCCATGGTTGAACCCGCGGGCTGGCTCGACGGCCGGGTGGCCGTGATCACCGGCGCGGGCACCGGGATCGGCGCCGCCGTGGCGCACCGGTTCGTGGCCGAGGGCGCTCGCGTGGTCCTGGCCGGCCGGCGGGAAAGGCCGCTCCGCTACGTCGAGGCGGCGCTGGGGGAGCGGGCGCTGGCCGTGCCCGCGGACGCGGCGGACGGCGACGCGATGGCGGAGGTGGCCGCCGCGGCGGTCGCGCGGTTCGGCGGCATCGACATCCTGGTGGCCAACGCGGGCGGGCACGGCGCCGGCACGGCCGCGGACATGCCCGACGAGGCCTGGGAGCAGAGCTGGCGCGCCAACGTGACCACCTGCCTGGTCGCGGCGCGGGCCTGCCTGCCGCAGCTCATCGCGCGGCGCGGCTGCGTGGTGGTCGTCTCGTCGATCGCCGGCCTGGCGGCCGCGCCCGAGTCGGTGGGCTACGTCACCGCCAAGCACGGCGTGATCGGCCTGGCCAGGTCCATGGCCAGGGACTTCGGCCCGCGCGGGGTGCGGGTCAACACCGTGTGCCCGGGGTGGGTGCGCACCCCGATGGCCGACGAGGAGATGGACGCGCTGGCCGCGCTGCGCGGGCTGCCGGACCGGGAGGCCGCCTACACGCTGGCCACGGCGCAGGTGCCGCTGCGCAGGCCCGCCGAGCCCGCCGAGGTCGCGGCGACGGTCGCGTTCCTGGCCAGCGAGCACGCGTCGGCGGTCAGCGGGGCGGTGCTCACCGTGGACGGCGGCGCGACCGCGGTGGACCTGCCGACCATCGCCTACGACGCCTAGCGCCCGCCGCCGGGCCGACCCAGTTCATCCTCACATTCTTCACATGCGGTTGACACCATCACTCCAGCTTCGCTAGTTATCGTCTGCGCTGCCCGAGGAGCGTGATGAGGATGCGGCGATGGCGCCGGTGGCCCGCGCGTGCGTTCGTGCTGACGGCCCTGCTCGCCCCCGCCCTGGCGGCCGCCCCGGCCCTGGCGGCCGCGCCGGGTCCCGCCGCCGCCCCGGGCCCCGCCGCCGCCGTTTCCCCGGTCCCCGCCCGGGCCGCGCCGGGCATCTGCACGTCATCGGCCCAGCCCGCGCTCGCGGCCGCGCTGTCCCGGCGGATAGCCAGCGCGCTGCGCGGCACGTACGCGACGGTGGGCATCGCGGCGGACGACCCGGAGGAGGGGATCCGCTGCCGGTACCACCAGTGGCGGGAGTTTCACTCGGCCAGCGTGATCAAGGTCATCACCCTCGGCGCGCTCCTGTACGAGCTCCAGGGGCAGCAGGAACTCGGCCCCTACCAGGCCGCCCTGGCGCAGGCGATGATCACCGAGTCGGACAACGACGCACAGGACACGCTGTGGAACGAGATCGGCATGACCGCACTGCAGCGCTTCCTGACCGCGGCCGGGATGAACCACACCGTGCTCGGCCAGGACGACCTCTGGGGCCTGACCGAGGTGAACGCGCACGACGAACTGCGCCTGCTGCAACTCCTGATCACCCACAACCCGGTCCTGGACGCGGCGAGCCGCCGCTACGCGCTGAGCCTCATGGCCAACGTGATCCCGGCGCAGCGCTGGGGCGTGCCGGCGGGCGCGCCCGCGGACGTGACGGTCCACCTGAAGGACGGCTGGCTGCCGGACCCGGACCTGTGGGACGTGAACAGCATCGGCGACTTCACCCGCCATGACCTGGACTACTCGATCGCGATCCTGACCAGCGGCGACCCTGACATGGCCTACGGGGTGGCGACCGTGGAGGAGGTCGCCAGGCTGATCAACCGGGCGCTGGCGAAGGGCGACGCGGACGGCGCCGGCGCCGGGACGTCCCCCGAGCCGTTCGACCATCTGCTGTACATGCAGCGGCGATGCTTCCGGTGAAGGACGCCACGTACCATCGTGGAATGCCACGCCGCCTCGCC
>WNGJ01005434.1_pt1 | contig 14313 bp, 16 predicted proteins | sample 5400611 | NCBI WGS metagenome assembly WNGJ01 (sample SAMN13153375, study PRJNA577476) | soil metagenome | isolation source: 40 cm soil or saprolite under Garry oak tree replicate 1 | place: USA:California | collected 2016-06-15 | reverse complement strand
TTACGTTTGAAACGTGCAAAAGAACTGAACACAGAATAGCATAGGATAGAACGGATGTCTAGTGTTTTCCCGCCTGCGGGCGATGCGGCTTTCATCCCCGTGGATAAATCCAGGGGCCTTTCGCCGCGATTTCGTAAAACTGTGCTTATCAACGCTGTTGGGCTGACGCCTGGCCTGCTCGGCCCATCAACTCCACATCTTTGTGCTTTTGCCAGGCATGGAAAGCAGGCAATGATCAACACTGTGCTCCCTGCCGTGACGTGCTCCGTCCAGGCCACATTCCTCACTGGTCGCTACCCCAACGAGCATGGAATCGTTGGCAATGGCTGGTATTTTCGAGACGAGTGCGAAGTCAAGTTTTGGCGACAATCCAATGCACTCATCCAGAGCCCAAAGGTGTGGGAAACAGCCCGGTTGCTCGACCCGACATTCACCTGCGCCAACTTGTTCTGGTGGTTCAACATGTACTCGTCGGTTGATTATGCCGTCACACCGCGACCTATGTATCCAGCGGATGGTCGGAAGATCCCTGATATCTATACCAGGCCTACGGACCTGCGTTTCTTGCTACAAAAAGAGCTAGGCCAATTTCCGCTCTTCAACTTCTGGGGTCCTAACACTTCGATTGGTGCGAGCAAGTGGATCCTGGAGGCTGCAAAGCGGGTGGATCAACGCTATGACCCAACACTCACGTTGATCTACCTGCCACACCTGGACTACTGTCTCCAACGCTTCGGCCCTGTGCAGGACGCCATCGCCCAGGATCTCAGGGAACTTGATGACCTCTGCGGTGATCTCATCGGCTACTATCGAACTCGTGATGCACGAATCATGATTTTGTCCGAGTACGGTATCACGACAGTTTCCAGGCCGGTTCACCTGAATCGGGAATTGCGCAAGCATGGTATGGTTGCCGTGCGTCAGGAGCTAGGTCGAGAGCTGCTGGATGCAGGAGCGAGCGTTGCCTTTGCTGTCGCCGATCACCAGGTGGCCCATGTCTATGTCAATGATCCTGCGCGTGTAGATGAAGTGCGTACGCTACTACAGGCGACCGGGGGCGTTGCAGAGGTACTTGATGATGAGGGTAAGCGGGAAGCCCATCTTGATCATCCACGGGCGGGAGAACTGGTTGCGATTGCAGAACCAGATGCATGGTTTACCTACTACTACTGGCTCGACGATGCGGTGGCACCAGACTATGCCAGAACAGTGGACATTCACCGCAAGCCGGGTTATGATCCTGTGGAACTCTTTCTTGATCCTCGACTCAGGGCCCCAAACGTCAAAGTAGGGTGGACACTGCTGAAGGCACGACTGGGCTTCCGTTACCTTCTGGACGTCATCCCCCTTGATGCATCTCTTGTGCGCGGCTCTCATGGTCGAACAGACACTTCACCCAAAAACAGCCCTGTCTTCATGACACAAGAGCCGGACCTACTTGACACCACAACGATTGGTGCGACGGACATCTACGAGTTGATCCTTCAACATCTCACATAGGGAAACACTCGTATCTCGGCGTCGTTCCAGGTGATACATGGCAGAGTGGTAAAGATGAGGATAGGGAGGCAGCACTCAGGACTGAAGTGATGCCCTGGAGAGCATATGTGCTACAATAACAGATGTATGAACCCGACGAGATTTGTGCGAAGCACATGCTCTTTCTTGTGCCTCTGCCTCCTGAGCCTGAGCGCCTGTGGAACATCCAGCACACCACAGACGGGCAACATTTCGGGGGCAAGCAGTTGCGGAACGGCTGGCAAGACACACACCATACAGGCAGCCATGTCTACGCCCGCAGCGCAAGGCAATTGGCGCATGTTTCGTGGCGACCTCAATAGAGATGGGGCTGCCACTACTGGTGGTGGCAGTATGCTCACCCTGGCCTGGTCGTACTGCACGGGCGCAGCGGTCCTGTCTTCTCCAGTCGTGAGTGCCGACGTCGTCTACATCGCTTCGACCAACGGCACCTTAGCGGCCCTCGACGCTCGCAATGGCCAGCTGCTCTGGCCATTTCGGACTGGCGGGGCCATCTACAGTTCCCCCGCCGTACAAGACGGCACGGTATACCTCGGCGCGCTCGATGGTTTTGTCTATTCTGTTGACGCCGCATCTGGTCAACTGCGCTGGCGCAGTTCCGCCGATGATCCAGGAGCGAAGATCTGGTCATCACCCCTGGTTGTCAACGGACTGGTCATCGTTGGCGCCGCCTCGACACTGAGCGAGAAGCCGAAAATCCCCGGTGAGGTGCTCGCCTTCGATGCGGCAACAGGGGCGCGGCGTTGGCGAACGTGGAGTGAGCCGGGCGGCGCGCCAGGCGGTGGAATATGGAGTTCGCCAGCCGTTGATGTTGCCAGAGGAGTTGTCTACGTAGGAGTAGGCGACCCCGATGATGGAGCGGAAGCGCTTGACCTGCACGATGGGCATGTCATCTGGCGTTGGAGTTCGGTCCTGCGTGACGTAGCTGATACGGATGTTGGCGCTGGTCCGCTGCTCTACCACGATCGAGGCGGACAACTGCGCATTGCGGTGGGTGGCAAAGATGGGTTGCTGTACAGCCTGGATGCCCAGAGCGGACGTGTCCTGTGGCGTACGCGCGTCGGAGATCACGTTTTCAGTTCGCCAGCCTTTGCTCAAGGCACGATCTACGTGGCAGCAGTCTTGATTCGGCGTTCAGTGAGCTGGGCGATAGATGCCGAAACGGGTGCTCCTCGTTGGCAACACGCCATTCCGGCCATTGTCTACGCCTCACCGGCAACTGTTGGGCAGACGCTGTATATCGGTGTGGGTGATGCTTTCGGTTCCAGCGACGGCGGTGTGGAGGTGCTTGAAGCCGCCACAGGAAACCAGTTGCAATATGCCGACCTGCACAGTGCCGCTACCTCTTCACCTGCAGTCATCATGTCCTGGTTGTATGTGGGGGCGCACGACGGGAATCTGTATGCATTTGTAAGATCGGCCTAGACCAGAAAGGTTGCAGCCGCCCGTGTCGCCTTCTGCAAGGCCATGAGTTGTGTCAAATGAGCATGCGTCCGAGATTGTCGTACTACTGCCTGGTAAGCCTGTCCCTCAGTAGTTCACCGGTTCGGCCTTTATACGAATGTGACTCTTGTTCTGCTATCTTTAGAAAGGCGCGCCGTCTGGTAACATCTATTCATTCCTTTAATTTATGTATTTCATAAGAAACATGTATTGGGAGAATGAAAAAGTTGGACTATAATAAGTATAGTCGGGTCAAGGCTCATTTGGCACTCACATCATGCTTTGTGAACTCTTCGTGATCTTCATTATTTGCCCCGTGATGGTATTGGGATACCACAATGCTACTCTCTAAGGGAAGAAAATTAGTCATTGGGCGATAGTAGTCTAATCACCAATGACTATTAAAGAAGTGGTCGATAACACACGAGAGCTTTAGGTCGGAATTGAACTTTCACAATGTAAGCGATAGACAACATACCATGAAGGAACTTACTTCTCACCATTCACTCGAAACGACTCCGAAACAAAAGATACACGCGCTAGAGGACTCACCTGAGCAGCGTCAGAAAATCCCCTCTGATAAAGAGGAGTTTACTGCAAACATCATCGGGTGGATCTTGCAAGGTAGCGTCATGCTCAGCGCAAGTATCATTTTGATCGGTTTTCTCATGCTGCCACTGCGACCAGGAGGATTTTCTGTACACAGGTTCCTCAGCTTCCCACAAACGTTGAGCCAGGTGTGGGCAGGATTGCTGGTTCTGCACCCACAAGCCATCATCGCGCTGGGACTGCTGCTGTTGATCGCCACTCCTGTCTTGCGCGTCGCGGTATCCATAGTGGCGTTCGCATTGGAGCATGATCTCCGCTTCGTGGTGATCACTGCGCTCGTACTGGCAATACTCCTGCTCAGTAATGTCCTGCTTGGCACTCTTGTAGGCAGTACAAGCCACACCACTCTGCAACATGTTCACTTTTCCCTGCTCGTAGTCCTGCTCATTTTTGGAGGATCGGTTGTGGCAGGAGTGCTCGGCTCGCTTGTAGGACTGGGTGGAGGTGTACTTATTGTCCCTCTCCTGGCACTTGCCTTCGGCTTACCGATCTACTTTGCCATCGGGGCGAGTATCATCTCAGTTATCGCTACCTCGAGTGGCGCTGCTGCGGCCTATGTGCGAGACCATCTGACCAATCTGCGCGTCGGCATGTTTCTCGAGCTAGGGACGACAACCGGGGCAATTACAGGTGCGTTCCTGGCAGGACTGCTCGCTCCCAATCTGCTCTTAGTGCTCTTTGGGGTCATTTTGCTCATCTCTGCTGTCCCGCTGATGTTCAAGATCGGCGAGGAATTGCCCCAGGGAGTGAAGAATGATCGCCTGGCAAATTGGCTGGGCCTCTCTGGCACCTATCCAGATCAACGCATAGGACGCCAGGTTCCCTACCAGGTGACCCGCACACCGCTTGGTCTGGCGATGATGTATCTAGCTGGAATCATCTCGGGACTGCTCGGCATTGGGAGTGGCACCTTCAAGGTGCTGGCGATGGATACTGCGATGCGGCTCCCGATGAAGGTTTCCACCACGACCAGCAATTTTATGATCGGCGTGACGGCGGCAGCCAGTGCGGGCATTTACTTTTCTCGTGGTGATGTCCCTCCGCTGGTAGCCGCACCTGTGGCACTGGGCGTGCTCTTGGGTGCATTTCTAGGGTCTCGCCTGCTGACTCGCCTGAGCAACAAAGTGCTGCGCCTGATCTTCATCCCTGTCATGGCCATTATTGCTCTCGAAATGGTGCTGCGTGGGTTGGGGATTGCACCCATTTAGTATAATTTCGAGCCTATCATCCCCCAAACGGTTGAGGCATAACAGCAGATTAAGCCGGAGGTGGTTATACCTGCTCATTGTACTGGCTGGCGTGCGACTCAACGTATCGCCCAGGTGATGCCGGATGCCTTTACGCTCAATAGCGTCGGGACGACATTTGTATTCATGGATTAGTACCGGTACCTTCCACCTGATTAGTTCTGTTGATTCTGCATCGGATACGCTGTATCTGTGTTTTCAGCGCGAGGAAACTCAGCAGCTCCATTATTGGGATCACTTGACACCAATCCCTCCCCTATGTTACTATCACCCATATAGGTGATAGTAACATAGGAGGAGGAAATATATGTACGGTGAGATCGTGATCTTAGCCATGCTGCGCCAACGACCACAGCATGGGTATGAGATCAAAAAAAGCCTTGACCAGGTGTTTGGCGGAACCGTCGCACTCAATAATAAGGTTCTCTACCCGGCCCTGAAGCATTTTGAAGAGATGGGGGCGGTGGTGCGGCAGGTGGTGCAGCAAGACGGTAAACCGAATCGCCATATCTATCAACTGACCGAGCGTGGGATCGAGTTGCTGCACGCCTCTCTGTGTGATTTTCCTCCTGAACAAGCCGCCAATGAAGCTGAGTTTTTTACTCGTGTAGCGTTCTTCGATTATCTCGAACCGGAGGAACGAGAGGCTATCCTGAAGAAGCGCCTGGCCTATCTTCAGGAGTGTCTGGAGTATCTCCACAAGCTCCAACAGATGGCCGATGAGGCTTGCCCGACGGTGTATGCACAGCGTGTCCTCGCTTTTCATCTCCAGCGAGTTCGCAACGAATATCAATGGATTGCCACCTGGCTTGAAGAGATGCAGGCCAACAAGTCATGAAGTCAATAGACCTCCCTCGTGGGGTACAATTCAACAGGAAAGGGAAACCTATGACCGAGCAACACACACTTCTGTGGGAAAGTGGTCCAAGTTCTGCACCCTTGCCACCGCTGGTGGACCCTTCATATGTGACGCCTGAAGAGCAGCCACAAGTGGCCCTCTATCGCACCTACGGACCAGTCTTCCGCCTTCCACAACCAGGGCAATCACCACGTATCATCCTGGCAGGTCCAGAGATCAACGTCTTTCTGGCTCGCCACGAGGATGAATTTTTCACCACCCGAGAGCAGTGGGAACAGTTCGATGCGATGATCAGCCAGAATCAGAGTCGCATGACCGAGGCTCGCGATGGCGAAGCCAATCGCAAACGGCGAGCACAGAGCAGTCGTCACTGGTCACGCGCCCGTATCCTGGACCAGATTCCGCAGATGATCGAGATCACCCGTACATGGACGCAGGATTGGCAGCCTGGCTCAAGCATCGCAGTACATGCGAGCATGCGGCGCCTGGTCGCGGAACAGTTAGGGAGGTTACTGCTCGGCGTTTCGCCGGGGGAGTATCTCAATGATTTCGTGACCTATCTCAATACGACCATCGTCAGCACGCTCGGCGTTGGCGGCGATCAGCCTGCAGAAGGTCTCGATTCGCCAGCATATCGACAGGCCATCGAACGGGTGAACGAGTTCGCGCGCCTCGCCTATGAAGCGCATCTGCTCCATCCTCGACCCAATGGCAAACCAGACATGATCGATGACGCCATTCGAGGAACAGAGCAGTACCCAGAACCTTATCGCAGAGCCATCCTAGAGCATGTTGCCCTTGGACCGATGCTGGCAGGGATCGATACGGTGGCGAACTCCCTCAGTTTCATGCTCTATGCTCTCCTCGCCCATCCAGGCGCGCTTCAGCGTGTCCAGGCAGAGGTCGATGCGGCCTGGAGCCATGGCCCGTTGGCCTGGGAGCAGCTCAAGCGGATGCCAGATCTGCATGGAGCCATGATGGAGACCTTGCGGCGCTATCCCGTAGCAGGTGGTCATAATGCGCGGGTCGCCAAACCGTTGACCATTGCCGGGTATCGTCTGGAACCCGGCAATACAGTGCAGGTCGCGATGACGGTGCCACATTTCCTGGAGGAGTTGTATCCTCATCCAATGCAGTTTGATATTGATCGTTTCCGTGAGCCACGCAATGAACATCGCCAACGCGGTGCCTATGCGCCGTTTGGTTTAGGTGACCATACCTGCCTGGGTGCAGGCATCGCCGAAGTGCAGTTGATGGTCACGATGGCAACATTGCTCTCCACATTCACCTTGCAGTTTGATCCACCTGACTATCAACTGGTCATTGAAGAGCATCCTACACCTGTACCAGGGAACCATTTCCAGGTGCAGGTTGTGCAGCGACGTCTCTCCTCATTCCGAGAGAGCGAGACATGAGCAGGTATTACACAGGGAGGCAGGCACGTAGCAACAATATGACAACAAAACATCGCGAAAAAGACATAGAGCGCTTCGATCAATGGGCAAGCACCTATGAACATTCCTGGCTGCAACGAGCCTTTTTTGATCGGGCACATCAAGCAACGCTTGCCTTGGCAGCAGATATCGTCCATCAGCCTGTGAGCGTCCTTGATGTCGGCTGTGGAACAGGAAAACTGTTGCGTCGAGCCACTACCTATTGGCCAGAGGCGCAATTGATCGGCGTAGACCCGGCAAATGGCATGATAGGGATGGCAAAACGCTTGACTCCCAATGCCACATTCTCTACAGGCTTGGCGGAAGCATTGCCGCTACAGGACGCTTCGGTTGACCTGGCACTGAGCACCATCTCGTTCCACCACTGGCAGGACCAGGCAGCAGGCATACGCGAGATAGCACGCGTGCTCCGTCCTGGGGGATACTTTATCCTTGTGGATGCCTCCTTCCCAGACTGGTTGGTGCGAGTTTTTCGTCTGAAGCGCTTTCATAGCCCCGCTGGGCTGCGAACGCTCTTCATCCAAGCGGGATTACATGTCCAGACGCAGCAAGCACTCGCCTGGCGCAGATGGCTTGCCACTGTTGGAAATAAATAACGAATTCATACACCCGTCCTGTTCCTGTAAATATTTTCATGACTCATCGTGCTACAGTAGTAAGACCTACTACAAATAAGGGTAGTATGTCGCTAATTGTACTTTTCATAGAGGAGTTTTAAGCTCTATGGTAACCGAAAAGGTTGCTATCGTCATACCTGCCCTGAACGAGGAAGCAGCCATCCACCAACTGCTTGCAGAACTTCCCCAAGACTTCGCACAATGGGTAATCGTGGTCAGCAGCGTTAAAGCTGCTTACTACTTGTTGAGTACAACATTGCGTTATGCCGGAGCAAGGAGGACACATGCCTGATACCGCCCTTGTCGTGATGGCTCGCTACCCACAGGCTGGGACGACAAAGACACGCTTAGCACGCGCTATTGGCGATGAAGAGGCTGTTCACCTCTACCGGGCTTTTCTCTCTGACCTGGCTCAGCGGTTTGCCACACAGACATGCGACCTGCACTGGGCCTATACACCGGCCGAAGTTGACTACCAGGCATTCCTGGCAACCCTTGTGCCATCGCTCGTACCACACATGCGTTCCTTTCCACAACGAGGGGCAGACCTGGGTACCCGACTGCACCATGCCTTTCGCTGGACGTATGCGCGAGGGTACCGGCGCACTATCGTCATCGGCTCGGATTCACCTCATCTCAGCTTTGCTATCGTTGCGCGGGCACGGCAAGCGGTCGATGAAGCTGACGTCGTGCTCGGACCTGCAGATGATGGTGGTTACTACCTGATCGCTATGCGGAGACCGTATGACGTTTTTCGGGATATTCCCATGGGTACAAGCCTGGTTACGCAGATGACGTTCGAGCTTGCACGCCGTCAGGGTTTGAGCGTGTACACCCTGGAGCAAGTGTTTGATGTTGATGAATTGGCTGACCTGCTGCGCTTGGCGCAGTTGCTGCAGGAAGACCGTTCGCTTGCCCCCGCGACTGCTGCCCACCTGGCAACTCTAAAGGAGTTCGTATGAAACTTTGCTTCTTGCCAGGACGTGAGAGAAGTAGGCTAGGTCTTTGACAAATGTCGTTACGCACATCTACAATATGATTACTCTCTTTCTTTAAGAGTGGGTATAAATCTTTTTCCATATTTGATGTGCAGATGCAATGATTTGCCAGAAACCTTGTTGAGCAGCTAGAGTTTGCTATGTACTAGATGTGACGGAGTGTTGTAATGCCTGGCGAGAATAATCACCTCATGGAGAAGACACAAGAGAATAGACAAGCCACAAGCAAAACCATTCTACTCGTCGAAGATGATACGACTATTGCCGAAATACTGATTCAAATGATTACACAAGAGACACAGTATCGAGTCTACGCGGTTCCTGATGGGCCTCAAGCCCTGGAGCTTGTCAGAAATACGAAGCCGCAGCTCTTGATTTTGGATTACTGGCTGCCTACCATCCAGGGCATTGAACTGTACGACCGGCTGCGCAACACTGAAGGGTTAGAACGGGTCCCGACCATCATGTTGAGCGTAAACGCACCGCTAAAGGAGATGCATCAACGTCAAATCATGTACATAAGGAAACCGTTTGACATGTACAAACTTCTTGAAGCGATTCACAAGTTTTTAGTCTGACGAGATGCTTGAGGAGTAAGATGTCTGGTATGCATCAAACCCATGAGGTCAGGAAAGAGGTTGATCCGATTGGCAAGAACATTCAGACAATTGCTGATCTGCACAAACACACAGAACGCGGCGTTAGTCCACAGCAGCGAGCAATAGAGAAAGTGACCGATTTCCTGGGTCAGCCCAGATTCCTTTTCATCATTCTCGTTGTTGTGACACTCTGTATGGTGGTCCCAAAAGTCAAGACAGTTTTTGGTCGAAAATAAGACAAAACACAACCATTCGAGAATACTCGTCTTATCTGCTCGTATAAACCTGCGCTGGTGTTTGATAGTCCAACGCTTGATGAAGCCGCTCGTGATTGTAAAACGTGAAGTACGCTCGCAAGTTGCTCACGGCTTCCGCCACGCTTTGGTAATCTTTGATGTACACCTCCTCGTATTTGACACTGCGCCATAAGCGCTCCACAAAAATGTTGTCTAAGGCCCGTCCTCTGCCATCCCAGCTGATGCGAATATCTGCGGCTTTCAGCCGGTTCGTAAACTCAGCACTAGTAAATTGTACCCCCTGGTCCGTATTGAAAATCTCTGGCGTGGCTACACACAACGCCCGATCCAATGCATCCAGGCAAAAACTGCTATCCAAGGTGACCGAGATTTCCCACGACAAGACGTAGCGACTGAACCAATCGATGACCGCCATTAGATAGATAAATCCCCGCGCCAGGCGGATGTAGGTGATGTCACAACTCCAGACTTGATTGCAGCGCTCAATGGTCATACCTCTGAGCAAATACGGATAGCGCTGCTCAACGGTTCCTGGCACACTGGTCCTCGGTTTGGGGTAGATCGCCTCCAAACCCATCAGGCGCGAGCCTCCGCCTCACCCGTTTGCGATCAACGGCATAGTCCTGCGTATGCAACCAGGCAGTCATCTTGCGGGTGCCGTAAAACGGCGTGCGCGTGTATTGCTCATCCAAGAGGCGCATCAGATGCAGGTTTTCCTCGCTTGCTGGTACCGGCTCATAGTAGTAACTCGAGCGGGCCAGACCCAACAGCTCACATTGTTGTGCAATGCTCAAGTTAGGATGCTCCGGCTCAATGAGCGCTCGTTTGGCTTCAATGCAGTACTCGTGATTTTTTTTCCAACCAGTCCACCTGTACTTTCAGTTGGCCGATTTGTTGGTAAAGGGTGGCAATCAACTCCTCTTCGCTTTTCTGGTGCTCGCTTGCCCGGGTTGAGAACACATTGGGCAAGCCATCGAGTGCCTGCTTTTTCCAGTGCGCTATTTGCGTCGGATGCACTTCATATTCCGTGGCGATTTCGTTCGCCGTTTTGTGTCCCTTGATGGCTTCCAATGCCACCTTGGTCTTCAGTTCTGCGCTGTATCGCTTGCGTTGTCTTGCCATCGATTTTCTCCTTTTCGTGCTTCTCTCGATACAGCTATTGTATCTTATTTACCTGTCCAGGAAACTGGGACCATTATACTGGATTGTAGTCAATATCCTGCTGGCTAACGTTGGTTTGCAGAGTTTCGATCAGCCGCCTTTCATATGGCTGCAGGGATTACTTAGCCTGGGCGCGCTGTTACAAGCAACGATGATCCTGATTACTCAGAACCGGCAGGACGAGGCGACAGAACGAAGCAGGCAACTCGATCTACAGGTTAGCCTGCTTCTTGATCAGAAGATGAGCAAACTGATAACGATGGTAGATGAACTGCGCCAGGCCCACCCTGCTCTTAAGGAGAGTACTGATCCACAGATTGAAGCTTTGAAGAAAACAGTCGACCCACACCAATCACTGGAAACGCTCAACCAGCTACTTGACAAAGAAGAAGAAAAATAGGCTACTCGTTCAAAACATCCAGAATCTCACATCGGAAATCACGCGCCTGCAACAGGTACCAGTGCTGGCGAAATGCCCGGTAACGTTCTTCACGCAACTGCAACTGCTTGAGCGACAATTGCTCAAGTCCATAACGTTGCCGAGCAGAGGGGGCAACATCTGGGTCGAGTACAGCGGCCACCAGAGCAGGTTGCAGCAGTAGCTTCCCATTACTTTTCTGTTTTCCAGCCTTTACCAGCGCCTGCTCATAGACAATTCCAGCGTCTTCGCCTCCCATACACAGGCGCAGCAAGGCAATCATTACATCACCATCATGTAGTGCGCCAAGTTCATCCTGTATCTGCGACAGCTCATCCGCAATAGATTGACAGGCAGGAGGTAAGACATCTTCAAAGATTTCAAGTGTATAACGCAGCCGCTTAGCCGCAATACGCAAATTATGCAATCCCCGCACTTCGTAGGGATTATCAACATCCGCTGCCCAGCTATACATTTCGTCTAACCGTGTACGAGCGATACACCGGGCATTCTGGCCTGTAGGAGCACGCGGATCAAGGTCAGTCAGCGGTTTAGCTTTTGCCATTATGTGCTGCTCCTTTCGAGATACTCGAATCGACCTGCTGGCGCAGAGCATCTTCATCCAATGTCTGTAGTTCCGCGGCCAGCGCCTGCTCTTCCTGCTGGTGGTAGATATCCAGTCGATCAATCAGCCATTGCACACCCGCCTGTTCTTCACTCGTCACTTCTTGCAAGTAGGTATGCAAGCCCGAAACCATTACATCTGTATCGCGTACAGTTCCCAGGCGGTCAGCCAGCTTCTTCACCCGGCGATTGACTTTCTTAAACGATTTAGGATCGGCGCACGACTCGAATGCATCGAACGCAGCGCGCAAACGGCGAGAGGCCACGCGCATCTTATGCACCGCCTCGATATCTTCTTGCTTGCGGACGTCATCAGGCCATTTCAAGAATTTTTTCGCATACTTTTGCAAGACATCTTGTCCAAACTCCGCGAACGGCTGCTGTTGCAGACCTTGCGTATCTTGAGCGTCCTGATCGGCGGGAGATTTTCCCCGTTTTGATGCGATGCTGTTGACCTCCTCCAGCCAATGTTCACCATAGCGCGTGTAGGCGAGCAACACACCTTCACGGACACCATGCGAACTGACGCGTATCTCATCTAAATGCAAGTATTGCATCACTGCCTGAATAATCAAGGCTCCGGCAGCTAGAATACGGGCACGTTCAAGACGCTGCTCAAAACGCTTTGCGATCTCTTCCGCTGGAAGTGCGCCCAGCAGTCCTTCGCAGAGAGAAAGTTCTTCGTATGTCAGGCGGTCGCTCTGTTCATCCAGTTTGAAGGCACGCTGCGCAAGCTTGAGCAGTGAGGCTGCGCTGGACCCCGTGACGATCAGCGCGGGCGGTTCCTGAATGCGTATCGTTTGCAAATGCTTCGCAAGATAGGAGCGCGCTGCCTCCATCTCTTCGTATGTAGGAGGGTCGGAGGGGAGATAGCGATCATGTATAGCCCCAGAGCCGATTGGCACGGAGGTTAACCAGGTGATATGCATATTTTTAGCGGTGACAATTTCGGTACTACCGCCCCCTACATCCAGTACACCAGCATCAAAGGGAGTACCTGGGCTATAGGTCGCCCCATAATAATCCAGCACAGCCTCGGCAAAACCACTGATAAGCTGCACCTCTATGCCTGTCTCGCGTTTGACAGCCTCTATAAAATCCTGGCTATTACGCGCCTCGCGCAGCGCCTCCGTCGCAATGGCGAGAATCTGTTCGGCCCCATGCTTTTGAGCAAGTTTCTGGTACTTACGCACTGCATCCAGAGCCGTTTTGAATTTATCGCGTGAAATCTCCCCACTGTCATCAACGCTCTCTCCAAGACGCGCCATAGTCGACTGATGCTCAATAATCTCCAGGTTATCTGGCAGACAACGTGCTATAAGAATCTCTATAGTATTGCTTCCAATATCGATAGCCGCACGTTTGGCGAAGGGCTTGGCACGCGAAAAATAGGTTTTCGCGGTGGCCTCCGGCATGCCCAGCGCCTGGCCAATCTCCGGAAACGTCAGTTGCTCCCTATAGCGTAAGTACACCACCGCGCGAAATTTGGGGGGTAAGGCCCCGATGGCTTGCAGCAGCCGTTGTTGGAGCTCCCGGCGCTCGACCAGCTCGTCTGGCAGTGGGCGCGGATCGGGCAGCACCGTCAACACATCACTCTCCTCTTCCTCGCTCAGCGTCTCCACTTCGGAGAAGCGCAGCACGCGCTTGCGGCGCAGTTCATCCAGGCAGCGGTTGCGCGCCACCTGAAATAACCAACTTTTCAGCGGCCGGTGCGTATCGAGGGTGGGCAGTGAGACGTACAATTGCAGCGCCACCTGTTGCAGGATGTCGCAGGCCTGGTCATAATCGCGCAGCAGGTGGAAGATCAAGGTGAAGAGCGCTGGCTGGTAGCGTTGCAGCAGGCTCTCAAAGGCGCGCTCATTGCCCTGCAGGCTTTGCAGCGCCAGCGTGCCGTCAGACAGCTCTGCTGCTGGTCTGGTTGGTCTCATGGTGCGTGCCTGGCTTGGCATCAGTTCCATCCTTTCCGCAGAAACGCCCTGTTGCGTTGTGCTTTGCTGTACCTAGCTTAGCCGCTGGACGGCGAAATTGCAAGGCTTTTGGCCAGTGTATAGCTAGAAAAATCAATCTCTAAGCGAAATTTAACCTACATGAATGCTGGGGCGCTCAAGCTGAGAAACCGCGGCGGGCTACTCAGCCAATCTTAAGCCAACCGTGCGGCCGCCGCGCAGCAGGTGGGCGTGCGTACTGCTCGCCGAGACCCGTTCGTGGAGCTCTGCTGCGCGTACCGGAGCACACACAGGCGGCACGCGCCATGAGCCCTGTGTGTGTGCAAGTTTGGAGAGGAAGTCGCACCAAAACTGGCACCTTGTATTGGGGGAGGTATGCTATAATGGAGGACGTGATCAGCAGCACGAACCGGATCACGAGGAGGAGGACGCCGATGGCTTACCAGGCTCAGGAACCGACCCAGACCGCCCACCAGCCCGCCGCACGGGTGCTGGTGATCGACGATGAAGCGCATCTCATCGAGCTGATCAGCTTAGGACTC
>WNGJ01004648.1_pt1 | contig 14313 bp, 14 predicted proteins | sample 5400611 | NCBI WGS metagenome assembly WNGJ01 (sample SAMN13153375, study PRJNA577476) | soil metagenome | isolation source: 40 cm soil or saprolite under Garry oak tree replicate 1 | place: USA:California | collected 2016-06-15 | reverse complement strand
AATGTACTCGATGACCCGGGCGACCGCCTCGAGATAGCCCGGGCGCGTGAAGTTGGAGCGCACGCCGGGCACCTCGGGCACCGGATAGGAGGCGGCGCACGCGTCACGGGAAACGGGAAAGGGGAAACGGGAAACGTCGTGCTCCAGTGAGGCCCGTTTCCCGTTTCTCGTGCCGTCCGCCAGCCTCTGTTTCACGAACGCCAGTCGGCGCGCTGCTCGCTCGGTGCGCGCGGCGCCCTGCTCAGGCATCCCCGTCGAGACCAGCCACGCGCGCCGGGCGGGATGGTCCCACGCGATCACCCAGTCGTACAGTCCCAGCAGCACGTCTGGGATCGCGAGGTCGTCGTGGCGGGGCCGCGGGATGCGCTCGAGCATTGCGCCCCAGTCGTAGCCGAGGTAACCGGCGGCGCCCCCCTGGAAGGGCGGGATCCCGGCGACGGGTTCGGCGGCACAGGGCGCGAGCAGCAGTCGCGTGTGCTCGAGCGGATCCTCACCGACCCGGGTCCAGCGGCCGTCGACCAGCCGTTGGGTGAGCGCGCCCTTCGAGCGCACGGCGGTGAACGGGCCTGCAGCGAGGAAGGAGTGGCGCCCCAGGTGCTCGGGGTCGGCGGCGCTGTCGAGGAGCACGAGGAAGCCGAGATCCGCCAACCCCGCGCATGCCTCGAGCGGGTCGGGGGCGGGAACGAGCTCCTCGACGAGCGGCGCCGCGCTCACGCGCCGTCCTTCGTCTTGCGGCGGCCCCCCTCCCCCCCCCGCGAGCGCGCCGAGCGTTGGGTGAGGCGCACGTGCTCCGGCCCGCGGTCGTCCGGGGGCGAGAGGTAGCCCCACTGCAGCGCGCCCTCCTGCCGGTAGGTCTTGCCGAGAGTGACGGCGAGCTTCGCCTTCATCAGCTCGCGGCCGAGGTAGAACGCGTGAGTCGGCTCGTCCACGCCCAGCTGCGCGAAGATCTCGTGGAGGTCCGTGCCGCGCACGAAGCGCTCGTTGTTGAACACCGTGATCGCGTCCCGGTCGGTGAAGATGCGAAAGTTCGGGTCGGTGACGGCCCGCTGCAGCTCGCGCAGCTCCGTTTCGGTGTAGGCGAGGATCTGCGGGTCCTTGAGCGTGACGAGCCGGTCGTCGATGCCCTTGGGAAGCGTTTTGCGCGTCACCGCGTGATGCATCAGCCGGCGGGCGATGTCCACTTCGCGCACCGCCCCCCGGGCCCAGGGGATGACCTCCGTGGTGAGCACTGCCCGAACACCGATTTCCTGGCAGATGGCCACGAGCAGGGCGTTCACCCCCGTCGTGTCGGCCGCGGTCAGTTCGGTGATGTTGCCGATCCCCATGAACAGCGGGGCGTCGGGGTAACGCCGGCGCGCCTCGGCGAAGCGCTCGAGCGACGCCATGAAGCCGTACCCGACCGGCTCGATGACGGGGTCGATCAGGTAGGGCACGCCCCAGCGCTCGAGCGCGCTGATGGTCGGCTCGAGCGTCTCGATCCCCTGGCCGAAGTCGGGGATCGCCACGACGCGGGCCCGCGTGCCGGCGAGGTCTCGCGCCACGGCGAGGTTCGAGCCGTTGACGCTCAGCACGAGCTCGGCGCCCGCCCCCACGGCCGCTCGGATCTCGGCGGGCTCGAAGGAGTCGATGCTCACCCGCATCCCCGAGGCGAGCAACTCGCGCACGACGTCGGCGAGGGCGGGGAACGCGCGCCCCGGGGTGCATCCGATGTCGATCACGTCCGCGCCGCTCGCGCGGTAATACTCGGCCTCGCGGCGCAGCGCGTCGCGCGTGAGCCGGGGCGCGTTGTTCACCTCGGCCACGATCTCGATGTCGTACGCCCCGTACTCCCGCATGGTCGCCGCGCGCCCGAAGTACTCGGGGATCTCGCGCAGGTCCTTGGGGCCCTTCTCGACCCGCACACCGACCTTCTCTGCGATCACCGCGGGATCGCCCTCGCTCAGTCCAGGGATCAGAACGAGATCGGCGCCGGCGGGCACGTCCAGGAACCGCGCGATCCAGGGAGTGGTCATTAGGGCGGCCACGGTGATCTTCATGACCGCCACGTCGCAGCTGAAGGCCGGCGCCATCTCGGCGAGCGTGCGGCGGAGCGCCGGCTCGGCGAGCTTTCCCGTGACGAACAGGACCCGCCGCGGCTCGCGCTCCGCCGCCGGCTCCGCCGTCACCGGGGGTCGCCGGAGCGCACGAACTTGTTGGGCGTCCCCTCGAGTGCGCCGCCCTTCGGCCGCCACAGCACCAGCTCCTCGATCTTCCGTGCCAGCTCGAAGTCTTTGTCGGTGACGCCGCCGGCGGCGTGGTTCTTGAGCTTCACGATGACGCGGCCCCACGTCACCGCGAGATCCGGGTGATGGTAGGCGGCCTCGGCGAGGTACCCGATGGCGTTCACCAGCATCAGGGTGGTCGGCCACCCGTCCGTCTTGTAGTTGCGGCGGATCCATCCGTCCTCGTACCACCAGCCCGGAAATTCCTTGAGCTTTTCTTCGATCTGCGCGTCGCTATACGTGGGTTCTGTGCCAGCCATCAGTCGTCTCCTGTTTTGGAGAGCCTAAACCACGCTCCCCCCGTTGACCATCAACATCTGCCCGGTGATGTACGAAGCCGCGTCCGAGGCCAGGTAGACCGCCGCATGCGCGACGTCCTCGGGAGTCGCCCAGCGACCCAACGGAATGGTCTCGGTGATGCGCCGCTTTACCTCGGAGTCCAGCGCGCTGCCGTATGCCGTCTCGACCCAGCCGGGGCCGAGCACGTTCACACGGATGTGCGGGGCGACCGAGCGCGCCAGCGCGCGGCTGAAGCTGTATACGCCGCCCTTGGCCGCGCAAAACACCTGGGCGTACTCTCCCTTCATGCCGCCCACCAGGACATGGTCCCACGACATGTTGATTATCACGCCGCCCACCGGCTGCTCCCGCATCAGTTCGACCGCCGCCCATGAGGCGAGGATCGTGCCCCGGAGGTCCACGGCGAGGAGCAGGTCGAGCTTCTCGAGGCGCGAGCGGCTCGCCGTGCGCCCCGTCAGGATGTCGGCGCCGGCGTTGTTGATCCAGGCGTCCACGCGACCGAACGCGACGTGGGCGTCGCGCGCGAGCCGCTCGACGTCCTGTGGCTCGGCGGTGTCGGCTTGCACCACGTGCGCGCGCCGGCCGAGTTGCTGAATCGCGCCTGCCAGCGCCGTGGCGCCCTGCTGGCGCGTCCGATACGTCACCGTCACATCGGCGCCCGCCTCCGCGCAGGCGAGCGCGATAGCCCGGCCGATGCCGCTCGACGCGCCGGTCACCAGCACGACCTTCCCGGCGAGCGTCGGGCTCGCAGCGACGCCCTCTGCGCCGGGGACCGCCGTCTGCGCCTCCTCCTCCAGCTGTCGTTTTGACATCGGGCCTCCGGAAGCCTAACCTATCGGCGGTTTTGGGACAGCCACAAGGGAGCGGCCGAGAATGCGTCTGCTCGTGAGCGTCGCCGATGCGGCCGAAGCGCGCGCCGCGCTCGCTGGCGGCGCCGACATCATAGACGCGAAAGAGCCGCGGCACGGCGCGCTCGGCGCCGTGGCGCCGGACGTGTTGCGTGCGATCCGGAACGCCGTGGGCGTCCGCCGGCCGGTCAGCGCGGCGCTCGGCGACTGCGCGACCGAGCGTGCCGTCGAAACCGCGGCGCACCTCGCCGCGGGCCTGGGCGCGGCGTTCGTGAAGGTCGGGTTCCCGGGCGTCGCGTCCGCACCATCGGCGCGCCGGCTAGCCGCCGCGGTGCGTCGCGGGGCGGGGGCCGGGACGGGCGTGGTGCTGGTCGCCTACGCTGACTGGCGGCGCGCGCGGGCCCTCCCGCCCGGGGCGCTGGTCGCCGTGGCTCGAGAAACGGGCGCGGCCGGCGCGCTGCTCGACACAGCCTTCAAAGACCGGGCCTTGTTCGACTTGCTCCCGCCGGCCACCGTGGGCCTGTGGGTCGCTGCGGTGCACGCGGCCGGCGTGTTTGCCGCGCTCGCGGGCAGCCTCCAGGGCACGGACTTCGCCACCGCACGGGAGCTCGGCGCCGACATCGTGGGGGTGCGGGGCGCAGCGTGCGTCGGTGGGCGGACGGGGCGGATCCAGCGCGCCCGCGTCGCCCGGTTACGGGCCCTGGCGGACCCTACGTCCGCGGCTCAATCCACCGCCTTCGTCTAGGGCCACGTCCAGTTGCCCGAGATCGTCGGCGGTTATGATCACGTGCTCGACGGTCGCCGGCAGGGTGCGCAGGAACAGCGGGTCCACGAGCTGCTTCGTGTCACCGCGGGCGGGCTTGATCAGCACCAGCCGGCGGGCAGCGAGCGCGCCGGCCACCCAGGCGGCAATGCTGTCGCTCGTGACCTCCCAGGAATGGGGGAGCGGGTCGGCCAACTCGAGCCAGCGGTAGGGCGCGAGCACCGGCAGTCGCCCGGCAGCGATGGTCGCCGCGATGTCCGCTTGCTCGTGGAGCAGGACCGCCCCTGGGATGCGGGCGGCCAGGGCGTGGGCGTACTGGTCCATGCTGAGCACCGCCATCCAGTGCGCCGCGTCCTCGCCGATCTTGATGCGCTTGAACATCTGCCGCACCGCGTCGGCGAATGGGCCGCCACCTGGGACGATCAGCACCCGGCGGCCCCGCGTGAAGGCGGTCAGCGCCTCGGTGACCCGGTCGAAGGCGCCGGCGCGGCTCAGCAGGCCGCCGCCAACCTTTACGACCGTCCGGACGACGCCGGAGTCGGGGTTCATACCGTGGTCGTCTCTCGGGCGAATTCGGCCGCTAGTGCCGTTCCAACTTTTCGCGCCTAGTTCCCCTTCGCCGAATGAGCTCTCTGGTCACGACTATCCCGGTTCTGCGATTAGTCCCGAAAAGTTGGAACGGCGCTAGGAGCAGCCCCACCGTCGCGCACTCCTCTCCTACGTTGCGCCCACCCGACAAGTTGACATGCGCGTGATTCCGGTCCTCGACCTCATGGCCGGCCGTGCGGTGCGCGCGGAGGGCGGTCGGCGGGAGGGCTACGCTCCCGTACACTCGGTGCTGTTGCCCGAGGAGCGGGCGGGGGATGCGCTCGCACTCGCGGGCGCATTCCGCGACCGGCTGGGCCGCGACGAGTGGTATGTCGCCGATCTCGATGCCATCACCGGCGGCGCGCCGCAGCAGGCGCTGCTCGATGCCCTCGCCGTGGCCGGCGGCCGGTTGCTGGTGGATGCGGCGGTGACGACTCCGCGGCGGGCGCATGACGTGTTGACGCACGGCGCCGAGCGCGTCGTCGTCGGGCTCGAGACGCTGTCCTCCTTCGATGCGCTGCGTGACATCGCGACCTCGGTCGGCCGGGAGCGGATCGTCTTCAGCCTCGATCTCCGCGGCGGCGAGCCCATCGTGCTTCCCGGTGCGCCGCACGGCGGAACGCCGCTCGAGCTCGTGCGGGCCGCCATCGATGCGGGCGCGGGCGCGATCCTCGTGATCGATCTCGCCCGCGTCGGCACGGGTCTCGGCCTCGATCTCCCGCTCCTGGGAGCGCTCCGAGAGGCGCATCCCGAGGTCGAGCTGCTCGCGGGGGGCGGCGTCCGCTCTCGGCGCGATCTTGTGGGCCTCGCGGACGCCGGGTGTGACGGCGCTCTGGTGGCGACCGCGCTGCACGACGCCGGGCTGGGCAGGGCCGACATCGAGGCGCGGGAACGTCACTCCAGCGACTCGCGGTAGGTCGCGGATTGGCCGAAGTTCTCCTCGACCTCGACTTCGATCGCCCGCAAGTCGACTCCCTCCGACGACGCGAGCGCCCTCGCGACCCGTCCCGCGAGATACTCCGCCAGCATCTCCACCGTCGTGTTCGGGATGGGCAGAAGCGCGCAATCACCCTTCGGGAACACGTAGCGCGGCTTCCCGCCCACGGCGACCGTCACCGTGTCGCCTTCCTCCCGAATCTCGATCTTTGGGTTCTGGAGCGGGAGGAGCACCTTGTGGTCGACCTCATCCGTCAGGCGCTTCGTGATCTGTTTCACCTCGGAGAAGTCGAGCACGAAGTGGGCCTCGGGATCGAGGCCGCCCTCCACGACGACGCGCGTGCGGTAGTTGTGGCCGTGCAGCGTCTCGCAGCGGTGCCCGGAGAACGTGATGAAGTGGGCCGACGCGAACACGAGGTTGTCTTTCGCGACGGCGATCTTGAACTGCTTACGTGCTGCCATTAGTCCCTCCACCGCGCCGCCAGCCGCCTTCCAGTAACACGACGCAGATCGCCGCTCCCGTGAGATCCGCCGTCGCGCCGGGATTCCGCCGGTTACGCTCGTGGCGCAGCTCGCGGTCGAGCACCGTGATCGCGTCGCGCCCGGCCGGGGTGCGGGCCCCTCCGGCCGCGAGCACCTCTTGCGCCCGGCGCTGCACGGCGGCGGCTTCGGCGGCGCCGAGCTTGCGGGCGACGTGCGTGTCGGGTGCCGCGGCGAGCAGCGCGAGGTACGCCTCAACCGTCGCATCCGGCCAGCCCAGGCCGCTGCCGAGCGCGCGGCGGAGCGCGGCGACCCCGACCTCGAACGTGGCCCGGAATTCGGTGACGTACTCGCGCGCGATCGCGTCGCGCTCCGCGGCGAGCGCCATCGTCGCGCCCAGGGGCACCGTGGGGGTATGGGCGACATCCTGCTCGGGCGCGCGTCCCAGCCCTCCCGGCGCGGCAAGCCGGATCGCGGCGTAGGCATCGCGCGCATCCGCTACGGTGGTCTCGGCGAGCGTGGCGGCAAGCTTGGCTCTGAGCGGTGCGGACCCGGGCCTGAGGGCGGCCCGGGCCAGGGGCGCGAGTAGCAACACGAGGCCCAGGTTCGTGTTGGAGCGCGTCCACCGGGTGGTGGCCTCGACGGCGGCGTAGATCGTGGCACCGAGCGGCCGCTCGCCGGCGGCGGCGAGCGCCGGACCGATCGCCACGGCGCTCGCCAGGAAGTCCCCGTAGGTCGCGTCGTGAAACGAGGCCGTAGGCGAGACGTTGCCGGGCTTGGGGGCGGTCGCTTCGAGCAGGCAGGCCAGCTGGGCGGCCGCGGCCACGTCGGCCGCCGGAGCGAGCCCCGACCGGGCGGGCTCCGCCGCCGGCGCACTCACGTCGGCGCCAACCGCCGGATGAGGTGCTCGACGATCGACGCCGCGACGTCGATCGAGGTTGCTTCCTGCAGGGTCCGTGGACTGGTTGGCCATGGCGCGGGGGGGCCTCAGGTCTCGAGCAGCGACGCGTGCAGCACCTCGGGGTTCAGATACCCCGCGTGGTACGTCTTGCCGCTCTCCACGCTCGTCAGCCACACCTCGGCGGGGCTGAAGAGCAGCGGGTCGATCTTGTAAAAGTCGCCGCCGTAGCGTTTGAAGATTTCGTAGAACGGGGTGCCATAGTCCTTTGAGGCCGCGGCCGGGATCTTCGGCACGAGCTCGGCGAGCTCGGCGTCGTCGGCGTGCACCGTGTAGCGGGCCTGTCCCCCGTAGAGGATGCAGTCGTTGGTGCGGCCGATGCCCCGCAAGTCGTTCTTCGCGACCGGGGGGAGCGGAGCGGTCCCGATGCCGCTCACGACCTTCTTCAGGTCGAAGCCCAGCGCGTCCATCTTGTGGAGCCCCGTCTCGAGAATCCGCGCGGCGATCTGTACTCCGCCGGCGAGGCTCGCCGTCGGCGCCACGACGAACGTGAGCCGGTCGGGAGCGAGTCCCGCCTTCTGCGCCACCCAGGCCGCCACCTCCTCGGTCGCCGGGTTGCGGGTCTCGAGCACCAGCACCCCGCGCCGGGCCGTCTCGGCATAGCCCAACTTCTCGAACAGCTCCTTCTCCACCCGGGCATGGGCGCGCAGCGGTCCCGAGCCCATGGCGAAGTATTTTCCCACCTGGATCGTCCAGCCGGCGTACTGCGACGCCATACAGCTCACGGCCGGGTGATCGGTCCATACCCGCACGCCAGGCCAGGTCTCCCCGCCGATCGGCACCGGGGCGTAGTCCACGTCCCCGAGCCCTCCCATGCACATCTCGGCGATGGCCGCGCCAGCCGCGTAGCCCCCGGGCGCATTGATGCCGGCGTCGATCACGCGCGCGCCGTTCCCCAGGGTGCGTGACGCGACCCGCATCGCGTCCGCGTTCGCCACCATGATGTCCGCAATCTCCCAGGCGCGGTCATTGACGCCCAGCGGCACGCGGCGCATCCCACCGAGGACGTCACTCACGCGGCCTGCGACTCGCCTCCCATGATGCGCCGCAGGTGAAAGTGATGCGGCCCGAGCTTGCCGCCGTAGTTGCCGGCCGTGATCGCCTGCACGCCCGGCCGGCAGGCGGCGTCGATTCCCAACCGCATCGCCGCTGCGATCGCGGGGGCGTCGGTCCCATCGAGCACGATCTCGAGCACGCTGTTCACGCCCTCGGGAAGCTGGGATTCGGTGACGGCCCGGAGCGTGGGGCAGAAGGCGTCGTTCGTCGTCGCGACCATTTTCTTGTAGCGCTTCGAGCCCACCTTGCTACCGCTCCGCACCACGCCGCCGGGAAACGGGAGGACCACGCCCGGGTGGTTGGCCATCGCGTCGACCGCGGCCTCGGCCGCCGCGAGCGCAGCATCGGCATCCCGGGCGAGGATCAGGAAGTTCCCGCCGCCCACCCCCTTCTGCATGCCGAACGTCTCCTCCACCAGGAACTCCCCCTCCATCACCGGCACCCGCCAGTAGCGCTTGCCGCCGATCGCCTTGCTCCCCTGGAACCCGTCGCCGAACACCCGCAGCGCCTTGCCCACCGGCAGCCGGTCGGGTCCGTCCGGGAGCCCGTCGAAGCACGCCGTCGTGGGGCAGGTCAGCACCGTCTGGCCGATCCGCGAGATCAGCTGTTGTGGGAGGCTCTCCTTGTCCATCGTCAGGAACAGCACGCTCACCCCCGGCCGCCCGTCGGGCGTTTCGGTCTCGGAGAGCTCGCGCTCGATCCCCGCCTCGCATTTGCACCCGATCACCGAAGTCGCGAAGCCGGTCAGCTTGAGCCCCGCCTCTCGCGCCCAGCGCGGCGTGCCGCCCGTGATGACGAGCCGCGCCACGCGCATGGTGAACGCCTCGGCGAACGTGTCTTCGATGAGCACGCCGCGCACAAGCATCGTCAACCCCTCCGTCCTCGGACGAGAGCCAATTCTCCGGGGCGCTGGCGGCGTCGCGTCAGCTCCGCGACGCGGTCCCCGCGGAATCGAGGATCAGCACCTCGCCCCGGTTCAGCTCGATTCCGTCGCCGCACCAGCGCTGGTACCGGCCGTTCACGTGCGAGTCGGCGATGGTCAGGCCCAGCCCGCGTACGTGGCGCAGGCAGACACGCAGGAACTCGGGGGCGTAGTCGCAGGCGTAGCTGAACGTGGGCAGCAGTTCTGCGGGATGCATGGAGATGATCGAGCCGCGCCTCATCCCCGCGCCGGCCCTCCACGCAAGGCGTCCGAGCACCACGATGGTCCCCGCGAGCATGTTCACTCCCGCAAAGTCGCCGGCGTCGCCGCCGATCGCGATCAGCCCGCGGCGCATGCCGTTGCCGACCTCGTTGCCCGCGTTCCCGAATACGACGATTTCCCCGCCGCGCACGCCGATCTGGCTGCCGCGGCGGGCGCTGCCGAGCATGTGACCGGCGTTCCCCTTGACGACGATCCGTCCTCCCGACATTTCCGGGCCCACCCAGTCGCCGGCGTCGCCCTCCACGACGATCTCCCCGCCGGTCATGCCCGCGCCGAGGTGCATGCCCACGGATCCGTGCACCACGATCCGGCCCCGTGCCATGCCCGTGCCGATCTGTTTCACCTGGGCCAGGTCGCCCGCGAGGTGGAGCTCACCGTCGGCGGCGCCCCCGACCTGGAAGAACTCGCCCAGGTCGGCGCGCTGGTTGCCGTGGACGACGGTGAGCTTCGCGGCCTCGAGCGCCGACACGCCGGACAGACGGTCCGGACTCAAGACATCTGCCTCGAGCGGTACCGTGGGTGCGGTACGCAGGGTCAAGGTGAGGGTCACGTCCGTGTGCCGGCGGTCGCGGGGGCGGCCGCCACCGATGGCGTCGTGGGGATGATCTGGCCATTGGGCACGTAGCGGTCGTCCACCGGATAGTTCGCAAACCGGATGGTGTAGAAGTCCTCGAAGAACGGCTCGATCACCTGCTCGATTTGGGGATCGTAATCCGGCGCGACGTGCAGGAGGCGCCCCTGGTGGTCCGCGCGCAGCTCGTGGTCTTCGATGATGAGCTCGCCGTCCTTGATCACGTACCGCGGCGCCGAGAACATCTTCTCCTTGTCCTCATCCTCCTCGTAGATCGTCACGTCGGCGTCCGCCCCGACCCCGAGGTGCCCTTTGTCGGTGAGCCCGAGCAGTCGGGCCGGCCCGGCGCGCGTGATGATCGCGATCTCCGACAGCGAGTACTCCCGCTCCTGGCAGTCGCGCAGGGCGCTCCGGTCGAGCGCCTTCTGGTTCACGTGGGCCATCTGCTCCTTGCGGTACCCGCGGTCCATCAGCAGGCGGATGAGCCGCGGGTAGCTCATGAACGACCCGCCGTTCGGGTGATCGGTGGAGAACACCATGCGCCAGGGGTCTTCGGAGAGCAGCAGCAGTTCGAGCCCGATGGCCCACTGCAGGGCGTTCGTGTATACCCGATCCTGGTATCTGAAGGGGACGATGCCGCACCCGCTCTCGTTTTCCGTGTCGGCGTTCACCCACTTGTTGCCTCCGAAGCGGCGCAGCATGTAGGCGAGCGGGGCGTCCCCGGTCATGATGGTGGCGGGCCCGAACATCACCGCGCCGACATCGGCGCTGATGTTGGGGTGCGTGTTGATGTACTCGATGATGTCCCGCGCGCGCGACGTCGGGTTGCTCTGGCTCTTGCCGGCGGCGGCGCCGTAGCTGTGGAACTGAATGTGCGCGATGTGCGCCCGCCGCCCTTCGGCGAGCCGCATCGTCTCGAGCGTCGTTTCGACGTTCCCCGAGTGGCCGAGGTTGTTGCAGTGGATGTGCACGGGGTGCGGGAGCCCCAGCTCGTTCCCGGCCTCGATGAACGCGGCGATCACCCGGCGCGGGGTGAGGTCGAAGGACCCGATCTTGTCGTCGAGGCTGGTGATGTTGGCGTTGCGCTGGCCCTTCCACATCTCGTCCCCCCCGGGATTCACGAGCTTCGGGGCATACGCCTTGGTCACCTTGAGCCACCAGGCGAGCGCGTGCCGGAGCTCCTCGCGCCGTCCCTCCTGGAGCAGCCGGTAGAGCAGCAGGTTGTTGCCCACCAGCACGAAAAAGCCCTTGTCGAGGACGGGCGTGTCGTGGAATTCCTCCAGCGTGTGCCGCGCTCCGAGAGGCGTCACGGCCGCTTCCATGGCGGTCGTGTAGCCGAGCGTCGCATAGCGATAGCCCGTCGCGAACGTGGAGGGAACCGTGCCGCCGGTGCCCGATCGGGTGAGCCGGGTGCGGAGCTGCACGTCGTCCTGGTGGGTCTCGGGCTGCACCTTGCGGGCGAGGTTGACCTTCGGGCCGGCGATGTGGCAGTGGATGTCGATGCCGCCCGGCATCACCACCATGCCGGCCGCGTCGATGCGCTTCGCGTCGGGTGGCACGTCGGCCACGATCTTCCCGTCGCGGACGCACACATCCTGCACCGCGCCGTTGACGCCGTTGGCGGGGTCGTATACCCGACCGTTGACGATGCGCAGCGGCGATCCCACGGTATTCCTCCGGGGACGCCAGGCTCTACGAGGCGGCGGCGACCGGGGCGCCCGCCGGCAGCCGGTTTCCTCCCAGCAGCGCGCGTACCCGGTCGCGAATGGCGGTCAGCACCTCCTCGTCGCTCGGGTACGGGGACTCGAAGGCGGGACGCAGCGTGATCGGCACGTCGTCCATGCGGTAGACGGTTCCCGACACGTTGATCCCGTAGGTGGCGGTCGTGAACGCCACCTGCGCCAATTGCGTCGTCGGCGTGGCCTTGGGATCCAGTGTGATCACGGGAATGCGCCGCAGATGCTCGATCGCCGCCTTGGGGAAATTGTCGGCAGGGTCGCTCGCGATGATCAAGGCCGCATCGGCCTCGCGCCGGGTGAGCAGGTCCACCGAAGTGAACTCACCAGGATTGAAGCGGGGATAGCCGCGGCTGAAGTTGACGCCGAACGGGAATCCGGTCTGCCAGGACACGACGTTGTCCGCGCCGGTCACGTTGCCGTGGCCGCGGACCGGCTTCGCCACCCAGTGGGTGAACTCGTTGAGATCGGTGGCGAGCGCCAGCAACGCGCCCGAATTGAAGTGCCGGCCCCGGTTCATCGTGAGCCCCATCCCGAACAGGAAAGCCCCGAAACGGCAGCTCTTCATGCGGGCGACCAGATCCTCCAGGACCGCGAGGGACACGCCCGTCCGCCGCTCGATCGAGGGATCGACCTTGCGTCCCTTGACCAGAGCACGCAACGCCCACAGCACCTCGAAATCGCTGCGCGGCTTCACCTGGATGAAGATGTCGGCCGCAGGAGTGCTGGGAGTACGCCGCACGTCCACGAGCACGACGGTGCGGTCTTTCCGCCCGTTGGGGATGAACATGCCCTTGGGGGTCACCGCGTAGCGCGAGAAGAGCCTGGGGTGCGCCTCCGCCGGGTTGCCGCCCCAGAACACGACGAGGTCGGCCCGGTTCTTGATCTCACCGAGGGAGGCGGTGCTCTCGCCCACGCCCTCGAAAGCGATCCCCGACGGGCCATGGCAGACGGAGGTCGTCGTGTCCACCGTCCCCCCGATCATGTCGGCGATCGCGACCGCCACCCGCTGAGCCTCGCACGTCGTGTCGGACAGCCCGTAGATCAGAGGGAAGCGCGCCTGGGCCAGGATCTGCGCAGCCGCCTCGACCGCTTCTTCGGTGGTCGCCGTGCGGCCGCCGATGAGCGCGAGCGGACGCTCCTCGATACCGTGCTCCCTGAACCACGCCTTGCCAAGGATGCAGGCGTTCTCGGCCTTCGTGATGCGCTTCTGATCGAGGTCCACCGTGAGGTGCATGTCGTCGCACACGCACCCGCAGAACGTGCAGGTGGCATCCCGGACCACCTTCAGGTTCTCGCCCATCACCCGACCCTCCTCAAGGCCCGTCCTCGTCCCGGACTGGCTCGACCTCGACGTCCAGATTCTTGGAAATCGGCATGCCGCTGCCGGCTGTGTCACCCGCCATCAGTTGGCTCGACAGCGGTCCGTACGTCATGAACAGAATTCCGGGCGGCAGATCCTTCGTCTCCCGACCCTTGCATCGCAGGATGACCTCGCCCGCCGGCGTGCGCAGTCTCACCTTGCTGTTGTTGCTGAGTCCCAGGCGCGCCATGTCCTCGACGTTCATCTCCAGGGTCGAGGAGATCTCGGCGTACGCCGCCCCCAGCTTGCTGGCACAAAGCGTCGTGCCCTGCTTGCTGGAGCGCCCGCCGATCAACGTCATCATCTCGACCATGGAGAAGTATAGCTACTTATAGCTCTGTCGGCTCCTCACGAAAGGGGGCGATCGAGCAGCCGCAGCATCTCCGCGACGCGAGTGAACTTCTCCCGCGGCTTGCCCTTGGACGCTCCGCGCTGCACCTCCGCCCCGTCGATGACGAGCCAGTCGGCGTAGCTCACCACCCGCGGCCCTTGCCCGGGCCCGAGGCCTGCCAGCCCCTCCGGCCCGGGCTTTGGGCCGGTGTCCAGGGTGGAAAGGTCGGCGAGCAGCGAATTCACGGTTGCCAAGCTGTCCGCCCGGTTGGTGCCGATGATCCCGGTGGGGCCGCGCTTGATCCACCCCGCGGCGTACAGCCCCGGGATCACGGCGCCGGCCTCGTCCACGATGCGGCCGTCCCGCGAAGGGAAGACGCCCTGGCGCGGATCGAACGGCACTCCCGGAATGGCGACGCCCTTGTACCCGATGCTGCGAAACAGCAGCCCACACGCCAGCGTCAGCCGTTCCCCCGTCGCGCGCGCGGTCTGCCGGAATGGACCACCCTCGAGCCGGTTCCGTTCCAACACCACCTGCTCCAGCCGCCCCCCGCCCTCCCCGCCCTCCCCGCCCCCCCCGTCGTCCAGCAGCTCCACCGGGCTCAGCAGGAACCGCAGGAACACCCGCCGGCGGGTTGGGCGGGCGGGCCGGCTGCCGAACCCTTTGAGCACCTCCAGGTTCTTCTTGGCGGCCGAGCCGGCCCGGTCCTCGAGCTCGGCCAGGCTCTCGGTATTGAGCTCGAGGTCTGCCGGATCGACCACGGGGTCGCAGTCTGCCAACTCGCCGAGCTCCCGGAACTCTTTAGTCGTGAACTTGGCCTGCGCGGGCCCGCGGCGGCCGATCAGGTGGATCTCCCGGATCCGGCTCGCGGCGAGACACTCGAGGGCGTGCGCGGCGATGTCGGTATGCTTGAGCTCG
>WNGJ01005155.1_pt1 | contig 14314 bp, 11 predicted proteins | sample 5400611 | NCBI WGS metagenome assembly WNGJ01 (sample SAMN13153375, study PRJNA577476) | soil metagenome | isolation source: 40 cm soil or saprolite under Garry oak tree replicate 1 | place: USA:California | collected 2016-06-15 | reverse complement strand
CACCTCGCGATGACGCCCTTGCGCTTCGCTAGTCCTTCGCCGTCATCAGGCTGGACAGAGGACTTCCACCTCCAAGCTGTCGTTCATACTCGGCACACAGCCAACGGGTCGCGCGAACGCGCGCCCGATGACAGGCTCCGCGAAGCAATCCAGGGGGCCGCGGAAACAGTTTGGATTGCTTCGTCGCTTGCGCTCCTCGCAATGACGAGACCGTAGCGCAACGACAAAATCCTCTTTTCACTTTCACAGGAAAAACCCAACCATGGCTTCCATTCACAAGGACATTTCGGTCAACGCTCCCGTAAACGAGGTGTGGGACGCGGTGCGCGATTTCGGCGCGGTGCACACGCGGCTTGCGCCGGGATTCGTGCTCGACACCAAGCTGGAAGAAGGCTCACGCATCGTCACGTTCGCCAACGGCACGGTCGCCCGCGAATTGTTCGTCGATTGCGACGAGGAAAGGCGGCGGCTGGTCTATGCCGTCGTCAGCGAGCGGTTGAAGCAGCATAGCGCCTCGATCCAGATCGTTGCCGACGGCGATGCGCGCTGCCGGATGATCTGGATCGCCGACGTGCTGCCGAACGAGATCGCGCCCTATATCAGTTCGCAGATGGATCTCGGCGCCGCCGCCATGCAGAAGGCTTTGGGAAAATCATAGTGTGATCTTTCTCACAGAAGCGGCCCGTATAATCCATAAGCCTCGCCGGGTGCGTCCGAATGGCACCGCTTCCGCGGAGCAGCGCACGCGAGGAGACAAACCATGACGGGTGCGGACAAGCTGATCTGCCGGGCCGCGGCGCTGCTCGTGCTGCTCACGCTGACGGTGGCGCCGGCAAAGGCCCAATTCGGCGGCTTCGGCGGCGGAGGCGGCAGCCAGGAGGACATGATGACCCAGATGGCGCCGATGCTCGAAATGATGAAGGCCAAGATGGGCAAGAAACGTTTTGCCGCGCTGATGCAGACCATGGGGCCGATGATGAGCCAGATGATGCAAGGTGGCGGGGGAGGCTTTGGCGGCGGCATTCCCGGCGGGTTCGGCGGCGGCGGCTTTTCACCGGAAGGTTACGGAATGGGCTCGGGATTCAACGTCGGCGATATGATGGGAATGATCGGGCCGATGATGCAGATGGCCAATCTTGGCGGCGGCGCAGGCCATCGGCGTCACCACCGGCATAGGTAATCGATCGCGGCTGGCTCTAGGCACCGACCTCGTTGGCGGCACGCCCGACGCTCGAGTGCGAGCCACGGATTGACGCTGCTGCTGCGCGCTTCGGTCCCCAGCGGGTCAGGATGACGCTCGAGCAGGACGACACGCCAAGCAGCACCATCGAGGATGCGGCGAGCATGAAGAAATCCCCGGCCCTCGCACCATGGGTCGTGAGATACCAGCCGCCACCTCCGATGAACACCAGCCGTCCGCTCTGCGCGAGCACCGGCCCCACCACCTTCGCCGCGCCTTGCGAGGAAAAATACATCGACATTGCGAGGCCAATGAAGGCGTAACAGGGCGCAACGGTCGACAGATATTGCCGGCTGGCGGCGCGCACACTTGCGTCGTTCGTGAAGATGTCGACCCAGAAATCGGGGAAGATCGCAATCAGGGTTCCGATCGCACCGACCGAGATGAACGAGACGAGACCCGCCGTCCAGGCGATCCGCCGCGCCCGCGCGATCCGTTCGGCGCCGATCGCCATGCCGATCATCGGCACCGAGGCAATGCCGACCGAGAAGGCGACCGACGTCAGCATGAATTCGAGCCGCGCGCCGACGCCGTAGCCGGCGAGAATAGCGGTGCCGAATCCCGCCAGCATGTGGGTGAAAATGCTGATGGTCAGCACGCCCTGCAGCGGCGACAAGCAGGACACCGCGCCGACCTTCAAAATGTCGAAGAACATCGGCGCCTGAATTCGCAGGCCCCAAATCTTCGGCACCACGCGCGCCCGCCCGGAGAACAGATACCAGCCCATCACGGAGATGCTGATCATGTAGGCGGTCAGCGAGCCGGCGGCGACGCCGCGCATGCCGAATTGCGGGATCGGGCCGAGACCTAAGCCGAGCGTGCCGCCCAGAATGATCTGGCATATCGCGGAATTGAGGATCATCGCCGACGGCAGCTTCATGTTGCCGGTGCCGCGCAGGATGGCCGCCATCGAATTCATCAGCCAGGGCAACACCGCGCCGCCGAAGAAGATCTGCGAATAGGCGACCGCCTGCGCCAGCACGTTGCCGCGGCCGCCAAGCATCTCCAATACCCTTGGTCCGAAGATCAGCATGCCCAGCATGAACGTCAGCCCGAAGCAGATGCCGATCAGAAGCGCATGCGCGGCCAGCGCCGAAGCGCGCTCGGTGTTGCCGGCGCCGAGCGCGCGCGCAATCGCAGAGGCTACCCCGCCGCCCATCGCGCCACCCGACATGGTCATGGTGAGGATGACGATCGGAAACACCAGCGCCATCGCAGCCAGCGATTCCACCCCGAGCCGGCCGATATACGATGTCTCGGCGATCACCACGCAGGTGCCCGCGCTGAGCGCGATCACATTCGGCCAGGCGAGCCACAACAGCGTGCGCAGGATCGGCCCGTCGAGCAACGCATTCTTTGCCGGCGCCTCGGGCGGAGGCAGCGGACGTTCATCCTCGTCTACGGGAATTTCGGCGACGCCGATATCGGACATTTCTGCTCCCGGCGCATGAACAGCCGGAACGGTCCGGCGATAGAATCACGCGCTGATTTTTTTACTGGCGGCGAGCCGCGAACAGCTTCCTAGCATGCGCGGCGCGGATTCCACCTGCGCCAAGCGCAATGGGGGCCTGCGCGATGCGCGTACAATACGCGCGCTAGCCGATCGACCAGACAAAGGGTGGCTTGCCACCGGGGGCGGAAAGCATGCGAACGGGAATATCACGGCCGCAGCCAGCCGCGAGGCCCTCGAACAATCCTTCCAAAACCTTCGCGCAGGCCGCATGATAATCGTCCACATCGGCCATCAATTTCCAGCTCTGCTGGCGGATCTCCAGGACGTTTCCGGACTCGGTTACCTCGACCGCATCGTCCTGCGCTTCGAACAGCGCGCGCAGGAAGGCGACGAATTGCTTGGCCCCGCCGCGGCTCTGCGAGAGAGCCTGCGCAACCTCGTCGAAATACTGCATGCCGATCAGCCTGCCCGTGAGATGCAGGAGATAGCCGGCGTCTTCCGGACCGAACAGTTGCACCATCACAGGACCCGAGGTGCGGACATATTCCATCGCATAGTTGCGGTAGGCTTTTTCCAATCGCGGTCTCGGCCAGCTTTCGACCGGCAGGGCCGGCGCGGTCGCCGGATCAAACAGCGGGGCTTCGAGATGACGCGCGAACACCAGGCGCTGGTCGAGCTTGAGCGGATGATCGTATTCGTAATAATAGCCCTCGAGCCCGTCCTGGCCATCGACGCTCTGCTTGGTGCAGACAAAGCCAAGCTTCGGGTTACCAAGTGTCACGCCGTTGTTGGCGTGCCAGCCGCGCAGCATCGCGCGCGAGACCTCGCCGGGCACGCCGCAGATCGCGGTGCCCTTCCAGATCCAGCGCGGCGGTGGATAGCGGATCCAGGCCTTGCGGTCGCTCTCGCACATGTATTCGACATGGACGCCGCCGATCCAGTTGGAGAGATAATGATACTGCGCCGCCGCGACCGCCGGCGGCAGATGGGCAATACCGAGTTTCTCAAGTCCGGGCAGGAAGCGCTCCTGCTGCTGGCGGCGAAACACGCGGAAGACGAACTCCGCGGCATCGGCCGTGCCTCGCCGCGTCACCACGGTGAGGATGAGGCCGGTGAAATACGCATGGTAGAGATCGGCGACGCCGCGCCATCGCGACCATTGCGCGGCGTGCGCGCTGTCTTGCGCATCATCTGGCCGTCCTCTGCTCATCTTCGCTCCCTTTCTTGAGGCTTAGATTGTATTGCGAGCGAAGCGAAGCAATCCAGGGCGACGCGCAATGCTGGATTGCTTCGTCGCTGGCGCTGTTCGCAATCACGGAGGAGAGAGGGCTTAGACCCGAAAATGCTTGGAGAGCTTCAGGCCCTGCGCCTGGTAGTTCGAGCCGATGCGCTGACCGTACATCGCGTCGGGGCGCGCCAGCATTTTCTCGTAGACCAGCCGGCCGACGATTTGGCCGTGTTCGAGGATGAACGGCACTTCGCGCGAGCGCACTTCCAGAACCGCGCGCGCCCCCTCGCCGCCCGCACCGGCATAGCCGAAGCCGGGATCGAAGAAGCCGGCATAATGCACGCGGAATTCGCCGACCAACGGATCGAACGGCACCATCTCCGCGGCGTAGTCTGGCGGCACCTGGACGGCTTCCTTGGAGGCGAGAATATAGAACTCGCCGGGATCGAGAATGAGGCTGCCATCGCCGCGCGCGGGGATCGCTTCCCAGAAATCATCGACGGCATAACCGCCACGGCGATCGACATCGACCACGCCGGTGTGGCGCTTGGCGCGATATCCGACGAAGCCTTGGGCGTTCTCGCCGGAGAGATCGACGGAGAGCGCGACACCGCCGGCCAGATCTGCATCGTCGATATCGACCAGCCGTTCCGCCTCATGCAGCGCGTCGAGCTCGTCGGGGGTGAGAATGGCGTCACCGGCACGGAAGCGGACCTGCGACAGCCGCGAGCCCTCGCGCAGCAAGACCGGAAATGTCTTCGGGCTGATCTCGGCATAGAGCGGGCCGTGATAGCCCGCGCCGATCATGTCGAAGCGGCGCGTGCCATCGGCGATCACGCGGGTGAAGACGTCGAGCCGCCCGGTCGAGCTTTTCGGATTGGCCGCGGCCACGATCTCCGGCGGCAGCGCGAGGCTTTCCAGGAGCGGCACGATATAGACGCAGTTGGTTTCCAGCACCGCGCCATCGGCAAGATTGATCTCGTGCAGCTTCAGTTCGTCGATCCGCTCGGCCACCGTAGCACCAGGACCGGGCAGAAAACTGGCGCGCACGCGGTAGGCGATGTCGCCGAGCCTGAGATCGAGGCTCGCGGGCTGAATCTGGCTCTCGACAAAGGGATAGGCCGGCAGGATCAGGCCGGAATCCGCCATCGCCGCGATCATGCGATCGGGCAGAATGCCGTTGGCGTCGGGTGCAAGCGTGAATGACACGTCCTGGTCCTTACGGTTGGCCCCCTGTTATCACCGGCCCTCGAAAATAAGGTCTTTTACGGGTTATCCGATGACCGCCTTGACGGAAAGGCCGGGTGCGAATATGAGCATCACTTATCCCGTGGTGATTTGAGCCGGCCGGCTTGCAGCCACGTTAAATAAGTCGCTAAACAGGCCGGGGACATGTGTGATCCCGGCCTGCAGGAATCTTCCTAGGCCGGTTTTTTTGTGGCCATTGAGATCGATGGTCACGATGGAGGTCACATGTCTACGACGTCTAACGCGCCCCAATCCATGGTCCAGTATCGCCCCGAAACCAGGCTCGTGCATTCAGGCACCCTGCGCTCGCAATATGGCGAAACATCCGAGGCGCTGTTCGTCACCCAAGGGTTCGTCTACGACACCGCCGAGCAGTGCGAGGCGCGCTTCAAGGGCGAAGATCCCGGCTATATCTATTCGCGCTTTTCCAATCCGACGATCGCGATGTTCGAGCGGCGCATGCTCGAGCTCGAAGGCGCGGAAGCGTGCCGCTCGACCGCGACCGGCATGGCCGCGGTGACGACCGCCATCCTGGCGCCGCTTCGGGCCGGCGATCACGTGGTGGCGTCGAAGGCGATGTTCGGATCGTGCCGCTATGTGGTCGAGGATCTGCTGCCGCGCTACGGCATCCAGTCCACCTTGGTCGACGGCCTCGACCTCGACCAGTGGCAGCGCGCGATGCGGTCGAACACCAAGAGCTGCTTCCTGGAGAGCCCGACCAATCCGACGCTCGACGTGCTCGACATTCCCGCGATCGCTGAGATCGCCCATCACGCCGGCGCGCGGCTGATCGTCGACAACGTGTTCGCAACCCCGATCTGGCAGAGCCCGCTTTCGCTCGGCGCCGACGTCGTGGTCTATTCGGCGACCAAGCATATCGACGGCCAGGGCCGCTGCCTCGGCGGCGTCATCCTGTCTTCGGAGGCCTTCATCACCGAGCATATCCATAACTTCCTGCGCCAGACCGGGCCGTCGATCTCGCCGTTCAACGCCTGGGTGCTGTTGAAGGGGCTGGAGACATTGGCCGTTCGCGTCCGCGCGCAGACCGAGACCGCGGGCAAGGTCGCGGACGTGCTGGCGAAACATCCAAAGATCGCGCGGCTGCTCTATCCCGGCCGCGAGGATCATCCGCAGGCGGCCGTCGTGAAGAAGCAGATGCGCGCCGGTTCGACCCTGGTCGGCTTCGAGGTCAAGGGCGGCAAGGCGGCGGCGTTCCGCTGCCTCAACGCGCTGAAACTGTCGCGGATCTCGAACAATCTCGGCGACGCCAAGAGCCTGGTGACGCATCCCGCGACCACCACGCATCAAAGGCTGACGCCGGAGGCGCGCGCCGAACTCGGCATCAGCGAAGGCTTCATCCGTTTCTCCGCCGGCCTCGAACATCCCGACGATCTGATCGAGGATCTCACCGCTGCGCTGGAGAAGGCGTGAGGGTTGGTAGCGAGTGGCGAATAGCGAATAGAACCAATCCCTATTCGCAATTCGCCACTCCCCATTCGCTTGAACTCACATCGGCCGATAGGCCTGCACGGCGGCCGGCACGTTGACGCCGAGCCTGATCTGGCCGACCGATTTGATGATGTCGTCGCCGAGCAGTTGAGCGAAGCAGGCGTAACCCCAGTCGTTCATGTGCAGCCCGTCGGCGATCACGAAACTGTCGATCGGCAGCGCCTGCTTCTCATGCCAGTCGCGCATCACCTCGAAGCGCGGGAAAATCCCCACATGCCGGAGCTCGGCGACCTTGCTGAGCAGCTTCACCATCTGGCTGGCGCTCTCGGGATGCTCGGTGACGCGCGGCGAATATTGCGGATCGACCAGCACCAAATCGGCGCCGGCAGCCTGGATGCGCGCGATGCCTTCTTCCACCAGGTTTGCGGTCTCGGTGGGATCGAGGTTGCGCAGCACCGCGTTGGTGCCGACCTGCCAGATCACGAGATCGGGATGCGCGTCGATGACCGAGGTCTGCAGCCGCTTCATCATTTCCGGCGCGTCCTCGCCGCCGCGGCCGGCGTTGATGACGGAGATGTCGGCGGTCGGGTATTGCCGGCGTAGCTGCGCGGCGAGACGGTTCGGATAGTTGAACTCTGGCCCGCTCGCGCCATAACCGGCCGTCGACGACGATCCAAAGGCGACGATCACGACGGGCTGGCCCGCGGCGAGCTTTTTCGCGACGTGCGCCAGCGATCCCATCGACTTGGAGCCGCCCTTCGGCGGCAGGCAAGGCACGCGGCTGAAAATGTCGCCGGCCGATTTCGCGACCTCCTTCACCTTGTCGATTGCCTTGGCCGTCAGACTCTTTGGCTGCGGTGGGCCGCCATGATCGACGGATGCCGCGGTGGCCGCGGCTGCCGCGTCGCCAGCGGGAGACGCAGCCGTCTTGGCCCCGTCAGCGGGAGCCGACCATTGCGCAGGTTGGGGACCGGTGGCGGCTTGGACGGTAGTCTGGGCGGGCGCCGGCGACATCGCGCCCGGCGCCAGCAGCACGGTCGTTGCGACGGCAAGCGCGCAGAAAGGACCATAGCAACTCGCAACCTTCATTAACCAAAAACCCTAATTCTGCTGCGCCTGGCCGATATGTGCGGCATCGACGACAAATTTCGAGAGCGCCTGGCCAAGGCAATCATGAACGCGTTTGGCAAGTTCGATGCCGGGCGAGGCGCTGAAGAGGTCGAAGTCTCCCTGGTCGTTCCACTGGTGCATGATGGCGAAGCGGTCGAACAGCGGCACGTCGTGCTGTTGCGCCACCGCGCGCATACTATCCACATAAGGCGGCACCGAAATCATGATTTCGGTGCGCGGGCTATATTGCGGGTTCATCAAGATGACGTCGGCTCCTGCCTTTTGCAATGCAACAACACCCTCATCGACGGCATTCCGAAACTCGTCCGGATCGATGGATCGCAACGCATCGATGGTGCCGGTCTGCCAGATCACCAGGGTAGGCTTTTTTGCTTCCATCAGCTTAACGAGGCTGCTCGCGATCTCTCCTGCCGTCTTTTTGGGCTGCATTTCCACGGATACGTTGACCGTGGCCTGCGCCAGCTTCTCTCTCAGAGACGCCTGCAGCCGGGCCGGATAGGCGCTGGCTTCGGATCCCAGGATTGTCGACGAACGGCTACCGACGATCAGAACATCCAGCGGACGGCCGCTCTTTACCACATCCGCCACCTTCGGCAGGGCGCTTTCGGTCCTCAGCAAAGAGGCCGGTACTTCGCACACTTTGGACGCATTTTGCGAGGGTTCTTGTTTGGACGGGTCTTGTTGGGAGGCATCTCGAGGAGCATCTTCCGCGCGCGCCGGTACCACGGCCAAAACGGCCGCCAGCAAAACCAGGCCCAGCATGATCCCCGACCTCATCAACCTCCTCCGGCCAGATCGGCGTTGCCACCGATACCCTTTCGCGAAGCACTCTTGTCGGCGACATACTTGTACCACGAAATTATCCAGGCCATGCCCCACATGATGAGGATTCCCCCGAGACTGATCAGCGCGTGCAGCGCAGCACCGCCTGCAACCTCGGCCAGGATGAAATGCCCGGCGAACGCCAGGAACACGCCGAGGCAGAAAATCTCCAGGGAATGCTGACCGCACAGAATCAGCGGCTTGAGCCAGGGCGATTTCAATCCTGGCCAGTCCTTGGGCAGGTAGCGCACGGTGACGGCAGCCAATGCCAGGAAATGGGCAAACCGCAGCACGTCCAGATCGGTCTTGTCGATCGGATACATCCATTGCTCGATCCGGCGCGGCACCACGTGGCCGAGCTGCGGCAGGTACCAGGTCAGCGTCACGCAGAACGATGCGAACAGATAGGCGAAACAAATCCACAACGTGATCGGGGACGACAGAATGCGCGACATGCGGCTGGCGCCGCCAAGCGCACACCACGCCCCGAACACGAACAAGAGTTGCCAGGCTAGCGGGTTGAAGGCCCAGAAGCCGTTGGGATAGGCCGAGAAATACAGATCGTATTCCCAGGTGACGGCGTAGAGCAGAACCGACAGCGCCAGAGTGATGTCCGGCTTCCATCTGATCAGCAGCAGGATCAGCGGCAGCGACAGCATCAGCACGATGTAGAGCGGCAGCACATCCATGTTGACGGGACGGAACCTCAACAACAGCGCCTGGATGATGGTGACGTCGGGCTGCTTGAGAAAATCCATGATCCCCATCTCTTCGGAGTAGAGCGGGTTGTCGAAGCTGGTGGCGACGTAGGAAATTTCCGCAAGGAAGATCGTGAACAGGAAGACGTGCGCGACATAGATCTGCCAGGCGCGGCGCAAGACGCGCGCGGTCGCGACCACGAAGCCGGACTCCAGCATGGCGCGGCCATAGACGAACGCCGCGGTGTAGCCGGAGATGAAAATGAAAATCTCGGTGGCGTCGCTGAACCCGTAGTTACGGAGCGTGAACCAGGTCAGAAGGCTCGGGGGCAGGTGGTCGATGAAGATCAGCCACAGCGCGAGCCCGCGAAACAGATCAAGCCGCAGCTCGCGCTCACCCACGGCAGGAAGCGAGATCGCGGAAGCCCGGGCGGCCGGTTCTCCGGCCAGCTCGCTTGCAACCGTACCCGCTGTTCCGGCAATTTGCGGCGCAGCGACTTGATCGGCAATGGACCTCATCAGGCACCCGTATCGGGGCCGGCGTTAACCGCCGACGCAGGAAAAACATAGTATCGGCCGGCAACTTGCAGGCAAATCACGAAGGGTTAAAGCAGGATGGCGCGGCTCTAGTTCCGAACTATGTTGAAACCGCGATGGCGAGCCAAGATTGGTTCCGATCGAACTTTTCGCTATGATGGCCACATGTACCGCGCCGTGACTCGCCAGATCGAAGTGACCGTCGAGCCGAACTTCATGCCGGATCGTTCGTCGGCAGAGAACTCCCGCTATTTCTGGTCCTACACCATCGTCATCACCAATACCGGCGATGAGACGGTGCAATTGCGGACGCGGCACTGGATCATCACCGACGCCCTGGGCCGGCAGCAAGAGGTCCGCGGCGAAGGCGTGGTCGAACAACAGCCGGTGCTCGCGCCGGGCGAGCGCTTCGAATATACCTCCGGCGTGCCACTTACGACCGCGTCCGGCTTCATGACCGGCCACTATCAGATGGTCAGCGAGAGCGGCGAACAGTTCGAGATCGACGTGCCGACATTCTCGCTCGACAGTCCGCACCATAAGCGGGTGCTGAACTGACGGCGTGGCGCCGTGGACGGTACTCCTCATGATCTCATCGTCGTCATTCCGGGGCGACGCCCTTGCGTCGAGCCCGGAATCCATACTCTTTGATCCCATGCGGCTTTCGGACCAGCGGCCGAACGCGTGTCCCATAACGACGGCGAAGCTGTGCCGGCTCGCTTTCGCTTGCGCCCGCAATGTCCGGGCGGCAACATTTCAATGTCATTGTCAAAGAGCCGAAGAAGATGTGAGTTCGCATTCTCGCGACGCGGATCGCGCCCGAGCTATGGGGTGGACCACCCTCCAAATTATAAGAGGGCGCAGGGAAGGCCGGGTGCCCGCCGCACCCATGGCCCGCGTGCAACAAAAAAAGCACGCGGCAGCAACCACAGGTCCAGGCGGATCAACCGGCCTTCCCTGCGCAATGGTTTTAACGGTTTCCTTCGTGCTCTCCTCGGTGACCGGGCTCTTTTGCCACCGTCGTTTCGCGGACACCCGCAAAACTTAGCGCCAGCGTCGGGACGCCAGGACCACACGACTTCGCCGTCCGTGGCCGGCGCCGTTCGTCTGCGTGCCGCCACGTCCATCGCATCCCGCGCTCAACGTCCGTGACGATCGCGAAACGCCCCTCGAGAAGGAGGCGGGACGGCGATAGATATAGTTCTGATTTGGGTCAGACGGGAAAGGAAATGTTTTTGCGAACAGGACTGGACAGGTGGAATCAGATTGAATTGTCTCGACAAAATCGCCGGTTGGCGCAGACCAAATGCGGGCGCGCGCCGGGAGTACGCCGCGCTCACGTCGCCTCAACGCCAACGCACGACTCAGATGAAGACGGCGCAAGTGTCGTGCGGCTCGTGATAGTGTCAAACGACAGAAAAGAGTGTCACGGATTTTTCCGTACGGCTGATGTTTCTCAGTCATGAATCTGCCGGTCAGGTTTGGTCGCGATTGAGGTGAAGGCGGACGTCCCTCGGACATCGCCAAATCTTCGCGAATGACTCAGAGCGGGCATGAATCAGCGAAAAAATTGTCGGCTGGATCGTACGTCATCCGGTGACGGCCACCTTGCGGATTTCGGCAGGGGCCGTGAAGTCATGTGACTAATCCTAAGGATAGTCGCATGACGGATGCTTACCACGCTTCCGGCCCGCTTCGGCGCTCAAGCATTTCGCACGAACATCGTGGCGCCCGGGTCGCCGCGTCGGCAGCGCGGGACGGCCCAAGGGCGGATTTGAAGGCGCGGATGCAGGCGACGTGGCGCTGAGCGGACCACCACTACAACGCGATCACGATGCCGACGACGCCGAGCACGGTGCCCAGGCTTCCGACTAGTCCATTAACAATGTTCTAACAATGTTCGTGATATCGGCGCTGGTCGTGGACCGCGCGTGTCCGCGCGATCCCGCGGCGATATATGCCCAGTTGTTGATCAACCGATCGTCGCGCGAATCGACGCGCCAGTCGTCGTCGCGTGAGCCTGAGCTGAAGGTGCCGGACATATGGCCGGTATGCTGAAACGTATACACAATGTTCTGCGAGTCCTTGATCGCCACGACGATCGCATCGTTGAAATCAGGCGCGCCGGAATCGCGGAAATGCCGGGAGAAAACGAAAGAGCCGTCCTGACGCAGGGTGACATGGGCGTTGCCCCCGACTGGCGTTCCGCCGAAGACGATGGGAGCGAAATTAAATTCGAGCGCGCCGGGAATATCGTGCGGGAGCGTGAAGTTGAAGCCCTGCGGTTCGTGTGCGCCGCCCGCAGCGCAGCGTCCTTTTTGCGGAAAACCGTTGAAGAACATGCTGTTGCACTTGTGACAGAAGCACCAGTCCGCTTGAGTTGCCATGTTGCTCTCCTCTTGAAATCGCCGGCCGATGTCAATTCTCCCGGCGTTTGCGCAGATTTGCCTAATGAAAGTCTCGATGCCGCTGACGAGACAGATGAAATTGCGTTGCTTGATCGAATAAGGCGCCATTTGCTCCCTCGAAGAAGCCGGACGACGTTGTACGTCAAGGCTAACACAACTCCGTAGACCGGGAATGTGAATGAGCACACATTGCGACGTATGGTTGTGGCACCGAAAACAGACTCGGTCGCGCATGTAGCCGATGTCCGTTGTTGAGGGTAGATCGGAAGACATGATGGCTCGTCCAGAACGACGCGAATGACCCATCGCTGCAGTGAGATATTTGCGTTGGCGCACACTGATCGTTGGTTCGATGCACGGGAGGCGGCTTGCGGGCGATCGGTGGTCGGCAGTCGCGTTCTCACGGCTCCGGTATCGCCGTACGAACGCGCGCCGGGCGGCGACGCGCTTGCGCGGGTCGCCGAAACCTGAATGATTTGAATCGTCGCCCCGGCGGACAGATGGGATCGCGGTGAGGCCAGTACTGACCCTTATTGGAGATCTTATGGACATGTCGACGCTCCTCCCGCATGGCGCGTGCCTGCTGTGGAAGCCGGAATTGATCTGGCTCAATGCCATTTCCGACGTCCTGATCGCCAGCGCCTTCTTCACGACCGCGTTCGTCCTGGGATTCTTCGCGTGGCGGCGCGGCCGCGATATGATGTTCGCTTTTCGCGGCACGTTCTGGGTATTCGCTGTCTTCTTTACGGGCTCCGGGGTGACCCGCCTCGAGTCGATCCTCACTTTGTGGATGCCAGTTTACGGCATCGAGGGCCTTACCAAAGGGTTCCTGGCGCCGATCTCGGTCGGGATCACCGCGGGACTGCTGCTGCTGCTGCCGCGGATCATGGTGCTGCCGACGCGCATTCAACTTCAGCAAGCCTTGGAGGCGCTCGAGGAGGAAGTCAGGCAGCGTCGCAGCGCCGAGGCCATGGTCCAACGTTTTCGCGAGATCGAGGCCACCGAGTCCCAGGTCCGGCAGGCGCAGAAGATGGAAGCCATCGGTCAGCTCACCGGTGGCGTCGCGCACGACTTCAACAACATCCTCACCGTGATCACCGGAACCATCGAAATCCTCGACGAGGCGGTCAAGGACCGTCCGCATCTCGCCCAGATCACCAACATGATCGGCGCCGCGGCAGCGCGGGGCGCCGACCTCACCCAGCATCTGCTGGCCTTCGCCCGCCGTCAGCCGTTGCAGCCGCGCAACGTCGATGTCAACGCCATGGTCATCGATGCAGCGCGGTTGCTACGACCGACCCTCGGCGAACAGATCGAAATCGAATCGATGCTGGCGCACCAGCTCTCGACCGCGATCCTGAACCTCGCGCTGAATGCGCGCGACGCCATGCCGAACGGCGGCAAGCTGACGCTGGAAACCAAGAATGTCGTGCTCGACGAGAACTACGCCGGCATGAACAGCGAGGTCAGGCCGGGCAACTATGTCATGATCGCGGTGAGCGACACCGGGGAGGGAATCCCCGGCAGCCTGCTCGACAAGGTGTTTGAACCGTTCTTCACCACCAAGGATGTGGGGAAGGGATCGGGGCTCGGTCTCAGCATGGTCTACGGCTTCGTCAAACAGTCGAACGGTCATATCAAGATCTACAGCGAAGAGGGCCACGGCACCACCGTGAAGCTTTACCTGCCGCAGGCCGCGGGTGTTGCGGACGACGTGCTGGCCGCCGGAACCGGCATCTGCGTGGGCGAACACGGCGACGAATCCATCCTGATTGTCGAGGACGACGCGCTGGTCCGCGAATACGTCGTGACGCAGATCGGTCGTCTCGGTTACGACACGCTGGCCGCCAGCAATGCCGCCGAGGCGCTGGCGATCATCAATGGTCCTGAACGCATCGATCTCTTGTTCACCGACGTGATCATCCCCGGGGGCATGAATGGCCGCCAGATCGCGATCGAGGCGCTCAAGCGGCGCCCGGGGCTCAAGGTCCTTTATACGTCGGGCTATACCGAAAACGCCATCGTGCATCATGGCCGGCTCGACGCCGGCGTGCTGCTGCTGGCCAAGCCCTACCTCAGCTCCGATCTCGCGCGGATGAT